>Ga0302308_10002914_pt1 | contig 13752 bp, 14 predicted proteins | sample III_Palsa_E3_3_FD_200531 | JGI IMG/M metagenome (GOLD analysis project Ga0302308, IMG submission 200531) | Peat permafrost microbial communities from Stordalen Mire near Abisko, Sweden - III_Palsa_E3_3 | ecosystem: Environmental > Terrestrial > Soil > Palsa > Peat permafrost | place: Sweden... | reverse complement strand
GCGCGCCTGTACAGTGATACGGAAGGCTTTAATCATGAGTGAGGGCTTGAAATGAAGACGTTCGGGCGGTGGTTGCTGCTGATTCTTCTGGTCGGGGTGGCCTTTGGCGTTGTGTTTTATGAGCGTCCGCTCTGGGTAGCGCAGCAGGAAACACATTTTGGCCTTTTTCTGCATCGCGTTCAGAGCAACTACGTTATGTTGCCCGAGGGGCGGGTGCACTATTACGAAGCCGAATCTCGTATTCCCGGCGGTGGTATCCCCTTGGTGCTGGTGCATGGTCTGGCCGACCGCGATGAGAGCTGGGCTCCGATGCTGGAGCGACTGAAGCGTTCGGGATTTCATGTGTATGCACCTGACTTGCTGGGATATGGGCGGTCTCCCAAGCCCAGCGACAGTGATTATTCAATTGCAACGCAAACACAATTTGTTGCTGATTTTATCCAGGCGATAGGGCTGCAGAAGCCGAACGTAGGCGGCTGGTCGATGGGCGGGTGGATCGCTTTGAAGCTTGCGCTGGACCACCCCGATCTGGTTAACCGCGTGGTGATCTATGACAGCGCGGGCATTCATCAGCAGGTGGGCGGCGGGAGGCAGATCTTTCACCCTACCAATGAGGCGGAGTTACAGCATCTGGCGTATTTGCTGGAGCCGGATGCGAAGCCTTTGCCGAGTTTCGTTCTCAAGGATGCGCTGCGGCATATCGCTGAGGGGCAGTGGGTGGTGGATCGCAGTATGGATTCGATGCAGGGCGGCAAGGACCTTCTCGATGCGCGGCTCGGAACGTTTACGAAGCCGCTGTTGATCGTGTGGGGAAGTGACGATCAACTGCTGCCTCTCTCGGTGGGTGAGCAGATGCACGGACTTGATCCGCAATCCGAGCTGGATATCCTGCAAGGGTGCGGCCACCTGGCACCGAAGACTTGCCCTGACCGGGCGGCCGCGGTGACGGTAGATTTTCTCAAAGAGAATCCGCCTCCCACCGGGGGCACGTACACTCTCAGTCGATCTCGTTAGATCAAATCGTCTGAAGACTGGTCGGATCCCCAGATGTAGGCGTCTGGTTGGGGCAAACCGATGTGCTGTAACACGCGGTGAGCGTAGTGTCGTGCGATGTCGTCGACGGTTTGCGGGTGGTTGTAGAACGTGGGGATAACCGGAAAAATCGTTGCGCCCGCTTCGGTGGCGGCGGCCATGTTGCGAATCTGAATCAGGTTCAGCGGGGTCTCGCGCACGCAGAGGACGAGGCGACGGCGTTCCTTGAGGCACACGTCCGCAGCGCGTTCGATGAGGTTTCCCGCCATGCCGTGCGCGATTCCGGCAAGCGTTCCCATGGAGCAGGGGAGGACGATCATGGCGTCGACGGGATACGAACCTGAGGCGATCGGGGCTCCAATATCCTCATGCGCGAGCAGGGTGGTTTTTTCCGATGGCCGACCCAGGAGCTTTTCCAGGATAGAGTTTCGGGCGCTGATGCCACTCTCCTCCGCTAGAACTCGAAGGGCACTCGGAGAGACGATCAGATGGACTCGGCGCACGCGAGGTTCGCTTTCGAGGGCTCGCAGCGCCTGGATAGCAAAGATTGAGCCGCTGGCGCCGGTGATGGCGAGAACGAGGGTTTTGCTTGTCGGGACGGCGGAATCTTCCGCCCACTCCGGCGCGCTGTGCGTGATGGTGGCAAAGGCCATAGACGATGATTATCTCGCAAGTTGCTGACGCATTGATGGCGTGGGCGGGGGAGATTTGTTGATGGACACTGTCAGGTAAGAATGTTGCGCGCCTTTATTTCACGGGAGCCAACGCGAAGGCGACGAGGGTGGGCCCGAAGAGGGCGGAGTGCTGTTCGGCATTCTCGATGAGCGCCTCCTCCTGCTGTCGCCAGCTTTGGTCCATCTCGCAGCGCGCGACTTCTTCGGCGGGCGCATCCACGAAGCAGAGCTCACACACGGTCAGGTGGTCGTCCTCGTCACGGACCGGGGGGCCGAAGGTTCGGCATTGCACGGGACGGAAGGCGTATAGGTCGCAGGTGCCGGTGTCGGGATCCAGGACGGGGCAGGGCTCATCGTTGGCGAAGTCGGCGAAGGCCTCTTCATGCTGGGGCTCGGTGAAGAGCAGGCCGGTCGCGGGGTCGCCGGGAAATTCTGCAAGGAGACGCGTGCGCGATTGGGCTGCCCGAGTGCGGACTCGTTGTGCAACGTCTGCGGGGGCCATGGCAAGGCCTTCGCGTAATTGGTGTGCGTCTAACTGCGAGATCGCGAAAACACCGACGCAGCATTGATGACAGCCGGGGCGGCAGGCTAGCCAGTCGCCGGAACGCTCGGTGGTCGAAGCGAGCGCAGCATCGAGAATAGGGAACAAAGCAGCCATAGGCTTGGGAGTGCTAGGTGAAAGCGTCAACCCTCGGCCAGGACGCGGGCAAAGACCTCATCGATGTTGGTCAGCTGCCGCCTGACGTCGAAGGCTGACGCAATCTCCTCCAGCGACAGGAGCCGGTTGACCTCGGGGTCAGACCCGATGAGTGCCCGGAAGTTGAGGTCATTGGTCCAGGCGTTCATTGCATGGCCCTGCACCAGGCTGTAGGCGTCCTCGCGACTCATGCCGGCGGCCGCGAGATCGATGAGCAGTTGGCCACTGAATACGAGGCCGTTGGTGGATTCGAGGTTCTTCAACATACGTGCAGGATAGACGAGCAGGCGCTCAATCAAGGTGGCTGCTTTGTCCAGCAAGTAATCCGCGAGGATTGCGGTGTCGGGGAGGATGACGCGTTCGGCGGAGGAGTGGGAGATGTCGCGCTCATGCCAGAGCGCAACATTCTCGAGGGCGACCTGGGCGTTGCCGCGGATGACGCGGGCGAGACCGCAGATGTTCTCGGAGGTGATGGGATTTCGCTTGTGTGGCATGGCGCTGGAGCCCTTTTGGCCGATCGAGAAAAATTCCTCGGCTTCGCGGACTTCGGTGCGCTGCAGATGGCGGATTTCGAGGGCAACTTTCTCCAGTGTGGAGGCGAGGACCGCGAGGGTAGTGATGTAGGCGGCATGGCGGTCGCGCTGGAGTACCTGGGTGGAGATCAGGGCTGGCTGCAGTCCGAGTTCGGCGAGAATTGCTGCCTCGTGCGCGGGTTTCAGCTTGCCGAAGGCGCCCACTGCGCCCGAGATTTTACCCACCCGCAGGTCTTTGGCTGCGGCGTCGAAACGCTTTAGATTGCGGCCCATTTCCGCATACCACAGGAGCAACTTCATGCCGAAGGTGGTGGGTTCGGCATGTACGCCATGGGTCCGGCCGATGATCGGCGTGTGCTGAAATTCAACAGCCCTCTTGCGCAGAACGTCGCGAAAACGGACAATACCCTCACGAATCAATGCAGATGCTTCAACCAGGGCTAATCCCTGCGCGGTGTCGACGACATCGGTGGAGGTTAGGCCATAGTGCAACCAGCGGGAGTCTTCGCCGACCGACTCGGCGACGGCCGTCGTGAACGCGAGGACGTCATGGCGGGTTTCTGCTTCGATCTCGTGGATGCGTTCGATGGTGAAGGAGGCGCGTTGCTGCAGTGATTCAACAGCCGACGGAGGCACGATTCCAGCGCGGGCCAGAGCCGTGGTTGCCGCGATCTCCACCCGGAGCCAGTTTTCATACTTACGTTGTTCGGACCAGATGGCAGCCATTGCTGGCCGGGTATAACGGGCGATCATATGCGAGCTCCGGGAAGGCTGTTAGAACGTGGCGATCAATGAGTACGACGACTCGAGTGTGACTACTGTTAGTTTACGCAGTTGCGCTAAAGCTTCAGCTCGATTAGAACTATCGTTTTGCGATAGAATGGGGAGGGTCCTTATGCCAGATTCAATCGAAGTCCGGGAATTGCAGTCCAAGCTGAAGAGCCTGGCAGAGTTTCGATTTCAGATGCGCAAGTTTCTTAGCTTCAGCGAGAGCGCATCGGAGAGGTGCGGAATACCTGCACAGCAGTATCAGTTGATGCAGGTGATCGCAGCGATTCCAGAGGGGCAGCAGGCATCAATCACGTACCTGGCAGAACGAATGATTCTGCGACACAACAGCACCGTGGAGTTGGTGGACCGAGCTGAGCGTGCTGGCCTGGTTCGCAGGGAAAGCGATCCGAAGGATATGCGGCGATCGTTGGTGCTGCTGACGCCGCAAGGCAATGACATTTTGGATCGCCTTGTGGCTGAGCATCTGAACGAGCTCTCGCCGCTCTGCGAACATCTTATCCACGCGTTGCGGGATTTGCAGGGCGCGGTGGAACACACGACCCCCTAGGAGCAGCTGACGTTGAAGACCAAAGACCCTGCTGGCGGCCTGCGAGACTATTCCGCGAATAGCCGGATTTTATATACCAGTTCGCTAGCGGCAGTGCTGGGTGCAGTGAGTGCGGTTCTGGCCTGGATGTTGTTGGAGATGATTTCGCTGTGTACGAATCTCTTCTACTTCCAGCGGTGGAGTTTTATTGAAAGGGATCCCTGGCAGGCGGGAAGGCACTGGTGGCTGATCCTGATGCCGGTTTTGGGCGGCCTGATTGTTGGCTTGATTGCACGGTATCTTTCTCCGCGTGTGCGCGGGCATGGAATGCCGGAAGCCGTTGAGACGATCGTATTCAACGGCGGGCGGGTACAGCCTCGAGTGGCCATTCTGAAGCCTGTGGCTACCGCGATTTCGATAGGTTCCGGTGGCCCGTTTGGGGCGGAAGGACCGGTCATTATCACGGGGGGAGCTGTAGGCAGTGTGCTTGGCCAGCTGTTGCCAATGACTGGCTCCGAACGAACGGTACTGATGGTTGCGGGCGCGTCGGCCGGCATGGCAGCGACGTTCAACTGTCCGATGTCTGCGACGTTGCTGGCGGTGGAGATCCTGCTCTTCGAATGGAAGCCACGTTCGTTGGTTCCGGTCGCGATTGCGTGTGTAACGGCCGGGGCAGTTCGGCGGCTGCTGCTGGGCCCGCAGAGCGTGCTGCAGATGGTTCCTACGGGCGCGCCGGTGTATCACTCGGCGATGCTTGGGGCGCTGGTGCTGGGAATTATTGCGGCGTTCGCGGCTGCGGGTCTGAGCAAGGCAGTGCACTTCTTCGAGACGATGTTTGAACACCTGCCAATTCACTGGATGTGGTGGCCTGCGATTGGGGGCGTGGTTGTCGGTCTGTGCGGGTATATCTTTCCCAGATCCCTGGGCGTGGGTTACAGCGTCATCCAACAAATGATTTCAGGGGATTCAACCTGGAAACTGTTGGCCGGGATACTCATTATCAAGAGCTTGAGCTGGTCGTTCTCGCTGGGTTCGAATACTGCGGGCGGAATCCTGGCACCGTTGCTGATGATTGGAGGAGCCCTGGGGGCTGCGCTCGGCCATCTGATGCCGATCATGACGACTGGGGCGTGGGTATTGGTCGGTATGTGTGCTGTGCTGTCAGCGGCGATTGGGGCACCACTGACCTCGGCAATGCTCGCCCTCGAGCTAACGCATAATGGCGGTCTGATGCTGCCGGTGCTGTTGTCCTGCGTGGCAGCGTACGCGGTGAGCGTGCTGGTGATGCCGCGCTCTATGCTCACGGAGAATCTCAGTCGTCGGGGACTTCATCTCAGCCGCGAGTTTGGCGCAGATCCGCTGGAGGCGATCCTGGTATCTCAAGCGATGCATACGAGCGTGTTTGCGCTGCCTGAGAACGCAACCCGCAAGGATGCCGCCGACTGGCTGCGGAAGATGGAGGAACGCGGCGGCGAGGCATGGGCTCACTGGCAGCGCATCTTTCCCCTGGTGGACAGTGAGGGTCGCATGACGGGCACGCTGACGCGCGCGCAACTGATTACGGCCGCGCGCAAGGAAGACATGTCCATGCCGCTGGCAGTGGATGCGAACCGCAACCCGCAGACGGTCTCGCCGCTCACGACCCTTCGTTCGTGCGCGATGTTGATGGCAGAGTCGAAGCTGACGTCCTACCCGGTTGTGAGCGCGGATGGCAAACTACTTGGCGTGATCACGATCAACGATCTGTTGATGGGCCGGAGCGAAGAAGCTCATCGCGAGAGTGATCGCGAGCGAGTTCTCCGATTGAGATGGCCATTTAGCCCGGGCAATCGAACGAAAGGCTCGGTGGCTGAGCCGGTGACCACTGTTCCTTCGCCGGAGGAGTTGGACGAGTCCGACTAGCTGCGGGTGACTGAATCGTTAGCGTCAGGCTACGCCTAACAGCTCAGCCATCTCGTCGTGAAGAAAGCCTTCTCCCGGTTTGTAAGGCTGGATCCACTTTCCATTGAGGACAAACTGCGGGATGCCGCGCTTGCCGGTGTTGGCGATGACCTGGTCTGCGGCGCCGGGCGTCTTTTCGATATTGATCTCGGTGTAGGGAATTGAGTGCTGGTTGAGAAAACGCTTCGCCTCGCGGCAATCGCGGCACCAGTCGGCGGAATAGACAAGGAGTTCCATAGGCTTATTGTCGCTGATTCGTGGCGTGTGGGGAAGAGTATACTGAGGACGTTCGGGCTTCATCCGCGTCAACAGAGCGGAGCGGCACTGGAGAGAACCATGAGCGTTACGCAAGTCCGTGAGAACGGAGCAAATTTGCCTGTCCGTCCCGTGACGGCGCAAACCCTTCTCGAAATGAAACGCGCTGGTCGTGCAATTACTGCATTGACAGCCTACGACTATCCCACAGCGCGCCTGGTTGACCGAGCCGGCATTGATCTCATTCTGGTCGGCGATTCCGTCGGGATGACGGTGCTTGGTTACGAGAGCACCTTGCCGGTGACCATGGACGAGATGCTGCACCATACGCGTGCGGTGGCTCGTGGGGTGAAGCGAGCGTTCCTGGTGGCGGACATGCCGTTCGGGTCCTATCACGCGTCTCCGGACGAGGCGATTCGCAATGCCACGCGGTTTATCAAGGAATCGGGCGCGCATGCGGTCAAGATCGAAGGCGGCGAGCGTCGCGCGGACCTCGTCCGACGGATGACGGATGCGGAGATCTCGGTTGTTGCTCATATTGGACTCACCCCGCAGTCGATCCATCGCATGTCCGGTTACCACGTTCAAGGCCGATCGATTGAGGCGATCGAGAACTTATACGCAGACGCGACCGCGTTGCAGGACGCTGGGGCGGTTGCGATCGTGCTCGAGGGAATTCCACGCGAAGTTGCTGCGGAGATTACGACTCGATGCGCAATACCGACCATCGGTATCGGTGCGGGGCCTGAGTGCGATGGTCAGATCCTGGTGTTTCATGATCTGTTCAATCTGACGTTTTCGTCTCCCGCGAAGTTTGTGCGCCGGTATGCAGATGCCGCGACTTTTTTTGGTGACGCGCTGGAACGCTATCGTACCGACGTGACGTCCCGTACTTTTCCCGCGGATGCCGAGAGCTACCATCTATCACGCGAAGTTGCGGTGCAGCTGGAGGCTCTGGAGGAACACCCTGATGTTCTCGTGCACGCGGAGGATTTTTTGCAGGGCGAGGTTGTTGATGACCCCTTTGAAGAACTCAACAAGCTTGTACCGACAGGTAGGACCTGAGCATGCAAATCATTACTACTGTCCGGCAAATGCAACAGGCCTGTCGCAACCTGAGGCGCAAAGGTCCGTTGGGGCTTGTACCGACCATGGGTGCGTTGCACGATGGACATCTCTCGCTCGTACGACGTGCGCAGGGAGAATGTGATTCCGTTGTGGTGTCGATCTTTGTTAACCCTACGCAGTTTGCGGCGGGCGAAGACTACGAGACCTATCCTCGTTCTTTTGAGGATGACTGCGCCAAGTTGAAGTCCGCCGGTATCGATCTGCTCTTCGCGCCAAGTCCAGAAGAGATGTACTCGCCGGGCTCGACTACTTTCGTTGAAGTGCCTGGAATTGGAGACCGGTTAGACGGAGCATCGCGTCCGGGTCATTTCCGGGGTGTTGCCACGGTAGTAGCCAAGCTATTCAATGTTGTCGGGCCGGATCGAGCGTACTTTGGTCAAAAAGATGCAGCGCAGATTGCGGTGTTGCGTGCGATGATCCGTGATCTCAAGTTTCCTGTGCGGTTGGTGGCATGTCCGATCGTTCGCGAGCGCGACGGGTTGGCGATGAGCTCACGCAATCGCTATCTGTCTCCACAAGGTCGGCGTCAAGCACTGATTTTGCATCGAGCGCTGGAGACGGCATGCGAACTTTTGGAGGCTGGTGAGGTCCGCTCTGATATTTTGCAGGATGCCTTAGCGAAAGTGTTTGCTGGGGGAGAGGGAGTTCGCCTGGATTACGCCGCGATCGTCGATCCGTACACGCTGCTTCCTGTTGCCGACACCACGCACGGAGCCTTGATTGCCGTTGCCGCGTGGGTTGGGTCGACGCGACTGATCGACAACCTGCTCACCGAGAATCTGCCGATTGAGACGCTCCATGTTCCCGATGGCTTGATGGAGGAGGCGCGTGCCTGAAGCTTGCAAAGTGTTGCTCGGCGTCTGCGGCGGTATTGCCGCGTACAAATCGGCCGAACTGGTTCGCGAGTTGCAGCGCCATGGTGCGGAGGTACGCGTGGTGATGACGCGTTCTGCGCAGGAGTTTGTGCAGCCATTGACGTTCGCTTCGCTTACCGGACATAAGGTTTTCACAAGTCTCTGGGAGTCACCCTCTGAGGCCTCGGTGATCGAGCACATCGTCCAGGCACAGTGGGCTGACGTTTTGGTGGTTGCTCCGGCGACAGCGAATACGGTAGCGAAGCTCGCTCATGGGATCGCTGATGACTTTCTCTCGGCGAGCTATCTGGCTACGAATGCGAAGGTGGTGGTCGCGCCGACTATGAATGTGAACATGTGGAATCATCCTGCCACACGCTCAAACATCTCGACGCTGGAGCAACGAGGACACCGGATCGTCGAGCCTGGAGGTGGTTATCTCGCATGCGGGATGACGGGTGAGGGTCGACTTGCGGATGTTGAGATGATTGTCCGGGAGGTGCTTGAGCAGGTGAGCCAGCGGCAGGATCTGCTCGGCGAAACTGTTCTTATTACGGCAGGGGGAACCCGTGAGCCGATTGATCCGGTCCGGTTTTTGGGGAATCGATCCAGCGGGCGAATGGGATATGCCCTGGCGGCGGCAGCGGAGCAGCGAGGAGCAAAGGTCATTCTTGTTTCGGCTCCGACAGCGCTGGCGCCACCGCCGCGCTGCGAACTTCTGTCGGTGGAGACAGCGGAAGATATGCATGCTGCTGTGCTGTATCGTTTGCCGGAGGCAACGATCGTCATCAAGGCCGCTGCAGTGGCGGACTTCCGTGCGCGTCATGTCGCCGCGACTAAGCTGCATCGCGATGCTCCGCCAGTCCTCGAATTAGAGGCGACTGAAGACATCACGCGCAGTGTTGCGGAGCACAAAGCTCCGGGCTCACTCCTTATTGCGTTTGCGGCCGAGATGGGGCTTGATATTGTTCGCGCCCGCGAGAAGCTTCTTCGCAAAGGGGCAGACGCTATTGTGCTCAACGACATTAGCGGGAGTGGTATCGGTTTTGATTCTGATCGGAATGCTGCCATATTTCTTACGCATGACTCCGAGGTGCATTTGGCGGAGTGTTCCAAGAGTGAGATTGCGTCGCAAATTCTCGATCAGGTCTCATCCCTGCGATCCCACCGTTTGCTTATGCAGGAATTGCGTTAGACCCGCAGCTTGTCCATCCGAGATATTCCCTGACGATATACTTTCGTGGAGATCCGCGAAGGGATAAGCATTTCATGAACGCCATACCGCGACTTTTTGTTGCCGCTAGTTTGCTTGCGATTTCTACTCCTGCGTGGTCGCAGACGCCGATGAGCACGCCGGATATTCCAGTCAGCTTCGTCGCTCCGCGCAATGGCTACGACTATGTCAAACAGGTTGAGATGATTCCCATGCGGGACGGTGTGAAGCTCTACACCGTTATTGTGATTCCCAAGGGCGCGACGCATGCGCCGATTCTTCTCACGCGGACGCCTTACGATGCGGCTAGCCGGGCTACGCGAGAAGAGTCTCCGCACATGCTGGACGAACTCCCCCAAGGCGACGACGTATTCGTGCGTGGTGGCTACATCCGCGTGTTCCAGGATGTGCGCGGGAAGTATGGGTCTGAAGGAAAGTACTGGATGACGCCACCGCCGCTCGGTCCGCTGAATACCAGCGGCATCAACGATACGACGGATGCTTATGACACGATTGATTGGCTGGTGAAGCACGTTCCGGAATCGAATGGCAAGGTGGGGATGATTGGATCCTCGTATGAGGGGTTCACCGTTGTGATGGCGCTGATCGACCCGCATCCGGCCCTGAAGGTTGCGTGTCCAGAGAGCCCGATGGTTGACGGTTGGATGGGGGACGACTGGTTCCACTATGGAGCTTTCCGCGAAGTAAACCTGGATTATTTTGCCGAGCAGACCCAGGTGCGTGGAAGCGGACAGATGATTCCGCGCGAGGGTCGCGATGATTACACAAATTATTTGAAGATCGGGTCTGCCGGAGACTTCGCGCGATCCGGCGGACTTGAACAACTGCCTTTCTGGCGGAAGGTTGAAGAGCACCCGGCTTATGACGCGTTCTGGCAGGGGCAGGCACTCGATTCGATTATGGCGAAGGTTCCGTTGAAGGTCCCGGTGATGTGGCTCCAGGGTCTTTGGGACCAGGAAGATATGTGGGGCGCGATCCATAGCTATGAGGCGGTCGAGTCTAAGGACGCGACGAACACCATGAATTACCTGGTGATGGGTCCATGGCGCCATAGCCAGGTGAACGATGAGGCGTACTCGCTCGGTGCGCTGCGTTGGGATGGGGACACCGCTCTACAATTCCGGCGTGACGTTCTTCTTCCATTCTTCAATCAGTATCTGATGGACGGGGCACCGAAAGCGGATACACCGCCGGTGCTCATTTACAACACGGGCGAGAACCACTGGGACCGGTTGAAGTCCTGGCCGCTGAGTTGTGAGAAAGGGTGCGCTGACGAAGCCAAGCCGCTTTACTTGACGGCGAATATGGGTCTCTCGTTTACCACGCCCGGCGCTGATTCGCCGAAGTTCGACGAGTACGTCTCTGATCCTGCCAAACCTGTTCCGTACACTCCGCGGCCGGTGATGGCTGTCGACGGGGAGGCCTGGGTTACGTGGCTGGTACATGACCAGCGTTTTGTGGATAGTCGCTCGGATGTGCTTAGCTATGAAACGGCGCCGCTGGATAAGCCACTTCGGCTGAGTGGCGCACCGATCGCTAACCTGGTTGCATCCACCAGCGGAACCGATAGCGATTGGGTTGTAAAGCTTATCGACGTCTATCCGCCGAGCATGCCGGGCGACCCCGATATGGGAGGATACGAACTACCGATCTCCCTAGACATCTTTCGCGGTCGCTACCGCGCGAGCTTCGAGCATCCGGAGCCTATTACTCCGGAAAAGCCCCTCACCTATCGCTTTGCTCTGCCCACGGTTAATCATGTGTTTCTACCAGGCCATCGTGTGATGGTGCAGATCCAATCTACGCTGTTTCCGCTTTATGATCGCAACCCGCAGACCTATGTGCCGAACATCTTCGACGCTAAGCCTGCGGACTATCAGAAGGCGACCCAGAGAATTTGGCATACACCTGGGGAGAACAGCTTCATAAGCCTTCCGGTCGTAGCGCAGTAGCCGATGTGTTCAGGCATCGCCATGGACTGCGCAGGACGTGCGGAGAGAATGTCACTGTTCGTGATAATTGCGAATGAGGCCGCCGTCGATGAAGTAGGTGCTTCCGGTCACATAAGCACCATCGTCGGATGCCAGGAAAGCAGCTACTCCAGCAACTTCGCTGGGCTCTCCTAATCGTCCTAGCGGGATATTTGCGAGCAAAGCATTCAGTTCCGGCTTGTCGGCTTCGAGCGATTTGTTGATGGGCGTATTGATCGCGCCGGGCGCAATATTGTTTACCGTGATGCCCGCTGGTCCGAGCTCGACCGCGAGATCGCGCATTAGCATGCGCATAGCGCCTTTGCTGGCGCAATAGGTTGAGAAGTGGGGAAAGACCATGTCTTCGTGGACGGAAGAAATATTGATAACGCGGCCGGGTTTCTTCGCGGTGAGCAGCTTGCGCACGAAGGCCTGGGTAAGAAAGAACGCGCCCTTGAGATTCACGCCCATCACCGCGTCGTAATCTGCTTCGGTGACGTCGGTGAAGTTTGCAGACTTTTCAATGCCCGCGTTGTTTACGAGAATGTCGCATGATCCGAATTCGCTCCAGGCGTTTTCGATGAGGCGAGTGCAGTCTGCGATCACCGAGACGTCGGCCTGGACGGGCACTGCCTTGCCTCCGGCGGCCTTGATTGTTTGCACCGTCTGGTTCGCCCCATCCTCGCGACCCACATAGTCGATCACGCAACTAGCGCCTTCCGACGCGAGCCGCTCCGCGATGGCCTGTCCAATACCTGTGCCGGAACCAGTGATGACCGCAGTTTTTCCGTCCAAACGTCCTGCCATTGGGGACTCCTCTCGCTATGCTGCTTTTTTTACTTCTTTTTTGAGGCCTTCTTCTTTTATTCAAGTTTAGAACTTGTACCAGCCTGGTGGCCCACAATGAGAGAGCAACGTTGCTCGCTTTTATCTGATGCAGACTCTGACCTCTACGTTCGTTTTGAACGAAAGAAGTCTGTCAGCATTTTCCCGCACTCGTCGGCCAGTACACCTTCTACCAACTCTACGCGGTGGTTCAACGAGGGATGATTCATGACCGCGATCACTGATCCGCATGCGCCCGCCTTGGGGTCGGCTGCTGCATAAACGAGCCGGGCAAGCCGCGCATGCAGGATTGCACCTGCGCACATGGAACAGGGTTCCAAGGTGGAATACAGCGTGCATCCCAACAAACGATAGTTTCCGAGAGCTGATCCAGCGGAACGTAGCGCAACGATCTCCGCATGAGCTGTCGGATCGGAATCCTGCAGCACACGATTGCGTCCGCGAGCAATCACTTCCCCTGCCGAGGAAACGACGATCGCGCCCACGGGCACTTCGCCAGCAGCCTCGGCAGCGTGCGCCTCCTCCATGGCGGCTTGCATGAGTTCCTGATCTCTGGGAAGAAAATCGGTGGGCATCGACTCCAGTTGTACTACTTTGCGGGTGGCTGCGCGACCGGGGTCGTTGCTTGGAGATCCTTGAGATAGCTGGCGGACAGGGTCTTCTTCTGCGTTGCCAGCGGAAGCAACGTGGGATAGAACTGCACAAAGGTGGTGTCCACCGCAGCATGAGCGTCATGGCAGGTATAGCAACTCGCAGACCGCGGAATCAGCTTCCCGTTGTCATCGTAGAAGCCCCACTTCCCGTGGTCTTTCACGTGGGTCTCAACTCCCATAAGCTCTGCACTCTGAGTATGCCCCCGTTTGTTGATTGAAATGGGGCTATCCGCGCCGCGAACCTCGAGCACCATGACGGTCTTATCCGGCCATGTACCGGTCGCCAAAAAGCCGTGGTACGCCGTCGGATTTACGAAGACGTTGTAGAACATGTGATGATCGGGCGGGCCGGTGGGGGCATCGTAGGACATGTCGATTCCGGTGGTCAGATAGATCCAATCGCGATAATGTATCGGCGCGACGAGATCGCCCCCGCCGGTGTAGGCAGGGGCGTCATCGGCCGGAACCGGCGTGCTTTCGGGGCACCAAGGTTAGCAGGAGGAGGCCGGCGGCAGAAACAAGTTGCTTCATCATAGTGGGCTCTCTAGAGTTCCATACGCACGTTGGTCTGGACAAGTTCCACAGTCGCCCTTGGCATCAACTCGGTTCCTGTTGGG
>Ga0302308_10002912_pt1 | contig 13756 bp, 14 predicted proteins | sample III_Palsa_E3_3_FD_200531 | JGI IMG/M metagenome (GOLD analysis project Ga0302308, IMG submission 200531) | Peat permafrost microbial communities from Stordalen Mire near Abisko, Sweden - III_Palsa_E3_3 | ecosystem: Environmental > Terrestrial > Soil > Palsa > Peat permafrost | place: Sweden... | reverse complement strand
CTCTCTGCGAAAGCCACTTCGCCGTACACCGGGGCGCTGGAAACCCCCAGCATGATTTCGCCGCGCCGCATGAGCGCGATCTGCGTGGAGAACATCGGGTACTCGCGCACGAATGCCTTGGTGCCGTCGATGGGATCGACCAGCCACAAATTTTCGGCATCCATGCCGCGCGCCGCCGTTTCCTCGCCGAAGAATCCATAGTCCGGAAAGCGCGCCTCGAGTAGCGCGCGGATCGCCGTCTCGCAGCGAATGTCGGCCTCGGTAACCGGCGACTTGTCCGCCTTGAGGCGCACCTGGATATTTCGCTGGTACAGCGCGCGCGCGATGGCGGCGGCTTCGCCGGCCGCGTCCAACGCCGCTTGCAATTCCGCCGACTGCGTCATGGTTGCATCTTATCCGTGATTGACAGCCGCGCGAGAATCTCTATGATTCGCAGCGGGCCATCCGCTCCCAACGGCGGACGCCCATCTGTAAGGATGGGAGAACTTGATGACATGCATACCGCCGCCGGGTATTCGTCCGGCTGATGCCCGATTTTCATCGGGACCGACCAAGAAACGTCCGGGGTGGACCCTGCAAGCGCTGCAAGGCGCGTTGCTCGGCCGCTCCCATCGCTCCAAACCCGGGAAAGCCAAGCTCAAAGAGGCGATCGATCGCACGCGGGCGATTCTCGGGGTTCCCGCCGAATTCAGGATCGCCATCGTGCCGGCGTCCGACACCGGCGCGGTGGAAATGGCGATGTGGTCATTGCTGGGTCCACGCGCCGTCGATGTATTCGCCTGGGAAAGCTTCGGCGAGGAATGGGTGACCGACGCGGTCGACCAGCTTAAAGTAAGCGATTGCCGTATTCATCTCGGCCGGCCCTACGGCGTGCTGCCGGATCTGTCTCTGGCGCGCGCAACGGCGGACATAGTCTTCACCCAAAACGGCACCACCTCGGGTGCGAAGATTCCCGACTTCGACTGGATTGCAGCCGATCGCCAGGGCATCACCTTCAACGATGCGACCAGCGGCGCCTTTGCCCAGCCCATCGAGTGGTCGAAGTGCGACGTCGTCACCTTCTCCTGGCAGAAAGTGCTGGGCGGTGAGGGCGCGCACGGCATGTTGATCCTGTCGCCGCGCGCGATCGCGCGCTTGGAAAGCTACACGCCCCCCTGGCCGCTGCCGAAGATCTTCCGCATGACCAAGAAAGGCAAGCTCGACCAGGAGTTGTTCGAGGGCGCCACCATCAATACGCCGTCCCTGCTGGCCACTGAAGACTACATCGACGCCCTGAAATGGGCGGAATCCATCGGCGGCCTTGCGGCGCTGCAGGCACGCGCGAACGCCAATGCTCAGGTCCTCACCGAGTGGGTGGCCCGCACCCCATGGGTGGATTTCCTGGTAGCCAATGCGGCGATTCGCAGCAACACCAGCGTCTGCCTCAAGGTGGTCGACGAACGGGTAAGTGCCAAGGATCTGGCCGCCATCCTTGAACAGGAGGGGGTGGCGCTGGATGCCGCATCCTATCGATCCGCGCCTCCCGGTTTGCGCATCTGGTGCGGCGCCACCATCGAGCAAAGCGATTTGCAGGCCCTGACGCCCTGGCTCGATTGGGCATTTGCGAGCTGTCGTGGCTAAAGTACTCATAGCCGATGAATTGAGCCCGCGAGCTCTCGAGATCTTTCGCAGCCGCGGAGTCGAGGTCGATGTGCGCGTCGGCCTGAAAAAAGCCGATCTGCTGCGCATAATCGGCGACTACGACGGCCTGGCGGTACGTTCCGCGACCAAGGCGGACAAGGACGTGATTGCCGCTGCAACGCGGCTCAAGGTGATTGGCCGAGCCGGCATCGGTGTCGACAACATCGACATCCCGGCGGCCACCGCTCGCGGTATCGTGGTGATGAACACTCCCTTCGGCAATTCGATCACCACCGCCGAACATGCGATCGCCCTGATGTTCGCGGCGGCCCGCCAGATTGCGGCCGCGGACCTCTCCACCCAGGCGGGCAAATGGGAAAAGAACCGCTTCATGGGCATCGAGCTCTATGCCAAGACCCTCGGGCTGATCGGCTGCGGCAATATCGGCACGCTGGTTGCCGAAAGGGCCTTGGCGCTCAAAATGAAAGTGATCGCCTACGATCCGTTTCTCTCGCCGGAGCGCGCGATCAAGCTCGGAGTGGAAAAGGCCGAGCTCGACGATCTGCTGGCGCGCGCGGATCTGATTTCGCTGCACACACCGGTGACCGATAAGACCAGGAACATCCTGTCGGCGGACGCGCTCGCCAAGACCAAGAAAGGCGTCATCATCGTGAATGCGGCGCGCGGCGGTCTGGTCGATGAGGCGGCCCTGCGCGCGGGGCTCGACAGCGGGCATGTCGCCGCCGCCGGCTTCGACGTGTTCACGACCGAGCCGGCCAGGGACAGCGTCCTGTTCGGCGCGGCAAATTTTGTCGCGACCCCGCATCTCGGCGCAAGCACCAACGAGGCGCAGGAAAATGTCGCCTTGCAGGTGGCCGAGCAAATATCGGATTACCTGCTGACCGGCGCCGTCACCAACGCACTCAACATGCCCTCGATCAGCGCCGAAGAAGCCTCGCGCCTCAGGCCATTCATCGACCTCATCGACAAGCTCGGTGCCTTTGCGGGCCAGATTGCCGACGACGGCCTGGAGGCGGTGGAGATCGAGTACGAGGGCGAGGTCGCGCAACTCAACACACGGCCGCTGAGCGCGGTTGCCCTGGCTGCGCTGCTGCGGCCGCTCATGCCGGACGTGAACATGGTATCCGCGCCCGCCGTGCTGAAGCACAGGGGCACCTCATTGACCGAGTCCCGGCGCGAAACCTCGCCGATCTATGGATCTTTGATCCGCATCAAGGTGCTGACCGGCGGCCGATGGCGCACCCTCGCCGGCGTGGTCAACGCCGGAACCGCGAAGATCGTCGAGGTCAAAGGCATGCCTTTGGAAGCGGATTTCCATCCGGTGATGCTGCTCATCAACAATCTGGACAAGCCCGGATTCATTGGCGCCCTGGGCACCTTGCTGGGCGAGGCAAACATCAATATCGCGACATTCCACCTCGGCCGCCAGGCCGCCGAGCATGACGCGATTGCCATCGTCGGCGTCGATCAGCTCGTGCCGGAAGCCGTTCAGCACAGCCTGCGTGCGTTGCCTCATGTACGCTACGTGAAGATGCTCAAGTTCTGATTTCGGGAATAAAAATCCGCTTGCAGGAGTCTTGTTTGGACAGAACCAATCAACCCCTGCAAGGAGATATCCCGATGAAGCGAACCGCACTGACGATCATTGCCAGCGCGCTCATGGCGGCGACGGCCGTTCAAGCCACCCCGTCCAATCAGCTGGTTGTCGTGCCGCCGACGGATCTTCCTGAATTGGCACGCCAAGGCGGCGATGCGATGCTGCTGCACCCAACATCGGATGGCAGAACCTTGCTCTACATCGAACAGGAACGAGGTAGCAGGCTGGCGGCCTTTGATGTCACTGATCCGCTGCATGTCAAAGCCGAGGGCTCCGTGCAGCTCGACGCTGCTGGACCGTTTGACTTTGTTTCTCCGCTCGGAGAACAGGGAGAACTCATCCGCTACCGGCAAGGCCAGGAAGACGCCGTATTGGACTTGCAGAAGGAGAGGACTCCGAAGCTCAACGCCGTTCAGGGCGTGAAGCAGGTCCGCGAGCAAGTGACCAACGCCGGCACCGGCACCACCTTCCTGCTCACGGAAAACGGCCTGTTCCTGATCCGGCGGCCGGCCGTGGAGTCGGACAAGAGGCGGCGCGAGCAGGAATGGTTCTGGCAGCACACCGGTGACTGAATCGTCGGTATTATTGCGCCGTGAACATCGTGTATGGTCCGCTCCATGGATGACAGGCGCCAGCGCTTCGAGGTGCTGGTATTGCCCCATCTGGACGCTGCGTACCGGTTCGCGCGATGGCTGTCCCGGTCGCCCGGCGACGCGGACGACGTCGTGCAGGAGGCGGTCTTGCGCGCGTTTCGCGGTTTCGACGCCCTGCGGGGCTCGGACGTGAAGGCCTGGTTGCTGACGATTGTGCGAAATTGCCATTTGACGGCGCTCAAGCAGCGGCAGCGACGCGCATTTGTGCCGCTGCCGGAAGAGCATGGCCACGCGGTGATCGCGACGACGCCTGATCCGGAAAGTGTCTCGATGCTGCGCGACGAGCAGCGGACTCTCGATCGGCTGATGTCGGCATTGCCCGAAGAGCATCGCGAGGTCTTGGTGCTGCGGGAAATCGAGGAGATGGATTATCGTGAGATTGCGGCGGTTACCAATGTGCCGATCGGCACCGTAATGTCACGCCTCGCGCGCGCGCGCGCTGCGCTGAAGGCACGATGGCAGCAAGAGTCTGCCCGGGAACCGCATGCCGTGCGCTGAATCAATGCGCGTGCAGGCCTACTTCGACGGCGAGGCCGATGCGGTAGCGGCCGCGGACATTGAACGGCACATCGAGGGCTGCGCCGAGTGCCGCGCCCTGCTTGACGACTTGAACCAGCTGCGTACGGCATTGCGACAGGAATTACCATACGAAACTGCTCCGCCGGCATTGCGCGCGCACGTCTTGCGCGCGCTCGACGCGCAGCGACCCACGAAATGGCGGCTGGAGCCCTTTTGGAAGGGCGCTTTCAGCGGCATCGGCGGCATGGCGATCGCCGCAAGCATCGCATTCTTTTTGCTCGCGCCGCCGCTCACCAATCCGCTGCTCGATGATCTGGTGAATGCTCACGTGCGCTCCTTGATGCCGGACCATCTGATCGATGTGGTGTCCACGGACAAGCATACCGTCAAGCCATGGTTTGCCGGTCATGCCGATGTATCGCCGGTGGTTGCCGATTTCGCGGAGCAAGGCTATCGGCTCATTGGCGGACGCGCCGATTATTTCGACCACCAGCGCGCCGCGGTAATCGTCTACCAGCATGGTGCGCATGTCATCAACGTGTTCAGCTGGGCCGCGAACCGGGACAGCGTGCCGAAAGATGCCACCCTCAACGGCTATCACATGGCGTTTTGGAAGACCGGGAATCTTGTCTATTGCGCCGTCTCGGATACCGGTTGGGACGAACTGCGCAGATTAGTTCAGCTTCTGCAGGAATAAAATCTCGCGATCCGAAGTCTTGTCTCCTGAACGCTAAACAAAGGAGTGGGACATGTCGGACCAGCAATCGCTGCTATCGCGTCGCAACGCCCTGAAATGCATGGCTTATGGCGGGGCCGGAACCCTGTTCGCGCTGTCGGGCGGCGTGTTCACGCCAATTGACCTGGCGCTGGCTGCCGCGGACAAGAACGGGGTCAAGAAGCTCGGCAAGCCGCTGTTTGTCCAGATCAGCGATACCCATATCGGCTTCAACAAGGAAGCCAACCCTGACGTGAACGGCACGCTCACGCAGGCGATCGCCCATGTGAACGGCATGGCGGAGCAGCCCGCGCTCATCATCCATACGGGAGACATAACGCACCTATCGAAGCCTGCGGAGTTCGATCTCGCGCAGCAGATGTTCCTGCAACTGCGCACGACCGAGATGCACACCGTGCCGGGCGAGCATGACACTGCCGATGCGACCGTCACCGAATACTTCAATCGATTCGGCAAGGCATCCGGCAACAAGGGCTATTACAGCTTCGATCATTCCGGTGTGCACTTCATCGCCCTGATCAATGTCCTGGAATTCAAGGCGGGCGGTCTAGGCACGCTCGGGGCGGAGCAGCTCGCATGGGTGGCGGCCGACCTCAAGGGCCGGTCCTCGAGTACGCCGATCGTGGTCTTCGCCCACATGCCGCTTTGGACGATCTATGAGCCCTGGGGCTGGGGAACTTCCGACGCCGACGTTCTGATGGGCAACCTACGCCGCTTCGGATCGGTCACGGTGCTGAACGGCCACATTCATCAAATCGTGCAGAAGGTGGAGGGACATGTCACCTTCCACACCGCGCGTTCGACCGCCTATCCACAGCCGGTCGCGGGCGTGGGGAACGGCCCCGGGCCGCTCACCGTGCCGGCGGACGTATTGCCCACGATGCTGGGAATATCGAGCGCCTCGCTTGCGCAGCGCCCATCGTCGCTGACGTTAACCGACACGATATTATGATCAAGTATTTGGCGGCGTGCGCGTTCGCCCTGGCGGCATTCAATAGCCAGGCCAGCGGCGATCCGAATAACGGCAAGGCGCTGTATCAAGCCTGCAAGGCCTGCCACTCGGTTGACGAGAACGACCTGGGCCCCATGCATCGCGGCGTTGTCGGGCGCCGTGCGGGAAGCATCGCGGACTATAACTATTCCGCAGCGCTGAAGAATTCTGGACTGACCTGGGATGCAAGCACGCTTGATCGATGGCTTTCCAACCCGAGCGCGCTGGTTCCAGGCACCAAGATGTTCTTCAAGATCGATGATGCGCAGAGCCGCGCCGACATCATCGCGTACCTTGCGCAGCTCAAGTGAGCGGCGAGACCCCGAACAGCCACACATGCAGCCAGCCGATCGCCACAAAATAAAGCCCGAGCCCGAGCACGACGGCGATCGCATCGTTCCATCGGCCGGGCGGCGCGTTTGGCTTCGCGCGCGGCGGCCGACGCTTCAAGGAAATGCGATCCGCCACCGCCCAGACTAAAAAGCCGCCGAACAGCAGTACGTCCGCCAGAGATCCATTCGCCAATAGATGCGCAAACGCCCAGAGCTTGACCGAGGCCAGCATGGGATGTTTCGCCGCCGTCTGGATTCGGCCGGGCAGGTAGGCGGCGATGAGCAGCGGGAATACCGGCAGCATCAGCACCAAGGCGGCGCGCCGCAGCCAGCTAGGGGGCGAATACAGAACGATCGCCGCCTCGCGCGCCAAGCCAAAGCCGTAGACGATCAGCACCAATCCCGCCAGCGACACGAGCGTGTACAAGCCCTTCCAGGCGCCCTCGCCCAGCCGGCTGCAGACTCGCTCGCGAAAGCCCGGCGACACGATGGCCACCGAATGCATGCCGAGAAACAGCGCCAGCCCAAGAACCAGCACCGCCATGGCGCGCTGCTACTTCTTACCGCGCGGTTTCTTCTTCGGCGCCTTGCGCTTCGCCGGCGCCTTTCTTTTCGCCACGACTTTGCGCTTCGGCACGGGCTTGCGCCTCACCTTCGCGGCCTTGCGCTTCTCTGCCGTCTTTATCGGCTCGCCGCGCAACTGATCGAGAATCGCCGGGTTATCCAGCGTGGACACGTCCTGGGTGATCTCTTCGCCGCGCGCGAGCGAGCGCAGCAGCCGGCGCATGATTTTTCCCGAACGGGTCTTCGGCAGACTGTCCGTCAGCCGGATTTCATCGGGCTTGGCAATGGGGCTGAGCTGCTCGCCGACCCAGGCGCGCAGCTCGGCTATCAGCGCGGTCGCGGCCGCCCCGGTCGGGCGAGTTCCGCCGACGACTACGTACGCAAACACCGACTCGCCCTTGATGGCGTGCGGCTTGCCGACCACGGCAGACTCCGCTACCCGGGGATGCGCGACCAGCGCCGATTCGATCTCCATGGTGCCGAGACGGTGCCCGGCAACATTGAGCACATCGTCGATGCGGCCCATGATCCAGTAGTAGCCTTGCGCGTCCCGATGCGCCGAGTCGCCCGCCACATAGAAGCGATTGCGGAATTTCTCCCAGTAAGTCTTTAGATACCGGTCATTGTCGCCCCAGATGGTGCGCAGCATCGACGGCCAGGGCCGCTTGATCACCAGATAACCGCCGCCGTCGACGGCGGTGATGGCTCGGCCGTCTTCATCGACGATATCGGCGAACACGCCGGGAAGCGGCTTGGTGCAGGAGCCGGGTTTGGTCGGCGTCACGCCCGGCACGGGAGTCATCATGATGGCGCCGGTTTCGGTCTGCCACCAGGTATCGACGATGGGGCAGCGTCCCTTGCCGATCACGCGGTGATACCACATCCAGGCTTCCGGATTGATCGGTTCGCCCACGCTGCCCAGCAGCCGTAGCTTGCTCAGGTCGTACTTGGCCGGCGGCTCGTCGCCGAGCTGCATGAGCGCGCGGATGGCCGTCGGCGCCGTGTACAGGATGGTGACGCCGTGCGCTTCGCAGTTCTTCCAGAAGCGTCCGCCGTCCGGAAAGGTCGGCACACCCTCGAACATCATCAGCGTCGCGCCGACCGCCAGCGGCCCGTAGGCCACATAGGTGTGTCCGGTGATCCAGCCGACATCCGCCGTGCACCAGAATACATCGCTGTCCTTGATGTCGAAGGTCCATCGGATGCTGGTCTTGGCCCCGAGCAGATAGCCGCCGGTCGAATGCTGGATGCCTTTCGGCTTGCCGGTGGATCCCGAGGTGTACAGCAGGAATAGCGGATGCTCGGCGCCGACCCATTCCGGCTCGCAGGAGGTGCCCTGTTCCGAGACCGCGTCCTGCCACCACGCGTCGCGGCCCGCGCGCATGTCGCAGGCCCCGCCGATGCGATCGTACACAATGACGCTTTGCACGCTGGCGCAGCCGTCTTCGAGCGCCTTGTCCACGGTGCGCTTCAAATGCACCGGCTGGCCGCCGCGGAAGCCGCCATCGGCAGTGACCACCATTTTCGCGCCGGCATCTTCGATGCGGTCCTTGACGGCGTTGGCGGAAAATCCGCCGAAAACCACCGAGTGCACTGCGCCGATGCGCGCGCAGGCCTGCATCGCGATCACCGCCTCCGGGATCATGGGCATGTAAATGACGACGCGGTCGCCCTTGCGGATGCCCTTGGCTTTGAGCGCATTCGCGAACCGGCAGACCTCCGCATGCAGCTCGGCGTACGACAGCTTGCGTACGTCGCCGCGGTCGCCCTCGAAGATGATCGCGGTCTTGGCGCCGTGCTGCGCCAGGTGAACGTCGAGACAGTTGTGCGATACGTTCAGCACCCCATCGGTGAACCAGCGAAAGTTCGGCGCTTCCGTGTCATCGAGAGGGATGGTGAAGGGCTTGTGCCAGTCGATCTCGGCGACCGCCAGGTCCGCCCAGAAACCGATGTAATCCTTGTCGGCCTTTGTGGTCAGCTCTTTGAGCTGCGCGGCATTCGGACTCGCGCTCTTGGCAAAGTGCTTGGGAGGCGCAAACACGCGCTTCTCGTGCAGCACGGATTGGATATCTTTCTGAGCCATCTCGCCCCCCCAGCTATCAATTATAGTTGCTTAGTATACGGCGCGACTGTCGGCGCAGGATGTTTCCGAACGCATGGCTGTCGAAGAAGGATTCGAGCCCGGCGCTGTCCGGCGGGCGAGGTTTGAGGTCGTCCAGCGTCGCGGCCAGCGGCATGTCGCAGACGATTCCGGTCAGGCGCCTGGCCAGGTAAGCGGCATCCTTGTGGGCGCGCAACCGGTGCGCGATCGTGGCGGCGCCGCGCAGCTTGAGCGTGGCAACGCGGTCGATGTTGGCATACAGCTCATCGAGCGAGCCGAACACCGCGAACAGCTCCGCGGCGGTCTTCTTGCCCACCCCCGGCACGCCGGGAATGTTGTCGACCGAATCGCCGGTCAGCGCCAGAAAATCAGCGATGAGTTCCGGGATGGCGCCGAATCGGGGCCCGATCTCGTGGTAGTGGTAGCGGGCGTTGCCGGTATAGTCCCAGAACACATCGCCGTCGCGTATCAGCTGCGACAGGTCCTTGTCGCGGGTTACCAGCACATTGCGCAGCCCGGCGGCGCGCGAACGCGCCGCCAGCGTGCCGATGATGTCGTCCGCCTCGTATTCGGCGCTGGCGAACTCGGCAAGTCCCATATGCCGGCAGAATTCGCGGCACAGCCCGAATTGGCGCTCCAAATCAGCCGGTGCGGCGTCTCGATTGGCCTTGTAAGCCGGGTAAATGCCGTTGCGAAACGAGGTTTCGCTGCGCAGGCTCTTGTCGAAGGCGATGGCGATGCGCTCGGGGCGGATCTGCTCCACGAGATCCGACAGGAAGCGCGCGAAACCGTACAGGGCGTGGGTCGAATTTCCGTCGCCATCGACCATGTCCGGCGGCAGCGAATGATAGGCCCGAAAGATGAAGTAGCTTGCGTCGATGTAGTACACGACGCCGCAGCGCATCTCAGCGCTCACATCGGCCAGCGCTGCATGCGTTCGTGCAAGGGACTGGAGCGCGGAAAATGTGCAATCAGGTATTCCATTTGATCGGCGAGCACCCGGCGCCCCTTCAAGAAGATGTACTCGGCGTAGGTCGGCGTGAACGGCACGGCGAGAAGCTCCATGCCGGCCTGTTCCGGCGTGCGCGAGGCCTTGGCGTTATTGCAGCGCCGGCATGCCGACACCACATTGCTCCAGGTATCGTGGCCGCCGCGGCTGAACGGCGTGACGTGGTCGCGCGACAGCAGGCTATAGGAGAAGCGCGCGCCGCAATACAGGCACAAATAGGCATCGCGGCGAAACAGCGTGTGGTTGTTGAGCGGCGGCGTATAGGCGGCGCCGCGCAGGTTGCCGGGATTGCCGGTGTGTCCCAAGGTGGCGATGATCGAATTCACATCGACGGTGGTGCGCAACCCGGTGCGGGCGCAGGTTCCGCCGAATAATCGGTACAGCTGGGTGCCGCAGGAATAGGCTACTTGCTCGGTGTGGTAGAGGCGCGCCGCCTCACGGTAGTCGATCCACTCCAGCGGCATGCCGGACACGTCGGTGCGCAGGATCTGCTGCGACAGCGGATAGCCTTGAGGCGCGACTTCCAATTCATACATAGGCTGCATCACAATACTAAAGATAGTCGAGTCCTGTGCCATAATTCAACGTTTTGGGGAGATAACCGGCATGCCAGTCGTCGTGGGTGTCCTCAAGGAGACCGTCGCAAGCGAGACCCGGGTGGCCGTCGTCCCGGAAATAGCTGCCAAATTGGCTGCGCTCGGCGCCAAGGTGTTGATTGAGCGCGGCGCGGGCCTCGCGGCACACTTTCCCGACGCGGCCTATGCCGGCGCCGAGCTCAGCGATGCGGCCACCATCCTCGCCAGCGCGGACATATTGCTGAAAGTCCAGCCGCCGAGCCTCGAGGAGGTCGCGGCGGTGAAGCCGGGCACCGTGATCGTCGGCTTCATGCAGGCTTATGCACGGCCCGACCTGGTGCGCGCTCTGAAGGATCGGCGCATCACGAGTTTTTCCATGGAACTGGTGCCGCGCATCTCGCGCGCGCAATCCATGGACGCGCTGTCCTCGCAGGCATCCGTGGCGGGCTACAAGGCGGTGCTCATCGCCGCCAACACGCTGGAAAAATTCCTGCCCATGCTGACCACGGCCGCCGGAACCATCCGCCCGGCGTCGGTTCTGGTCATCGGCGCCGGAGTCGCGGGACTGCAGGCCATCGCCACGGCCAAGCGCCTGGGCGCGGTGGTCGAGGCCTATGACGTGCGCAGCGCCACCAAGGACCAGGTGAAATCGCTGGGCGCGAAGTTCGTGGAAACCGGCGTATCCGCGGAAGGCGCGGGCGGCTATGCCCGCGAACTCACCGCCGAGGAGAAGCTCAAGCAGCAGGAAGTGCTGGATGCGCGCATCGCCGCGAGCGATGCGCTGATCAGCACCGCCTCAGTTCCCGGGCGCGCGGCGCCGCGGATCATCAGCCGCTCCGCGGTCGAGCGCATGAAGCCCGGTTCCGTCATCGTCGACATCGCCGCGGAGCAAGGCGGCAACTGCGAGCTCACCCGCGCCGGCGAAACCGTGCTGCATGCGGGCGTGAAGATCTTGGGTCCGGTCAATCTGCCGGCCACGCTGCCGTTTCACGCCAGCGAGATGTATTCGCGCAACTTGTTCAACTTGTTGAAGCCGGCTTTACCTGCGGGCGAGCTCGCAATCGACTGGAAAGATGAGGTGTTTGCGGGTGCCGTGCTCACGCACGACGGACAGATCAAACACGAAGCGACTCGCAAATCGGTGGAGGGGTAGTCATGATCGATGGCGTCATTGCGCTCTATATTTTCATGCTGGCCGCGTTCACGGGCTACGAGGTCATCTCGCGGGTGCCGGTCATCCTGCACACCCCGCTCATGTCCGGCTCGAATTTCGTGCATGGCATCGTGCTGGTGGGCGCCATGGTCGCGCTGGCCGCGGCCGACAGCACCCTGCTGCGCGTCATCGGCTTCATCGGCGTGTTTCTCGCGGCCGGCAATGCGGTGGGCGGCTATGTGGTGACCGAACGCATGCTCAAGATGTTCGTCTCCGCGGGCAGGAAGCAAGGCGGCAAGCAATGAATGCCGCGGTGAACCTGCAAACCCTGACGCAACTGTCGTACCTGGTGGCGGCAGCCTTGTTCATTCTGGGCTTGAAGCGCATGAGCTCGCCGGTCACCGCGGTCAGCGGCGTGCGCTGGGCCGGGCTCGGCATGCTGCTTGCGACCGCGGTCACTCTGGCGTTCATCATGCAAGCCCCGGCCATCAACCTGATTCTGGTGGTGGCCGCCATCGCGGTCGGCGGCGTGCTGGCGTGGGTGAGCGGCAAACGCGTCGCCATGACCGACATGCCGCAGATGATCGCGCTCTACAACGGCATGGGCGGCGGCGCCGCGGCGGCAATCGCCGCGCTCGAGCTGTACAGCGGCAACGAGCACAGCGTGACCCATCTGACCATCGCCGCGGTCGGCGGATTCATCGGCGCGGTTTCCTTCAGCGGCAGCCTGATCGCCTTCGCCAAACTGCAGGGCTTGATCACCAAGTCGGTGCGCTTCGGCGGGCAGAAATTTCTCAATTTGACCATCCTGCTGATCACCGTCGCGCTCGGAGTGCTGGTGGTTTCGGGCCTCTACTCCGGGCCGCCGGCGGTATCGCTGTTCTTCTGCTTCGCGCTGGCTTTAGGTGTGGCCATGACGCTGCCCATAGGCGGCGCCGACATGCCCGTGGTGATCTCGCTGTACAACGCTCTCACGGGACTCGCGGTCGGCTTCGAAGGCTTCGTGCTCGACAATGCCGCGATGATCATCGCCGGCACCGTGGTCGGCGCGGCAGGCACCTTGCTGACCCAGCTCATGGCCAAGGCCATGAACCGCTCGCTGGGCAATGTGCTGTTTTCGAACTTCGGCGAGACCTCGACGGGGAGCGCAAGCGGCGTCGCCGGAACCCAAAAGGCCATCGAGGCATCCGACGCCGGCGTGATGATGGCCTACTCGCAGAAGATCATCATCGTGCCGGGCTACGGCCTGGCGGTGGCGCAGGCTCAACACAAGGTCTGGGAACTCGCGCAGCTCTTGATCGACCACGGCGTCAAGGTGCGCTTCGCCATTCACCCGGTGGCGGGCCGGATGCCGGGGCACATGAACGTGCTGCTCGCCGAGGCCGGCGTGCCGTACGACCTGATTTCGGACCTCGATGAGATCAACGCCGAGTTCGAGACCGCGGATGTGGCGCTCATCATCGGCGCCAACGACGTCGTCAATCCCGACGCGCGCAGCAACACCGGCAGCCCGATCTACGGCATGCCGATCCTGAACGCGGACAAGGCCAAGAACGTCATCGTCATCAAGCGCGGCCAGGGACAGGGCTTCTCCGGCATCGACAACGCGCTGTTCGGGCTGGATCAGACCCGCATGCTGTATGGCGACGCGCAGGCGGCGGTCGGCCAGCTGATTCAGGCGGTCAAAGCCGCAGGCTAGCGCAGATTGCGGTGGCCGGACAGCGCGACCCGCTGGGTCACCCGGCGGCGCTGTTCGGGTGTCATTTGGCGCCACTGCTTGCGCAGTTCCTGGCGCCGTTGCGGCGACATTTGCTTGAACTTCTGAAATTGCTCGCGCACGTGCTGTTGCTGCTCGGGCGACAGGCTCTTGAACTGCTGGAAGCGC
>Ga0302308_10002911_pt1 | contig 13759 bp, 13 predicted proteins | sample III_Palsa_E3_3_FD_200531 | JGI IMG/M metagenome (GOLD analysis project Ga0302308, IMG submission 200531) | Peat permafrost microbial communities from Stordalen Mire near Abisko, Sweden - III_Palsa_E3_3 | ecosystem: Environmental > Terrestrial > Soil > Palsa > Peat permafrost | place: Sweden... | reverse complement strand
TGACGACGGCGCAACGCAATATCGGCGTGCTGACGCAGCCGAAGTCGCAGTTTGCGGAGGCCTTCCGCTCGCTGCGCACGTCGCTGCTGCTCTCGAGCACGGGGCATCCGCCGAAGTTTATTGTGCTGACGAGCGCTACGCCCTCGGAAGGAAAGACGACGGCTGCGAGCAACCTTGCCGCGATTCTGGCGCAGCGGGATACGCGGGTTGTGCTGATCGACGGAGACCTTCGCCGGCCCAATATTCATCACCGCTTCGGCATGAACGGCAAGATCGGTCTGACGACCGTGCTGACCGGAGCGACGACGCTGGAAGAGACGGTGCAGACCGTTCCGGAGATTCCAAATCTCGATATCCTGCCGAGCGGGCCGATACCACCATTTCCGGCGGAGATGCTGAGCTCGGATGCGATGGTTGCGCTGCTGAAGCGCTGCGGAGAGCTCTACAGCTATGTCGTGATCGATTCGCCGCCTATTCTCTCGGTTACCGATGGCGTGATTCTTGCGCGCATGGCGGACGCCGTGATTCTGGTGGTGCGTCATGGCAAGTCGAGCAAACATGTGGTGCGCCGGGCGCGCGATCTGCTGCTGCGCTCGGGAGGTCCCATTACTGGTATTGTGCTGAACGCAGTTGATCTGAACTCGCCGGAATACTATGGGTACTACGGTTATTCGGGTTACTCGTACTCCAGCGTGGATTCTGAGAGCTGGGAGTCGCATCCGGCCTCGGAAGAAGACGATAAGCAAAAGGCTGGAGAGACGGAGCGATGAGACAGAGACAAGACACTCTCAGGGCCGCGATCGACGAAGTACGAAGGAATGGCAGCCGCTGTGGCTGGCTGGCGATGGTTGCGGTTGTGCTTCTGTGCCAGTTTTCCGGCACCGCCGAGGCACAGTTTAGCGGGCCTTCCCTTGGGACTTCCACATCGGTGAATCTGCCGATGCCGCCGACAACCGATCCGGCGATTCTTTATCCCCCGTCTCGTGAGATTCATCTGGCGCATGGGGATGAGATTGCAATCCATCTGTATGGAACGTCAGAGTATGCGCCGACGGTGCGCCTGAGCCTGGATGGTTCGGTTCAGCTTCCGCTGATTGGGTTGGTGCAGCTTGAGGGCCTGTCGCTGCACCAGGCGCAGAACCTGATTGCAGAGCGGCTGACCTCGGCAGGGATGTATCGCAATCCGCAGGTGACGATCTCGATCACCGAGTCGCCCAATCAGATCATCACGGTCACCGGTGAGATGCATGGGATTGTGCCTGCAATCGGTCAAAGACATCTGTATGACGTGCTGGCTGCGGTTGGCGGACTGACTCCGACGGCAAGTCATACCATTACGATCAACCGGGCTGGTGTGGACCAGCCGATCATCATCGACCTTGGAAATAACCCCGCACAAAGTTCGCGTGCCGATGTGCCGGTTTTTGCCCAGGACACGATCGTGGTTGCGAGGGTCGGAGTCATTTATCTGCTGGGAGCATTCGCGCATCAGGGGCCGGTGCCGCTGCAACAGAACTCGCCGCTGACACTGATGCAGGCGGCTGCCATTGGCGGCGGCAGCGGATGGGAGGGCCAGTTCAACGACCTCAGAATCATCCGCACAGTCGGGAGTACGCGTCAGGTGGTCGTCGTCGATCTTAAGAAGATCTACAAGGGGCAGGCGGCCGATCCCATTCTGCAGACCGACGATATCGTTCTGCTGCCTTCCAATGCGATGAAGGCAGCTGTCAAGACAGGCGGAGCGGCCACGTTGCTTGGAATTGCCTCAACTCTTATTTACGCCCTGAAGTATTGATCTTCCAATCTGGTCAGGCATAACCATCATCCATGAGGATGAAAGGACATCGACAGGATGGCTTCTCCGAATGCCGGAACGGGAGTATTGCGTGTCAGATAAAGTCAGACTGGCGTATCTGGTAAGCCACCCTATTCAGTACCAGGCACCGCTGCTTCGCCGAATCGCGGAGGAGCCGGACATCGATCTGACCGTGCTCTTCGGCTCGGATTTTTCGGTGCGCGACTACAAGGATGAGGGCTTCGGTGTAGGGGTGAAGTGGGACGTGCCGCTGCTGGAGGGGTATCAGCATGAGTTTTTGCCTGCGCTGCGGGACAACGCTACGGTCAGCGTGACGAGCCCGATAAACTATGGAATTCTGAGCCGTCTGCGCGGTGATAAGAGCAGGGCCGGCTTCGATGTCCTGTGGGTACATGGCTACTTTTCAGTCAATTCGCTGCATGGAATGCTGGCCGCAAAGGCGCTGGGAATACCGGTGCTGCTTCGCGCCGAGTCGTGGCTGAGGGATCGCGAACGGAGCGGAATTAAACTTTCGGCAAAACGGCTCTTTTTTAAAATGCTGAAACAGTTTGTGGATGGAGTGTTGCCGATTGGCACGTTGAACGCGCAGTATTGGCGCTACTACCTGGGAGATGAGTTTCCGGCTTCGCTGATGCCATACTCCGTCGACAATGCGTATTTTCAAAGGCAGAGTGAGAAGGCGCGGAGCGGACGGCAGGCGCTGCTGGAGGAACTGAAGCTGGATCCGTCGCGGCCGGTGATTCTTTTTGCGTCGAAGCTGCAGAGCAGGAAACGCTGCGAAGATCTGCTTGAGGCTTATAAAAAACTCTCTCCTGGAGACGGGCTCGAACCGCATCCTTATCTGGTGATCGTGGGTGATGGAGAGGAACGCGCGGCACTGGAGAGACGCGCCGCAGAGACCGGGTTTGAAGGGATACGATTCTGTGGCTTTCGCAATCAGTCGGAGCTGCCGCGGTTCTTCGATATCGCGACCGTGTTTGTTCTGCCGTCCCGCCATGAGCCGTGGGGATTGATTGTGAATGAGGTGATGAATGCAGGGCGAGCTGTCATCATCTCCGACGAGGTGGGATGCCAGCCGGACCTGATTACGGATGGCGTTGAAGGGTGCATCTTCCCTGCCCGCGATGTGGAGGCGCTGACCGCTGCGCTGCGAAGAGTGCTGGCAACGCCGGAGACAGCGGCAACGATGGGAGAGCATGGTCTGGAACGGATTCGGAGCTGGAGCTTTGAGGAAGATATTCGCGGTTTGCGCGAGGCGATTGCGCGAGCCACGAGAAAGATCCCAGCATGATGCCCGGGTCCCTGCCGGATCGATTCAGCCAGCAAAACGTGCTGGTATGCTCGAAAGCGATGGTCAAGAACTAATGCGGATTTTGCACATTATTGGGACTCTGAGCCCGGAGGCTGGCGGCCCTACAGAGTCGGTACGGGTACTGCTGAGCTATGGCCCTATCGGATATACGGGCGAGGTCGTCACACTGGACGATCCGGAGGCTCCGTATCTGAAAGAGATTCCGTTTCCGGTGCATGCGCTTGGGCCCACGAATACGACGTATGGGTTCAATGCCAAACTTCTTCCGTGGCTCAAAGCAAATCGCCATCGTTTTGATGGAGTCGTCGTCAATGGGTTGTGGCAGTATTGCGGGTTTGCGGCATGGCGTACGCTGGCGGGAAATACCCCTTACGTGGTGTTCACGCATGGGATGCTCGACCCCTACTTCAAGCACACCTTCCCGCTGAAGCACATCAAGAAATGGCTTTACTGGATTCCGGCGGAGTACTGGGTGCTGCGGGATGCGTATCGGGTTCTCTTTACGTCCAAAGCGGAAAAGCGCCTGGCGGAGGAGAGCTTCTGGCTGCATCACTGGAACCCCTATGTTGTGCCGTATGGCGCGAGCGGACCTCCGGATGAGCCTGAGGCTTTGAAGCAGGTTTTCTTTCAAAAATTTCCGCACCTCAAAGGCAAGCGATTCCTTCTTTTTCTCGGACGAATCCATCGCAAGAAAGGGTGCGATCTGCTGATTGAAGCCTTCGCGAAGGTCGCCGCGGAGGACCCCACGCTGGAGCTGGTGATGGCCGGACCAGACCAGCAGCAGTGGAGCGCAAAGCTGCAGAAGATCGCCGAACGCGCTGGGGTGGAGCATCGCGTCCACTGGCCGGGGATGATAACGGGCAATGCGAAGTGGGGGGCGTTTTTCGCCTCCGAGGCGTTCGTTCTGCCGTCGCACCAGGAGAACTTCGGGATCGCGGTGGCCGAGGCGCTGGCGTGCGGAAAGCCGGTGCTGCTGGCGGATAAGGTGAATATCGCCGAGGACATTGCAGACGATGGCGCGGGCCTGATGGAGACGGATACGGCGGCGGGAACGCTGCGGCTGCTGCAGGGCTGGATCAGAATGTCCGCGCAGGAGAAGCAGGATATGGCGGTGCGGGCGTATCAGTGCTATCACCGCCGGTACGATATGAAAGAGAATGCGAAGGCGATCATTCGACTGTTTGAGACCGCAACGGTTGTGACGCCAAGAGCAGTCGATATGGAGTAAGTGAGGCCTATGCCCAGGCAGATTCACTACAACGCGGCCGAACATATCTCAGCGGAGAGTGCTGCCGACCCCTATCTGCGACCGGCGTTTTCGAGGCGCGATCAGGTGCGGCGGCTTATCTGGAATATGTGCTGGGCATTGTTCTACAGAATGTCACCGCGGCCGTTACATTCGTGGAGATCGCTGCTGCTGCGCCTTTTCGGAGCGACGATGGGGCCGAATTGCCACTTCTATCCGCGCTCGAAGGTATGGGCGCCGTGGAATTTAATATGTGCCGACCAGGTGACGGCGGCGGATGGCGCGGAGATCTACAACCCTGCACCGATCACGCTGGGGTCCCATGCGATTCTGTCGCAGGATGCCTATGTCTGCGCGGCAACGCATGATTATGACGACCCTGCCTTTCCTCTGATTGCGTATGCGATGAATATTGGCGCGTACGCGTGGGTGTGCGCACGGGCCTCTGTGGCGCCGGGAGTGAATCTGGGCGAGGGTGCTGTGCTGGGGCTTGGATCCGTTGCGACACGCAATCTGGAGGCCTGGACGGTGTATGCAGGGGCTCCGGCCGTCAAAGTGAAGGAGAGACGGCAGGTTTCGTCCGCCTCTGCAGGCGGCGCATAAATCCGGATCGGGTGGTGGCGGGACCTGCGTCCCGCCGTGTTTGTGGATGTTCCGTCAGGAAGGTATGGTTAGCCGCGGAGCTTTGCCAGCAGGTCTGTCGGGTGAACAGGCTTGGCAAGGATCTCGAATTCGTGGCCCTGCATACGGGCCTTTTCGAGCAGATCGGCCGTGGCTGCCTGACCGGAAAATAACAGGATTTTGCAGTTCGGCAGTTTGCTGCGGGTGATGATTGCAGCTTCGATACCGGTCATGCCGGTCATGATGACGTCGCTGATGAGCATGTCGGGCTGGAAGCTTTCCAGCAACTCGATGGCTTTTTCTCCGCTGAACACGGCGCGCGCTTCAAAACCCGCCTGGTTCAGGATGATCGCGAGAGTATTCGCAATTACCTGTTCGTCATCTGCAACGAGTACTCTGGGTTTCGGTGCAGCGGTCGATGTTGGTTCTGCCATGCTGATTTTTCCCCAAATAAAAGAGTAAGACTTCAGTTGTCATGCAACGTTCACAGGCATCCGTTTCCGCTTTACCTATACAGTAATGATACGCTGAGCGCAGCACTGGATGTCGGACGAATCAGCACAAATCACAGGAACGCTTACTCTACCAAAAAAATTTATGCAAGCAGCGATTATACGGGCCGAACGTGTCGAGAAATACTATGCGCAGCCGAGCGAGAACCGAATTCAGGTGATCTCTCCCACGGACCTGTCGATTGGGGCCGGGGAGATTGTCGCGCTGCTGGGGCCCTCGGGCTCCGGTAAATCAACGCTGTTGCGTATGCTGACGGGGCTGTCCGCGCCTTCTGCCGGCGAGGTGTACTGGCATGAGAAGCCAATTGCAACAGCAAATGTAAATGTTTCGATCGTGTTTCAGAGTTTTGCTCTCTTTCCGTGGCTTAATGTGCTGGAGAACGTCGAAGCGCCGCTGAAGGCACGCGGCATGGATGCGGCGGAGAGACGGAAACGGGGCATGAAGATCCTCGATACGGTCGGGCTGGACGGATTTCAGGCGGCGTATCCGAAGGAGCTTTCGGGCGGGATGCGGCAGCGGGTCGGATTTGCGCGGGCGCTGGTGGTAGAACCGGAAGTTCTGTTTATGGACGAGCCGTTCTCTGCGCTGGATGTGCTGACGGCGGAGAATCTGCGCAGTGAACTGCTGGAGCTGTGGCAGAACAAGACGATTCCGACGCAGGCGATCTTTCTCGTCACGCACAATATCGAAGAGGCGGTGCTGCTGGCCGACCGCATTATCGTGCTTGGCCGTAATCCGGGGCATGTGCGGACGGACTTCAAGGTGGCGATTCCTCATCCGCGCGACCGCAAGGCTACGGCGTTTACGCAGCTGGTGGACTACATCTACAAGGTGCTGACCCAGCCCGACGCGCAGCCGCCTGCGCTGCCGCAGACGTCCGAGGGCAAGCCGGTTCGCGATCAGCGGCAGATGCACTATCAGATGCTGCCCCATGCGCGGCCGGGTGGGATTGCGGGTCTGCTGGAGCTGCTGCTGGACCATAACGGCAAGGACGATATCTACCGGCTGGCCGACGATCTGGCGTTTGAAATCGACGACCTGCTGCCCATTGTCGACGCCGCGCAGCTGCTGGGTTTCCTTACCGTGAACGAGGGCGATGCGGGGATTACAGCGACGGGAGCAGAGTACGCCAACTCGGAGATCCTGCGGCAGAAGGAGCTGTTTCGGACTGCCGCGGTGGAGAATGTGCTGCTGCTGCGACAGATCGTACGAGCGATCGAGGCCAAGAGCGACCGGAGCGTGCCGGAGGAGTTTTTTCACGACATGCTGGACGAGCAGTTCAGCGAAGAAGAGACGCTGCGACAGCTGGAGACCGCGATCAACTGGGGAAGGTACGCGGAGCTGTTCGACTATGACGCGTCGCGCAGGCGGTTTCTTCGCCCGGAGAAGCTGCACAATGACGTCGAAACCAGCGAAACGGAGATCGATGCATGATCCAGTTGCCCGGCGGATTCTCTCCACGACGCCCGCATGTGCTGGCACGATCCCAGGTAATCAAGCGGAGCTGGCCATTTTTTCTTGACCTCATGGTGGCCGCTATCTGCCTTGCGGCTTTCTATGGCGTGCTGTACATCGCGAGGTTCTGGTTCAGCAAAGCGCAGCCGCAGTTCGTTGTGTCGCTGGCTCCGTCCAGCCTGCCGCTGTATGCGTTTTACTCGGTTGTACGGATCGGACTGGCTTATCTGCTGAGTCTGGTGTTTGCAGTTGGCTACGGCTACATCGCGGCGTACAACAAGCGCGCTGAGTCGCTGATGATCGCCGCGCTCGATATTTTGCAGTCGATCCCCGTGCTTAGTTTTTTGCCGGGCGTGATGCTGGCTATGGTCGCGCTGATTCCCACTCGTCAGCTTGGGGTTGAGCTGGGAGCTATCCTGCTGATCTTTACCGGGCAGGTGTGGAATATGGCGTTCAGCTTCTACAGCTCTCTGAAGAGCCTGCCACGCGAGCTGGGCGAGGCCTCGAAGATCTATGGATTTTCGACGTGGCAGCGGTTCTGGCAGCTTGAGCTTCCGTATGGAACGATCGGCCTGGTGTGGAACTCGATGATTTCGGTGGCGGGTGGATGGTTCTTTCTGATGGCCTGCGAGATGTTCGTGCTGGGTGATCGGGACTTTCGTCTGCCTGGGCTCGGCTCGTATCTGCAGACGGCGGCCAGCGCGGATAATGTGCCGGCGATGGTATATGGCATCTGCACCGTCGTTTTGATCATCGTCGCTACGGACCAGTTGATCTGGAGGCCGGTGATTGCGTGGAGCGATAAGTTCAAGATGGAGCAGTCGGCCAGCTCAGACAGGATCAATTCGCCGATTCTGCACCTGATCCAGAACTCCAATGCGCTGCTGACCATCAGGAAACACACACTGACCCCGATCAGCGAACGGATCTACTCTTCGCTCGCGGAACGTCAGGTGCAGCAGCGCAGACGTCAGGCGGAAGGGATCGAGAAGGCGGCTCCGGGGTGGGTCCGCGGTACGGTTCTGGTCGCGGGGTCGGCTATCGTTCTCTATGCTGCGGTGAGTGCGCTGCTTAAACTACGTGAGGTGCATGGCGCGCAGTTTCTGCTGATACTTAAAGGCGCGGGCTCGACCTTTCTCCGGGTCAATCTTTCGCTGCTGCTGGCTTCGGCATGGACGATTCCTGCCGGGGTGGCCATTGGTTTTAATCCGAAGCTGGCCCGGATCGTTCAGCCGATTGTGCAGGTGGCCGCCTCGTTCCCTGCTCCGATTCTGTTTCCGATTATTATTCTCGGGCTGATCCGGCTGGGCGGCGGGCTCGGCATAGGCTCCATCGTGCTGATGCTGCTGGGGACGCAATGGTACATCCTGTTCAACGTCATCGCTGGGGCTATGGCCATTCCATCGGACCTGCGGGAGGTTGCGACGCTCTTCCGCTTTACGCAGTGGCAGCGCTGGAAGACGCTGATCCTGCCGGGCATCTTTCCGTATCTGGTGACAGGGCTGGTGACAGCGTCGGGCGGAGCATGGAACGCCAGCATCATCGCGGAGTATTTTCGCCTGAGGGGCCAGACCATGCAGACTCTGGGTCTGGGCGCGGAGATCAGCGCGGCGAGCGACCAGGGCCAGTTTCAGATTCTGCTGCTGGCGACGATCGTGATGGCGCTGATGGTGGTGACGATCAATCGGCTGGTGTGGCGGCCGCTCTATCGGCTGGCAGAGACGCGCTACAACCTGGCGGGGTAAAGACTCTGTCCTGCCGGACGGGCCTCCTACGCGGAGGGCGGTCACTTCGTGACGCGTATACCGGTCGGGGCCATGTGATCTTCTTTGGTCCGAGCGTTGCTCGGAGGGGGAATGATCCCGGCGTCAGAGACGGTTGGCTGTTGGCGGCTTGCGGAAGGCGAAGACCACGGCCAGCAGTGGCGGCGCGAGCAGGACTCCCCAGAACGGGATGAGGATGCCCAGAACGATAGGACCGAGGAAGGCTGCCCACCAGGGGACCTTCGTTGTGCGATGCAGCACGTAAGGACCGATAACGAGGCCTTCGAGGATGACGATCAGGCCATAGAGGCCGAGAACAAGGCCGAGGCGCCACTCGTCGTGTCCGCTAAAGGCGACCGCGAGAACCGGGCCGATAAGCGCGATCATGCCTCCGAAGGTAGGGATGATCTGGAGCAGGCCGCCGAGGATCGCCCAGAACGGAGCGAAGGGCACATGGATCAGCTCCAGCCCGATAAGCCACAAAACACCGACGATGAGCGCATCGAGTGTGGCGGCTCGCCACCAGTTGAGCAGCGCTCCGCCCGCTGTTTTGAGAGAGGCCGTGGTGGGGTTGTTTCTGATGTCCATACCAACCTGACTGTCCCTGAGCGCATCAGACCTGCTGAAGACAGAACTATAACCCAAAGCTGCTTATTCGATGCGAACACCGATATCTCCGGGTGGATGCGCTGCGCGAACAGCACAGAGATGGAGAACAACTGATGGCTGTGATGATGCAGGCTTTTTACTGGGACTCGCCCACGCTGGATAAACAGGAGCATAACTGGTGGAACTTCGTCGCCGAAAAAGTGGATGAGCTGGCGAAGGCAGGATTTAATGCTTTGTGGCTGCCTCCTGTATCCAAAGCGTCGGATCACATGTCGATGGGCTACGACCCGTATGACTACTTCGATCTCGGCGACATCGACCAGAAGGGTGGGGTCAAGACGCTGTATGGCAATCGCGCGGAGCTGGAGGCGCTGATCGCGAAGGCGCATGAGCATGGCATCGGACTGTACGCCGATATGGTCATCAACCATAACTCCGGTGGCGATGAGGAGGAGGTCAATCCTCTGGATGGGCAGAAGCGCTGGACGAAGTTCAACCCGAAGAGCGGAAAGTTTCCCCGTGACTGGAACTGCTTTCATCCGAGCCGATACGAACAGGTGATGATGGAGGGCGAAAACTTTGCCGGGTTCCCTCATCTGTGTCATCGCAATCCTCTGGTCTATGCCGCGATGTTTGAGTATGCGCGCTTTCTGATCGAAGAGCTGGGGTTCGATGGATTTCGATTCGACTTCGTCAAGGGCTTTGGCGCGTGGATTATCGGTCTGCTGGCAAAGTACAGGTATGTGAAAGACGGCAAGGAGTTCACGCCCTTTGTTGTCGGGGAGTACTGGTCCGGGGGCGAAGATATCGAGCAGTGGCTGGATAAGGTCAACAGGCTAACGGATACGCAGATCGCCGCCTTTGATTTTCCGCTGCGATACAAGCTGAAGGATGTCTGCGATACGCCGAGTTATGATCTTCGCAACCTGACCGACGACGGAGCGGTGGTGATGAAGCGTCCGCTGCACGCGGCTACTTTTGTCGACAATCACGATATGGGCGATAACGCCATTGTGAACGACAAGATGATGGCCTACTCGTTCATCATGGTGCATGAGGGGTATCCCAGCATCTTCTGGTTCGACTACTACAATAATGGACTGGCGCGGCCGGGTACGCCGAACGGGATCGACGCTTTGATTGGCGCGCACCGTCAATATGCCGGCGGCGATTCGCAGATTCTTCATGCCGATCCGGACCTGTACATCATGCAGCGGGTTGGGTACAAGGACGACAGTGTGGATCAGCCGGGGTTGGTGTATGTGCTCAATAACCTGGGGGATAAGTGGTCGGGAACGTCGGTGAAGACGAAGTGGGCCAACCAGAAGTTTGTGCCGATCGCGTGGGATGGCCACGATACGGCTCTTCCGAATGAACGCACGACAGATGGAGATGGAAACGCCGAGTTCCCTGCTCCGCCGCGGGGTTTTGCCATCTACGCTCCTGCCTGAAGCAGAAGTCGCGCAGGCATGATTTCTATCGGCACTGCTTCCGTTTTTCGAATGTTATTCTTAAGACTATGAAGTTTGGCGTTCTGGTCTTTCCGGGGTCCAACTGCGACCATGATACTCACCATGTAATCGACGCGATTGCGCACCAGCCGGTGACGTATCTGTGGCACGCGTCCGAAGACCTGCAGGGGTGCGATGCGATTCTTGTTCCCGGCGGGTTTGCCTATGGCGACTACCTGCGGACAGGTGCGATTGCGAAGTTTGCGCCGGTGATGCAGTCGGTTGCGCGGTTCGCAAAGAGCGGTGGGCTGGTGCTGGGGATCTGCAACGGCTTTCAGATTCTGTGCGAGGCCGGTCTGCTGCCAGGCGCACTGATGCGGAATGCGAGCCAGAACTACATCTGCAAACAGACGTATCTGCGGACGGAGACGGTGGATTCTCCCTTTGCGCGTGGGCTGAGCAAAGGCCAGGTGCTGCAGATGCCGATCGGACATATGGAAGGCAACTACTTCTGCGATGAGACCACACTGGCCGCGCTGAAGGCGGAGGATCGCGTTGCGTTCCGTTATGCCACGGCTGAGGGCGCGGTAACGGCTGCGGCGAATCCGAACGGATCGCTGGAAAATATTGCCGGTGTGCTGAGTGAAGGGCGCAATGTTCTGGGAATGATGCCGCACCCTGACCGGTCGAGCGAGACGCTGCTGGGGTCGGCGGATGGCCTGTTGCTGTTCCAGTCGATGGCGGAGTCTTTAGCTGCAGCACAGTAGGGAGAGAAATCTTCCTTCTCGGTGGTAACCTGACTACGCGATGATTGATATTCACCATCACCTTCTGTGGGGCCTGGACGATGGTGCGAAGAATGTCGATACCTCGCTGGAGATGGCGAGGATCGCCGCTGCGGATGGAATCTCGCACATTGTCTGCTCTCCTCATGCGAACGGGCAGTATGCCTATGAATCCCACATCATCGCGGAAAAGATCAGTGAGCTGCAACGCCTTCTCGATAGCGAAAAAATCGCTCTCAAACTGGGTAAAGGGTGCGACTTTCACATGTCGTACGAGAATATCCAGGAGGCGAAGCTCGATCCGTCGCGATTCAGCATCAACGGGCATGGGTATCTGCTGGTCGAGATTCCTGACTATGGGCTGCCGCGCGGGCTGACGGATATCTTCTATCAGTTGCAACTGGCGGGATTGACTCCGATTTTGACGCATCCGGAGCGAAACCCCACGCTGCAGAACGACCAGCCGAGGATCGTTGACTGGCTGCGCGGCGGGGTGCTGATCCAGGTGACCGCCGGCTCTGTGATGGGCCGCATGGGCAAACAGGCCGAGAAGATGGCGCATGAGCTTCTCGCCAACCGCTGGGTGCATTTTCTGGCGACCGACGCGCACAATACGACGTCGCGTCCGCCAAAGATGCGCGAGGCCTTTGAGGTTGTGGCGAAGAAATACGGGCCGGACTATGCGCGCCTGTTGTGCGTCTCGAACCCGCTGGCGGCGTTTATGGGGAAGCCGATGCCGCCGCAGATTGAGCCGCTGAATCTGTACGAAGACATGAAGGCGAAGAGTTGGTGGCAGAAGTTGACGGGACGGTAGCTTTACCGCTGTGGGCTTTGCGTCAGAGGCCGAGACCGCCGTCGACGGCGAGGAGTTGCCCCGTGATGAAGTGGGGCGCGGTCGCGAAGAAGATGGCCGCTGCCGCAACGTCCTCTGGAGTGCCGTTGCGCTGCATGGGGGTTTTGCGAGCGAAATGCTCGTAGGCCTCGTCGACCTCGCCCTGGACGATCATGCCGGGAGCGATGCAGTTCACGCTGATCTCAGGAGCCCAGGCCTTCGCCATGGTCTGGGAGAGCATGTGCAGCGCGGCCTTCGAGGTGCAGTAGTGGGCATGCGTGGCCCACGGATGCAGGCCGCCGAGTGAGCCGATGTTGATGATGCGTCCCCTGGCATCGCGGAGATGCGGGTGCGCGGCTTTGGCCATCAAAAAAGGAGCGCGGGTGTTGGTGGTGAACATCGCATCCCACTGCTCGACCGAGATGTTCTCCAGTGCTTCGGACTCGAAGATGCCGGCGTTGTTCACGAGCAGATCGATCCGGCCAAACTCTTCGGCGACAGCGGCGACTGTCTGCTGAATGCTTTCAGGATCGCGGAGATCGCAGCGAACGGCCAGAGCGTCGACGTCAAAGGCAGCGAGGTCGCGAGTCGTCTCCTCCGATTCGGATTGCGAGCCGAGGTAGGTGATGGCTACGTTCGCTCCGTTTGCAGCCAGTGCGAGAGCGATGGAACGACCGATCCGCTTCGCCGCTCCGGTGACAAGCGCGGTCTTCCCTGTCAGATGCCTGGATCTATTCATGAAGAGACGATCTTACTGCTTCGGTGCAGCGTTGGAAGAGGTGGAGTCCGGCGGTGTGGTGGTCGCAGGGGCAGGCGGTGCGGCGGGAGCGGGTGGCGGCGTCTTCGGTCTGATCGGCTCCTGCACACCTGGCTTCATGGTCGCGGCCTTGCCGTCGTTATCCATGTAGGAGGAGATCTGCTCCTGAGGCCGGAGCATCGAGACGGCGATCTCCCTGCTGGGCTCGGCTACCACGTACTCCTCCGCGTAGGTTGCAAAGCCGGTGGCAATGACCTGAACCCGGACCGTGCTTCCGGTCGGAATGACGTCGATAATTGCTTTGCCGTCCGGGTCGGTCTTGACCTCGAGATTGCCCTCTTCTCGGCCGTTAAGGCTGGAGTTGAAGACGACGGCGGCGTTCATGATGGGCTTGCCGTTGAACTTCTTCGTGACAGTGACCTCGATGTGCGAGGTAGACGGCGGAGCCTTGTACTTGCGCCCACGGTGGGCGGCGGATGAGTCGTCCTGACCAAAGGCTGAGACAGAAGCCACCAGAACAAGGCATAGAACAAGAGCGAGTTGAGACCAGATGGCGCGACGTGACTGCATGAAACCATTCTACGACTTTCAGACGGAGT
>Ga0302308_10002908_pt1 | contig 13765 bp, 8 predicted proteins | sample III_Palsa_E3_3_FD_200531 | JGI IMG/M metagenome (GOLD analysis project Ga0302308, IMG submission 200531) | Peat permafrost microbial communities from Stordalen Mire near Abisko, Sweden - III_Palsa_E3_3 | ecosystem: Environmental > Terrestrial > Soil > Palsa > Peat permafrost | place: Sweden... | reverse complement strand
CTCGTTGCGCAGCTATCGCGGCAGCCTCCGCCACAATGGGTGTGTCAACCACCGATGCCTTATCCCCCCGCAGGATGACATTGCAGAAATGATTCTGCTCTGGAGTCAGCAATTCCGGATGAGAAACATACTTATGGTTCGCATAATCCGAGAGTGAAATGGGTTTACCGGTGATCCCTTGAATCTCAGCAATGTTTGGATCACTTGTGATGACCAGCGTCGGGCCGGGGCCAGTAATAACAGATGACCAAGGGGTCATTGAGGCAATCGTATTGTCGGTATAACGTGTCTTTTTCCAGCATGCAAAGCCAAGCGCAATATTCGAGAGGAGTAGGACGCCCGCTAAGGCTCTCCATCGAGCGAGCTTTCGAGACGAATACGCGACGGCTAACGGCGGTGAGTATGAAGAAGCTGCCGACTGCTGGTTTGGAACTTCCTCTGGAGATACCACCAGGGAATTCGGCGTGGTTAGAGCAACTCGGGTAATCCGTGGGACATAAGAACCTGGCGGCAGGCTGAAGCGAAAATCCCCTTGGTCTCCCGCCCGACCATAATGCTGTAGCAGGCGCTTCCGAACATCGCTTGCCGTAACGCGCACAATGGCATCCTCACTCGTGTCATATGAAGGTGTTCTACCGAAGATATCAATACCGAGAATTCTCTCTTTCAGATTTTCCTGATGACCCGAGATAGTCTCTTCAATAATGTGTTTGAGAAATTGACCACTGCGCTGACTTCCACGAAAGGCTTCGCCCGCGAGAATTTCCTGGAGATGCAGTTCGATGCCTAAGAGACACTCAGGAGCCCTCACCGGAAATATGAGGACCTCGGCTCCGTTATCTGAATTTGGAAATATAGCCATGGTGGAACGAGGCCAATTCTAGCACCGCGCTGGAAGTATGTGTGTGCGACGGTAGCGTTCCGCAAATGCATCGTCTTAGCGGGGGGGGTATATACCGTTAGGATATCAAGTCATTGCATATGAATCACTTACCGAGACGTTAGAAAGCTGGTCTAACCTTGCGGCGTTGCCAATAGAAGCGATAGCTTTATTCCTGCTTCATAGAACAGATTGGGGGAATTATGATGAGGACGGCATCGGAATTCGGCGACACAGGAATCCAGACTTGGACCAGCGTTGATGTAGCCGCCATGAATATGGCATCGAAACCGGTATGTTTCTCGTGGGCCAACGGTACGGACGGTGGGCTTGGCCAGGGCTTCCTCAGGAGAAAAGCGGAGGTATTGAACTTGAATTGCCTGATGAAGTTATCGCGCAACTCCCAGTTTCGCAAACTTAGCGAGAATGCGTCGCGAGCCGGGCGTCGACTCATAATTGAGGTTCACGACCAAAACCCAGTAACTACGATCGGGATAATGGCTGACGCTTTGGAACCCGCGAAGATAAAGAACTGCCTCCTTTAGCAATAAGGCCAGCAACGCAGATGACACGCTACCTCCGATTCAACTCTACCTTCTCATTGGACGTCGTCCCGCATCTAGAATGATGAATTCGCTTCCTGAAGACAACGCGGCAACAATGCCGCTCCGATGAGCCCCGCTGCCGGACCGAGTTGCGCGGGACAAATGAAAAGACGGTCACGCTCGATATGCCGGGTCTGCGTTGGTTTCGCCAGCCGGTACACAATGCTGTATTGCTCCAGCGTATCGAAGAGCTGCGGAGAGAAGTGCGGCCATGCTTGAGCAACGCCACCACCCAGAACGATGAGTGGAGGGTCAAGTGTGTTGACAAGGTTCGCTATACCAATCCCTAGGTAATGCCCATAGGTTCGGTATACATCAAGGGCTCCGGTGTCGCCATTCTCTGCTAGGTCCGAAAGAGCCGCTGGCACTTGTGCGGGCGCGGTGCTCGTCAACAGCTCCGCCAGCGTGGAGTTCTCTCGGTGTGCTGCGGACTGTTCTGCAATACGTCGCACTCCATTCGCGGAAGCATACATCTCCAGGCAACCGCGTGTGCCGCATGAGCAAAGCCATCCGTTCGGGTCAATACTTGAATGGCCAGCCTCTCCGCCCATTCCCAGAATTCCGTGCCACACCCTGCCTGCGAACAGGAAGCCGCTGCCCACGCCGGTACCGAGCGTCAGCATGATCATCGAGTCGACATCTGCGGCAGCTCCCGCGCCACGCTTCCATTCCGCAAACGCGGCAGCGTTCGCATCGGACTCCAGCATTACCGGCAAACCGGTGGCCTCCTGCAAGCGTTGTCGCAAAGGAAAGTGTTCCCATCCGGGCAGGTTTGGAAGAACACCGAGCACACCCTCACGCAGATTGATCGGCCCGGGACTGCCGATGCCGACCCCAGCCAGAGTGTCGGCCGCGATGCCTTCCTGCCGCTGCAATTGCTTCAGGGAAGCTGAAATCGCGCATATTGCCGCCTCAGGTCCTTCAGAAACCATCGTCGGCATCGATGACTCCGCAATCATGGACTGTCCGTCATAAATGCCCAGACGGATGCTCGTCCCTCCGAGATCGATGCCGACACTTAAAATCGCCTCCACATTCTTCTCCTTTGTGCTGGTTCACCACAGCTCACTGCATGTTCGCGGTGTTGTGGCCGGGGCTTTCAATCACGGTCATCGAAGGCGGAACATCTTCCGCGCGTGCGCCCCACATGAGGTTCGGAGTGGGACTCATAATCAATTCGAGCGTCCCCCCATTCTTTATGTCCGCATATGCGAACCATGCACGCCTCAATTGCTTGCCATTGAGACGTGCGGACTGGATGTACTTGTTCTGCGCGGAGCTCCCAATCGCGCGTACCGTGAAGATCTTTCCATTGCCGAGAGTTATCGTGCTTTTTGTGAAGATCGGGCTCCCGATTTCATAAACCGGGCTGCCTGGGCATACCGGATAAAATCCAAGTGCGCTAAACACATACCACGACGACGTTTCTCCGCCGTCATCATCCCCCGGAATGCCCCTCGGTCCATCGCCATACCAGACATCCATCAATTGCCGCACGCGTCGCTGCGTCTTCCACGGCTGGCCGGAAAAGTCATAAAGATATGGGATATGAAAGCTGGGCTCATTGCCCTGCGCATACAAGCCGACCAATCCTGTGGCATCCGGGAACTGCGCTAAAAACGCATACTTGCTGGTTCCATAGGGCTCCACAAACAAATGATCGAGCCTCCGGTTGAACGCGTCCCTGCCACCCATCAGCCGGATGAGCCCCTCGACATCATACTGAACGCTGAATGTGTACACCCATGAATCCATCTCGGTGGTGTAGTCGCGTCCTCCCTGTCCTCCGCCAAGCTTGGGATCGAAATCCGCGACCCACGCGCCGTCCACGCTACGCGGCGCCATGAAGCCGATTGTCGGGTTGAATACATTTTCATAATTACGCGCGAGATGCATGAAGTATTCCGCGTCCTTTGTGTTGCCAAGAGCCCGTGCCATCTGCGCCACGGCCCAGTCGTCGTAGGCATTTTCAAGCGTGACCGAAACCGCCTGCCGTCGCTCCACTGTTACATCGGGATTTGTTTCCTGCTCGCCTTTCGCAAGCGCCGGGAAAAAACCCTTTTTGAAATACGTCTTATCGAGGCTCGTTAGAGGTCCGCGCCGCCACGGCAGCATTGTTGCGCTTACTGCATTCTTGCGTATCGCCTCATACGCGAGCTGCAAATCGAAATCGCGATACCCTTTCGCATAGGTGTCCAGGATCATCTGCGCCGCATGATGGCCGATCATCACTGCCTGCTCACCTGCAACGGACGGGAACGAAGGAAGCCATCCGCTCTGCTGATACATCTCCAAGTATGACCGAACCATCGCCTCCTGGCGGTGGCCGTCCAGCAATAACTGTAGCGGATGCATTGATCGGAACGTGTCCCACAGTCCATCCTCCACATAGAAGTCGGAACCGTTTGTCGCATGCACGTGATGGTCATAGCCGGAATAGTAATGTCCGTCCTCTGTGATGTTGCTCATACGCCCAAGGGAACGCCACAGGGCCGTGTAAAAGATCGTGCGCTGCTTTGTGGTTCCCCCCTCTACTTTGATCTTGCCAAGGTTCGTCTCCCAGTCCTGGCGGGTCTGCGCAACGATCTCATCGAAGCTATGATTCGCCGTTTCTTCCTCAAGATTGCGCTTCGCCTGCTCGATGCTGATGTAGCTTATGCCTATCCTCACTTCCAGCGTCGAGACCGTCTTCGCATCACAATGCAGTACAACTGTCAGGTTGCCAGGATGAGGTGCAACACTTTCAGTAGCCACGGCGTTGCCCAGCGGTCTGGAGAATTCCGCATAGAAGTACTCGCGCGCAAGCGAATCGGCGTTGGCAAGCGGTCCAACCGAACCATGGATACGCTCGCTCCCTGCGATGGCGCGATCACTTACATTCGTGAACTTGGCCTCTTCCCCGATGCGGAATGTCAAATGCGTCGCTGCATTGACGGGTACGTGAAAGCGATACAAGGCGACCCGTCGCGTTGCGGTCGCTTCTGCGTCAATGCCTGACGACAACAGTTTTACTTGATACATATAAGGCCGCGCCGTCTCAAAGTCATGGTCGAAGTCCGACGCGCTATCCTCGGGCGTCACTTCGTTCGTGCCCGTTGAGATCATTAAAGAGCCCGCGCCTGCGGGAAAGCCGAAGATCGCGTCCGACAAATATCTCTCATTCATTCCGGGGCGCATCAGGGGAGCCACTCGTTCCATGCCATAAGGCTCCTGCACATAGGGCAATGTCGAGGTTAGCAGCAGCCCAATGCTCCCGATATTGGGCGAGACGATATCGGCCGGCGAGGACAGAGATGCTTGTGCCTGCGCCGTAACCGACCAGCATGTCACGACCAGCAGTGCGAGCCAGAACAACGGGCTACTCAGACGGCCACTATGGAGGCGTTGAGTAATGGTCGGCTCCGAGGGCAAAGCTGAATCAGAGCGTAATCCCGCAAAGCATGCGCTGGCGCAGACTTCAGCTAGGACTAGAACATTACGAAAGCAAAATATAAGAGAGGTCACGGCATTCTTTCCGAAGGAGAATCGTCTGACAAAATGAAATTCTATAATATATGGTATCGCTGTCATATTGACATTCGTTTTACTGTTTCACAAAAATCCAAAGGGACGACGTGTAGAAACATTTTTTGCTTGCCTACAAGGCCTGCCTGGTTTTATGGTTGCGATACCATGCCGCCTCTCAGAGCTCCACACGCCATATTTTCAAAATCCTCTTCGTCGATAATCAGATGCCAGCGCCTTTTTGTAGCCTGCGTTCTTGCGGCATCCTCGTTTGCGGTCTTCGCTCAAGCGACGGTCTATGTACCCGCCGCGCCTCCAGGCACAAACTCGGCTGCATACGCTGCCCCGAGAGATGACTGGTTCGTTACTGTGCAGGGCAAGTTCGATCGGTACTCCGGCAAACCTGCCGACATCGTTTTCGACGGCGATTCCATCACCAATCGCTGGGAAACGACGGGCAAGGCAGTGTGGGACGCGAACTTTGTCGGTCGTGCTGCAGACTTCGGCATCGAAGGCGATCGCACAGAAAATCTGCTTTGGCGGCTTTCCAAGGGGCAGCTTACCGACGTGAATCCGAAAATAGTAGTCTTGATGATCGGTACCAACAACGTCGTCCGCAACACGGCCGCCGAGATTTCCAATGCCGTGGAGGACATCGTCACACAATACGAAGGCTTGTGTCCCACAGCGCATATTTTGCTGATGGCAGTTTTCCCACGCGGCACGACGCCCGAGGATCGCAACCGTGTCAGGTTGGTGCGGGCTAATGAAGCACTGTCCTCGCACTTCGCCAATGGAAGCGATCCACGCGTGACCTTCATCGACATCGGCCGCAGTCTCATGCAGAAGGATGGCACGATCAGCCCGGAAATGATGCCCGACATGCTGCATCCCACGATAGCCGGCTACAGAATCTGGGCCGATGCGATCCAGCCCTACATAGACCGGTACGCCCCCATATCAAAACGCGAGGCAGATCAGCCCTCCGCTGTTATTTCACCAAACCACTGAAAGAAGGCGAAAGACCTGCTTCTTCCCAGTACAAGCACAATCGCAAGGTCGTCCCCAGCAATTCTCCTTGGCGATTCGAGGATGCCCAACGCTACAACCCGTCATCTTGACCGAACCCTGGGCATGCCGTTTACTGCACCGTAAGCGCCGCAATAAGCGGCGTATCTGCGGAAGCACCGCCGACCGCAACCCTGAACGTACCCGGCGCAATTCTCCACCCGTGGCGCGTCACTGACCAGTATGAGAAGCTGTATGCGTCAAGTCGCAGCGCAACAACAGCCGATTCACCGGGCTGCAGCATGACCTTTTGGAATCCGCGAAGTTCCTGTGGAGGTTCATCGCCTTCCGCGATCGGCGGATAGGTCAGGTAAACCTGTGCCACCTCAGCGCCTGCTCTCTGCCCCACGTTTTGTATGCGAAACTGCACAATAGCGGTGTGACCGATTTCCGGCTTCACATGAAGGTCGGCATAACGGAAGCACGTATACGAAAGCCCATAACCGAACGGAAAAAGTGGTGTCATCCGTTCAGCCTGGAACGCTCGATATCCGACATCCATTCGCTCGGAGTATCGCACCGTCACTCCATCGCCCGGATACTGCCGTGGCTGGCTTGCCAGCGTCTGTGCAATGGATCGCGGAAATGTAAGGGGCAGTTTTCCTGAAGGATTGACTTTACCCAGCAGCACGTCCGCAACGGCATCGCCGTCTTCCTCACCGGGATACCATGCTTCCAGCACTGCGGAAACAGCATCGATCCAGGGCATCAGCACCGCGGAACCGCTCTTCACCACGACGACGGTCTTCGGGTTCGCTTCTGCGACCGCAGCCACCAACGCGTCGGCATTGCCGCTCAACGCGATCGGGTGGTCGTGGTCTTCGCCTTCGTCGTCGCCCACCATCACAATCGCCACGTCCGCTGTATGGGCGGCTTTCACCGCCGCAGGAATGTCGTGACCGTCCAATAGATCGATCTTCGTCTGCGAAAGCAACGCAGCATCCAACCCATCGACCGGCGCGATACTGTATAGCGGGATGACATGGGAGCTCCCACCTCCGCCCGTGCGATCCTCCACGGCGTAGGGGCCTATAAGTGCGATCCGCTTCAATCTAGTGCGATCCAAGGGAAGAAGGTTCCGGTCGTTCTTCAGAAGCACCATGGAGGCATCTGCAATCTTCCGCGACAATGCTCCATGTTCGAGTACAGGGATTTCCGACGCTACAGGCTGTGGGTCCCCCCAGCCAAACTCGATCATCTTGCTGAATCTCCGTATTAGCATTGCATCGAGCGCGCTTTCCGGCAGCTTGCGGCGCTCAATCGCCTCCTTCAGCCTCTCCCCGAACCACACCCCGGTGGGCATCTCTAGATCCAGCCCGGCTTTTGCACTAGGGACGGTACTGTGTACCGCTCCGAAATCTGAGGTGACGAATCCGTCGAACGCCCATTCGCTTCGCAGCATGCCCCGCAACAGCGGCTCGTTTTCGCAGTTGTATGTGCCGTTGATTCTAGGATAAGCGCACATCACCGAAGCCACATGTGCGTCCTTCACCGAGGCCTCGAACGCCGGCATGTATATCTCATGCAACGTCCGTTCGTCGATGAGTTCATCGATAGTGCCTCGTTGAGTTTCCTGGTTGTTGGCAAGATAGTGTTTGACGTTGGCCATGACCCCAGTCGACTGGATGCCTTCAATCTGCGCGGTGGCAATCCGGGAAACGAGGAAAGGGTCTTCCCCGTAGCCTTCAAAAACTCGGCCGCCCTGCGGCACACGAGCGATGTTGATATCGGGAGATTCAAGCAGATTGCTCCCAGTCGCGCGCGACTCCTGTCCTGCAATCTGCCCATAGAGACGCGAAAGCTCGGTGTCCCATGTCGCCGCTAGGGCAATTGGTGCGGGCAGGGCTGTCGCCCGTTGCTGCGAACCCGCGCCGCCGGGCCCGACACCCGCCGGCCCATTCGTCACACGTAGCGCCGGAATCCCAAGCCTTGCATTGCCTGGGACCATGCGGAAGTGATTCTCATCCTGGATGCCATGTGCCTGAGCGATCTTCTCGTCGAGCGTCATGACGGCGATGATCGCCTTCGCGCGCGCCACGGCCTGCTCCGGAGAAACCCTAGGCATCTCCTGGACTTGCCCCATGGCACAGCGCATTCCCAGTGCGAGCAACCAGACGGACACAATTGAACTTCGCATCAGCGTATCTCTGACAGGTGAGGATGTCTCCGCGACCACCTCTGCATCTCCGAACCGGCAAGGAGGAACGCACCTACCCCGAAAACAGAACTGGAGCCTGGCGTGTACACCCCAGGAGCGGCCCCTACGGGCTGGCAGTCGCCCAGCCTGCCGTCCGCGTATATATGCGACACAAGCCCGGCCCATGCGCGTTGTGTCGTGGCTGCGTATTCGCGTTCATCAAGCACGTCGTGCCGCATTCCCCATGCAAGTGCATAGACGAAAAAGGACGAGCCAGACGTCTCTGGATACGGATATGATGCCGCATCAACAAGCCCCGGCCGCCACAAGCCGTCTGTCCCTTGCAGGGCTTTAACCGCCGAAGCCATTTCCCGCAGCTTCTCGACATAGAACGGGCGCCTTGGGTCCTTCGCTGGAATGTGCTCCAGAATCTGCACGAGGCCACTCATCACCCACCCGTTGCCCCGTGACCAGAAAACCTTCCGGCCGTTCCTCTCGTGTGTGTTCAGGAAGGTAGCATCGCGCGAAAAGAGGTGCTCCTGCCGATCCCACAGTAGGTCTGACGTGATGTGCCACTCCCGGTCCATATAGGTGAGATACTTGCCGTCATGCGTGGTCTCGGCAAGCCCTGCCCATACCGGTGGGGCCATAAACAACGCATCGCACCACCACCACACCGGATGCGCCGGATCATCGTGCATTCGCATATCGTCGTCCAATTCGGAGCGCATGGCCGCGATACGCTTTGGCTCCGACTTTTCCCGGTCAAGCCAAAGATACGACTGACCGATCGCCTGATCGTCAGCATGTGTGCGCCGGGGTCCGAGTGTCCATTGAAAATGTTCGGCCGCATCCAATACGGTCGCTTCATAACGTGGATCGCGCAACGTTTTTGAAGCGTTCAGCAGTCCCAGATAGAGTGTCGCATACGTCCAGTCCCGACTGGGCGAGGAAACAATTCGGGCATTTTGCCAGCTGGCAACTCTCCGCATCGCGGCCACGATATCTTTCGGAGTTGCCAATGGCGAGAGTGCAGCAAGCGGGCCGGGATCGATGGGCTCGTCTCCAACGAGTTCTCCCGTGGGTGTTCTCTGCGCCATAGCTGTATAGAACAACGCCATCCAGAGCAAGATGATTTGGAAGACACGAAAACGCACAAACTCTCCTTCGCAAATAAGGCGCTAATGCATCTATATGACAACGATACCATATTTATGACAAGATGAAATAACTGTTCGAATACATATAGAGAGAGAGGCTTGATTATCCATCGGCAAACCCAGTAAAACTCCAAATTTGCGATGATGTTCTGAATTAATGCGTCAAGCGTTGCGTTTTGATCCAGGTAGAGCAACACGGAGCGAGATGCGAGATCTTATAAAGATACCGATATCTCAATTAATCATTATGCGATCGCCGAGCAAGCAGTGCTACCTTGCTCGGCGATCACGTAAATGGAGATATTGGTATGTCTTCAATTCCTGACCCACTTGATCTGCAATGTGTCGTAACGCTTGCAGAGACGCTCAATTTCACAGAAGCAGCAAGGCGCTTGCATATGACACAACCGGGCGTGACGGCCCGTATCAATCGAGTAGAGAAGAACCACGGGTATAAACTTTTCGATCGGACCAAGGGCATGGTGCGAGCCATTACGCCCGAAGGATTTATTTTTGTTGAGGAGGCAAAGAGAGTCCTTGAAGACCTCCAACAGCTCGTGACGCGATCCGATGCGGCACACCGAGCTTTCTCAGAAACACTTTGTATCAGCCGCTCTCATCATGCCGATCTCAAGCTGCTCTCCGTCGTGGTCGCCGCACAGACCATTGCTAGCATGCATATCTCGATCTTACCCCCATGCAACTCCGATGAAGAGTCGATTGCGATGCTGTTGAATGGACAGGCTGACGTCAGCCTGATTCCATGGCCTATGTCTGACTCCCGCGTTGCAGCAATCCATTTGACACACGATTCCGTAATAGCGGTTCTGCCAGAGAATCACGCTCTTCGAGGTCACGCAGCAATTCATCTCGCCGACCTTCGAAATGAACAAATCATTGGGTCAAAATATCAATTTCCGGAAACATTGAAGAACGCAACGTTTGCGAAGTGTAAAGCTCTTGGCTTTATCCCTGAGTGTCTATGTATCTCGGCATCTCCCGCAGAGTCCGTTCATTTGGTAGATGCAGGTGTAAGGCCGGGCATAACTATCGTGACGAAGCGATATGCCGAAGAACTTGTGATGACAAAAGCAGATGTGATGGTCATATCAGACTTAGCAAACAGTTGGGCCAGCCGACTTCGGTTGCAATCGGAGTAACCCTCTAGTTTCATCATGGAATTCATGCGAGAACCGCCTTTCCCTCTGCGCTCGGCACCAGGGCGACGTTCTTCGTTGATCAATCCTGATATGTTTACTTTCGTAAGCAATCCCATCAGCCCTTCTGATTGCGTGTGACATCACCGTTGGCACCTCGGAACCTGATGATCTCCGTGGCCGCAATGCCTTTCCTAAATCAGACTTGGGCGGTACAAAATTGGTACAAGATTGCTGGCCAGGGGCCGCTCTGTCTTTTCCAAAATGACGGGTCCATCAGGGCATACTGGCCGGGGTCGGCGACCGTCTTTCCACAGGCTCTTTGTACCAAATTTGTACCGCCGAGCCGGGAGAGGTGGCATTTTCGGATTTTTCGGTGTTTTGTTTTCTGTAACTTACAGATGGCACACCCCCGTGGAAAGAACGATCCCGTCTCTGGCCACCACCGTTACACACTTGGGGCGGGTTCAAAGGCACTCCGACTTGTCGCAGGTTGCATATCTCTGCACATTCCTATTGTGGGCCTATCCTGCAGTTGTCGATGTAGTCGACTCGCCAATCCTCTGTATTAGTCGATTTCCGCTACAACAGAGGATTGGAAACGCGTAGCTATAAAGCGCATTCCTCACAGTACCGTTCGCTGTCAGCGGCACAGTCAGTGGAGTGGGAAATCCGCGATGGGGCTGTTGGTCACATCCACCGCAAGTGAGAGACGAACCCCAATCGGCCAGCCGCACTGCCCCGACAGTAGCTTCTGGCGGCAACCACGATGATGAATGCCGTTTGGGTTAGCGCGTATTTAACTATCATTCCGCTGTCTTCCGATGCAACGGGTATTTCTTCTCCAGCGATCTTACGGTACTTCGTTCGACCGGGCGAATACTCTACCTCTTTTCCGAGAAGGTTCAGTGACACGCCGGATTGGTTTGCACCCGCTAATCTTGCGCGTAAATTTTGAACTTCTGAACAACGCGCGTAATCACTCCACCCGCACTGGGGTTATCTGGATCTAAGCCTTCCCTTCTGCAAAGATACAGTCCGAGTAGTTGACCGATAACTATTTCAAATGGTGTGCGGAGAGTGTCGTTCAGGTGCGGCGCGACAGCAGGAATTACAAAACTAAATTCTGGCTTTTCCTCTTCCGTTGCTCCAATTCCTACACAAACACCAATGTTCTTCGCATTCAATTCTCGAACCAGGTCCATCTCGTATTTGCGTCGTATCGGGTCATTTGCAAGGAGACACAACACAAGGGTGTCTTGCCGTATAAAGCTCATGGGACCGTGCCGTAGCCCGAGAAATGTTTCAGACATCACGGAATGTCTTCCAGCAGTCATCTCCAGCGTTTTCAGAGCAGATTCCTGGCTCCACGAAGACATGGGTGATGAAGAAAGAAAGACGATCCGTTCAGCGGCCTGCAGTGCAATGGCCGAAACAGCGGTTTCCAGCTCAGGAAACAATAAACGCAACCGTTCGCCGATGTTCGCGAGAATCGATTCAAGCTCAGATGGAAGCAACATTGAATAGCCAGCCAGCACCAAATTTGAAAATGAACTCGTCATCACGAGACTCTTATCATTAGTTCTCGGATCAAGTAGTACCGACATCACGAATTCGCTTTTCGCCAAGTAACCAACTTCATTGCAAGTAATAGCAATTTGCAGGATGTCAGGTCGCAGGCTGCGAACCAGCTCAACGACCGCAATACTTTCCGGACTATTGCCAGATCGCCCTACCGAAATGACGACATCGACACCCTTCAAGTGCCGCTCGGCGTCAACAAGCAGGTCAGTGGAAGGCACCGCTTTTGCCCGCAGCCATGCAGCAGCGATCGCCGAAGAAATATATGCTGAAGTGCCAGCACCAGTGATGAGGATATCTGCATTTTCAAGCAGCTTGTGGATCTGATCTGCACTCATTGCCTTCCGAACATTTGCGGGCGTCGTAAGCCATAGCTTGGGCTGTTGCAATATCTCGGTAAGGGTGTAGCACTGTTCCATCTTGATAGAACCCTTCCCCAATCGTTATTTCTAGTAGCCAATGGATAGGTGCGGTGGCGTGCAAATCGCACGAGAATACATGCACTCTCTTAGAGACCCTGATCTGGTTAAGCTAGTTGGTCATTCCTTCGAACTTTCTCGTCCCTTGATCATGACTGCCTCTATTCGCAAAGTGGAGAAATCGCGTTCTACCGCAAACCGTATAAGATTGGCCGGTGCTCCTACGCGCAGTACCCCAAGGCCGCCGACGAAGCGACCGGGATTCTCAGTGGCCATGCGTAGACTTTCGGATAGAGAAATTCCGGCGTAAGACATAGCACGCGCTACGCCATCTTTGAGAGGGAGAGCCGCGCCTGCGAGGAACTCGGTACCGGCGAGGCTGAGGCGTCCCTTATCGTTCAACTCAACCCTTCCGCCGACTGGAGTCTCGTAATGACCTGGAGACATCCCGGCCAATGCCACTGAATCGGATACGAGAATCGAACGTGCGATTCCCTTGGCTCGAAGAACGGTTTTCAGCATATCGTTAGGTAGATGGTGACCGTCGGCAATCAGTGTCGCCGTTAGACGATCATCGGCAAGTTGAGGCCACAGAACATTGGAGTGTCTCGGAATCAATCCTGCGCTTCCATTGCCGAGATGCTTTGATAAGGTTGCGCCGGCATCAATAGCTCGATGAATTTGCTCCGGTGTGGCATCGGTGTGGCCGATCGCGAGATAGGAAACACCGAGAGCGTACTGGTCGCGATTCAATAACCCAAAATGCCAGGCGGGGTGAATCGAACAGCCCAGCGTATCCAGAAAAGTCCGCCACGAAGGAAGATCGTCAGAGACGTCAGCAAGATTGCTAAGCAGTCCAGCTGGATTAAGATGCAACGGATGGCTGCTATCACTTTCGCGGACTCTGTCGGCGATCCAACGCAGTTGAGTGGTCTGATATTCCTCCCAAAAGGAGCGCCAATCCAGCTCTCTGTTTCGATTAAACAATTGGCGTGAAGTAGGAGGCTGTGCTGCAGCAAACTCCTTGTATGCAGTGCCCCAAGCCGCGTTCATCTGATCGACAGAAGAATACTGCCTGGCGAGCCACTTCCTGAAAGCGACGGTCGCCGCGGGATTCACAACCGGAGCCTGGCCTGGCTCATTCACCAGTAGCCAGGTGTCGAGAGCAGGACTGGAGCGGTAATGCTCCACAACTTTGGCGATATAAACCGCCGCTAACTGCCGATCTTTAGTTGTTGGAAGAACACCTCCACC
>Ga0302308_10002905_pt1 | contig 13768 bp, 12 predicted proteins | sample III_Palsa_E3_3_FD_200531 | JGI IMG/M metagenome (GOLD analysis project Ga0302308, IMG submission 200531) | Peat permafrost microbial communities from Stordalen Mire near Abisko, Sweden - III_Palsa_E3_3 | ecosystem: Environmental > Terrestrial > Soil > Palsa > Peat permafrost | place: Sweden... | reverse complement strand
GCCGCTACGGGGCGCCCGCCTACGCCCGCATCGACACCGCGGCGACCAGGGAGCAGAAGGCGGCGCTGGCCAGGCTTTCCCCCGCCCAGGTCACCGCGAGCGAGCTCGCGGGCGAGAAGATCATCGCGGCGCTGACCACCGCGCCGGGCAACGGCGCCCCGATCGGCGGGCTCAAGGTGGTCGCCGCCTCCGGCTGGTTCGCGGCCCGGCCGTCGGGCACCGAAGACGTCTACAAGCTTTACGCCGAGTCGTTCCGCGGCCCGGAGCATCTCGCCGCGATCCAGGAGCAGGCACGGGAGATCGTCGCCGCGGCCATCGGCTGAAGGTCGCGGGTCAGACCGTGAGGGTGACGCCCTGCCCCTCGAGTGCGGGCAGCGTTTCGTCGTCGAACCACACGCCGCCCTCGGCGAGGTAGCGGAAATGCAGGGTGGTGCCGGCCTGGACGGTCACCACGGCGCTCCGGGTCCGGTTGGCACGCCGCCGCAGCGGGTGCGCGAACGGGTTCCAGTCGTTGAAGCTGCCTACCACGGACACGGGCCCGGCAGGCTCATCGGCCGGCAGCGCGAAGGTGACACGGATACTGCCGTCACGCCCGGCCCTGGTTGCCTTGATCATCTGATCTCTCCACTCCAGAGGTCAATAACCAGTTCGAGACTCATTATCTCCAAATTGCGGGCGCGGTCGCCGAAAACGCCCCAGATCGCTCCGGCGTGTCGTGGTGTGGCGGGTTATCAGCGCAGTCTGCGCAGGAACGGGTCCCGCGGCTGGAAGGGCGCCAGCTTGATCCGGGCGTGCGCGACGACAGCCCGGTCCGGCCAGGCGATAACCGGATCGAGGTCGAGGCCGGCGACCTCGGGCAGGTCGTCGGCGAGCCGGGAGACCCGCAGCAGCAGGTCGCGCAGGGCCCCGAGGCCGGCCGCCGGGCGGCCGTCGCCCCCGGACAGTAGCGGCGCGGAGCGGACCGACCGGATCAGCTTGTCCGCGTCGGTGTCGGTCAGCGGCGTGAGCCGGGCCGAGGAGTCCGCGAACACCTCAGAGGCTGCGGGGCTTTTGGGTTCCGCCCCGGCGAGCTCGAACATCACCAGCGGGCCGAAGGTAGAGTCGGCGGCCACCCGGACGCTCACCTCCACGCCGTCCGTTCGTGCCGCGGCCTCGGTGCGGTCGCCTTCGCCGCCTGCCAGCGGTATCCCGTAGTAGCCCAGCAGGTCGGCCGTCTGACGGCGGGCAAGCCAGCCGCCCTGGCGGGCCTGGCGGAGAAACTCATGCGTCAGGGCGCGGGCCTTCGCCGTCTTGATGTCGGGGAAGTCGTGGACCCGGCCGCGCGGCTCGGCCCGCCAGGCCCCGTATGCAGCGGCGCGGGCTAGCGCGGCCACTGCGGCCTCCGGGTAACCGTAGGCCGGCACCCGCCCGCCGCCGGGCCGCGGCAGCAGCCGGACAGATTCCGGCTGGTCGAGCACGACGGCAGCCAGCGGGATGCCCACGTCCGCCTCTTGGACGGCCTGGACCAGGTCGCCGGTGGCGCCGGTCGGCAGGACGACCGCGATAATCGCGGACACCTCGCCTTCGGCCGCGAGCAGTTCCAGGCACTGGCGGAAATCCTCGCCGCGCACGGTGGCCGTCATGTCGATGGGGCCGCGGTAGACGGTCAGGCCCCGGTCGGTGCAGGCGTCGGCGGCCAGCAGGCCCGCGCTGCCCACGTTGGACACGATCGCGACCGTGCGCCCGGCCGGGACGGGCTGGGTGGCCAGCAGCGCGGTGGCCTCGATCAGCTCGCCGAATCCGCGCGTGGTGATGACCCCGGCCTGCTCGAACAGTGCTTCGCGGCCGAGGCGGGGCGGAGCCGAAGCGAGGCCCGGGTGCTGGCCGGCCGGCGAACGGCCGGCCAGCACGGTGAGAACCGGCATGACCGCACCGACCCGGCGGGCCGTGCGGGCGAACTTGCGGGGGTTACCGAACGACTCGATGTACAGCACGGCGACCTTGGTCACCCTGTCGTGCTCCCACCACAGCAGCAGGTCGTTGCTTGACACGTCAAGCTTCGGGCCGACCGAGGCGAACGAGGAGATCCCGACGCCGAGCCGGGACAGCCGATCCACCAGGGCAAATCCCAGGCCACCGGACTGCATCACCAGCCCGGCCACCCCGGGCCGCGGCGGGCTGGCGGCGAACGTCGCGTTGAGCCCGATCCCGGGCACCGCCACGCCGAAGCCGTCGGGGCCGACCAGCCGCATGCCGTGGCGGCGGCACACCGCGAGCAGGGCGGCACAGGCGGCGGCGTCCAGCCCGGAGGCGATCACCACCAGGGACCGCACCCCGCGCTGGCCGCACTGCTCCGCCACCTCAATTACCGCCCCGGCGGGCACGGCGATCACCGCCAGGTCGGCCGGCTCGGGCAGGTCGAGGACCGAGGCCAGCCGATGCCCGCCGCCGACCTCGCCGGCATGAGGGTTGACCGCGTACAGGCGGCCGGCGTACCCGCCGGCCACGATGTTGTCCAGGATCGCCCGGCCCGCGGTTCCCTGGCGCCGGCTCGCGCCGACCACCACCACCGACTCCGGCGCGAACACGTGCCGCAGGCTGGCGGCCTCGGCACTGCGCTCCCGTTCGGCCACGACGGTCAGGTAGTCATCCAGAGCGGTCCAGGAGCCATCGCCTGGCAGCGGGAAAGTCAGCTCGTAGACGCCGTCCGCCTGGCGGCGGTCCACCGGCAGGCCGGCGTCGGCGAAGACGTTCAGCATCGCCCGGTTCTCGGTCAGGGTCTGCGCGGTGAACGCCGTGATCTGCTGGTGCCGGGCCCAGGAGACCAGGTGCTCCAGCAGCAAGGTGGCGATGCCCCGGTGGTGCATGTGGTCGGCCACCGCGAACGCGACCTCCGCGGTGGCCGGCTGGGCAGCCAGGGCCGTGTAGCTGGCGCAGCCGGCCACCTTGCCGCCGGAGGTCGCCAGCAGGGCCACGGTGCCCGGCGCGGGGTAACGGCAGATCCGGCGGGCCTCCACCTCCGCCGCCGCCCGGCTGATATTGAAGAAGCGCATATAGCTGTTATCAGGGGACATCGCCTCGTGCATGGCCTTGACCGCGTCGAAGTCGCCCGGCGTGGCCGGGCGGATCTCGACCGTCGTTCCGTCGGCCAGCAGCGCGTACACCTGCTTCGCCTCACTCACTTTCTCAGTCTGCCCGGTGCCTTCGGCAACAGGAAATCCGGGCCGCAGGACACCGAGTGAGGATCTTTGCGCGCGGATGCGAGTCGACGAGCTTTACGCGGGTATGCGAATCGACGTACCGTCGGAAGGGTTCATTCGCAGCGTTCCGGTTCCTCGCGCAATCTAGGAGATCATGAAGTGACCGATCAGGAGACGGCGCGGCAGGCAGCGGAGGAGGCCGCGGCGGTGCTCGGTCCCGAAAGCGGGGTTATCGCCTCGGCGGACGCGGCCGGGCTCGGCGAGTCCACCTTCGCGGTGCTGCAGCGGGCCGCGAGGAAGCCCGGCGCCACCGCGGCCGCGACGCTGCGCTACTGGACCAGTATCGCGATGGCCGGGCCGGTGGCCACGGCCCGCTGGCTGGGCGTCGACGCGCCGCCGCCGGTTCCCGTCCCGGAGGGCGACAGGCGGTTCGCCGACCGGAGCTGGACAGACAACCCGGCGTTCTTCGCCGTCCGCCAGGCCCACCTGGCCGCGTCCCGGCTCGTGAACGACGTGCTCGCGGCCGGAGCAGGGAACGCCACCGACGACGCCAAGGCCGCGCTCGCCACCGGTTTCCTCCTCGACGCGCTGGCGCCGACGAACTTCCTGTTCACCAACCCGGCCGCGCTCAAGCGGGCGCTGGAAACCGCCGGGGCCAGCGTGGCCGCTGGGGCTGGGCACTTCGCCGACGACCTGCTCAACAACGGCGGCCGACCGCGCCAGGTTGACACCCGGCCGTTCAGGATCGGCGAGAATCTCGCCGCCACCCCCGGCAAGGTCGTGTTCAAGAACGACCTGATGGAGCTGATCCAGTACGCGCCGCAGACGCCGAAGGTCCGCGCGATCCCGGTCCTGGCCAGCCCGCCGTGGATCAACAAGTACTACGTCATGGACCTCGCGCCCGGCCGCAGCTTCATCGAGTGGGCGGTGCAGCACCAGCGGACGGTCTTCGCGATCTCCTACCGCAACCCGGACGCCTCGATGCGCGGCGTCACCCTGGACGACTACCTCATCCACGGACCGCGCGAAGCGCTCGACGTCATCGGGGATATCACCGGGTCGCCCAAGATCGACATCACCGGGCTGTGCCTGGGCGGGGCGCTGACCGCGATGCTGGCCGCCTACCTCGCCGAGAAGGGCGACGACAGGATCGGCTCGGTCACGCTGCTCAACACCCTGCTCGACTACAGCCAGCCGGGAGTGCTCGGCACCTTCACCGACGAGAAGACCGTGGCGCGGCTGGAAAAGAAGATGGCCGCCGGGGGCGTCCTTGAGGGCGGCCAGATGGCGGGCACCTTCGACATCCTGCGGGCCAACGACCTGATCTTCAACTACGTGGTATCGAACTGGCTGATGGGCCAGGACCCGCCCGCCTTCGACATCCTGGCCTGGAACGGCGACAACACCAGCATGCCGGCCGCCATGCACTCGTTCTACCTGCGCAGCCTGTATATGCGCAACGAACTGGCCCGGGGCGAGCTCGAGCTGGCCGGCCAGAAGCTTTCGCTGTCCGCGGTGACGAACGACACCTACGTCGTGGGCGCGATCAACGATCACATCGTGCCGTGGCACGCGTCCTACAAGACCGGCGGGCTCGTGGGCGGCACGGTCCGCTACGTGCTGTCAAGCGGCGGGCATATCGCCGGGATCGTCAACCCGCCCGGCCCGAAGGCCTGGTACGAGGCGGCCGAGGACACCGGCGCCGACCCCGAAGCGTGGCGTCGTGAGAACAGTAAGCACAAGGGGTCGTGGTGGGAGGACTGGACCGCGTGGTCCGACGCGCGGGCGGGCGCGCTGGTCAAGCCGCCCCCGATGGGCAGCGAGCGGAACCGGGCCATCGCCGATGCCCCCGGCGACTACGTGCTCGGCTGACTTCGGCCTGTCGTACATGTGATCAGCACGTCCGCCTGCCTGGGGAGCTGCCGAAGTGTCACCGATCAACCGCCAGGTACGGCTGGCGGCCCGCCCGTCCGGGCTGCCTACGCCCGATGACTGGGAGTTCACCAGCGAACCCGTGCCTGAGCCGGCCCCCGGGCAGTTCGTGGTGGAGATCTCGCACCTGTCGATCGACCCGGCGATGCGCGGATGGATGAACGCCGGCGTCTCCTACATCCCGCCGGTCGAGGTCGGCGCGGTCATGCGGGCCGGGGCCGTCGGCCTCGTCATCGCGTCCGGGCATCCGGGCTTCGCCGTGGGCGACTACGTCTTCGGCGCCTTCGGGGTCCAGGAGTACGCCCGGTCCGACGGCCGGGGCGTCATCAAGATCGACACCTCGCTAGCGGAGCCGACCACGTACCTGGGCGCGCTGGGACTGACCGGGCTGACCGCCTACTTCGGCCTGCTGGACGTCGGCCGGATCAAGGCGGGCGAGACCGTGGTCATCTCCGGTGCCGGCGGCGCGGTGGGCAGCGTGGCCGGCCAGATCGCCAAGATCAAGGGCTGCCGGGTCATCGGGATCGCGGGCGGGGCCGATAAATGCCGGGCGGTGACCCAGGAGTTCGGCTTCGACGCGGCGATCGACTACCGGACGCAGGATGTGCGGAAGGCGCTGCACGAGCACGCGCCGGGCGGCGTCGACGTCTACTTCGACAACGTGGGCGGCCAGATCCTGGACGCCGTCCTGACCCGGCTGGCGCGGGGCGCCAGGATCATCATCTGCGGCGCGGTCTCGCAGTACAACGAGACCAAGGTCCGGGGCCCGGCCAACTACCTGATGCTGCTGGTGGCGCGGGCCACCATGGCCGGCATGGTGGTCTTCGACTACGAGGACAGGTACCCGCAGGCCATGGCCGAGCTGGCCGGCTGGCTCCAGGGCGGGCAGCTCGTCTCGCGCGAGCACGTGGTCCGCGGCGGCGTCGGCGACTTCCACGACGTGCTGCTCATGCTCTTCGACGGGGCGAACACCGGAAAGCTGGTCCTGGCTCTGGAGAAGAGCTGAGCTCAAGGCCGAGGAGCAGGGCCTCGATGAGGGTGATCGCGCGGTCGATGTCGGGCGCGCGGTCGATGCCGGGAGCACGGGCGGCGATCACGTCGGCGTACAGGAACCCCTCGCTGAGGCGCACGATCGCGTAGGCCAGCGCCGGGGTGTCTATGCTCGCGTCGAAGGAGCCGCGGCGACGTTCGAGATCGATGAGGTTCTCCAGCGCGCCGACCGTACCCGCGTGCACCGCGCTGCCGGTTCCGGTCAGGAGGCGCAGCGCGGTTTCCGGATCGGACTCCAGGAACGCGCGGAGCGGACGGTCGGTGCTGATGCCGTACAGCACTCCCCCGGTCACCGCGACGAGCCGCGCCGTCCCGGCCAGTCCGGTGCTGGCCCGCACCTGATCATCGAGGAGCCGGCGGGCCCGCCACCAGAGCATCTCGTCGAGCAGCCGTTCCCGGTTGCCGGCCCGCCGGTACAGCGTCGCGCGGGCCACGCCGAGGCGCCGGGCCAGGGACCGCATGTCGAGCCGCTGTCCCGACACGAACGCATCGACCGCCGCCGCGAAGATCTCGGCCGGGACCTGGCCCGGCACCGCCGTTCCCTCGGGCAGGACCGCGCGGGCGTCTCCGTCGCTGTCACCTGAGGCCTGGCCCGAGGCCTGCGGGACTGATCTCATCGGCCCGCGGCGCCTGTGTCCGCGGCGCCGGCCGCGGCGGTGCGTTTGGAGGCCGCCTTGACCAGCAACCCGAGCTCGTCGACCAGGTAGCCGGCCAGGGCATCGATGTCGGGGACGAGCTCGCGGCAGCTGACCAGCCCGAAGTGCAGCTGGCCGAGGTAGCCCACCAGGGTGATGTTCAGGCCCTGCCCGTCGGTGACCACCGACACCGGGTAGTGGGCGATGAGCTTGGCGCCGGCCAGATAGACCGGCACGTTCGGGCCGGGGACATTCGAGATCGTGATGTTGAACGGCGGCAGCCGGTGCAGCAGGCCGGTGGCGAAGACCACCCGGGCCGCCCGGGCCGTCAGGGCCGGCGGGGCGAAGTCGCTGATCTGATCCACCAGGCCCTGCGGGATCGCCGCCTGCTGGGCTTTGGCGGCTTGCGTCGCGGCGTGCACGATCTCCAGCCGGAGGCCGGGGTCGGTGACGGTGGTGGGCAGCGAGGCCAGCATCGCCGACACCTTGTTGCCCAGCGCTCCGGCCGCAGCCGGGTCACGCACCGACACCGGGATCATCGCGACCAGCGGCTGGGCCGGCAGCGCGTCGTGATCAGCGAGCCATCGCCGCAGGGCACCCGCGCACATCGCCATCACGACATCGTTGACCGAGACCCCGAAGGCGTTCTTCACCGCCTTGACGGTGTCCAGGTCGACGCTGCGGAACGCGATCCGGCGATGCGGCGTGATCGGCTTGTTGAACGGGGTCGCGGGGGCGCGTCCCGGCCTGGTGGCGATGATCCCGCCGTCGCCGCGGTTCAGCCCGAGCATGCTTCCGACCAGCGTGTTCACCGCCGGAGCCAGGGTCGGCAGGACCCGGACCAGCTCGTTGGTGATGCGCACCGTCTGGACCGGGCGCCAGGCCAGCTTCGCGGCCGCGGCCGCCGCCAGCGCCGGCAGGCCCGGCGGCTTGGCGGGCGCGAACGGCTCGACGGCGGGCAGGTCACGGCCCGTGGGGGCGAGATCGAGCAGAACGGTGAGCAGCTCGGCGCCGGACGCACCGTCGATCGCGGCGTGGTGGATCTTGGTGTAGACGGCGGCGCGCCTCTTGGCCAGCCCGGTGATCAGGTAGATCTCCCACAGCGGGCGGCTGCGGTCCAGCGGCCGGGCGTGCAGCCGGCTGACCTGTTCGGTCAGCTGCGCGTCCGAACCCGGCCGCGGCAGCGCGACCTCGCGGACGTGGTACTCGATGTCGAAGTCCGGATCGTCGATCCAGTAGGGCTGATCCAGCCCGAGCGGTACCTGCAGCAGCTTGCGGCGCAGCACGGGCACGAGCGGGATCCGTTCGGCCAGCACCTCGGTCAGCCGGGCCAGGTTCAGCGGCCTAGGTGCGCCGCCAGGATCCAGCACGCACAAGCCCCCGACGTGGCCGGTGGTGGTGGCCGTCTCAAGGGCGAGGAAGGAGGCATCCAGTCCGGTGAGTTGCTGCATCCCGATGCTCCAGTGGCTGCGTGTCGGTGCGGGTCAGCGGTTCAGTCGTTCAGCCGTTCAGGGGTGAAATGCCGGTCCAGCCAGTCGGTGAGCACGCCGAGGACCTGACCGGGCACTTCGAGTTGCGGCGTATGCCCGACCCCGGTGAGGATAGCGCTTTCCCAGCTGGAATTGCGGGCCGCGGCCTGGCGGACGGCGGCCACCGGCACCAGCCGGTCGGCGGTACCGCCGATGAGCAGGACCGGGACGCCCACCGCGGCCATCGTCGCGAAGCAGCGGCGCGAGCGGCCGACCACCCGTAGCAGGGACCGGGCCGCCGCCAGGAGCGATGCGTCGCGGTGCGGGGCCGCCTGGCGCTCGACGGCCAGCGCGATCGCCGCCGTGACCATCGCGGGATCGGCCCGGGACGGGTTGGCGAAGCACAGGTCGATGACGCGCTGGACGGCCAGCTGCGGCGTCTGGCGTGACTGGGCCAGCCTGAGGTAGAGCTCGCCGAGGCCGGGGATGGAGTACAGCAGGAACTGGCTGGCTACCTGCCAGTCGGGCGCCTGCCGGGGCAGCGGCAGCGCGGGATCGATCAGCACCAGGTCGGCGACGGTGTCCGGGGCCGCGGCCGTCTGAAGCAAGGAGATGAGCCCGCCCATGGAGTTGCCGACCAGGATCACCGGTGTCCCGGTGACCTCCCGGACGAACCGGTCGAGCAGCCGGGTGTTGTCCGGCACGGTCGAGTTGCGGCGCGTGCCCGGGGTCATGCCGAACCCGTGCAGGTCCAGCGCGACCGCTCGCCTGCCCGCCGCCAGCTGCGGTCCGATCAGGCACCAGTTCAGGTGCGAGCCGCCCAGCCCGTGCACGAAGACGACCGGCGGGTCTTGGCGCGGGTTCGCCTCGGGTGCGGTCGGGGGCGGGCAGGGCCCGAACTCGATCCAGTGCACCGGGCCGTCGAGCGGGGTGACGTACCCGCGCGCGCCCCACGGGGCGGCGAAGTCCCAGGGTGCGCGGGTCGTCCCGGGCGGACGCTGCGGGTCCGAGCCCGTCATGGGCGGCCGGGGTACAGCGGCCGGAGCAAAAGCGGCGGGCGGAACGGGGCGCGCTGAACGGGCCGGGCCGCCAGCCGGTCGGCGACCAGCCACAGCGTGGCCGGGTCAACGCCGAAGCCGAGGTGGCTGCAGCGCACCTCGACGTTCTGGTGCAGCGCTGTCTCGGGCTCGATGCACGTACGCCAGGACACGATGCCGTCCCAGCGCGAGTACACCGAGGTAGACGGCGCGCTGATGGGCCTGGCGATCTGCCTTCTGACCCGCCGGGCGGCGGGCGCGTGCAGGTGGCTGAGGACCTGATAGGGATACTCGGCGTGGCTCTGCCGCGGATTGGTCTGGGCGAACGGGCTGCCGAGGGTGATGACCTGCCGGACCAATTCGGGATGGTCGCGCGCCATCTCCCTGGCGTAGATGCCACCCAGGCTCCAGCCCACGAGCGACACCGGCCGGCCCGTCCGCTCGGCGTGCGCCATGAGCACTCGCGGGAGCCCGTCAAGGACCGCATCGGTCGGCCCGCGATTGCGGCCGAGGTCCCAGCCGCGCACCTGGTAGCCCAGCAAGCGCAGGAACTGGCGCAGCACGGCCGTGCTGGTGTCGGAGGCCAGCAGCCCCGGCCACACCAGGACCCCGTGACCGTCGCCCCGCGGAGCGGTAGCCAGCCAGGGTGCCGCCAGCGCGTGAGCCGCCAGGTCAGCCAGCCCGCGGATGGGCTCGGTCAGCAGCAAGCCCGCGCCTGGTCCGGCCGCGTGACCCGCGGCGCCAGCCCCATGGCCGGCGTCGGCGGCCGGTTCCCGGATGAGGTACACCATCGTCCCCTCGGCTCGCTTGGCTTGCTTCGTCCTGGAGGCCTAGGCAAGACCGTGATACACACTTACTATATGTCTCACTAATCAATATTGCCCCGCGAGCAGCGCGGCAAACGGGACGGGATGATCTTCAATCCGGCGACCATCGGCGACGGAGGTGTGATCGGTAGCCGTGATGAGCCTTACCCCGATTGCCGCTATCCGCTCGGCCTCAGATAGGGTTCGCTGGGTAGCAGGATTAGCTGAGAAATCGGTGGCCAGCTCGCAGGCCACGCTGAAGCGACCTGACCGCACATGGCTCGGGCAACGCCGTCCAGGCAAGCTCGCCCGCCCCCGCGATCGGAGAGCCGATGACCGCCGCTCATGCCGGCAAGCTGCTTGAGCCGCAGGCTGCGGCATGATCCGGGCCGCGACGGGACGGCGGATGACGGGAACCGGGATTTGCATCGCGCTCATTGCGGCCGGGGTGATCTTGCGTTTCGCCGTGGGGGCGCATTCCCGTCACGGCCTGGGCGTGCACGCGGTAGGCGTCATCGTGATCGGAGCCGGCGAGCTGGGCTTGCTGTCGCTGCTGGTCTGGGGACCGCTGAACCCGGCCTGGCGGCACCGCGACAGCACCTGAGCTCCCGGGGGCAGCCGCCGAAGGCGCCCAGGTGCGGCGGCACCGCTGCCTTGGGCCGCACCAGGGTCCGTTCGGCCCAAGGTCCTTAGGCTGGGGGCGTGAACGCAGAACTTCCCGGCCTGGGCCGGGCCCGGATGGCGGCGCTGCGGGCCAGCGGCACGTGGGGGTCCGCGCTGACCGCGGACGAGTTCGCGGCCATCCGCGGCGTCGGCTTCGAGCCCGTCGGCCAGGTGTTCGGCGCGGCCGTCTACAGCGTCGGGTACACCGGGTACAGCTGCCCGGGGACCTGGAGGTCAGACGGTGACCAGACGCCGGCGACCCAGCTGTCCGGGCGGAGCGGCCCGGGGTCTTTCGGCCCGCTCGTGCAGGCCAGGTACCAGGCCCGGCACGCGGCCATCGACCGGATGACCGCCGAGTGCACCGAGCTGGGCGGGCACGGGGTGGTGGGCGTCAGGCTGTCCCGGGGGCCTTTCCTCCTCGGCGGGGCGCGGTTTCAGGCCATCGGCACCGCGGTCCGGGCGCCGGGCACCACCCACGGGCCGCAGGTGCCCTTCACCTGCGATCTGTCCGGGCAGGATTTCGCTAAACTGATCATGAAGGGCTGGGTCCCGGCCGGGCTCGTGCTCGGCATCTCGATCGGGTCGCGCCACGACGACCGCAATACCGCCCGGGCCAGGAGGCCCTGGTCGGGCAACGCCGAGGTGGCCGGCTGGACCGAGCTCGTCGGCGAGTCGCGGCACGACGCCCGCCGTCAGCTGGAAAATGACGTCAGGCGGTTCGGCGCCGAGGGCGTGGTGATCGCGACCATGCAGATGCGAGTGGGCGAACGGGACTGCCCGGCCGGCGTGGGCCGCCGCGACCACATCGTGGAGTCAACCGTCATCGGCACCGCCATCGCCCGGTTCTCCCCGGGCGGGCCGCGTCACGCCCGGCCCGCCCTGGCCGTCATGTCGCTCGATCCGGAACGACGCCAGGCGGCCAGAATCCGGATATTAGGGTCAGGTCCGGGCCACGGATGCCGTCCGCGGTGCGGGGACCGTTCCGCCAGGTTGCGCTGAGGCCTTCTAGGCTGCCGGTATGGGAGAGATCAAGGTGGGCACGGCGGGATGGACCGACCCGACGCTGATTGCCTCCGGCTGGTACCCGCCGGAGGCCAGCACACCGGAGAAACGGCTGCGGTTCTACGCCCGCCAGTTCCCGCTGGTGGAGGTCGACGCCACCTACTACGCGCTGCCCGCCGAGCAGACCGCCAAGGCCTGGGCGGAACGGACGCCGGACGGGTTCACGTTCAACATCAAGGCGTTCAGCCTGTTCACCCAGCATCCGACCCCCGTCAAGGCGCTGCCCGCCGACCTGCGCGAGGCCGCGGGCCAAGCCGGGAAGGACCGGGTATACCTCAAGGACGTCGACCCAGCGGTCGCCGATCAGGCCTGGGACCGGTTCCTGGCCGCGCTGGAGCCGCTGCGCGGCGCCGGGAAGCTCGGCGCGATCTTGCTGCAGTTCCCGCCCTGGTTCCCGATCTCCCGCGCCAACAAGGACTACATCCTGGCCTGCGCGAGCAGGGCCGCGCCCGCGCGGGTGTGCGTGGAGTTCCGCAACCGCACCTGGATGACCGAGGACAACCAGGAAGAGACCCTGCGCTTCCTGGCTAGCCACCAGCTGCCCTACGTGTGCGTGGACATGCCGCAGGGCTACCCCAGCTCGATCCCGCCGGTGCTGGCGGCCACCAGCGACCTGGCCGTGGTCCGCATGCACGGCCACTCCGACAAATGGGCCAGCAAGGACATCCACGAACGGTTCGGCTACCGCTACAGCCCCGCTGAGCTGGAGGAATGGTCAGACAGGATCGGGCACCTGGCGGCCGACGCCGAGGTCACCGATGTCCTGTTCAACAACTGCTACAGCGACTACGCCCACGTCAACGCCCAGCAGCTTTCCGCCCTGATCAGCGCCTGAACGTCGGCCGGGCGGGCGCGGGCGGCCCGGCCCGATCCGGGCCGTTCCGGCCCGCTCCGGGCCGGCGCGCAGCATCTACATAAGTACGTGATATAAATATCTTATGGAAATTTCCGCCAGCTCGGGCGGACGCACTGCTGGGGACACGTTGGATGGCCGGTCCGAGCGCGCACTCGCCGCGGGAGTCGCGGCCAGGCTCGAGCGCCTCATCGGACTATTCCGCACACTGAGCCCGCCGAGCGGGCTGTCGCTCACGGCGGCCGCGACGCTCGCCACCCTGGAGCGGTCCGGTCCCAGCCGCCTCACCTCGCTGGCCGTCAAGGAGGGCGTGACCCAGCCGGCGATGACGCAGCTGATCGCCCGCCTGCAGGAGTCCGGGCTCGTCAGCCGGACCGCTGATCCCGCCGACGGGCGGGTGGTCCAGGTCCGGCTGACCGACGAGGGCCGGGCGATGCTGGCCCGCCGCCGGGCGGTGCGGGCCGAGCGGCTCGCGGAGATCCTGGCCAGATTGAGCCCGGCGGAGCAGGCCGCGCTCAGCGCGGCGCTGCCGGTTATGGACGCGCTGGCCAATGCCCAGCAAGCCCCACTTCCCACGAAGGAGAGCACCCGTTGAGCGGCACCCATACCGGTTCGGTCGCGAGCCCGTTCAGGCAGCCCAAAGCCGTCTTCGCCGTCGCGCTGGCCTGCGTCGTGTCGTTCATGGGCATTGGCCTGGTGGACCCGATCCTGCCGGCCATCTCCCACCAGCTGCACGCCTCGCCGAGCGAGGTGACGCTGCTTTTCACCAGCTACCTGGTGGTCACCGCGGTGGCGATGCTGATCACGAACTGGGTCTCCAGCCGGCTAGGGGCCAAAAAGACGCTGATCGCGGGCCTGATCCTGATCGTGGTGTTCAGCGCGCTGGCCGGGGCCTCCCCCAGCATCAGCGGCATCATCGGGTTCCGGGCCGGATGGGGCGTGGGCAACGCGCTGTTCATCGCGACCTCCCTGGCGGTCATCGTCGCCTCGGCCAGCGGCGGCTTCGCCGGCGCCATCGTGCTCTACGAGACGGCGCTCGGCGTCGGCATCGCCATCGGGCCGCTGCTGGGCGGCACCCTGGG
>Ga0302308_10002903_pt1 | contig 13773 bp, 12 predicted proteins | sample III_Palsa_E3_3_FD_200531 | JGI IMG/M metagenome (GOLD analysis project Ga0302308, IMG submission 200531) | Peat permafrost microbial communities from Stordalen Mire near Abisko, Sweden - III_Palsa_E3_3 | ecosystem: Environmental > Terrestrial > Soil > Palsa > Peat permafrost | place: Sweden... | reverse complement strand
GTGCGCCCCAAGAAGATGGGCGTCCTGAAGCAGGACCAGTACGAGTTCGACGCGTACCGCGTGGTCGATACCGTCATTATGGGGAACAAGAGCCTGTGGGCGGCGATGGAAGAGCGCGAGATCATCTATAACAAGCCCGAGATGACCGACGAAGACGGCTCGCGGCTGGGCGAGCTTGAGGGCATCGTCGGCGATGAGGACGGCTATGAGGCCGAGGCCAATGCGGCGATTCTGCTGCAGGGGCTGGATATTCCCGATGAGCTACATGAGCGCAAGATGAGCGAGTTGCAGGGCGGCCAGAAGGTCCGCGTGCTGCTCGCGCAGGCGCTCTTCGGCAATCCGCAGGCGCTGCTGCTCGACGAGCCTACGAACTATCTCGATCTTGAATCGATCCACTGGCTGGAAGACTTTTTGCTGCGCTATGACGGCACAGTGATCACGATCTCGCATGACCGTCACTTCCTGAACAATGTGTGTACGCACATCGCCGACATCGACTACGAGACGATCATCACCTACAACGGTGGGTATGACGACATGGTCTTCCAGAAGACCTCGGTCCGCACGCGTATTGAATCGCAGAACGAGCAGCGCGAGAAGAAGATTGCGCAGTTGAACGACTTTATCGCCCGCTTTTCGGCCGGTACGCGTTCTTCGCAGGTGAACTCCCGCAAGAAGGAAGTTGAGCGGCTCGCAACCTCCGAGCTCGCCCGGTCCAACATCGCGCGCCCGTTTATTGCCTTCAAGATGGAGCGACCATCCGGCAAGAACGTCCTCGAGTTTGAGGGCGTGAACAAGAGCTATACGCAGCCCGATGGCAAGACAGAGCACGTAATCAACAACTTCAGCGCCAGCGTCAATCGCGGAGATAAGGTTGTGCTCATTGGCCGTAACGGCCAGGGCAAGACCACGCTGCTGAAGGCGCTGCTGGCTAATGGGCCAGGCGTGGAAGAGAAGGACGTTTCGATCGACTCCGGCAGCGTAAAGTGGGGGCATGAGGTCTCAATTGGCTACTTCGCGCAGGACCATAAGGGATCGATCCAACTGGGAATGACGGCGCAGGACTGGCTGCATCAGTACGATCCGAAGGCGGCGAAAGAAGACATTCGCGGCATTCTGGGGCAGATGCTCTTCAAGGGCGAAGAAGGCCTGAAGAAGACCGATGCGCTTTCAGGCGGCGAGGCTGCGCGGCTGCTGTTCTGCAAGATCATGCTGCAGAAGCCCAATGTACTGGTGCTCGATGAGCCGACGAACCACCTTGATCTCGAGAGCATCAACGCGCTGAACCAGGCGATCCAGAAGTATGAAGGCACCGTCTTTCTGGTCACGCACGATCAGGACTTGATCGAAGAAGCCGGCACGCGGGTGTGGCATTTTGAAGGCGGCCCGACGGACTTCCACATTACGGACCACAAGGGGCCGTATGAGGAGTATCAGCAACAGCTGGCAATGGCTAAGTAAATACCGGAGTTGCATCTGACGTACTTTGGCCTTCGACACAACCGCAGGGGCCTTCACGCACTCTGACTAAGGTGAGGATCCAAATGCAAAAAAGCGGGTTGTATCGTCTGGCCATGGTTTGCGCGATGATCGTGGTCGGCCTTAACACCTGGCTGGCAGTTCGGGAGCTCCGCACGTTATTTACAGCGCAGGGTTGGCGTGCGCACACCTTGGAAGTCATTACACACACCAAGGCTTTGGAGCTCGAGGTAAGCCGGGCCGACAGCGCCGTGCGTGGATACATTCTGGTCAGTGAGCCGCGGTTTGAAGACCGCTACCGGATAGCCGTGAAAGGCGTCGACTCTGAAGTAAATGACCTAAAGCACCTGAGCGCCGATAACTCCTCGCAGCAGCAGCGAATTCAATATCTACAAGGGCGCTTGGCGGTAAAGTTCGGGGCACTCGACGCAGGTCTATCCATCCGGAAGGGTGCAAACGGACCTTTGGATGAAAGCCTGCTCGGCCCCACGATGACCGACTCGCCTGACGGCGGGCCGACCGTCAACTATGTCATCTCCCAGATCGAGGGAGAAGAGCTGCGGCTACTCGACGAACGAACCGCAGAGACAAAGCATGCACAGCGGGCAGTCTGGGCCAGCTTCATCGGCGCTTCCCTGCTGGATATTCTGCTCATCCTTGCAGCCTTCGAGTTCCTGATCCGCATCACGCGCGACCGCTACGCTCTGGCGGAACGCACCGCCGAGATTGCGACACTCAACACAGAACTCACATCCCTGAATGCCGATCTGGAAGGCCGTGTCGAGCAGCGGACGCGTGAGCTCGCCGTCTCCAACCAGGAACTGGAAGCCTTCAGCTACTCGGTATCGCACGATCTTCGGGCGCCCCTGCGGACCATCGACGGCTTTTCGCTGGCGCTTATGGAAGACTTCGCCGACAAACTGAACGATGAAGGCCGTGACTACATTGCGCGCGTACGCAGCGGCGTGCAGCGGATGGGCACGCTGATCGACGCTTTGCTGCAGCTCTCACGAGTGACTCGCACCGAAGTGCAGCGCGAGCGGATTGATCTTTCGCAGCTCGCCACGCTGGTCTTCAACGAAATCCAGGCCGGTAGCCCGGAGCGAGACGTGCTCTTTCTCTCCCAGCCCGGCCTTCTGGTGCAGGCCGATCCCCGCCTAATACGGATTGCGCTTGAAAACCTGATTGGCAACGCCTACAAGTTCACCGCCCGCACGGAAGGGGCGAAGATCGAATTCGGCTCCATGCCGGGCCGTGACCAGTATGACGGCCAGACCGTATACTTCATTCGGGACAACGGTGCAGGTTTCGACATGCAATACGTCGACCGGCTGTTTACCGCATTCCAGCGGTTGCACGGAGATCGCGACTTCAAAGGCTCCGGCATTGGTTTAGCAACCGTTTCGCGCATTATCCGGCGTCATCATGGCAGCATCTGGGCCGAAAGCGACCTTGGCCACGGTGCGACCTTCTACTTTACCCTCACGCCTGAAGACAGGCGATAACCTAATGGTTTGGGACGAATGAACCTATGAGTGAACATATGATCCTACTGGTTGAAGACGATCCGGACCACGAAGCACTGGCGATTCGCGCGCTGCGCAAAGCCAATGTGGTCAATGAAATCAACGTGGCGCGTGACGGCGCCGAAGCCATCGCCTTTATGGAAGGCATCGCCAGTGGGGTGAACGCTATGCCGCAACTGGTGCTGCTGGACCTGAAGCTGCCGAAGGTGGATGGGCTGGAAGTTCTGCGGGCCATTCGCGCGGCGGACAAGACTGCGATACTGCCCGTAGTGGTGCTTACATCGTCGGACGAAGAACGCGACATCGTCGCCAGCTACCGGTTGGGTGTGAACAGCTACATTCGTAAGCCCGTGAACTTTACTGACTTCGCCGAGGCAACACGCCAGCTCGGCATGTACTGGTTGCTGCTGAATCAATGTCCACCGGCCCAATAGATCCCGTAAAGCTGCCTCTTCGTGTCCTTTTGATTGAGGACTACGAAGAGGACGCTCTGTTGCTCGAACGGCATCTCGCGCGGGCGGGATACGCCGTGGACGCCCGTCGCGTGGAGACGGCGGATGAGCTGCGCAATGCCTTGGCGGACAAGACACCCTGGGACCTGGTCATCGCTGATTACACGCTGCCTAGCTTTGGCGCGCGTGACGCCCTGAAGATCATTCAGGATAGCGGCGCTGATCTTCCGTTCATCATTGTTTCGGGCACGATCGATGAGGTTTCAGCCGTGAACGCGATGCGTGCTGGAGCACACGATTATGTGCTGAAGGGGCATCTTGAGCGTCTGCTGCCAGCCATTGAGCGAGAGCTCACCGACGCGCGGCGTCGGCAGGAACGGTTGGTCACAGAGGCCGCACTGCGGTTGGCACAGCAGCGCTTTTCGGCAACCTTCAATCAGGCGGCTGTTGGAATGGCCCATACGTCTACGGACGGTCATTTTCTTTTGCTGAATCAACGACTTGCGGAGATGCTAGGCGCGCCGGTCGATAAACTGCAATCGTTACGCTTACAGGACTTTTCACTTCCGTCCGAGATGGAGAGCGACGCAACACTGCATGCAGAGTTGCTGGCTGAGAGCAGGGCTGGCTATCGCGCCGAACGGACGTTGCTGCGGCTGGATGGTTCGACCTTTCCCGCGCAGGTAACGGCGTCGCTGCTGAAGCCGGATGGTGATCCGCAGCCTACTGTGCTGTGGGTGGTGGAAGACATCTCTGCGCGCAAGGCGGCGGAACGTGAGACTGCTGAACTGATGACGCGGTTGATCAATTCTGAACGCCTGGCGGCTGCCGGTCGCATGGCTAATACGCTGGCGCATGAGATCAATAATCCGTTGGAAGCGCTTACGAATATCTTCTATCTATTGCAAACACATGAGAATCTGCCGGAGCAGTCGCGGGAGCTTATGGAAGTTGCGGCGCGCGAGATTGAGCGCGTGGGCCATATTACGCGGTCTACGCTGAGCTTCTATCGCAAGCTGCCGGGACGTACGATCGACCTCTACACGATGCTTGATGAGGTGATGCAGCTCTTCCAATCGCGCGCTACGCAACATGCTGTGGAGCTTAGCAAGCGTTACAGCGAGGAGATTAGTGCGGTACGGTATGATCCTTCGCTGCGACAGGTGTTTGCGAACCTGGTGGGCAATGCGCTGGAGGCGATGGAACGCGGTGGTGGGCGGATTATCGTGAGGGCGCGAAAGGTGGATGGGTTTGCTGTTGTGACTGTTTCGGATACCGGGCATGGTATTGAAAAGGAACATCTTCAGGCTATTTTTGAGCCGTTTTTTACGACCAAGGGCGAGCGTGGAACAGGGCTTGGGTTGTGGGTGACGCGGGGTATTGTGGAGGAGCAGGGTGGGACGTTGCGGTTGCGTTCCAGGACTTCTGGGAAGAGTCGTGGGACTACGATTCGGGTGCAGTTGCCGGCGAGTATGGTGGATACGCCGGAGCGGGTTGTGATCAACTAAGTCGCTTGTTGGCGCTATACAATCAGCTTATGGCGTACTCAAGTTCGCAGAAAAACGTGCTCGGCCAACCGCTCGAAATGTGCGGAAAAGACCCAATTACGGGCTTTTTTCGCGATGGTTGCTGTAATACAAGGCCTGACGATCTAGGGGTGCACACAGTCTGTTGCATTGTGACAGAGAAGTTTCTAGCGGCTTCGGCGAGGTTGGGGAACGATCTTTCTACGCCTATGCCACAGTATGGTTTTCCGGGGTTAAAACCGGGGGATCGGTGGTGTGTTTGTGCTGGAAGGTGGCTGGAAGTGCAGCAGGCTGGGGCGGGGTGTCCGGTGGTTTTGGAGGCTACGCATGAGGCTACGCTGGAGATCATTCCGTTTGAGATCCTGTTGCAGTTTGCGGTGATCCCGGAGACGCTGCACTAGCTGTAAAGCCCACTATTTCACGGTGTTTTCGACGGAAGATGCCTCATTTTCGACGGTCCGCGCTGTCGGTTTTACGGTGAACTCTACGGTGCGTTTATCGCACGGTGAAATCAGGCTGTTTGGCCGCCGGGGACCTCTTTGGCATCGCCTAAAGTTACCTTGATGTTGAGACGCTGGCGACCCCGGAAGACGGTCAGAGTGATGACGTCGCCGGCGTGGTGGGCGTTCATGGCGTTGGAGAGATCCTGGGGGGTGGTGATTCCCTGCCCGTCGAAGGCGACGATGAGGTCGCCGCCAAGCATGACCTGCTGGTTGCCGTTGTAGGCGATCTGGTTGCCGCCGCGGAGGCCGGCGTGGGCGGCGGCTCCGTCGGGGAGGACGCGCTCGATGAGGATGCCGTAGTCGGCTGGGAGGCCGATCTGCTCGGCGATGTCAGGGCCGATGGGGAAGGTGACGATGTCGAGCGAGGGGCGGCGGGCGTGGCCGTATTTTTCGAAGTCGTTGAGGACGCTCTTGGCGGTGTTGATGGGGATGGCGAAGCCGATGCCGGCGGACTGTTCGGCGCCGCCGTTGGGGTTGGAGGCGATGAGGGTGGTGATGCCGATGACCTCGCCGCGGGAGTTGAGGAGTGGGCCGCCGGAGTTGCCGGGGTTGACGGAGGCGTCAGTCTGGATGGCGTCTTCGATCTTGTTGCCGGAGGGCATGGCGACGGAGCGGATGGCGGAGACGATGCCGCGGGTCATGGTGCCGGAGAAGCCGAAGGGGTTGCCGATGGCGTAGACGCGTTGGCCGACGACGAGGTTGGTGGAGTCGGAGAGGACGGCGGGCTGGAGGTCGGGGACGTCGTGAATCTGCAGGAGAGCGAGGTCGTGGTTGCGGTCGATGTTGATGACGGTGGCTTTGTACTTGCGGCGATTGGATAGGGTGACTTCGACGGACTGGGCGTTGTCGATGACGTGGTTGTTGGTGAGGATGTGGCCCTGCTTGTCGAGGATGAAGCCGCTTCCCTGCCCCTGCTCGGGGACGGGGCGGAAGAAGAAGTCGCAGCAGGCGAGGGCGGTGCTGGTGATGTTGACGACCGACGGCAGGGCGCGTTTGTAGACGGCGATGTTCTGCTGCTCTTCGGTGTCGAATGCGGGGGCGGCGTCGGCCTGGGTGAGGGCGAAGTCGCCGAGAGGGCCCTGGGCGGTGGTGATGGTGGTGCCGCTGGGGGCTACTCCGCGATGCAGCAGGCCAGCGAGGGCGCCTACCGGCATGAGGCGGGTGGTGAGGTAGTAGAAGCCGGCAAGAATGACGAGGACAAGTAGGACTGGACGGAGTTTCATCGACAAAGACCCTGGTGCGCTTTTGGTTTGATGCGCTTTGTTGATTTTAGCGGAGTTGGGGTGGAGGGCCTAAGAGGGTCTTCGGGAAATTCGGTGGGCAAAGGTTGATCGATCAACACAACGGCGTTTATGAGGAGTAATCCGACTTTGCTGCTGAAACAGCTTTGGAAGTGTGACTTGGCCTGCTCTCGCCAATTGCAACGCTTGGACGTATCGCTGGCGAGAAGCTCACGATTCCAAGGAGGCTTCGCTCGAGGTAATAACGCCGAGGCGATTCTGTCTGTGAGACTACTTGATCGCGATGAGCTCTTGATCCCGCCCCAACACAAACCTGCGATGTAACTTCGCACACACAATGGCGGTAACGGCTTCACCGAACAGTTGAAGTCCCAAGTTCACATATTCAATCGAAGGATTCTGTTGCAGTTCTGGCGACCCTAGGTGCTTGATATGAAGTACATGCCGTACATAGGCATCGCTGGAGTAGGCCATCAGAGAAAACCCAGCGAAAAAGACAACGCCCGTGGCTAGCAGTGTTCCGATTGCAGCGCGATGACTGCGCATCACGATGAAGACGAAAGTAACGCTAAGTGCCACAGCCGCGGCGCTTTGAAGCGCCATGGGATAGGGCCACAAGACAACGCTAATGGTGAAAAGCGTTGCCGCCACACCTGCAACATGCGACAGCACATCGCGTAAGCCATATCGGACCCCTGCATACACAGCTATAAACCACGCTGCCATTGCTGCAAGCATTGTTGTCTGTACAGCGGTTGTGACCCACATCCCCATGATTCTTGTCATCAATGCGTTGTACGCAGTAGCGCTCATGACCACTGCGGCGACGAACCCCACAACCGGCCTCCAGGCAACCGCGAGTAGCAAACGGGAAAAGGATCGCCAGAACCACCACGCCCCACGCTCTGTACGCTGCTCTAGAAGGTCCCCAATCAACGTTGCCGACTGTTCTTGACCGACAAATCGGGCCAACACCCATTCCGCATGAGAAGAGCTAAGCATCTGTGCCTCCAAGTAGATTGAGACCCCGCAGGAGGCTCTGATAAGCGCGTTGTGAATCTGACAGGGCCTTACGGCCTTGCTCTGTTACTGCAACATGCCGCTTAGCTTTGCCTCCGCGTTTCAACGTCGCTTCCCCCAACCATGACCGGATCGCGCGCTTTTCTTCCATCCTCGTCAGCGTTGTATAAAGCGCTCCCGGTGACGGTTCCCGGCCGGTGCAAGCAGCAATCTCTTCACGGATCGTTACCCCATACGCTTCGTCTCCTAGACGCAGGATTGCCAAAAGGACGATTTGTTCGAATTCACCCAAGGCGACGGGACGCTTCATATAAACTGCATAGTAGTTTTATTCTTGTCAGGCTGTCAACCAAGATTTTGCGGTTAGATCCCATGAGATGCTTTCCGAAGGAGCAAGTCTGTATTGGTGCAAAATCGCCAATGCGCTAATTGAGCCCGGATCAGTACCGATATGTCGGCTTCCCGTCAGTGATGGGGTGTGGTTTTTACTCGTTATTTCAACTAGATTTTGCCGGGATGAAGGAGAGCCAATTCGGGGATCTCTCCACTACGGCGCAAAAAGCGCGCCTTCGGTCGAGATGACAGGGTTGGGGTGGATTGGAAGAGAAACAATTCGAGGATCTCTCTGCTGCGGCGCAAAGCGCGGTCCTTCGACGTTCCTCAGCATCGAGATGACAAGGTTGGGTTGGGTTTTGCTTGATATTCCAACTAGATTTTGCCGGTGTGACGGAGAGCCAATTCGGGGATCTCTCCACTGCGGCGCAAAAAGCGCGCCTTCGGTCGAGATGACAGCGTTTGGGGTGGAGTGGAAGAGAAACAATTCGAGGGTCTCTCTGCTGCGGCGCAAAGCGCGGTCCTTCGACGTTCCTCAGCATCGAGATGACAAGGTTGGGTTGGGTTTTGCTTAATATTCCAACTAAATTTTGCCGGTGTGACGGAGAGCCAATGCGGGGGTTTCTCCACTACGCTGCGCTTCGGTCGAAATGACAGGGGTTGAGGTAGGTTGAAGAGAACCAATGCGGGGATCTCTCCACTGCGGCGCAAAAGCGCGCCTCCGGTCGAGATGACAGAGTTTGGGGGTGGGTTGAGATGACAGCTTTGAGGTGGGGTGGAAGTTAGAAGGTGGTGGGTGGACTGAGTTGGCCGTTGAAAGATTCGATGGGTTTGCCCCATTCAAGGCTAAGGTCGCGCCAGTCGGGATTCAAGGCTACTATCAGGTGAATTTTCTTGATGCGAGACCAGCGCTTTAGCTGCTTTTCACGGTTGATCGCTACGCTTATATCGGTGTATCGCTCGAAGTAGACGAGTTGATTGATGTTGTAGCGAGAGGTGAAGCTGTTGGGGTACGTGCCGGCTTTATGGTCGGAGATGCGTTGCTCAAACTTTGTTGTTACGCCGATATAGAGATGTTTGAAGCTGCTTGAGAGGATGTAGATGTGCGCGAACTCTTGCATGGGGGCAAGTATCGGGCATTTTGCGGCTGCTAGCAAAATTCGGGGATCTCTCCACTGCGCTGCGCTCCGGTCGAGATGACAGAGTTTTGGGGTGGGTTAAAGCAGAGCGGGATTAGTTTTGAGGGTTTTGTAGTTGGGTCCAGACCGCTGCTACCTGGTGTTCGAGGTGTTCGAGGGTGCTGTTGTTGGTGATTACGAGGCACTCGGAGGCGTGGGTGGCGTTGGCGGTTTGCATGGCCAGGCGGCGACGGGCGTCGGCTTCGAGGGTGGCTTGCTCGGCGGGGGTTAAGGGGCGGCCGTTGGAGGCGCGGGAGATGAAGCGTTGGATTTTTAGGGGTTCGGGGGCGGTGACGAGGATGATGCGGTCGAAGCGCTTGCTCCAGGGCTGACCGTTCGGGGCGTGGGTGGTGGTGAAGATTAGCGCGGACTCTACGACTACGATGGCGTTGGGGTTGGTTTGGGCGAGGGTTTCGATCTGGCGGGCCTGCTCGGCTATGACGGCGGGGTGGATGATGGCGTTGAGCTCTTCGGCGCGGCCTTCGGTGAAGGCGAGGCGGGCTAGTTCGCGGCGGTCTAATGATTGGTCGGGGGAGACGATGGTGGGGCCGAATTGGTGGACGATGGCGGCGTAGATGGGGTGGCCGGGTTGCATCATGGTGCGGGCCATGTCGTCGGAGGAGAGGATGATGGCGCCGTGGGCGGCGAGGAGGTGGGCTACGGTGGACTTGCCGCTGCCTAGATCGCCGGTTAAGCCTACTCGGAGCATTTTGACCTCATCTATGGTTATAGCTGCTGCGTGGCGTGGGGAAGAAGCAGATTCCTGTTGGAATGACACTAAGAGCGGCCAAAGAGAATGGTGGCTCATGCGGGTTGAGCATGAGCCACCATGGACGAAGCGATGAGGTTGTGTGGCTATCCCAGTTTGAAGCCGTTCTTGCCGGGGTCGTAGGAGATTTTGAGGTTGGCGGCGGGAGTTATGCGGAGAGCGTTGCCGGGGATGTTTTCGAGTAATGTGCCGGCGCTGGTTGAGGACGACAGGAACACGGCGACTTCCGAGACAGGCTGAAACATGGCCATCATGCCGGGCTGCAGAGACATTGCGTTAGTCGGAGTTTGGTTGTCGGAGCCATTGACGGCAATTGTCTGCGCGAGACCGACAGATAACGGGCTGCGGTCCATTGACTGGTTGACGATCGAGATACTCGAGCCACCACGACCTGAGCCGACCCTAAACTGGCCGTTCGAATAATCGGCCTGGTCCCCTGGCCGAACATTTGCCTGGGTTGCGATGCGGATGCTCATGCCGGGACGTGCTTCGCTGTTGGCAGCATAGACCGATAATTCGTCAGGCCAAGAGACCTGAACATTGGCAGCGGGACGAATGCTGGCCCATACCGCTGACAGGAGTCCCCAAGAGCCTGATGGGACCGGTTTGGCAAGGACGATGTGCTGATTGGCTGCGACAAGGCGCGATAGCTCTTGATTGTCGATACTGATGTTGAGATTGAATTGCATTCGTTTCTCCGCAAGCAGGTTGAGAGGAATGGATGTGTCGCTCGCGTGAGATGAGCAACGATGGATAGGCAGATGGCGAGGTAGTTTGTTGTGCTTCCTCTTGTTTAGAGGTGATGTACAAGCCGGTTTTTCGCCACGGCGTATCGTAGCAGAGGTTTGTGGCGGTTTGGTTTGGGGGAGGGCTTACGCGTGCAGTGGACAGGCGTACCTCAGCGGCTGAAGCCGCGTGGCGAATTGGCTTCTACGGCACGGCTGAAGCCGTGCCCTTAACGAAAGCATTTATACACGGCGCATGGCGGCGGCTTTTACGGTGTTCGACATGAGCATGGCGATGGTGAGCGCGCCGACACCGCCGGGGACTGGGGTGTAAGCGGCGGAGATGGCGAAGGCGGCGGGGTCGATGTCGCCTACTACTGTGGAACCGCGCCTGGCGAAGGTTTCCTGGCGCTTGGGATTGTTGGCGAAGAAGCGGTTGAATTCAGCGGGGTCGGTGATGCGGTTGATGCCTACGTCGACGAGAGTGGCGCCGGGGCGGACCATGTCAGGCGTGACGAAGCCGGGGCGGCCGATGGCGGCTACGACGATGTCGGCTTCGCGGACGATCTCGGGGAGGTTGCGGGTGCGGGAGTGGCAGATGGTTACGGTGGCGGAGGCGTTGAGGAGCATGGCGGCGATGGGCTTGCCGACGATGTTCGAACGGCCGATGACTACGGCGCGCTGACCGGAGATGGGGATGTCGCTGCGGTGGAGCATCTCCATGATGCCGGCGGGGGTGCAGGGGGCGAGGACTTTTTCCGCGGGCGCGCCGCTGAGAAGGCGACCGGCGTTGATGGGGTGGAAGCCGTCTACGTCTTTTTCGGGGATGACAGCTTCGAGGAGGAGTTCGGTATCGACGTGGGCGGGGAGTGGAAGCTGGATGAGGATGCCGTCGATCTCGTTGCGCTCGTTGAGGGATTGGACGAGGTCGAGGAGTTGGTCGGTGGTGACGCTCTCGTGGGGGGTGTGCATCTCGGAGTAGATGCCGAGCTCGGCGCAGGTTTTGACCTTGGAGTTTACGTAGAGCTGGGAGGCGGGGTTTTCGCCTACGAGGATGACGGCGAGGCCGGGGGTGTAGCCGCGCTGCTTGGCTTCGGCGACCCTGGAGACTAGTTCGGATTTGATCTCGGCGGCGATGGCGATGCCATCGAGGACGCGGGGCGTGGTGGTAGACGACATGGTTCTATGTTAACCGGGATTTGAGTGTGGGGATGTGGGAGAGCAGGCAACCTTTTGGTTAGGGTTTTCGAGGGTGAATGTATGTCATGCAGGTGACAACTCCGTGAAGGCTTTGGCGTCTAACTTGGAATGAGCGTGATGCTGCCGCCGACGAAAGGGATCGCCACAATGGAACGTGACAAGCCTATGAGCGACCGCCAGGACATTGCGTACAGCATTGAGAAGTTCAGCGCGCAGGACTTGATGACGCTGCGGAGTGAACTGCTTTCGGGAGCCGATTCGTTTCAGGCGGCGGAGATTGTGGCGAACTTTTTGACGGGCAGAGGGTATGGCTGCTCGCCGCATGAGGCGCGGGCGGTAGCTTCGAATATTGAAGTGCCGGGTGTGACGGCTGAGTTTATTCAGGCGGAGCTGGAGTCTGTGGCGCGGGTGATGTAGAGGTGGGTTGGGGTAGAAGCTATTGGGTGATTTCGCCTTCGGCTTCGTCGGTGGGGGATTCGATTTCGGCGTGGAAACCTTCGAGGATGCGGGATAGATAGGCGTCGCGGTCGATGTCTTTGCGGTGGAGAGCCTCGGCGTTGACGATGTGGCGAGCCAAGTCAGCGAGAACAATGCCCCAGGCGAAGGGGTCTTCCCAGGCTCCGGAGCGGAGGCTGACGTGCTGGCCCTGCTCGGCTACCCAGACGCGCAGGAGCTCGAAGGAGGCTTTGTCGCGGGTGGCGGCGGGGGGTGGGTCCAGGTATTTGGTAGACATTGGGGCCTCTGGAAGCTCTTCGGGAGGATATGGGGCTGGTTGGATTTTAGCGCAGGGGTTGGGGGAGTTGTGGCGGTGCGGAGGAGAACCAATACAGGGGTCTCTCCACTGCCCCTTCGGCTTCGCTCAGGGTCCGGTCGAGATGACAGAGGTTACGGGTCGGGATTAGCGGGCGGCGAGGGCTGCTTCGATGCCGGAGTTTACTTCGGCCTGGGCGAACTCGGCGGCTATGCGGATGCCGTTCATGATGGCGCGCTCGTTGGAGGAGCCGTGGCCGACGACGCAGGGCCCGCGGACGCCGAGGAGCTGGGCACCGCCGTATTCGGAGTAGTCGAGACGCTTTTTGAAGGCGGTGAAGGCTTTCTTGGAGAGCAGCGCGCCTACCTGCGAGGTTACGGTGGACTTGAGGCTCTCTTTGAGGGAGACGCTGAGGAGCTTGGCGGTGCCTTCGCAGGTTTTGAGGGCTACGTTGCCGACGAAGCCGTCGCAGACCGCGACGTCGCAGTGGCCGTTGAAGAGGTCACGGCCTTCTACGTTGCCGATGAAGTTGATGCCGTGAAGCTCGCGGAGGAGTGGGAGGGTGTCGCGGGTGAGGGAGTTGCCCTTGCCGTCTTCTTCGCCGATGGAGAGCAGGCCTATACGGGGACGGGCGACGTGGAGGACGTTTTTGGCGAAGACGTGGCCCATGATGGCGAACTGGACGAGGTTTTCGGGATCGGAGTCTACGTTTGCGCCTACGTCCAGGAGGACGCAGGGCTGGCCGGTGGTGGTGGGGAGGCCGGTGGCTAAGGCGGGGCGGTCGATGCCGGCTAAGGAGCCCAGGACCATCTTGGCGGTGGCCATGGCGGCGCCGGTGTTGCCGGCGGTGACGAAGCCGGCGGCGCGGCCTTCGCGGACCATTTTGAGGGCGACACGCATGGAGGAGTCGCGCTTGGAACGGACGGCGAGGGCGGCTTTGTCGTCCATGCTGATCCACTCGCTGGCCTGGACGATGAAGACAGGCGGGCGGGTGCCACGGGAGTAGAGCTTGATGGCTTCGCGGAGTTTTGGACGCAGGAGATCTTCTGGCCCGACCAGGTGGACGCGGA
>Ga0302308_10002902_pt1 | contig 13784 bp, 8 predicted proteins | sample III_Palsa_E3_3_FD_200531 | JGI IMG/M metagenome (GOLD analysis project Ga0302308, IMG submission 200531) | Peat permafrost microbial communities from Stordalen Mire near Abisko, Sweden - III_Palsa_E3_3 | ecosystem: Environmental > Terrestrial > Soil > Palsa > Peat permafrost | place: Sweden... | reverse complement strand
CCTCGCACAAATCGCTGCGCGCCGCCGACATGGATGCCGTTATATTTGCCGGTTCCGGCAACCGCCCCTCGCGCAACCACGCCGAGGTGGTGATGACGATCGACAATACCGATCGCACTGCGCCGGCGGCCATGAACGATCGGGAGACGCTGGAAATTTCGCGCCGGATCGAACGCGAAGCGGGATCGGTCTATCGAATCAATGGCCGCGACGTTCGCGCTCGCGACGTGCAGATTCTGTTCGCGGACGCCGCCACCGGCGCGCGTTCGCCGGCGCTGGTGCATCAGGGCAAGATCGGCGAAATCATTCAGGCCAAACCTGAACAGCGCCGCCGCGTGCTGGAAGATGCCGCCGGCGTCGCCGGCCTTCACGCCCGCCGCCATGAGGCCGAATTGCGCCTCAAGGCCGCCGAAACCAATCTTACCCGCGTCGAGGACGTGGTCGGTCAACTGGCAGGACAGATTGACGGCCTGAAGAAGCAGGCGCGGCAGGCCATCCGCTTCCGCGAAGTCGCGGCCAAGGTGCGCAAGGCCGAGGCCATGCTATTCCATCTGCGCTGGCTCGAGGCCAACTCGGATGTCGCGGAAGCCGCACAGACCCACGATCTGAATGTCCGCGAGATGGCCGAACGCACCCGTGAGCAGGCCGAGGCGGCCCGCATCCAGGCGGTGCGCGCCTCCGAATTGCCGGCGCTGCGGGAAGCCGAAGCCCGCGCCGCGGCCGGACTGCAGCGACTGACCAATGCGCGCGAGATGCTCGACCGCGAGGAAGCGCGTGCGCGGGAACGCGTTGCCGAGCTCGATCGCCGGCTGACGCAATTTTCGGCCGATATCTCGCGCGAACAGCAGCAAACCTCCGATGCGGAGGTGGCGCTGCAGCGGCTCGATGCCGAAGACGGCGAATTGAAAGACGAGATCAAATCGCGCGTTGAACAACGCAGCGGTGTCGATGGACGGGTGTCCGAAGCCGAGGCGACGTTGGCCGCCGCCGAGCGGCTGTTCGCCGAACTCACCACCGTTCTCGCCGACCTCACCGCCAAACGAAACCAGCTCGAGTCCAGCGTGCGCAGTCATCGCGATCGGCTGGCGCGGCTGGATCAGGATATCGTCAACGTCCAGGCCGAAGAGCAGAAGCTGGCGCAGGAAACCAGCGGCTTGGGTGACCTTGTTACGCTCGCCGAGACGATGGCGACGGCGACGGAGAGCCTCGCCCAATCCGAAGCCGCGGCACAGGGCAGCGAGGCCGGCCATGTCGCCGCGCGGCAGAAGCTGGAAGCCGCCCGTGCGCCGCTTAATGAAGCCGACAAGCGCGTGCAGCGGCTCGAGACCGAAGCCCGCACCATCTCGAAACTCGTCAATGGCGAAACCAAGAACCTGTGGCCGCCGATCATCGACGGCGTCACCGTCGCCAAGGGCTATGAGAAAGCGCTCGGCGCCGCACTCGGCGACGATCTCGACGCGCCGGTCGATCCGTCGGCGCCGATGCGCTGGACCAATTCCGGCGTCACCGAGGGCGACCCCGCGTTGCCCGACGGCGTGGAATCGCTGGCTTCGCATGTCGACGCGCCGTCCGAACTGGCGCGGCGGCTGGCCCAGATCGGCGTCGTCGCCAAGGAACGCGGCGGCGAACTGGTGTCGCAGCTCAAGACCGGCCAGCGGCTGGTGTCGCTGGAAGGCGACGTCTGGCGCTGGGACGGTTTTGTCGCAGCAGCGCATGCGCCGACCGGCGCGGCGCGCCGTCTCGCCGAGCGGGCCCGGTTGATCGATATCGAACATGAGCTGGAACAGGCGCGCGGCGAGGCCGCCGCCAAGCGCCAGGCGCTGGAGAACGCCGAGACCGAGCTGAAGATCGCCTCCGCCGCGGAGACTTCCGCGCGCGATGCATGGCGCGCCGCGCAGCGCGAGGCCGATGCCGCCCGCGAACGCCACGCCAATACCGAACGCGAGATCAGTCGCCATGCCGCGCGCAAGTCGGCGCTGACCGAGGCGCATAGCCGCCTCGATGCCGGCCGCGCCGAGGCACTCGGCGCGCACGAAACCGCGACCGCGGCACTGGACGAACTGCCGCCGAGCCTCGAGGCCGAAACCAGACTTGCCGCGGTTCGCAGCGACATCGAGGGCCATCGCCGACTCGCCGCCCAGGTGCGGGCCGAAGCCCAGGCGCTGGCGCGCGAGGCGGAGCTCGCCGACCGCCGGCTGCAGGCGATCGTTGCCGAGCAGAACCAATGGAAGACCCGCCAACAAGGCGCGGCCTCGCAAATCGCCACCGTCGAAGCCCGCATCACCGAAGTCACCGCCGAGCGCGCCGAACTCGATGATGCGCCGGCTGTGTTCGCGGAAAAGCGCCGCTACCTGATCGACGAAATTGAATCCGCCGAGACCGCCCGCCGCGCCGCCGCCGATGCGCTGGCGAGCGCCGAGAACCTGATGGCGGAAACCGATCGCGCCGCCAAGATTTCGCTCGAAGCGCTGTCGAGCTCGCGCGAAGCCTGCGCCCGCGCCGAGGAACGCATGGATGGCTCCAGGCGCCGTCTTGCCGATGTCGAGCGTGAAATCCACGACATGCTGGAAGTCGAACCGCATGCGGTGGCGGGGTTGGCCGAAATCACGCCGGAATCCGAATTGCCGCCGCTGGCCGAGATCGAGGAAAATCTCGAAAAGCTGCGCCGCGACCGCGAGCGGCTTGGCGCGGTCAATCTGCGCGCCGAGGAAGAATTGCGCGAAGTCGAAGCCCAGCACACCGCGCTGACCACCGAGCGCGACGACCTGGTGGAAGCCATCAAGCGGTTGCGCCAGGGCATCCAGAGCCTCAACCGCGAGGCGCGCGAGCGGCTGTTGGCCTCGTTCGAGGTCGTCAACGGCCACTTCAAGCGGATGTTCGTCGAACTGTTCGGCGGCGGCGAGGCCGCGTTGCACCTGATCGAGAGCGACGACCCGCTCGAGGCCGGCCTCGAAATCATCGCCAAGCCGCCCGGCAAGAAGCCGCAGACGCTGTCGCTATTGTCCGGCGGCGAGCAGGCGCTGACCGCGCTGTCGCTGATCTTCGCGGTGTTCCTCACCAATCCGTCGCCGATCTGCGTGCTGGACGAAGTCGACGCCCCGCTCGACGACCACAACGTGGAGCGGTTCTGCAACCTGTTGCACGAGATGACCTCGACCACCGAGACCCGCTTCATCATCATCACCCATAATCCGATCACGATGGCGCGGATGAACCGGCTGTTCGGCGTCACCATGGCCGAACGCGGCGTCTCGCAACTGGTCTCGGTCGCGCTTGACGAAGCCGTGAAGATTCTCGATCAGCACGTGGCGTGATAGCTTCTTCCCTCCCCTTGTAGGAGAGGGAAAGAAAGCAGATGACCTCACCCGACCTTCCCGCCGAACTGAAAGCCGCGCTCGAGGCGCGGCTGTACGGCCTGTCGCGCAATGAGGCGGCCGCGCGCGCGGCGCGGATCTCGCAGACCTATCGCGGCGGCGGCAACTCGGCTGCGATCAGGTCTGAGGCCGATGCGCTGGCTTATGCGCTGGCGCGAATGCCCGCGACCTATGCCGCGGTGACGGCCAGCCTCAACGCGCTCGGCGAGATCAGGCCGGATTTCGCGCCCGAAAGCCTGCTCGATGTCGGCGCCGGACCGGGGACGGCAACGTGGGCGACCGCCGAAGCATGGCCGTCCTTGAAGCGCTTTACGCTGTTGGATGCCAACGGCGCCCTGCGCGAGCTGGCGCTGGATCTCGGCCGCGGCTCGACCCGCCTGCGCGACATGGACTACCACCACCATGAGGCCGGCACGGCGCTTGCCGGCGCGGAAGCCGCCGACCTCGTGATGGCGAGCTACGTGATCGACGAAATGGACGACGCGGAGCGACGAACGCTGGCCGAGCTGATGTGGGCCAAAACCCGCGACACGCTACTGGTCGTCGAGCCCGGGACACCCGCGGGTCATGCGCGGATCATCGCGCTGCGGGCGCAACTGATCGCGTCGGGCGCCCATGTCGCAGCACCCTGCCCGCATGACGGCCAATGTCCGCTGCAGGCACCGGACTGGTGTCATTTCACCCAGCGCCTGCAGCGGTCGCAGGCGCACAAGCAGATCAAGGGCGCCGAGCTGCCGTTCGAGGACGAAAAATTCAGCTATGTCGCGCTGACCCGCGCGCCGGTCACATCGCGCCCGGCCCGCGTGCTGGCGCAGCCCATCGTCAGCAAGGTCGAGGTAACGGCAAAGCTGTGTACGTCGGAGGGCCTGGAAATGGCGCGTGTGCCTCGCCGCGTCAAAGCCGATTACGCCCGCGCCCGTCGCTGGCGCTGGGGCGACGCGGTGATGATGGAAGGCTAGTTAACCGCGGCGTGGCAGATTAGCATCGCCGCGTTTCCGATTGGACCCCGTCGCCATGGTCGAAGACAATCCCGACATCCAGCGATCCGGTCAACCCCTCGTCTTTACCTCAGGGAGATCCGGATTTCGTACTGCCGCTTCGATCGGCATGTTCATTGTAATTGGAATGCTTGCCTTAACCACCGAAGATTACAATATATCGTCAACAGCGACGCGCGGCGGCCTCGTCTTCGCATTGCTTATTTTGACATATATCGGCCTGGTAATTGCGTCTCGCCAATGGATCGCCGAAGTCAATATGGCGGCGCGAAAGCTCAAAATCTCGCGGCGAACCTTTGGTCGATGGACGAAGACCATCGTCGAGTGTCCGCTCGATGAATGCAATGCGTTCGGCACGATCGAATACAACACCGACGGTCAAAGTTCATACGGCGTATATGTGGAATTGAAGCACGGAACACGGCACGCCATTCCGTTGAGGGATTCTACGTTCAAGGAAGCGGCGAGAGTTGCATCACAATTGTCGACTGCAACCGGGATACCGAGGCTCGATACCATATTCTGACGAGAAAGCCCGACGACCAGATATAGCCAAGGCATCTCGCAAGCTGGGCAACCTTGCTCTAGCAACAATGCCGCGCCGCACAAGGCCGATTACGCCCGTGCCCATCGCTGGCGATGGGACGACGCGGTGATGGAATAGCAAATGCCAACCGCGGGTCGTCCCGGCCTTGCGCCGGGACCCATAACCCCTGGGGCGATTGATAGAAGAAGGCATCTACTCTAATGGCCGAACGAGAATCCGCGGCGTATGGGTCCCGGCGCGGAGACCGGGACGACGCAGTGTTGATCTTTGAACTTAACCCTGACCGACGCCGACTAACGGGATACCCACGTCGTGCGGGCTGCCGCGCGGCGTTATTTTCGTCTAGGTTGCTTTCTTTGGGGTGCCCTGCATCCGTCGTCCCACCAGGAGTGTTTTGCCATGTCGACCGGCTGGATCGTTCTCGGCGTCATCGTCATCCTCGTGCTTTTTGCGTTTGCCGCCTACAATCGCCTCGTCGCGCTCAGCCAGCGCGTCAACCAGGCATTTGCCGATATCGACGTGCAGCTCAAGCAGCGCCACGATCTGGTCCCGAACCTGGTCGAGACCGTGAAGGGCTACGCTTCGCATGAGCGGGGCACGCTGGACGACGTGATCAAGGCGCGGGGTGCTGCGATGTCGGCGCAGGGACCGGCGCAGGTTTCCGCGGCCGAAAACCAGTTGAGCGGCGCGCTCGGCAAATTGATCGCGCTGTCGGAGGCCTATCCGGACCTCAAGGCCAATGCCAACTTCCAGCAACTGGCGAGCGAATTGTCCGACCTCGAGAACAAGATTGCCGCCAGCCGCCGCTTCTTCAACAACGCGGTGCAGGAATACAACACCGGCATCCAGCAGATGCCGGCCGCGTTGTTCGCCGGCACCTTCGGCTTCACCCACAAGGATTTCTTCGACCTCGGCACCAGCCGCGCCGAAGTCGAGCAGGCCCCAACGGTAAAGTTCTAGCCTCCGCACCGCCCCGGCAGAAGCGCGCATCATGGCCGCCTACGGTCTCTACACGCACATCGCATCGAACAGGTTTCGTTCGATGCTGCTGCTCGCCGGGCTGTTTCTGCTGGTCTATGTGGTGGTCTATGCCGGCGCGCTGATCATCGAAGTGGTCAACAATGCCGGTGGTCCGGTCGATTATTACCTGCGGGTGGCCCTCGTCGACGTGATCCACACACTGCCCTACTCGACCGGGGCGGCGGCGCTGTGGATCGTAATCGCCTATTTCTTCCATCAGAGGATCATCGACGCCGTGACCGGCGGCGAGGACGTCACCCGGCAGCAGGAGCCGCGGCTCTATAATCTCTTGGAAAACCTCTGCATCTCGCGCGGCATTGCGATGCCGAAGCTGAAGATCGTGGAAAGCGACGCGCTGAACGCCTACGCGACCGGGCTCAACCAGCGGCAATATGCCGTCACCGTCACCAGGGGCCTGCTCAATGCGCTCAACGATCAGGAGATCGAGTCGGTGCTCGGCCACGAGCTGACCCACATCCGCAACGGCGACGTGCAGATGATGGTGATCGCGGTGATCATCGCCGGCGTGGTCGGCTTTTTCGCCGAGCTGTTGTTCCGCGGGTTCTTCAATTTTGGCAATTTCGGCTGGGGCTGGGGCTCCGGCCGCCGTTCGTCATGGTCGTCTTCGTCCTCCTCTTCCTCCGACAACAGCAACGACAGGAAGGGTTCGGGCGGCGCCGCGATCATTGTCATTATCATCGCGGTGGCATTGATTGCGCTGGCCTGGCTGTTGTCGCAACTGGTGCGGCTGGCGCTGTCGCGGTCACGCGAACTGCTGGCGGACGCCGGATCGGTCGAATTGACGAAAAACCCCGATGCCATGATCTCGGCCTTGCGCAAGATCGAAGGCCGCGGCGAGCTGCCGGGCGCGACCTCGGCGGTGATGGAATTGTGCCTCGACAACCCGCGCGAGGGCTTTTCCGACCTGTTCGCAACCCATCCGTCGGTCGAGAGCCGCGTCCAGGCGCTGGTGAAATATGCCGGTGGACACGACCCCGGACCGCTGGCCCTGCCGGAGCCTGTGCCGGACGCCCTGCCGCAACCGCCGGACGGTCAGGTTCCGCCAGCCTTACCCTCGGGCCCGTGGGGCGCTCATCCCGCCGGCACACCGCAAGCTACACCTGAGGGGACGCCGCCCGAACCTATTCCGGGTCCCTGGAGCAATTCGGCCGGCCCATGGGGACGCCATTAGCTTGCTTTCGAGCGAACACCGGTTGGCGCGAAGAAAACGCGTCAAAACAAAAGACGAAAGCCCCGTTGCGTTAACGACACCGGCAGCCATTATCGCTCGCGGGCGTCTAAAGAATTGAATTCTCCCTTGTTTCTGCCATGTTCGCGCCCAAAGCAGGCGTAGGGACGTTACGGCCGCTTTCGCAGGCCAGCGGGCGCTTAGGGAAGTTCAAGGGAAATTCATGTCAAAGCCGGTAGTGATCGTGGTGGGCGCCGACAAGGGCGGGGTCGGCAAGACCACCGTCTCGCGCACCTTGCTGGATTATTTCAGCGCCAACAATGTGCTGACCCGCGCCTTCGATACCGAATCGCCGCGCGGCACGCTGAAGCGCTTCCACCCCGAAATCACCGAAATCGTCGACATGACGACGACTTCGGACCAGATGAAGATCTTCGACACCCTGAATGCGGCGAGCCCTTCGGTCACGGTGATCGACGTCCGCGCCGGACTGTTGTCGCCGGCGCTGGCCTCGCTGCGCGACATCGGCTTCCTCGATGCCGCCAAAACCGGCCAGATCACCTTTGCCGTGTTCCATATACTGGGACCCTCGATCGCTTCGCTGGACGAAATCGCCGAGACCGCCAATTTCATGAGCGGCGCCAAATATTTCCTGGTGAAGAATTTCATCAACGACACCCAGTTCTTCCAGTGGGACCAGGCGACCTACAATTCGTATTTCCACCGCATCAAGGATGCCACCGAACTCACCATCCCCAAGCTCAACGAAATGGCCTATGAGCAGGTCGAGGTCTCCTCGGTGCCGTTCCTCAAATTCGTCGCCAACAAGGGCGTGCATGACGAAGCCGCGAATTATTCCTTCGTGCTGCGCGGCTATGTCCGGCACTGGCTGGCCAATGTCTGGAGCGAATTCGACCGCATCAAGCTGACCGACCTCGTCGGCGCCACCAAACCGGTCACCCGCGGCGGCGAAAAATAATTGCACGGGATGCGGGATTAGGCTGGATTGGGCGCTAAATTCGCCTGATATAGCCCGCGATGAGCCATACGCCCGTCTACATCATCTGCTCGCCCCGTCCGCTCGTCGGCAAAACGCTGATGGCACGGCTGCTGAGCGAATTCCTGTTGTTGAAAAACGGCAACGTGGTCTCCTTCGACATCAATCTGAAGGAGCCGTCGCTGCTCGACTATCTGCCGAAGACCACCGAGACCGCCGACGTCATCGACACCTACGGCAAGATGCAACTGATGGACCGCTTGATCGTCGATGACGGGATCGCCAAGGTGATCGACCTCGGCTTCCATGCCTTCGACGAGTTCTTCAAGATGTCCGACGAGATCGGCTTCCTGAAGGAAGCCGCCCGCCGCCGCGTCGCGCCGATCATCCTGTTCGTCGCGGATACCGACCGCGTCTCGGCGCGCGGGCACGAAATGCTGCTGCGGCAAATCCCGGCGTCGGCGCTGGTCACCATCGACAATGAATATGTGGTGCGCGGCGAATTGCCGGCCGCGATGTCGGGCGGCCGCATAGTGCGCATCGGCGCCCTGCCGGCGTTCCTGAAAACCTATATCGATCGGCTGAACTTCTCGTTCACAGACTATCTGCGCAACGAGAAGGATTCATCGACCGAACTGCATCAATGGGTGCGACGGAATTATCTCGGCTTCCGCGAGATGGAACTGAAATTGATTTTGCAGAGGTAATGTTGGTCGTCCTGGCGGAGGAAGCCGTGAAGCTATCTCGACGTCATCCTGAGGTGCGAGCCCTTGCGAGCCTCGAAGGATGTTGTTCCGCGCAGTGCGTGCAGCCATCCTTCGAGACGCGGCCAAGTGGCCGCTGCTCAGGATGACGGTTCCGGTGTGTCCGGGCTTTCGCCGGGACGACGGATTGCAATACCTGACCCTCAATGCCCGTCGAAGGACATCAGTGTTCGCACCGGCACATCCATCGCGCGCAATTTCGCGGCGCCGCCGAGTTCCGGCAGATCGATGATGAAGCAGGCGGCGACCACATTGGCGCCGATCTGGCGCAGCAGCTTCACCGCGCCCTCGGCGGTGCCGCCGGTGGCGATGAGATCGTCGACCAGAATGACGCGCTCGCCGGGCAGGATGGCGTCGGCGTGCATCTCCATCTCGTCGAGGCCGTATTCCAGCGAATAGGCGATCCGCACCGTAGTGTGCGGCAGCTTGCCCTTCTTGCGGATCGGCACGAAACCGGCGGATACCTGATGCGCTACCGCACCGCCGATGATGAAGCCGCGCGCCTCGATGCCGGCGACCTTGTCGATCTTGTTGCCGGCCCAGGGCTGCACCAGTTCGTCGACCGCGCGGCGAAACGACCGCGCATCGCCGAGCAGCGTGGTGATGTCGCGAAACAGGATCCCAGGCTTCGGATAGTCCGGAATCGTGCGGACGGCGGCTTTCAAATCATGTTCGAGTTCAGGGTTCATCGATATCTCTCTCAGGATTTTATTTCGTCATTTTCAATTCAAGGGTACGCCCAGCCGGAAAGCATTTTCCACGATGCGCAGGCCGACTTCACCGCCGAGCGACATTAGGGACTCCGGATGGAATTGCACGCCGCCGACGGCCAAGGTCTTGTGCTCGATCGCCATCGCGACCCCGTCCTCGGTGCTCGCTGTCACCGCCAGCACGTCGGGCATGCTGTCGCGCTCGACATAGAGCGAATGATAGCGCCCGATCACGATTTCATGGGGCAGGTTCTGCATCAGCCGGCCGCCTTTCACCTGGACCCGCGACGGCCGCCCATGCGCGGGCTGGCCGAGTTGGCCCAACTGGCCGCCGAAATATTCGCCGATCGCCTGCACGCCGAGACAGACGCCGAAGATCGGCAGCTTTCTGGCCAGCGCCGCATCGATGGTTTTGGCGATTGCAAAATCCTCCGGCCTGCCCGGTCCCGGCGACAGCACCAAAAGGTCGTAGTCCTTGCTGCTCAACATCTGCTGGGCGTGAACGTGCCGGACCACGGTAACGGCGGCGCCGACCTGCCGGAAATAATCCGCCAGCATATGGACAAAACTGTCGTCATGATCGATCAGCAGCACCCGCTTGCCGGAACCGGTGGCATCCGGCGCGAACGCCGACAACGGCTTTGGCGGATCGCCGCGCAGCGCCTGAAACAACGCCGCCGCCTTGACCTGGCATTCGCGGTCCTCGGCGGCGGGATCGGAATCAAACAGACAGGTGGCGCCGACCCGCACTTCGGCGAGGCCATCCTTCATGCGGATGGTGCGGATCGTGAGCCCGGTGTTGATGCTGCCGTCGAAATTGACCGCGCCGATCGCGCCCGCATACCAGCGCCGCGGCGAGCGTTCATGGTCCTCGACGAACTGCATCGCCCATAATTTCGGGGCGCCGGTCACCGTCACCGCCCAGGCGTGAGTGAGGAACGCATCGAGCGAGTCGAACCCCGGCCGCAGCATGCCCTCGACGTGATCGACGGTGTGAAACAGTTTCGAATAGGTCTCGATCTGCCGCCGCGCCAGCACCTTGATGCTGCCGGGCACGCAGATGCGCGCCTTGTCGTTGCGATCGACATCGGTGCACATGTTGAGTTCGAATTCGTCCTTTTCGGAATTCAGCAATTGCCGGATCTGCTCGGCGTCGCCGATCGCATCGCGACCGCGCGCGATGGTGCCCGAGATCGGGCAGGTCTCGACCCGCCGGCCGTCGCAGCGCACGAACATTTCCGGCGATGCCGACACCAGGAATTCGCCGTCGCCGAGATTCATCAGCGCGCCATAGGGCGACGGATTGATCCGGCACAGCCGCTGGAACACTTCCGCCGGCGAGCGCTCGCAGGGCTCGGCGAACAATTGCCCCGGCACCGCCTCGAACAGATCGCCGCGCGCGAACGCCGCGCGCGCGGTCTCCACCGTAGCCTGGTATTCGCCGGGGGCGTGATCAGCAAATCCCTGACGCGGTGTTTGGGTGTAAAGGCTTTCCGCCGAGATTCGCGGCAGGTCCGCGGTGGTCTTGCCATTCCAGGCGAAGTCATACGACAGCACCACGCCACGCCCGATGGCGCGGTCATAGGCCAGCAGGCGATCCGGCACATACAGCACGATGTCGCGCTGGTCGCTCTCGCGCGCGCGCTTCTGCACGAGATCCTCGATCTGGAACACCAGGTCGTAGGCGAAGGCGCCGAACAGGCCGAGCATCGGATCGTCGTTGGAACCGAGCACCGCGACGAGTTCGCGCACCAGCGACATCACGCTGGCGCGCCGGGTGCGCTGGTCCTCATCGATGGGCGCTGCGCCGCGCACGATATGGCCGGCCAGCCGCGTGGCCGTTTTATCCGAGATCACGACGCAGGGCTCGCGCAGCGCGTCGCCGAGAAACGCGATCAACACCTCGCCGCGCGCATTCAGCGCTTGCAGCGAGAAGTCGGAGCCCGTGGTTTCCAGCACCAGTGGAGGATCGGAAAAGCCGAGGTCAAAACTCTCGTAGCGGCCCGGCACCGTCGTGCCGGACGACAGCACCACGCCGCGGCGGCGGTCGAGCAGGTCGATCAGATCATCCAGCCGGTTGGCGCCGCCGGTGAACTGCTCCACCGACCGCGATACCACAAGCCCGCCACGGGTGCGGTATTCGCAGGTTGCGGGAAGCGAGAAGGCTGTCCTGTTCATGTGATCCTCTTACGAAACTTGCCGAGGGAACGCCACACAGGACAAACGAAAAGACCGTCGCGCTGCGATGACGGCCTCAAACGATTGGAAAAAATGAAATCGCACGGCCACCTTTTAAAAGGTGCGCCACCACAGACGGGTTGGACGGACGGTGCTCATGGAGGGGTAAACACCATGGCGATGCCGGTTCGTCAAGGGACGATCCTGCCGGGTCGGGGCACAGCGAGGCGGTTTGCGGCGCATCTTTTGGTGTTTAGGAGCGGAAAATATGCGTAGGATTTGAGCAGGCCCGACTGGATCAACGATCGGGCTTCGAAGCCAACGGAGGTGCGCGATGCCGGCTCAGGGACCATTGCAGGGGTTGGGATATGTCGGGTTCGGGTCGGCCGATCTCGACGGCTGGCGGCAGTTCGGAACCGGCCTGGTCGGGTTGCAGGCGGTGGAGCGCAGCGCCTCGCTGCTGGCGTTCCGGATGGACGACCGCAAACAACGCATCGTAATCGACCGCGCGATGCCGGACGGCTCACGCTTCTTTGGCTGGGAGGTTGCCGATGCGGTGGCGCTGGACCGGCTTGGCGCCCGCCTGGAGGCGGCCAAAGTGGATGTCATCGCCGAGCCGCAAATGCTCGCCGATGCCAGGCGCGTTCGCAGCCTGATTTCGTTTCGCGATCCGGCCGGCAATCGGCTCGAAGCGTTTTACGGCGCCGAGATCGCCGATACGCCGTTCAGCCCAGGGCGCTCGATGTCCGGCTTCCGCACCGGTCCGCTTGGCGTCGGTCATGCGGTGCTGACGGTCGAGAACATCGACGCGGTGATGCCGTTTTATGTCGACGTGCTGGGCTTCGGGCTCAGCGACTACATCGAAAAACCGTTCCGCGCTTATTTCTTTCATATCAACGCGCGGCATCACAGCCTCGCTTTGATCGAGACCGGCAAGAACGGCATGCATCATCTGATGGTCGAGATGTTTTCACTCGACGATGTCGGGCAGTGCTACGATATCGCTTTGAGCCAACCCGAGCGGGTCAACGTCACGCTCGGCCGTCACACCAACGACTTCATGACGTCGTTTTACGCCAAGACGCCGTCCTCGTTCATGGTCGAGTGCGGCTGGGGCGGCCGCGATATCGAGCCCAAGACATGGCAACCGTTCGAGATGAAGGCCGGCCCAAGCCTGTGGGGCCACGAGCGCGTCTGGCTGCCGCCCGCCGATCGCGAAGTGGCGCGCGAGATGCGCATGCAGGCGGCCGCATCCGGCCTGCGCGCGCCGGTGCAGGTCATCGACGGCAACTACAAACTGATGTCCGGGACGTGTCCGTGGTGGGATGAGGTTAGCGGCAAGGGGTGATGCGGCTTGGCTAATATGTGCGTCGTACCGGCCCTCGCGCGCAATTGCGCGTAAGGAGCCGGGACCCATCACCCCTGGCGTTGATGTTTCCGCGATCAGGTCTCAACGCACTTCTTAAAACGAGACGACACGGCGTATGGGTCCCGGCGCGGAGGCCGGGACGACCCACGGTTTTTATAACCTCACCCCAAATGCTTCCGGAAAAACTCCGTCGCCCGGCCCCAGGCCAGTTCGGCGGACTGCCGGTCGTGCACCGACAGGCGCTGCTCGTTGCCAAAACCGTGGTCGGCGTCATAGCGGAAAAGCTCCAGCGACTTGCCGGCGGCCTTCATTCCGTTCTCAAAACCATCGACCAGTTGCGGCGTGCACCAATCGTCCCGGGTGGCGAAATGGCCCTGCAGCGGAATTTTGACGTCCGCGGGTTTCGCCGCGGCTTCCGGCGGAATGCCGTAGAACACCACGCCGGCGGTGAGTTCCGGAATTTTGGTGGCGCCGATGATGGTGACCGCGCCGCCGAGGCAGAAGCCGGTCAACCCGACCTTGGCGCCGTTGCGCGCAAGATATTGCGCGGCGCCGCGCACGGTCTGCGTGGTGGCATCCATGAAATCCAGCGAGTTCATCTCTTTGCCGGCCGCATCGGTGTCGTGATACGGCACCAC
>Ga0302308_10002901_pt1 | contig 13784 bp, 10 predicted proteins | sample III_Palsa_E3_3_FD_200531 | JGI IMG/M metagenome (GOLD analysis project Ga0302308, IMG submission 200531) | Peat permafrost microbial communities from Stordalen Mire near Abisko, Sweden - III_Palsa_E3_3 | ecosystem: Environmental > Terrestrial > Soil > Palsa > Peat permafrost | place: Sweden... | reverse complement strand
CTCGGCATCGACAAATCGGGGCTCGCGCGCGGCCTGCTGCACGACTTGCGCCTCGATGCGAACGGCCATGTGCGCGAGCAGTTCGTGCTGAACCGCCCCGAATACAAGGACGCGAAAATCCTGATCGGCGGTGCGAATTTTGGCTGCGGATCGAGCCGCGAGCACGCGGTGTGGGGCTTGCAGCAGGGAGGTTTCGAAGCGGTGATCGCGCCGAGCTACGGCGAGATTTTCTACTTCAACTCGTCCAACAACCGCTTGTTGCTTGTGACACTGCCGCCTGAGGAGGTCGAGGCACTCGTCGCCGAACTCGAGAGCGGCAGCGACAAGCAAGTGTCGATCGACGTCGAGAATGAGGTCGTGCTGACGCCTTCAGGACAGCGCTATCGGTTCTCGCTGCCGGCCCGCCAGAAGCAGATGCTGGTGGAAGGGCTCGACATGATTGGCTTGACGCTGCGCCAGGGGGATGCCATCGACGCCTTTGAGACGCGCCACTGGGCGGCGCAGCCGTGGAGCCGTATCGATCTGCCCGCGCAGCAAAATCACAATTAAATAATACCAGGCGCCAAAGCGCGATCGAAAGGAGACACCCATGAGCAGCACCGCAGTCCACCCGCAGGAGAACGCCGCACTGGAGACCCGCGTCGTCAGAAAGATCTCGTGGCGCATCACGCCGTTCATCATCACCCTCTACTTCCTGAGCTTTCTGAATCGCGTGAACGTCGGCTTCGCGGGCCTCACGATGAATCACGACATCGGCCTCACGCAGGCCATGTTCGGTGTCGGCGCGGGGATTTTCTTCGTCGGCTATATCGCTGCCGGTATGCCGTCGAATCTCGCGTTGCAGCGCATCGGCGCGCGCCGCTGGATCGCACTGCTGATGGTCGTGTGGGGCGTGCTGTCGGCGGCCACGGCGTTCGTCAGCGGTCCGTTCAGCTTCTATACGCTGCGCTTCGTGCTCGGGCTCGCGGAAGCAGGCTTTTTCCCCGGCATCATCCTGTACCTGAGCTACTGGTTTCCGGCGCGCCATCGTGCGTTCGTCACGGCGATGTTCATGACGGCGGCGCCGCTGTCGAACATGATCGGCTCGCCGATCTCCGGCGCGTTGATGAGCCTGGAAGGTTACGCGCATCTGCATGGGTGGCAGTGGCTGTTCCTCGTCGAGGGCGCGCCGACGGTGTTGCTCGGCGTCGTCTCATTCTTCTTCCTGACCGACCGGCCAGAGGACGCACAGTGGCTTGCGCCCGCCGAGCGGCAATGGCTGAGCAGCGAGATGCAGCGCGAACGCGATGGCAAAGCGGCGCAGAGCAAGTCGAGCGTCTGGAGCGCGGTGAAGGATCCGCGCGTGCTTCTGCTCGCGCTCGTGTACGCAGGGACCTCGACCGGGCTTTACGCAGTCGGCATCTGGGCGCCGATGATCATCCACCGGTTCGGCTTTAGCTACTTCGAACTCGGTCTCGTGAACGCGATTCCGAATCTCTTCGCGGTGGTCACGATGGTGCTATGGGCGCGCAATTCGGATCGCACCAACGAGCGCCGCCTGCACGTCGCGATCGCGTGTCTCGCGGCCGGGATCGGGATGCTGATGTCTGGACATGCGAGCACGGTGATCGTGCTGATCGTCGGACTGTCGATCGCCAACTTCGGCATCAATGCGGCAAAGCCGCCGCTGTGGAGCATGCCGACGCAGTTCCTGTCCGGTTCCGCCGCGGCTGCTGGCATTGCGCTGATCAACGCGATGGGCAGCCTGATCGGCGGCACGATCGGTCCGATGGTGATCGGCAAGCTGCGCGATATCAGCGGCGACTACTCGCTCGGGTTGTATTTCGTCAGCGCGACGCTATTCGTTTCGGCGGTGCTGTCGTATCTGTTCGGTTTGCGCGCGCGGCGCGGCGGAGCGTGAGGTCGCGGGGACTTCTATCGCTGGCCGCTTCCGGGGTATCCTACGCAAGACCCGATTCACCGCCGTTCGATACCCTCCATTCACACGCATGCAAAAGCTCATCATTCATATTGGCGCAGGCAAATGCGGCAGCTCTGCGATTCAGGCCTATCTAGGCGCGAACGCGGCATCGCTCAGAGCGCAAGGGGTGCTGATTCCCGGGCTGGACTTGACGATGAACGCAAGCATCGCCGGTCAGCAAATCAATTTTTTCCTGAATCTGGTCAACGCGTCGCCATCTGCTCAGGCTCCGCATCAGCCTACCCGGGTGGACGCGGTGTCCATCGTGCGGCGACGTCTGGCCGCGCTCAAGGAAGAGATGGTCAGAAGCAATCTGCACACGCTGGTGATCAGCGCCGAGAACCTGTCCAACCAGCACGCGTTTTCAAGCCTGTTCGCGGAAGAGAAAGCGCATTTCGATGTGCATATCGTTGCCTACATTCGGCGTCAGGACGAGTATCTCTCGTCTTCATGGGGGCAATGGTACGTAAAGGCTTACGAGAGTATCGCCGAATACCTCGCGGCCCGTGTTCCGATCGACGGCGACTGGCACGCCATGCTCACCCCATGGTTGCGCGACTTTGGCCGGGACCGGGTTCACGTCCGCCTGTTCGATCGAAAGTCCATGTACAACGGCGACGTTGTCGACGATTTCATAGCAGTCACCGGCCTGCCCGTCGACGCAAATCACAAAAGGGTTGGCGTCATCAATGAAAGCAACGACGAGCGGCTCATTGCTCTGGCTCATCATGTGCGGGACGAATTCTCGTCGATCCATGACACGTCCTTTTACGACGTCATGAACGGCGCCCTCGGCAAGGAGGACCGTCCAAAGAAATCGAAGCCTTATCTTTTTGATCGCGCAACACGGCTGAAAATTCTGGATGCTTACTCCGGGAGCAATGAAAAAATAAAGCACACTTTCTTCCCTGAGATCCCTCCCGACACGGCCCTCTTTCCGCCGCCAGGCGAAAACGATGTGCTGGATCTGAGTCCCGTCGAGAAGCTCGAACGGGAAGTGTCCATGCTGACAAGAATCGTCTATTCGCTGGCGAAGAAATTGAGTGAGCCAGCCAAAGACATTTCTGTCACGCAGAACGTGAGCTCACCGGCCAAAGGAAATCCGGTGGTCACTCAAATCATCGGTGCGATCGCCGTTCCCGGGTCCAAGGTGTTAAGAGAAGCCTTAAGCAGCCAGTGGTATGCGGAACGGAACCAGGACGTCAGGAACGCCGGCTTCGACGCCTACTCGCATTGGTGCGATTTTGGAATGAAGGAAGGCAGGTTGCCAGCCCCGGACCTCGAGAAGCTCATGGCCGATTTATCCGCAGAAAGAAACGCACAATCGCAACAGAAGCCAGGGCCAGCCTAGGCTGAACACCCGCAAAACGACGCCCATTGAATAAGTCCACAGCCAGGATGCTCGCGTTGTATCAGCGCATCTCCGCGCGCAGTTCCCGCACCCCTCGGCCGAGCTTGCGACGCAATAAGGTCCGCAAGGTCGCGGCATCGGCATAGCCCACCTCGCTCGCAATGGCTTCGACGTCGAAGCCAATCGAGACGAGGTGCTTCGCACGTTCGATTCTGAGGTCCTGGAAGAAGGCCATCGGCGATTTGCCGAGCACTGCCTCGGTCCGGCGCTGCAAGGTGCGCGTGCCGACGGACAGTGCGCTCGCCGCATCCTGAAGCGAAAACCCCATAGCAAGATGGTCGCGAGCCCAACGCTCGAATCGCGCGATCAATGGATCGGCGTGGGCGAGATAATCCGGAATGATGTAGTGAGCTTGCGACGAACGCTTGTCGACAAGCATGAAGCGAGCAACGAGCGCAGCCAGGTCAGGACTCGCCTGACGCACCAACCACAGCGCGAGATCGAGATGGCCCATCATGCTGCCCGCTGTCACGACGCGATCTGACGCGACGACCATGCGCGAATCGTCCAGTCTGACGCCCGGATAGCGTTGACGGAAAAGCGGTGCCAGCGGCCACGCCGTGGTCGCCGCGACGTTGTCGAGCAGCCCGGCTTCCGCGAGGAGAAAGGTCCCGAGACACGCCGCCGCGATGCCGACGCCATCCGCATGCCAGACGCGAAGGTGCGCGATGGCGTCGCGCACATCGGAGCGCTCCAGCGCTTCAAGCAGCCGCTCGGGCTGTTTGGTATTCAGCGCGGGGACCACCACCCAATCCGTCTGACCGATGCTGCTCGCCGGTTCGACCACCGCGGACAAGCCGAGAGCCGTACGGATCTGCCCGCCGAACCCGACAATCCTCACGTCGAAAGGCGGCGCGGCGAATCCTTGCGCCGCGGCCAATTCGTTGGCGGTGGCGAAAGTATCCAGCAGAACCGTCAGGCCGGTATCGAATACGCCATCAAGGGCAAATATAGCCAGTCTCATGTCACAAATGAACCTGTTAATGTCATTAGCGACTATAGCCCCTTGCAGATGCGACCGCTAGACTGCGGAGCAATACGGCCATCCCAATCCAGTTGGCCGAACAATCCATCCGCCGGAGCACCGCTCAATGAAACTCACGCCCGAACTCTATTTCCTGACGCTCGTCGCCTCGGCCACGATTCTGATGTGGATTCCGTACACGCTCGCCAGAATTATGACGCGTGGGTTGATTCCGACATTGGGCAATCCCGATCCTTCGCTGCCGCCCGACCCCGCCTGGGCCGAGCGGGCGCGGCGCGCTCACACCAATGCGATCGAGAATCTTGCCGTCTTCGCCCCTCTCGTGCTCACCGCGGCGCTAATCGGCGTAAGTACGCCTGCGACCGTCCTCGCGGCAAAGCTTTATCTCGTCGCCCGACTCGTCCACTATTGCGTCTATGCTGCTGGGGTTCCCGTCTTGCGCACCCTCGCCTTCGTGGTCGGCGTCGCTGCGACGCTCATGTTTGCGGTAACCCTCCTCCACCATATTGCGTAGCCACGCGTCCGCCATGTCCGACCTGCGTAACCTGACCTTCGAACATCTTCTGAACTACATCGCCGTGGTGGAAACCGGCTCGTTCACGCGGGCGGCGGAGCGGCGCGGAGTCGGGAAGACGACGGTCAGCGACAGCCTCCAGCGGCTGGAACTCGAACTGGGCGCCACGCTCCTTGTCAGGACGACGCGGCGTATCAGTGTGACGGAGGCAGGTGCGTCGTTCTTCGAAACGAGTCGCGAGATCGTATCCGGGGATCGCGCTATCGACCTGATCGCGGAAGGTGTTGACGTCGCCATCCGCCTCGGTGAACTGGCCGATTCGAGCCATCGCGCAGTGCGCATCGGAGAATATTCGAAGTGGCTGGTCGCCGGTCCTGACTTTGTCGTGCGCAACGCGCTTCCGGAAGACATCGGTGATGCGTCGAATCTGGCCTTTGTAGGGCTCTCGGTTCTCGCACAGCCATCACGCTTCGAGTTGTGTCGCGCCGCTGGGGATTCACACGAGATCGAATTCGTCACCGGTCTGTTTGCCGACACCGTCTACGCGTGCCGTGCGGCAGTCGCGGAAGGTGCCGGCATCGGCCTGCTGCCCGACTTCTCGGTTCGCGCGGACATTGCCGCAGGCCGGCTCGTACGCGTGTACGCCGACTGGTCAACCGCGCCCATGACGATTCATGCGTTGCTTCCCCCGGGAAGACATACCGCGCCGAAAGTCCGGGCGTTGATCGATATGCTCAAGGATCATTCACGCGTCGCAAGCAGATGACCGTGACGGAGCAGGATGACCGTCGGCACTTCGGCGAACGGCGCGTGCTGGGCGCCTGGATGAAGACGCAGCCACGTTCCCGCTGGATAGCGTTCGTTCGCATCCCTGAGTTCTCCGCTCAATACGAATATCTCCTCGCCACTCGGATGCGTATGATCGCGGGTCCGTGCACCCGGTTGAAACTCGACCAGGCTGACGTGCTGCCTGCCGCTCGCGAGCGGAACGACATGCATCCGTGGATTGATCCCGTTGCGCCACACACGTGCTCTCGCACTGCGAACGATTGGATCACATCGGGAAGCGGATGCTTCGCGATAAAGCAGCAGACGTGCCCCACCCTCGCCCGCTTGCACGAGGGGCGCATCGCAGCGGATCAGGAAGTCATCGGCATCGAATGAGTGGCCGTTTATCGCAATGTTGCCTCGCAATACATACAGATCGTGCCGCTTCTTCTCATCGAGCGTGTAGGTCGCCGAAGGGCCAAGATCTACGATGCCAACCCACTGCGGTTCCGCCGCATCGGTCAGATCGGTGACCCTGTGGGTCTCTCCCGGCACCGCCACCGGATCGATCCACTCACGTTCAATCAGTTTCGTTTGCATGATGTACCCCTTGGCTTTGCTGATGCGAGCTTTCACCGGCCGGTTGACCGTTAAAGGCATTGTGCGCGATGACGTCGCGTGTCAGAAGGGGGCGGCGCGGTGAAACACAATCCGGGTTTGCGGGACAATGCGCGGCCGCCGGCGGTAGCGAGCCGGGTCCAGCGTCAGCAACCGTCCGGATCCTGTTAGTGCTCTTACTATGATGACGTCACTACTGCAACGAAACGGGAAATGGCCGGATAGTAGAGGAGACAACCAGGGAGGTTTCAGTATGCGTATTTTTCTTACCGGCGCGACAGGCTTTATCGGCGCGACCGTGGTCCCCGAACTCATCAAGGCTGGACATCAGGTGATCGGCATGACGCGTTCGGACGCGGGTGCTCAAGCCCTGATGGATGCGGGGGTCGAAGTGCATCGCGGAACACTGGAGGAGCCGGACACCCTACGCAGCGGCGCCGAGAAAGCAGATGCCGTCATCCACACGGCGTTCGATCACGATTTCACGAGATTTATCGAGAATTGCGAAAAGGACAAGCGCGCGATCGCCGCACTCGGCTCCGCGCTAGCGGGCTCCGACCGCCCTCTCGTCATCACCTCCGGGACCGGCATGGGCAGCGGCGAACATGGTGAACCGGCGACTGAAGATGTCTTCAATACCAGCCATCCTAATCCGCGTATCGCATCCGAACTGGCTGGAAATGCGCTACTGGAAGCAGGCATTAACGTCTCGGTGGTACGACTGCCGCAGGTTCACAATCCGTACAAACAGGGTCTCATCTCGCCGCTCGTTGCCATCGCTCGCGAGAAAGGCGTCTCCGCGTACGTGGGCGAGGGCCGTAACCGCTGGCCGGCTTGCCATGTCTCCGATGTCGCGCTTCTCTTCCGGCTCGCGATAGAAAAGCGCGAACCGGGCGCGCGCTATCATGCCGTTGCCGAAGAAGGCGTCAGTAGCCGCGAGATCGCCGAGGCGCTCGGACGCGGTCTGAAATTGCCCACCGTTTCGATCTCCCCGGATGAAGCGGCAGCGCATTTCGGATGGATGGGCATGTTCGTCGGCCTCGATATGCCCGCCTCGAGTGCGAAGACGCAGGTGCGGCTGAACTGGCACCCAACCGGTCCCACACTGATCACCGATCTCAACGAAGCGCGGTTTGTCTAGTTGCTGCGTTGGTTGATCGTTGCGCAGCGGAAACAACCAAGGCTAAAGCGCTCGTCGTGACGAGCGCTCACCCTTCCACCATTTGCCGGACTCTGGCGGCGAACGCATCCAGGGCGAATGGCTTGGTCATCAATTGCATGCCTGGGGCAAGATGGCCGTTGCCAATCACGGAGTTCTCCGCGTAACCGGTAATGAAAAGCACTTTCAGATCGGGCCGGGTCTGCCTCGCCGCATCGGCCATCTGGCGCCCGTTCATCCCCCCTGGAAGACCGACGTCGCTGACAAGAACGTCGATCCTCACATTCGAGCGCAACAGCTTGAGGCCCGCAACGCTATCAGCAGCCTCGATCACCGTGTAGCCGAGTTCTTCCAGCACATCGGTGATCAGCATGCGTACGCTCGGCTCGTCGTCCACGACCAGAACCGTCTCGCCCGCTTCAGCGCCGGAAACAGTTGATGTGGCGTGCTCAACGGCCTCGCCCGCGACATCGCCATAAAACCGAGGCAAGTAGATACACACCGTGGTTCCCTGGCCGATTTCCGAATAGATCCGCACCTGTCCGCCAGACTGTTTGGCAAAACCGTAGATCATCGAGAGACCGAGCCCCGTGCCCATGCCGATCGGCTTGGTGGTAAAGAACGGATCGAATGCTTTTGCAATCACCTCGGGCGACATACCCGTGCCCGTATCCGTGACGCACAGCGAGAGATATTGACCTTCGGGCATATCGTGGCTTTGAGCGGCGCTGTGATCGATCCACTTGTTGGCCGTCTCGATCGTGATGCGTCCTCCGTCGGGCATGGCATCGCGGGCATTGATGCACAGGTTCAGCAGTGCGTTTTCGAGCTGACCCGAGTCGACCAACGCTGGCCATAGCGCGGCCGCGCCGACGGCTTCGATTTTGATACCCGGTCCGACGGTGCGCTGGATCAGATCGGTCATGCCATTGACCAGCGCGTTGACGTCGGTCGGCCGCGGATCGAGGGTTTGCCGGCGCGAAAACGCGAGCAGCCGATGAGTCAATGCTGCCGCGCGGCGCACCGCCCCTTGCGCGGCCACGACATATTTATCGACGTCGGTCAGCCGTCCCTGGCTCAGACGTATGCCCAACAAATGCAGCGAACCTGACACGCCGGTCAGAAGATTGTTGAAGTCATGCGCAAGGCCGCCGGTGAGCTGGCCAACCGCTTCCATCTTCTGCGATTGCCGTAGCTGTTCTTCGGCGCGCATCAGCTCCGCGGTGCGCGCCGCCACCCGCTGCTCCAGGGTGTCATTGAGCGCGCGCAGCGACGCAGCCGCGCGATCGCGTTCCGCCTCGACGGCGCGACGCTTCTCCACGTCGAGAAGGACGCCCGGGAAGCGCAGCGGCGTGCCGTCCGCCCCGAGATCCACGCGGCCGTTCGCTTCAATCCAGTAATAGTGCCCATCCGCGCGCCGCACTCTGTACTGATGCGCGTACGGTCCACCGCGCTTGATGACTTCGCCGATCGCCGTGGCGAGGCCTTTCTGGTCATCGGGGTGAACGTTCGCCACGACCTGCGCCAGGCTGAGGCCATCGCGCCCCTCGGCAGCGTCGAGGCCAAACGCATTCGCAAACGCTTCGTCCACGGTGAAGCGGTCGTTCGGCATATCCCAGAACCAGGTGCCGATAATTGCCCCGGCTGCGAGCGCCAACTGCACGCGCTCGCTGTTCACGCGGGCGATCGCTTCGCTGGTGCGTAGCGCTTCCTCTGCTTTTTTCCGCGCTGAGACGTCGCGGAACAGAACCGACACCTGCCGCAGGCTCGGCGGTTCTACCCGCGCTGCCGATACTTCGATGTGACGGCCGGCGGTCAGAAAGTACCGCTCGAAGCGCGCCGGCATGCCCGTGCGCAGCACGTTGCCATAAAGCTCGACCCAGCCGTCGGCCCCCGTCGGATCAAGCTCGCGGATGGTCTTGCGTTCGATGTTCGGGATACCCGTATGCCGCTCGTATCCCGGGTTGGCTTCAACGTGAACGTAGTCGCTGAGCGGTCCGTGCGGGCCGTCGAAGAATTCGATGATGCAAAAGCCGTCGTCGATTGCGTTAAACAGGGCGCGGTAGCGCGCCCTGTCAGCCTCAGCGGACTTTGCAGCGCGGCGCAGTTCGAGCGCGGCCGAGGTTTGACGCGCAAGAGTCCGTAACGCTTGTTCCTGTACCTTGTCGAGGCTTCGCGGCTCATGGTCGAGCACGCAGAGGGTGCCGATTGGCAGCCCTTCCTCGGTCTTCAGAAGCGCGCCGGCATAAAAGCGCAGATTGGGCTTCCCGGTGACAAGGGGATTGCCGGCAAAGCGAGGGTCAGTAGTTGCGTCCGCAATCTGAAGGAATTCTTCTTCCAGCAGCGCCTTGGCGCAAAAGGCGCTTTCGAGCGGCGTTTCGCGCACGCCGAGCCCTACCTCCGCCTTGAAAAACTGACGGCCGTCTCCGATGAAATTCACCATCGCGACCGGCGTCCGGCATAGTGCCGCTGCCAGGCACGCAATTTCGTCGAAGGCTTGTTCACGCGGTGTGTCCAGCACGTCATACCGCGCCAATGCTGCAATGCGTTGGCGTTCAAAATCGAGGGCGTTGTTCATCCGGTAAATTCTTCTTTGTTGCTCGGTCCGGCGCCATGCAGAACCAGCCGCGAGTACAGCGGCGGCCAAAGCGCGCATCAAGCGTAGCACATGGTGCAATTGCCGATCGTTGCGCTGCGGCCGCGACACCGAATGGGGTCTCGTGCCTGGCGGTCACGTCGGCAGGTATCTCGCGCAAGATCCCGAAACGAAAATATTTCAAAAAATCGGCTCAAGAAACTATTCAGCCTGCCGTTATCAAGAAGATAGGCCGTTAATCGGGCGTTTCTCTGGCGTTGGCCAGCTAGCCCTAAAGCCGCCTCGCACCGCTTTCAAGCCAATCGAGGGATTCCATGCAAATCCAGCCAATAACCACCGCTACAGCTTTCACAGCCGGCACAACGACCGCGACCACCACGGGCGCGGACGCGTCGTCCGTTTCGAAGGTGGGCACTGCCGGCTCATCGTCCGCGACTGGTGGCGTGTCCGCTAGTACCGCCGCCTCGACTGGAGCGGCGGCCGGCAGTTCGGCGACGTCATCGAGCGGGGCAACGGGAGCAGCTTCGTCCGGGTCGACTTCCTCCGCTTCCGCTTCAGGTACGAGCGGCGCAGGCGGCGGTGGCGGCGGTTCGGTGTCTTCCAGCAGTTCCTCGACCGAGCTCGACGAGATGAATGCTCTCGCCCTGTCGCTCGAAGCCCAGCTGGCGCAAGTATCGTCCGCCGGCGGTTCAGCGGGAGGTGCTGACGCCGGCCAGATCAACCAGATCAAAGCCCAGTTGCAAAGTGCCCAAAGCTCGTTGAGCGAGGCGCTGCAGAGTTCGAATACCAGCGAACTCAGTCAGATCGAAAGTCAGTTGCAAAGCGCACAAGGCGCCCTCGCCCAGTTGATGCTGGCCAGCGGTCAGACGACCGGGCTGGTGTCGAGCAGCGCGTAAGCGTTAGCGATCCTGTCAGGGTTGGCGTTTGCGGCTGCGACCAGCGGGTTTGCCAGCCGGCTTACGTGAACCCGTAGCTGGCTTGCTGGCGGGTTTGCTGCGTGGCTTTTGCACGCTGAATGGGTTACCGCTGGAGAAGCCTGTGCCTTTACCCTCGGCCACGGCGCGCTGAACGGCAGGCTTGCGATCGTTTTCGCCACTTTGCGGGCGCGGCTGTTTGCTGAGCCCCTGCCTGGCGCCCGGCTCAGCTTGTGGCATTTTCGGCTTCTTAGGCTTTTTGGGTTTCTTGATGATCTGGCCCGTCGCACTGGTTTGCGGCACGCGGTGTTCGGCTTCGAAACCCGCCTCTTCTTCACGAGGCAGCGTTTGCCGGATCAGTGCTTCAATCGCGGCCAGTTGCGGCGCTTCATCGGCACACACAAGGGACACTGCCACGCCGCTGGCGCCCGCGCGACCGGTACGGCCAATGCGGTGCACATAGTCTTGCGCCACGATCGGCAGATCAACGTTGATCACCAGCGGCAGGTCGTCGATATCCAGCCCGCGCGCAGCTACATCGGTGGCTACCAGCATAAGTACTTCGCCCGTCTTGAAGCGCTCCAGCGCGCGCAGGCGCGCGGGTTGCGGTTTGTCGCCGTGAATGGTGTCGACCGCATAGCCCGCTTCATCCAGCATGGCCGCCAGGTAATCCACGCCATTGCGGGTTTTGACGAACACCAGCGCGTGCTCCCAGTTGTTCTGAGCCACAAGGTGCATGAAGAGGTCGGGTTTGTTCTTTTTATCCACCGGCACCACCCACTGCTTGATCTTGCTGGCCGTGGCATTGGGCGCGCCGACGCTGATATTGACCGGACTGCGGAGAATGGCCGCCGCCATGGCGCGGATATCATCGGTAAACGTAGCAGAGAACAGCAGGGTCTGGCGCTGGGCCGGCAAGGCAGCAAAGACGGCGTTGAGTTCGCGCGCAAAGCCCAGATCCAGCATGCGGTCGGCTTCATCCAGCACCAGCGTTTGTACTTGATCAAACTGCACTGCGTTCTGGCGATTGAGATCTAGCAAACGGCCCGGCGTGGCAACGAGGACATCCACACCTTTGCGCAACGTCATCATCTGCGGGTTGATACTCACACCCCCATAGGCGGCCAGAAACCGTAAGTCGAGGCCTTTGCCGTAATCGATAAAGCTTTGCAGCACTTGTTCGGCCAGTTCACGCGTGGGCACCAGCACCAGAACACGCGCGCGGTTGCTGGACACCGCCGGGCCGTGTTGCACCAGCCGTTGCAACAGCGGCAACGCAAAACCCGCCGTTTTGCCAGTACCGGTCTGTGCCGCAGCCATGACGTCCTTGCCGCTGAGCACCGCAGGGATCGCCTCAGCCTGCACCGGCGTGGGTGTCTGGTAATTGAGGTCCTCCATATTACGCAGCAAGGGATCGATCAGGCCAAGCGAGGCAAAAGACATTGCCGTATTTCCAAGCTAAAACCGCAATTCTAGCGGTTACCGCGCTGATTGCGCCGCGCAGATCAATGGTTAAAAAGATCCACGTTGATCGCCACTGAAAAACGTAGCGGTGCCGGACGCCGCGCCGGCACCGCCCGCTGAACGTCCAGTTTCAGGCTGAAACTGCCAGGGGGTTAACTCAGGCGATGACCTTCTGCTCTCCGGCAGCCTGCTCGCGCATGCGACGGGCTTCGTCGCGCAGGAACTCCTGGTAATCGTCCAGATCGCCGTCAAAGGGCTCGACGCCACCCTTGGTGACCAGCCAGAACTCGTCACATACCGCGCGCAGCAGGGACCGGTCGTGACTGACCAGCAACACTGTGCCTTCGAATTCGTTGAGTGCCATGCCTAGCGCTTCGCGTGTGGCCAGATCGAGGTGGTTGGTAGGCTCGTCGAGCAGCAGCAGATTGGGGCGCTGCCACACGATCATGCACAACACGAGCCGCGCCTTTTCGCCGCCGCTCATCGTGCCGACCGTCTGATGGACCATGTCACCACTGAAATTAAAGGTGCCGAGGAAGGTGCGAAGCGATTGTTCGGTGCCACTCTGGCCGGGGGAACGCATGTGCGCCGGCGTGTTCTTGGCAAGGCGGATCATGTGTTCCAACGGCGTGTCGAGAGGACGCAGCACGTCGAGTTCCTGCTGTGCGAAGTAGCCGATGTTCAGGCCTTTGCCTTCGCTGATTTCGCCGGCAATCAGTGTCAGCTCGTGCGCCACCGTCTTCACCAGAGTGGACTTGCCTTGGCCGTTGGCCCCGAGAATGCCGATGCGCTGCCCGGCCAGCACGGATCGGTTGATGCCCCGCACGATGACCGTGGGCGGCGTGCCCGGCGGTGCGTCGGTCGGTGCCGGGTAGCCGAAGCTCGCGTCCAGCATCGACAACAGCGGATTCGGGACGTTGAGCGGCTCCTTGAACTCGAAGGTAAAGTCTGCGTCGGCAAGCACCGGTGCGATCTTCTCCATGCGTTCGAGCGCTTTGACCCGGCTCTGTGCCTGCTTCGCCTTCGAGGCCGTGGCCTTGAAACGGTCGATGAATTTCTGCAGGTGGGCGATCTTGTCCGCCTGCTTGGCCATCGAGGCCTGCTGCAACAGCATCTGCTCAGCGCGCATGTCTTCGAACTTGCTGTAGTTGCCGCCGTAACGCACGAGCTTGGCGTTGTCGACGTGCACCGTCACCTGCGTCACCGCGTCGAGGAATTCGCGATCGTGGCTGATCATTACCAAGGTTCCCTGATAGCGCTTGAGCCACGCTTCCAGCCAGACCAGCGCGTCGAGGTCAAGGTGATTGGTCGGCTCGTCGAGCAACAGCAAGTCGGACGGGCACATGAGCGCGCGCGCCAGCTGCAGTCGCATGCGCCAGCCGCCGGAGAAACTGT
>Ga0302308_10002893_pt1 | contig 13813 bp, 12 predicted proteins | sample III_Palsa_E3_3_FD_200531 | JGI IMG/M metagenome (GOLD analysis project Ga0302308, IMG submission 200531) | Peat permafrost microbial communities from Stordalen Mire near Abisko, Sweden - III_Palsa_E3_3 | ecosystem: Environmental > Terrestrial > Soil > Palsa > Peat permafrost | place: Sweden... | reverse complement strand
GATACCAAGAGCAACAACAAAAAGCAGAAGCCCTATGAAGGAAAAACAAAGAACAATCCCTTGACACTAGTGACCTGCTCATAGAATGTCGGCTTATCGCCCAAAGGTGGTCGTATTGGCAATCCAGAAGGTATCCATGGTTTTGATGAGATTTGGTGAAGGCTCCTGACAGTACGGTGTCAGGAGGGTGTCAGTATGCTTCGTCTTGTGATCGTTAGTACAGAGGAGGCAGCATGAAGGAACAACCGAAGACGGGTGCGGTGTGGTTTGAGATTCCCTGCGCCGATCTGGAGCGGGCGGCGCAGTTCTACGAGACGATTCTCGATCGCAGGATGACGAAGGATGATGATTTTGGAGATCCGATGAATTCGAGAGAGCGGATGCGGATGTTTCCGACCGCTCCGGGCGGTGTGAGTGGGGCGCTGGTGAAGCGGCCGTTTCGGAAGCCGGGCGGCGGCGGGACGATGGTTTACCTGAACTGCGATGGCGAGCTAGATGCCGTGATTGGGCGGGTTCGTGAGGCGGGAGGATTGATTCTGATGCCGCGGACACCGGTTCCGGGAGGGTATGGCGCGTTTGCCTGCCTGAAGGATACGGAGGGGAATCATATTGGGTTGCATACTTCGATTTGAAAATGGCTCGAGTGCCCGCTGCGCGCGGGGCGGTCACTTCGTGACTTGTATACCCCTTCGGTTGGCGCTCCCGCGGGTCGCGATGAGATATCTTGTGCAGACCCTCGAGAGACTCGCGCGAATCGGTATACGCCTCACGAAGTGGGTAGGATGGGTGCATGCGACGGGCTGATCGACTCTTCCGTATTGTGCGAGTGCTGCGGGGTGGCCGGCTGCAGACGGCAAAGATGCTTGCGGAGAAACTTGAGGTTTCGGAGAGGACAATCTACAGAGATGTTCGAGATCTTCAAATCTCGGGGATGCCGATTGAGGGTGAGGCTGGGGTTGGATATACGCTGCGGCGGGATCTGGACCTGCCTCCGCTGATGTTTACTCGCGATGAGTTGACGGCGCTGGTGCTGGGAGCACGGATGGTGCAGGCGTGGGGCGGTGCGGCGAGCGCGGCTTCGGCTGACCAGGCGCTGCAACGAATTGAGGCGGTGCTGCCGGCGGATCTGCGGGAGCGGCTGGATGCGATTTTGATGTACGCGCCGGGACACAGGATGGTGCAGCCTCTGAAGGAGCGGCTGGATGTGCTGCATGAGGCGTGCATTGGTCGGCGTGCGCTGGCGTTTGGGTATGCGAAGGAAGATGGGCAGAGCAGCGAGCGTGAGGTAAGGCCGCTTGCGCTTTACTTCTGGGGTGGAGCTTGGACGCTAGCGGCTTGGTGCGAGCTGAGGAAGGATTTCAGGGTGTTTCGGATCGACCGGATGCAGGAGGTTCGGGTGCTGCGGCGCGAGTTTGTACAGAAGAAGGGGCAGCGGCTGGAAGACTTCGTGCGCGAGACGAAGAACGGGGTCGCGGAGTATGACGCCGCGATTCGGGCAGGCGCTACCGCCATGCAGAGTTAGTTCACGAGTTGTGTTGCTCGCTGGGAAGAGTCTTCTGTTGGGGACGACGATGAGTGCTTGGCCTTCGCACTTTGGGTAGAAAGGCAGTCGCGGACTCGCTTAAGCATGTCGGTGGGGTGGACGGGTTTTGTCAGGGTAGTAAAGGCGTGACCGGCTTCGCGAGCCTTTTCGAGCAGGTCGACAGTGGCGGCTTGTCCGGAGAATAAGAGGATCTTGCAGGTGGGGATGGCGTGTGTGAGGGTAATGGCGAGCTCGACGCCGGTCATTCCAGGCATCATGACGTCAGAGATGACGAGGTCGGGTCGGGTGCTTTGCGCGATCTCAAGACCTGAGAGCCCGTCGTAGGCGGTCACAGTTGAGAAGCCGTTGCGGGAGAGGATTACTGAGAGGGTGTCGGCGATGATGCGTTCGTCGTCGACGATGAGGACGACTGGCCTGGTTCTTTTGGGAACGACGACCAGGTCTTCGGTGGGGACTTCTGCGACTGGGACGACTTCAATCTTCAGTTTTACTTCACTGGCGGCCATGGACTTTACCTCTTCTTTGACCGTAGGCCTGTTTGGTTGATACGGGTTAACTCTTTTATATCTGTCAGTTATGGGGGAGCTTAGGGTGTGTTGAGGGCGTGTTGAGAAAAGCAACCTGTCAATTTGGTAGTGTTTAGTGTTACGTTAGCGTCACGTCAGTTTCTGATCACGATAAGGGTGAGGATGGTGGGGAGTGACGACGGCGAGTTCGCGTTGAAGGCTATGAAGTTCGAGTCGGTGTTGCAGGTCAATGTCCCCAAGGGTCGTGATGGGAAACACAAGGAGATCATTACGCAGCTGTTGGGCGATATTGCGCAGCTTGCGCCTGGGAGTGCGTTGAAGATCCCGCTGGATCAGCTTCCGGATACGAAGGAAAACGTCCGGTCGGCTTTGAGCAGGGCGGCCCGGCAGCAGAAGATCAACCTGGCTACGTCCAGTAACGATGAGTTTTTATTTGTTTGGAAGACGGATTAGTAACGTTCTGTAGAAACCCTTTTTTAGAACTAAAGACGCTGTCCTGCCGGACGGGCCCACTACGCGTGGGGCGGTCACTCGTGACTTGTATACCCCTTTGGTTGGCGTTTCCGTTGGTCGCGAGAGAATGATTGTGCCGACCAACGGGAGGGTCGCGCTTTAGTAGGGGTTGGGCTGGTTGCTTAGGATCTCTTTGCCGCCGCTCTGGGCGATGAAGAAGATCTTGCCGGGGAGCGTGGGGACGGGCTCGGAGAGATCCTGCCAGAGAAAGATGCGGCGAGGCTCGAGCCAACGGACTTTGAGGGAGAGGGCGTCTTCGAAGATGGGTGGGGCGTCGGGGAAGAAGGAGCCGTACCAGAGATTGCTGCTGCGGCCGTCCAGGATGTGGATGTCGGCGCGGTGGAGATAGAAGCCGAGGGTGCTGGCGGCTTCGTACTCGCCGTGGATGACGATGAGGTCGCTGGGTTTGAGCTCGAGCTCGATGGCGGTTGCGAGTTGGCGGGAGCTTAGGACGGGCGAGAAGATCTGAAGGCCCACATGCGCGGCGAGTATGAAGGCAAAGGTGGCGGCGGCGAGACAGAGGTTTGCGGCGTGGGGATGGTAGCTGCGGCGGAGAAGCCAGTTGGCCAGGGTTCCAGTGAAGAGCGCGATGGCGGTAAGGAGGAGTGGGTTGCGAAAGGCACCCATGGCCTGGGCGTTGAGGTCGAGGAAGTGGCCGAAGGAGAGGGCGTAGTCGCCGGGGTTTTGTTTGAGGAGAGAGGCGAGGTCGGTACCGGGGATGGGGGGGTGGGAGTGGAGGATGAAAAATCCGGCGATGAGTGCAGCGATGGAGCCGAGGACCAAAAGGACAGTTGCGATGCGTTGGCCGGAGCGGACGAGTGGGTTGGGGACGGTGAAGGATTCGGCTTCGGTGGCTTCGTCGTCGAGCCAGGCGGTGATGAGGAGGATCATGCCGGGGAGCGCGGGAAGGACGTAGTACTCCTGCCGGGTGGAGAGGGAGAAGAAAAGGACGGGGATGATGGCCCAGAGGCCGAGGAGGAGGAGGGTGCTTTCGCGCTGTGTGAGCGTGCGGATAGAAACCATTGGGCGGAGGGCTTTGTGCCAGGGGACGGTGGCGAGGGCACGGTATAGGAATGCGCTCCAGGGCATGAGCCAGATGAGGATGAGTCCCCAGAAGAGGAAGAGAGGAACGGTGTCGTAGTCGCGGGGGACGCGGAGGTTGAGGTAGCGGAGGAGCTGCTCGTTGACGAAGTAGAACCAGAGCCAGCCGTGGACGTTGCCGTCGGTGGGGAGGGGAACGGACCAGTGGCCGTGGGAGAAGGAGAGAGCGCCGGGATGGCCCTGGGTGGGGTTGGCGAGGGCGATGAGGATGTGCCACGGGGCGGCGACGATTAGAAAGACGATGATGCTTGAGATGGGGTGGAGTTGGCGGATGCGGGTGAGGACGGCGCGGAGATTGCGGCGGGTGAGGATCAGGTGGGCGAGGACGATGAGGACTGGGAAGACGATGCCGATGAGGCCCTTGGTGAGGACGTTGATGGCGCAGCAGATTGCGAAGAGCCAAGACAGCGTGTGGCCTGGGTGGGCTTGCTGAATGGGGTCGGATTCGGTGATCCAGTAGAAGAAGAGGGCGAGGGTGAGCCAGAGGCAGACGTCTGCGTCGGGTAGGAGGATGCGGGTGAAGATGAAGATGCCGAAGCTGGAGAGGGTGATGAGACCTGCGTAGAGTCCGGCTCGGTGGGATTCAGGTTGCTCCGGGGTTCCGAAGGCGCGGCGGGCGAAGCCTTCCAGGAAGAGGGCAAGCGTGAGAACGGTGAGGGCGATGGGGAGGCGCGCGGCGGCGGGGTTGACGCCGAAGAGTTTGAAGCTGAGAGCCATGCTCCAGTAGAGGATGGGGGCTTTTTCGAGGTAGCGGATGCCGTTGGCGTAGAGGGTGACCCAGTCGTGGCGGAGGATCATCTCGCGGGCGACTTCGGCGTGGACGGAGTCGGCGTCGTCGAGTAGCGGCGGGACGAAGAGAGTGAGCGACGCGTAGAAGAGGAGCCAGAGGACGAAGAGGGTGAGGCGGTTTTTTGCAGTGGGCGAGATGGAGGGTGTGGATGTTGTCGGCATGGTGCGGGTGTTAGGTGAGTTTATCAACTGTTGTGAAGGCGCCCTGCGCGGGCGGCGGTCACTTCGCGACTTGTATACCGGCTTCGCCTTGACCTCCCGATGGTCGACATGAAGATATTTCATCGCGACCAGCGGGAGCCTGCTAACTGAAGGGATATACCCGGCAGGCGCAAGGCTATGATGAGAAGCGTGTTGTTAGAGCGAGGGCGTTTGGGTTGAGTGAGCTGGTACAGGTTGTGGGGCCGCCGACGGAGCTGATCTTTGGGGATTGGTATCCGGCGCTGCGTGCTGGGGAGCTGCGCGAGGGAAAGACCGCGAAGGCGCTGTTGCTGGGGGTTCCGCTTTTGTTGGGACGGAAGACGGGTGGGAAGCTGTTTGCGATGAGGGATCTTTGTCCGCATCGCGGAATTCCGCTGTCGGCTGGGTGGTTCGATGGGGAGACAGTGACGTGCAAGTACCACGGGTGGAAGTTTGAGCCTTGCAGTGGTCAGTGCCAGGAGATTCCTTCGCTGACGAGCCATGAGACGCTGGACCCGACGAAGATTTATGCGAGTGCGTTTCCTTGTGAGGAGAGGGATGGGTTTGCGTGGGTCTACATTCCGGAGCCTGGTGCCGGGCGGCTGCCTGCTGCGGGAACCGGACGGGTGAGTGATGCGCTGCCGCTAGTGCCGGAGGTGCCAAAGTTTTCTGCAAAGTTTCGGAGTGCGCATCTGGAGGCGGATCTGCCGTGCAATGTGGATCACGGGATTATCGGGTTGATGGATCCGGCGCATGGGCCGTTTGTGCATCAGGCGTGGTGGTGGCGGAGCAGAGCGAGTATTCATGAGAAGACGAAGCACTTTGAGCCATTGAATGACGACGAAAATCATGGGAGAAATGCCGGGTTTCGGATGTCTTCGCATGCTCCCAGTGCGAACTCTGCGCCTTATAAGCTGCTGGGAGTTTATGGGGAGCCGATAACGACGACGATCGATTTTGTGCTGCCGAATCGGCGGTACGAGACGATTCGCGCTGGGGAGAAGTGGTTTTCGAGTTTGACGACGATTACTCCGGTGACGGCTTCGACGTGCAGGATTGATGTGATGGCGGCGTGGAATGTTTTTTATCATGTGCCATTTGTAACTTCAATTGCTACGTTTTTTGGGGCGCGGTTTGTGCGGCAGGATCAGGAGACGATGATTGAGCAGGCGGAGGGATTGCGGTTTCATCCCGGGCTGATGTTGATTGATGACGCGGATAAGCCGGCGAAGTGGTACTTCGCGTTGAAACAGGCACGGTTGAAGGGGACGGGCGAGCATCCGCTGAGTGGGCCGGTTACGCTGCATTGGCGGAGTTGAGCTCTCCTGCTGGAGGCCTCCTGCGCGGAGGGCGGTCACTTCGTGACGCGTATACCTTTTAGGGATTAGTGATCGGCTTGGGCCTTCCGTTGGTCGGCGATTGGCTTGGCGGCGGGATTAGGTTTTTTGGGTTTTGGCGATTGCGGTGCGCAGGGCTGGGATGCCGCCGGGGTTGACGGCCCCGTGACCGCAGGCGAAGCGCTTGATGGGGAAAGAGAGGAGCTTGTTGGCGGTGACTACTGCGGTGGCTTTGCTCCAGGTGCCGACGTTGGGGAAGAACCATGGCGGATAGCCGCTGACAGTAAGCTGGCCGACGCTGCCGAGGGCGTCGCCGGCGTAGAGGGTGCCGTCGCGCTCGTCGAGGAAGGCGAGATGGCCGGGGATGTGGCCGGGAGTTTCGATCGTGCGGAGGGAGCCGTAGAGTTCGCCTTCGATGAGGAGACGCGTGGGGTGGGCGTCGATACCCGGCAGGCCGCCGCGTATCTCTTCGTTGGATTCGCCGGGTAGGAGAGATTTGTCTGGTGGTTTTTGAAGGAGTGGGAGAGTGCGCGCGTTGGAGGTGAATTCTATGGGCCCGAGTTTTGCGAGGAGGGCGTCGACGGAGCCTACGTGATCTACGTGCGCATGGGTGAGGAGGATGCGGCGGATTGGCGCGCCGAGGGCTTTGGCGGCGGCGAGGATGTTGTCGGCGGAGTTGGAGAGGTTGGCGTCGATGAGGGTGAAGCCGTCGGACTCGCGGACGAAATAGCAGTTGACGAGACCGATGCGGGTGAGCTGGTAGCCGTTGGCGGTGACTGGGGTCGTCTTCATGTTGGTTTGATGATGAGGGTATCTGTGAAGAGGTCGAGATGCAACGAGCGTGATCGCTGATGGATGTTTGATTCGTCAGCTGTAGTGAAATAGTATTTGGCCACGCCTTCCGTAGGGCTTCTCCAGTAGCTGATCTTCGGGCCCCTTTTTTGCGACGGACCTTTTTGTAGGAAGCAATCTGAGTTTCGTCCCACAATCTCAAAACAAGCGTGTCACTGGTTTAAGGAGAACTGATGCGGCGTATGTTCAGGTGGTGCTGTTTCACTCCGGTTGCGGCTCTTTTGGTTTGCACTACGTTTGGGCGTTGCGAGCCTGTGCAGCAGATGACACCGCTGCTGCTCACGGTGCATGACGCGCCCGTGCCTTTCAGGGGATCGGATGGTCTGACGCATCTGGTCTATGAACTGTGGCTCGCCAATGTTTCAAGTGGCGAGGCGAAGATAGAAGATGTCGAAGTGATGGGTGATGGTGCGGTTCTTCAGACGCTTGATGCGACTGCTGTTTCACAACGTCTTCAGCCGGCTGGGCGGCGTGATTCTTCCGGAGTGCTGGCGCAGGGGACGCAGTCGATCCTTTTCTTGAACGTCGTTCTTCGCGACGGCAAGATTCCGAAGCAGCTTTCGCACCAGATCAAAGCGCGCTATAGCGCGGCGCCTCCGGGGCAGCAGGAGCTGACGGAGATGGGCGGTGTAACGGTGCCGGATCGTCAGCCAGTTGTACAGATCAGCGCTCCGCTGCGGGGCGATGGGTACGTCTCGGCTGATTCGTGTTGCGACTCCACGCGACATATGCGGGCTGCGATGCCGATCAACGGGCGGGTCTATGTGTCTCAGCGATTCGCTGTGGATTGGGAGCAGCTTGATGGAGGCAATCGCATCTATGTGGGGCCGCGCGAAAAGCTGGAGAGTTATACGATCTTCGGCAAGCCGGTGTTTGCGGTCGCGGATGGTGTTGTTGCGGGTGTGGTGACGGGACTACCTGAACAGATACCAGGAAAGTATCCGACGAATATTTCTATCGAAGAGGCGGATGGAAACTCTATCATTGAGGATCTTGGGGGGCACCACTTTGCTTTGTATGCGCATATGCAGTCGGCGAGTATTCGTGTCCATCCTGGGGATAAGGTGACGCGGGGACAGGTGATTGGCCTGGTCGGCAACTCGGGTAACTCGGTTGCGCCGCATCTGCACTTTCACGTGATTGATTCTGAGCTGTCGCTTGCATCGAACGGGCTGCCCTATCAGATCGACGCCTTCAAGGTTACGGCTGCGACTCCCGGAACGAAGGCTTTTGATGAAGCCGAGGAGAACGGAACGCCGCTGGCGATCACTTCTTTGTCGCCTCCGCAGCTGGTCAGGGATTCGCTGCCTCTTGATCAGCTGATCATTTCACTGACGCCTCGTTGATCGTTTGGTTATGAATTCTGCGGTGTTGTGAAGATACGGATCAGTGCATACTGGATGGGATGGTCGGATCGAGACAGGGATTGAAGAAGACGGCGGGACAGCAGAGCCAGGCTCAGCGTTTCATGGCGGCGATTGAAGGGGTGATCGATCGCGAGGTGCGTCCCGCTGATAAGGAAGTAATTGACGCACTGCTCGACTTTTCTCCGCCGGAGATGCGGAGTGTGATGTGGGTGGGACGAGAAGGCAAGACGGTGATGAGCGATTTCGCGAAGGGTATTGGCGTGCCGCTGAGTACGGCGACACGGATCGTGAATCGGCTGGTGAAGAAGGGGATTGTGGTGCGGCAGCGGTCGGATACGGACCGCCGGATCGTCGAAGTGGATCTGAGTCCGGTTGGGTATGAGTACAAAGCGAAGTTTCTTGCGAAGCGGATGAAGCTGACGCAGAGGTTGCTGGCTCCTTTGAGCGACGTGGAGCGGGAGACGCTTCTGTTTCTGATGGAGCGGGCGTTAAGGCTTTCGGCGCCCGCAGCCAAAAAAAGCTAAAGATAGATTGAATCCTTTGCGGCGGCGGGCAATCCTATTGGCTAACACTTCCATGTGGCAATATTTCCATTAATCAAGTATTGTTAGATGAAAGTATCCTCCATTCCGGCCTTTGGAGATCAGCGCCGATTCGGAGACTATTTTCGCCGGCCAGGGGATTAAGGCTGGATTGGGAGCGGTTCAGTAGCAGGAGCGCTTATGAAGACGAGCATTCGATTGCCTAAAGAACAGAGTTCGATTTCGCAGCAGGTTCGCCAGTGTCTTGCAGGGGATGCACTGGCGTGGAGGGAGCTGTTTGGTTCGTATTACAGGCTCATCTACTACCTTTGTTATAAGTTCACGGAGTCTTATAGCGATGCGGAGGATCTGACGCAGGACGTCTTCCTGAAGATTTACTGCAACCTGTCGCGGTTCGACGGCGAGAAGGGGAGCTTTCAGAACTGGATTCGCCATGTTACGCGCAACCATCTTGTAGACCACTTTCGCGCTACACAGCTTCTTCGCGTGAGCGACTCGCTGGATGCGGATATGGACGAAGAGGAGGACGGCTGCACGAGAGCGCATCGTCTGGTAGACGCGGGGCCATCGCCGGAGCAGAGTTTTGCGAGCCTTGAGGTGAAAGCGAGAATTTACGCTGCGCTGGGGCAGCTTTCGGCTTATAGCCGCGATGCGATTATTCTGTGTGATCTTGAAGATCGGAACTATCTGGAGGCTGCGCAAATTCTGGGAATACCGGAGGGCACGGTGAAGAGCCGTCTGAGCCGGGGTCGCGCTGAGTTGGCGAGGGCGCTTGCTGGGAGTGAAGACGCGATTCGCAGACCCGTGAACCGCGTCTCAGAACGAACGACTGATCGCAAAGCATCGAAGGTGAAGACGAGGCCTGCGTTTGGATGCGTGGTGTATCAATCAAGCGTTGCGTGATGGATTTAGAAGGAGCTGACACCCTCTTCGATGACGAGCTGGTCGACCTTGATATTCATGGTCTCGCCTAGTTTTTTGAAGCCCTCTTTCCATTCGTCGGTCCAGTAGTTGGTGTCGCTGCGGCGGAGGAGATCGTTCCAGATGTTCTGGGCCTGCCAGATGTTTACTTCGAAGGGCATTTTGTGTGTGGCTTCGGCAACGACGAGGGCGGTAGAGAGAGCGTCGGCGGCTGAGTGGTCGCCTGCGGCCGCGGCTTCGAGGCGGATCATGGCGCGCTTCATGCGCTGTCCGGTGGTGTAGCTGAGGAGCTGCGTGTCGAGGGCGATCTGATCGGCTTCGGCGCGGGCTAACAGAGCTTCGATGTCGGCGGGGTCGAAGGCATCGGATTCGATGGCCTGACGCAGACTGGCGTTGATGGCAAAGCGAGCCGCGGTGGCGAGGGCTGGCGGGGCGGTCATTCCGGATTCGGTGAGGAAGTGCATGAGGGAGGCGTGGTCGTCGTAGATCTTGCGGAGGGAGTCCTCCATCTCGGAGACGGTCTGGTTGAGGATGGTGCTGAGGATGCGGTGCTGCTCGTCGGCGAAGAGCGAGATGAGAGAGTAGGCAGTTTCGCCGAAGAAGCGATCGATGAGGCGGATGACCTCGGGTAGATTGGCGCGGCGGATGGCGACGCTGATGTCGGTTGAGAAGGTGGCGAAGGCTTCGACCTCTGCGGGGTTGGTCGAGTTGTAGGGTTTGACGGCGGCGGAGAGGTTCTGGTCGCCGAGGTGAAGGACGGCGAAGCACAGCTCCTCGCTCTCTTCGGTGATGCGGGAGTAGAGGAGCGCACGGCCCAAGGCGACGCGGCCGCGGCCTGAGTTGAAGACCTCCTGGCTTTCGCGGTGGACGTCGAAGCAGAAGAGCTCGCCGTGTTCGGGATAGGCGCGGAAGATGGAGCTGATGGCGTAGTGCGCGCCGACCTGCTCGAGGCCGATCTTCATGTTGGTGACGTAGCGGCGGTAGACTTCGGCGCCGTTGGCCATCTCGGGGACGTTGCTTTTAGCGTTGGAGAGACGGTTGAGGAACTCAGTTTCTAGAGCTGCGCCTGCGGGGCCGAAGAGTTTGGCGGCGAGCTGAAGGACGCGCCCGGCGTAGGCGATGATCTGGACTGTTTCGATGCCGGAGATCTCGTCGAAGAACCAGCCACAGCTGGTGTACATGAGCTGGGTGTGGCGCTCAAGCTCCATGAGTTCGAGCGCCGCGACGCGTTCGTTTTCGCTGAGGGGACGGATCGCATGCTCGGCGAAGAACTTAATGATGGCCGCTGGGGAGCGATCGAGGACGACCTGGATGTAAGCGTCGCGTGTGGCCCAGAGATCGTTGAAGAAGGATTTGGAGAGCTTCTCGGCTAAAGGCGAAGTGGCGTCGCGGAGGTAGTCGAGGGATTCGCGAAGGGGCGCGCGCCACTCTTGGTTCCAGCCAGCTTTGCCGCCGTTGCAGCCGCAGTTAGAGCGCCAGCGCTCGACGCCGTGGGCGCAGGACCACGAGGTGTCTTCGGCTACTTCGGCCTCCCATTTAGGTGGGAATTTTTCGAGGAATTCGCCGTAGTTGGTGAGCTTGGCGTGGCCGCCTTCTTCGATCCAATGCATGGCGTAGGAGAGAGCCATCTCGCCATGTTTGTGGTGGTGGCCGTAGCTTTCGCCGTCGGTGGCGACGTGCGAGAGTTGGGCGATCTCGGGATCTCCGGGGGAGGCTGGGTGAAAGCCGCTGAGGAGACGGCTACCGAAGTTTTCGCCGCTGTTGAGGAGGCCTTCGAAGGCGATGGCGCGGGAGCCGGGGCCATCGTAGAAGAAGACGGCGATGCTGCGGCCCTCGTCGAGCTTGACGAGGTAGGGGTGGGTTGGGTCGACGTTGGCGCTGGCGGTCTGGGTCCAGGCTTCTTCGACTGGAGCGGCAGCGGCTTTTGCGGCTGCGACGGGGTCGAGATCGGGTTTCGAAGCTGTACCAGCGAGGGTCGCGAGACGGCGAACGCGGGCGCACTGGACGGGAGCGAGAATGGTGAACTTGATGCCTTCCTGCGCCATGAGGTCGAGGACACTGCGATTGACGGCGGTTTCGGCGAGCCACATGCCTTCGGGCTTGCGGCCGAAGCGATGTTCGAAGTCGGCGATGCCCCAACGGATCTGAGTGAGGGCGTCGCGCTGGCTGGCGAGCGGCATGATGATGTGGTTGTAGACCTGGGCGACGGCTGATCCGTGCCCGCTGTAGCGCTGGGCGCTGACCTTGTCGGCGTCGACGATCATGCGGTAGGTGCGGGGGGCCTTGTCTTGCAGCCAGCTGAGGAGCGTGGGGCCGAAGTTGAAGCTCATCCGCGCGTAGTTGTTCATGATGCGGATGATCTCGTTCTGCTTGTTGGTGATGCGGGAGGCGCCATTGGGGGCGTAACACTCGGCGGTGATGCGGTCGTTCCAGTCGTGATAGGGAGCGGCGGAGTCCTGGACTTCTACGGTTTCCAGCCATGGGTTCTCGCGGGGCGGCTGGTAGAAGTGGCCGTGGACGCAGACGAAACGGGGCGCCTCTAAGGTGGAGGACTTGCTCTTTGCTGATGTCTTCGACTTTGCCATTGATCCTTTGATGACGTTGGTGGTGATGGAACTGCCTGATTATGTGGCGGGAATGGAAGTTAGATGCGGTTTAGGGCTCTGAATTCAGAGGGAGTGTCATTTTGCCGGCTGCCAGATCGCAGGCGCGCCAGAGATACCAGCTTGCGACGGAGCACCAGGGCTGCCATTTTTTTGCTCGACGTCGCATGACGTCGGGCTTGGGGAGATCCATAGGGGTGACTTTATCGGCGGGTTTGAGTTTGCCGAAGGTGAGGGCAAAGCCTTTACGGACGCCGTAGTCGTCGACAGGGAGGATGTTGGGGCGGCCGAGGCGGAAGATGAGAAGCATCTCGACTGTCCAGCGGCCGACGCCGCGGACCTGGATGAGGTGCTCGATGATGGCTTCGTCAGACATACGGCGGATACGGGTAAGGGTAGGGACGGTGCCATCGAGGGTTTTGGCGGCGAGGTTGCGGAGGGCAAGGGACTTGTTGTGCGAGAGGCCGGCGGCTCGGAGCTGCTCGTTGGGGCATTCGAGGAGGTGCTGGGCAGCGAAATGTTCGTTGGAGGTGACGGGGTAGAAGCTTTCGAGCAGGCGGCGGTGGATGGCGGCGGCGGCTTTGCCGTGAAGTTGCTGATAGATGATGCTTTCGACGAGAGCCTCGAAAGGAGATTGCGTGCTGGCGACGCGGAGTTTGAAGGGGCCGGCGCGCTCGATGAGTTTGCCGAGTTTGGGATCGGCGGCGGATAGATCGAGCAGGGCTTGGGTGGAGTCGTAGCGGGGAGAACGCGGAGTGTGGAGCGGACGCGGCATGACACTGACGGTATCGCAGGAGGGGCGCGGAAGTCTTGTGCGCGATTAGCAGAATTCGGACTAAGTTGGTTCGGATTTACAACTCCGATACGTTTCGGGCAGGGTAGATGTTGTATTCGTTTCCAGCCGATGAACAAGCTTGTACGAGATGTTGTGTTGATGGTGGTGGAGCGGGTTCGATAATCGGATGTTGCAGCAAGAAAATCAGTTGCGAGTTGTTGTGGAGGAGTTGAGACGCGCTTTTCCACTGCTATACTCGGAGTTTCGAAGCCAAGAATTTTCAGAGCGTGTCCAATTGCGGACGCCGTCAACGCCGACTTATGATCGCTCGGCAAAGTAGCCAGAAGCAGTACCTAACCCTTGACAGCAACTTCTCAACCCTTAGCTCAGGTAATGCAGAGGAAGCAGGAACGCACTCATGGCGCAAGTTTTTGACCGCAGTTCGAACGCGCTGGCTCGATTCAGCCTGGTATTGACTGGTGTGATCGTCATCGCGCTCGGCGTCACTTTGAACGAGCTGCAACGATCGCCGTGGGTGACGCGGCAGGGACAACGCCCGGACCAGCCGGTGCCGTTCAGCCACAAGCACCACGTCCAAGGGCTTGGACTGCAGTGCCAGTACTGCCACACGCAGGTGGAGAATGCGGCGTACGCGGGAATTCCTCCGACCAAGACATGCATCAACTGCCATGCGCAGATCTGGACCAACGCCGATCTGCTGGAGCCGGTGCGGCTGAGCTGGGCGACGGGCGCATCGATTCAG
>Ga0302308_10002889_pt1 | contig 13826 bp, 13 predicted proteins | sample III_Palsa_E3_3_FD_200531 | JGI IMG/M metagenome (GOLD analysis project Ga0302308, IMG submission 200531) | Peat permafrost microbial communities from Stordalen Mire near Abisko, Sweden - III_Palsa_E3_3 | ecosystem: Environmental > Terrestrial > Soil > Palsa > Peat permafrost | place: Sweden... | reverse complement strand
AGTGTCTTTGACGGCGTGCTGGATATGCTGGCGGGACGATATCCGTCGGATGAGTTTGCGGAGCTGAGGCCACGGGTCACCTGGGATAGAAACAAGAATTGGATTACTCCACGTGCTGGAGTGAAGCGGATTGCAATTCTGAATGGTGGGACGATTCCTGATCGCGGAACGTATGGAGTGTTTCTCGCTGGACAAAGAGCGAAGCCGGTTCGGGTGGGTGAGCTGGATGAGGAGATGGTCTTCGAGAGTAGGACGGGAGATACATTTATCCTTGGCGCTTCGACGTGGCGGATTGATGAGATCACACATGATCGCGTGTTGGTGACGCCAGCTCCGGGCGAAGCAGGGAAGATGCCGTTCTGGCATGGAGACGGGGCAGGAAGGCCGCTGGAGTTTGGGCGAAGGATTGGCGCGCTGGTGCGGGAGTTGCGGGAGACTCCGCGCAGTGTTGCGATGGCGCGGCTGACGACTGAACATGATCTGGAGCCGGCGGCGGCGGAGAATGTATTGCGGTATCTGGCGGATCAGGAGCTGGCTACCGTGATGGTTCCTGATGACAGGAACATCGTGATTGAGCGAGTGAGAGATGAGCTGGGAGATTGGCGGGTGTGTGTGCTGACACCGTTTGGCAGCAGAGTACATGCGCCGTGGGCGATGGCAGTGACAGCTAAGCTTCGTGCAGGGAATGGGCAGGAAGTGGAGACGATGTGGTCGGAGGATGGCTTTGTATTGCGCTTTCCTGAGACTGACGAAGCTCCTGCGATTGATTCGATTCTGCTGGGGTCGGAGGAGGCTGCGGAGCTGGTGCTGCGACAGTTGGGATCGACAGCATTGTTTGCGGCGAAGTTTCGCGAGAGCGCGGCACGGGCGTTGTTGTTGCCGAGGAGGAGGGCAGATGGACGGACTCCCCTGTGGCAGCAGAGGAAACGCGCGTACGACTTGTTGAGCGTGGCGAGCCAGTATGCTTCGTTTCCGATTGTGCTGGAGGCTTATCGGGAGTGTTTGCGAGATGTGTTTGATATGCCGGCGCTGATGGAGACGTTGCGGAATATTGAGAGCCGGTCACTGCGGGTGCATACAGTGGACTCGAGAACGCCTTCGCCGTTTGCTTCGGCGCTGCTCTTTAGTTATGTGGCGAACTACATCTATGACGGGGATGCTCCGCTCGCAGAGAGGCGTGCTCAGGCTCTTTCAATTGATCAAGACCAGCTGCGGGAGTTGATGGGCGATGCAGATCTTCGTGAGTTGTTGGATATCCATGCGATTGAGGAGACGGAGGAGCAGCTGCAGTGTACCGCTGAAGGGTATCGTGCGCGAAACATGGATGGGGTTCATGATTTGTTGCTGCGGCTGGGTGATTTGACTCGGAGTGAGTTGTTGGCGAGATGTGTAACCAGCGAGGTTGCAGACAGTATTGGGAAACTGATGCGTGCTCGACGAGTGCTGGAGGTGCAGGTTGCTGGAGAGAAGCGGCTGATTGCCGTGGAAGATGCGGCGCGGTACCGGGATGCGTTGGGAGTGCCACTGCCGCCGGGATTGCCTAGAGCGTTTCTGCAGGAGGCTCCGGATGCGCTGTTGGATTTGATCAGGAGATTTGCGCGCAGCCACGGACCCTTCACTACGCCTGAAGCTGCAGGACGGTTCGATTTGTCTGCGGAGAGTGTAGAGGCTGTACTGCAGCGGCTCATTCAGAGCGGCAAGGTGGTAGAGGGTGGATTTCGTCCGGGTGGGATTCATCGCGAGTGGTGTGATAACGAGGTGTTGCGTTCGATTCGCAGGAGGTCTCTGGCTCGGCTGCGGAAGGAAATCGAGCCGGTGGAGCAGAGAACGCTGGCCCGGTTGTTTACGCGGTGGCAAGGTGTGGTTCAGCCGAGGCGTGGATTGGATGCGTTGCTGGATGTAATTGAGAATCTGCAGGGAGCGCCATTGCCGGCTTCGATTCTGGAGACGGAGATTCTGCCCGCGCGGTTGCTGGGGTATAAGACTGTGGATCTGGACACATTGGTCGCTGCGGGTGAGGTGGTTTGGGTTGGGTTCGATCCGATCGGAGAGAGGGATGGGAGGATTGGACTATACCTCGCGGAGAAACTTCCTGCGCTTTGGCCGGTTGCTGCTGCGCAGCCAACGGTGCGTGCAGTGCGGGACGAGGATGGGAATATAGTTCCTGCTGTTGAGGCGGCGCTTAGTAAGGAGGCCGAGATTGTGGAGTACCTGAAGGGGCGTGGGGCTTCGTTCTTCCAGGATCTGCATGATGGAGTTGGTGGAGGGTATCCAGGAGAGACGCTGGAGGCGCTTTGGAGTCTGGTGTGGAAGGGGATACTGACCAATGATGGCATGGCGGCTCTGCGTGCTTATTGTGAGAAGCCGGCTGCGAGTGGTTCGAGGACACCGGCGCGCAGAGTGCATCAGCAGACGGGATTCCGATCGAGAAGGACAACTCCGCCGACTGCTCAAGGGAGATGGGCGCTGAATGTGGCTGCGTTTGCTGGTAAGAGATCGGCTACGGAGTGGAGCCATGCGATAGCGCAGCAGTTGCTGACGCGCTATGGCGTGGTGTTTCGAGAGACGGCGCATGCGGAGAATCTTCCAGGTGGATTTTCAGCGATCTACGACGTGATGAAGGCGCTGGAGGAGAGTGGAAAGATTCGGCGTGGTTATTTCGCAGCTGATCTTGGCGCGACGCAGTTTGCGATGCCAGCTGCAGTGGATTTGCTGCGGTCGCTTCGCGTGCAGCAGGATGCTGCGAAGGTGGAGATGCTGCAGTTAGCCGCGACTGATCCGGCAAATCCTTATGGGGCGTTGATGCGATGGCCAGCAGCACCGGATGCCGGGTCTTCGTTGACCCGGAGTGTTGGGGCGAGAGTGATTCTTTGTGATGGGGCGCTGGTGGCTTATCTGCGGCGAGGGAATCCTAATTTACAGGTGTTTCTGCCTGATGAGGAGCCGCAGCGGTCCCAGGTGGCTCGGAGTCTTGCTGCGTTTCTGGTTACGCGGGTACACGACGACGAGGATTCGAGTGGGCGGGGCGGAATGTTGATAGCCAGCGTGAACGGAGTTGTGGTGGCGGAACATCCGATGGCTAGATTTTTGCTGGATGCGGGATTTGCGGCGGGAGCGATGGGGTTCAATGTGCGAAGGGGATTGCCTCCGCTGCCTGGTGCTCGCGGTGAGGTGAGAGCGAATGCCTGAAGGGGACACAATCTATCGGGCGGCGCGGGCACTGCAGAAGGCGATTGGGCGCAAGGTGGTGACGGGGTTCGACACTGGGTTGGCGAAGTTGGCTCGGGTGAATGATGATGCTCCGCTGGTGGGGAGGACGGTGGAGAAGGTGGAGTCGCAGGGGAAGTGGTGTCTGATATTTTTCTCGGACGATTTGATTCTGGTGACGCACATGTTGATGAGCGGCAGCTGGCATCTGTATCGCACTGGAGAGAAGTGGTGGATGGGACGAGATCGGATGCGAGTCGTGATTCGGACTGCAGATTGGGAGGCTGTGGGGTTCAATATTCCGGTGGCGGAGTTTCATACGGCGCGGTCGCTGGAGCAGTCAAGCCAAGTACCTAAGCTGGGCCCCGATGTTTTGTCGGATGAGTTTACGGTGGAGCGTGGCGTGGAGCGGCTGGCTGCCTATGGGAGGGAGAGTCCTGATGCGGAGATTGCGGTGGTGCTGCTGAATCAGCGGGTGCTGGCGGGGTTGGGAAATGTTTATAAGAGCGAGGTGGCGTTTGCGGCGGGGGTGAATCCGTTTCGTGCGATGAGTACGATTACACCAAGAGAGATGGACGTGATAGTGGAAGTGGCGCAGCGGTATATGAAAGCGAATGTGGTGGACGGCGCTGGGGACGCGATTGTGACTTACTCAGGAAATCGGAGGACGACGCACTCTTCGAATCGTGAGGAACGGCTTTGGGTGTATGGACGGCAAGGGCAGGAGTGTCGGCGATGCGGGGCTTCGGTGATGATGCGGAAGCAGGGGGTGCAGGCTCGGTCGACTTACTGGTGTCCGGAGTGCCAGCCGTGGGTTGGGGAGGCGGCTGCGCCGGTGGGACGGGCTACGGTTGTGCGGCGCGGAAAGATCGGGTGTTAGTTCAACCTATTTATTGCTGAGGCGGAGTGGGCTGAGGTTGAGGCTGTTTATCTTTGTCTTTGCCACCGCCGAATATCTTCTGGAAGAAATTTTTCTTCTTGGGCTGGGCAGGCTGCTGGGTGGTGTCGGGGGCGTTGCCGTCGGGTGGGGTGTTGGGTGGGACGCGGACGATGGGTGCGCCGGTGGTCGGTGGCGGTTGGGTTGTCTCTGACTTGCTACCACCTATGCCGAGGATTCTCTGGATGAGGTTTTGGGGGCTTTCGCCCATCTGGCTGCAGGTGTTGACCGGCGCGGTGCCATCGAGGAAGGCTACGTAGAAGTTGCCGCTGGGGCAAGTAGAGTCGGCGAGGAGATTGCTAGTCTTGTCGATGCGGGCGGCGGTGACTCCTGCAGGCGCGCTGAACGGTTTGACGTCGGAGTACTGGGGAAGCTGGATGGCGCGTTTCATGAACTCGGCCCAGAGGGGAGCGGCCGCGTCAGCCCCCTGGAGCGGTCGTGATAGCCCGTGCGAGATATCTGTGTAGTCGTCGTTGCCGACCCACACGACGCAGATGAGGTTGGAGGTGTAGCCGGCGAACCAGACGTCGTGGCTCGTCCCTGTTTTGCCAGCCGCTGGAGCCAGGAATCCGTGCTGGCGGGCAGAGGCACCGGTGCCGCGAGTCATGACGTTTTCGAGCAGTGACTGGGTAAGATAAGCCACGCGCGGATCGAGGATCTGCTTGGCTTCGGGAGAGAAGTCGGAGACGACATCGCCGTTCGCGTTCCGTACGGATGCAAGCATCCATGGGTTTAGGTGGACGCCATTGTTGGCGAAGACCGTATAGGCGCCTGCCATGTCGATGGGCGTGGCGCTGTAGGTGCCGATGGCAACCGAAGGGGTTCCGCGGGCGCTGGTGATTCCGGCGGAGCGGGCGAGAGCGGCCACATTGCCGAATCCGACCATTTGAGCGAGCGAGATGGTGGCGATGTTGAGTGAGTGGTCGATGGCGTCGACGGCAGTTACCATGCCAGGATATTCGCCCTTCTCGAAGTTGCCTGGGGTATAGGGCTTGCCGTCATACATGAAGGTCGTGGTGTCGTCATTCAAGGGGGTCAGGGCGGTGAAGACGCCACCGCCGCCTGCGTCGCCTCCATCGCCGAGGGACAGACCGTTGAGGCTGGTGTTGTAGGCCGCGGCGTAGACGAAGGGTTTGAAGATGGAGCCGGTGGGTCGCTCGGCGACGGCGTGATTGAGTTGGGAGGCGCCGTAGTTGCGACCACCGACGAGGGCTAGGATCTGTCCGGTGTGGGGGTTGATGGCGACGAGAGCGACCTGGGGATAGGTGATGGGGCCGGGTAGCTCGCCCTTGGGTGTCTTGTGCAGCTTACGGACGAGCTCGTCGACGTTCTTCATTCCGATCTCGACGGCCTCGGAGGCGGCACGTTGAAGTTCGGGGTCGAGCGAGGTGTAGATGCGGAGGCTCTGGTGGGCGATGTCCTGGTCGCCGATGTGCTTGACGAGCTGGTCGTGGACGAGGTCGACGAAGTAGGGGGCTTCGCTGGCGTCGATGTTTGGCGGGGCGAGGCGGAGGGGTTCGGCCTTTGCGGCCTGCGCCTGACTGGCGGTGATGGCGCCGGTTTCGACCATGGATTCGAGGACTACGTTGCGGCGCTCCATGGCGCGCTCGGGATGGCGGTAGGGGTTGAGGCGAGTGGGGGACTGGATGGTGCCGGCGAGGAGTGCACATTCGGCGAGGTCGAGTTGCTGGAGATTTTTTCCGAAGAAGGTCTGGGCGGCTTCGCCGAAACCGTTGATGGCGTAGCTGCCGCGTTGACCGAGATTGATCTCGTTGGCGTACATCTCGAAGATCTGCTTTTTGTTAAAGCGGGCTTCTAGCTGGAAGGTGATGAGGATCTCGATCATCTTGCGCTTGATGCGCTTCTCGGGCGAGAGGAAGAGATTTTTTGCGAGCTGCTGGGTGAGAGTGCTTCCGCCGCAGGTTCGGTGATGCGTGACGAGATCGGAGAAGGCGCATTTGGCGATTCGAAGATAGTTGATTCCGCCGTGGTTGAAGAAGTCACGGTCTTCAATGGCGGTGACGGCCTGCACCATGCGCGGGGGAATCTCGTCGTAGGTGACGAGGCGACGTTTGGTGCGGTTCTTGTCTTCGGAGAGAGCCGTGATGAGTTGCGGTTCGAGCTCGTAGGCGCTGAGGATGACGCCGTTTTCGGCGGTAATGCTCTGTACAACTCCGCCGCTTGTATTGATCGTGGCGCCGTCAGTGTTGTGGTAGCTCTCTGGGCCAGGTTTGATGAAGATGTTGTCGGCGTTGAGCTGGTAGGTGCCGAGTTGGGTGTTGCTGTTGTAGCCTGCCTGGCGCAGGTCGGCGGCGATGGCAGCGGCGCTGAGCTTCTGTCCGGCACGAACCTCGCGTGGAGCGGCGTAGATTTGCGAGACGCTGGCGAAGATGGGGCCGGAGGCGATGCGGTCGTCGACGACGCGCTGGTAGTGATAGTAGAAGTAGGCGAAGACAGAGCAGCCGACTACCAGGATGCCGAGCAGTGTGATGAGGGCGATGCGCAGAATGCGCGACTCCAGCGGAGGGCGTGTGGTGCTAGTGCGCGCGTTGCTGCCGTATTTGAGTTTGACTGGCAAGAGGCTCTTTCGTTGGACGTTTAGAGGCCAGCTACGGAGAGCGAGTTGTGCAGCGTGGCGGTTATCTGGCCGGATACCTTTGCGGTTACCTCATTGATAGCGACGTCTTCGGTGATATTCCGGAGGCGGTCGAGAAATTCTACCTTGCCCTCGGCTACTCCGCGACCAATATTGATTCGGTATGGGATACCAACGAGATCCGCGTCTTTGAACTTGACTCCAGCGCGTTCATCCCGGTCGTCCAAGAGAACGTCTGTGCCTGCGGCTTCGAGTTCCGCGGCGATCTTTTCTCCTGCGGCGAGAAGGGCCTCGTCGCCGATGTTGGTGATCGTGACGACGACCTGGAAGGGTGCTATGGCTGGGTGAAGGGCATAGGCGGCGCCCTGGTTCGCAGCCGCGGAGGATTCGATGGCGGAGGTGAGGATGCGCTCGATGCCGATGCCGTAGCAACCCATGATAGGGGTAACTTCTTTGCCGTCGCGGTTGAGGACGGAAGCTCCCATGGACTTCGTGTACCTGCTGCCCAATTTAAAGATGTGGCCGATCTCGACAGCTTTGCCGAGGCGCAGGGGCTGGCCGCCGATGGGGTCGAGCTCTCCTTCGATGATGTTGCGAACATCCGTGATAAGAGTGGGTTTGAAGTCGCGCATGGGGGTGACGTTGCGGAGGTGGTACTCCTCTTTGTTGGCTCCTGCGATTAGGTTGGTGCGGCCTTCGAGCGCTTTGTCGAGGATGATGAGGGTGCCAGGTTTTTTGGGATGTGGCGCGGCTTCGAGGCCGATGGGACCGAGATACCCTGCAGGGGCCTTGAAGGTGGCTTCGATCTCTTCCGCGACCATAGGGCGAAGTTCTCCGCCTGCGATGGCTAGCAGCTTTGCCTCATTGAGAGAGTGGTCGCCGCGCAAGAAGACAACGACGGGGCGGAGTTTGCCGAGTTTAGCGTGGTCGGCTGCGGGGAGCTCAACCATGTAGGCCATGGTCTTGATCTGATGGACGGGGGCAAGATTGAGGAAGGCGCCGACCTCGTCGATGGTGCGCTGGCTGGGGGTGTGGACGAGCTCGGGGAGACCGTCGCCACTGGGGGGCAGGTCTTGGACAGGAGCTAACTGCGAGGTAGCCTTTTCCAGATTGGCCGCGTAGCCGGAGGAGCTGCTGGCGATGAGATCTTCGCCAGCCTCGGTGTAGACCATGAACTCCTGTGAGCCTGAACCGCCCATGGCTCCGGAGTCGGCTTCAACTGCTACGAACTGAAGACCACAGCGGGTAAAGATTCGGCGATAGGCTGCATCGTGCTTGTTGTAGGAGAGGTCGAGGCCGGCTTCGTCGATGTCAAACGAGTAAGCGTCTTTCATGATGAACTGTCGAACGCGAAGGAGGCCGGATTTTGGACGAGGTTCGTCGCGGAACTTGGTTTGGATCTGGTACCAGATCTGGGGGAGTTGTTTGTAGCTTCGGAGTTCGTTGCGGGCAATGGAGGTCATGACCTCTTCGTGGGTCATTGCCAGGCAGAGCTCGGCGCCTTTGCGGTCTTTGAGGTGAAACATATTGTCGCCCATCACGGCCCAGCGGCCGGACTCCTCCCATAGTTCGCGGGGGTTGAGAGTGGGGAGCAAAAACTCCTGACCGATCTTGTCCATCTCCTCACGGACGATGCCGATGATCTTGTTCACCGAGCGGTTGCCAAGGAAGAGGAAGCTATAGATGCCTGCACCGAGTTGACGGATATAGCCGGCGCGGAGGAGGAGCTTGTGGCTGGCGACTTCGGCGTCTGCGGGTGCTTCGCGGAGAGTGGGGATGAAGAGTTGGGACCAGCGATGCATTGTCAAAAAAGGCACTTTCGGCCCACCGCGTCATAGCTCGAGTGGGGCATTTGAGGATGAGCTTTCATTCTAAACCGGCGAGTTGAGATTTATTTCCGGGATGAGGTTAGTTCGGGGGATGGGGCATGCAATGGGGTTAGGGGAACATTGTGGCTGCTATGTCGTTCATGTGACAGACTTTCTAGTTTCATAAAGCGTACAGTCCAATCAATCGCATCTACCTGCCTCCTGAAGTGTAGGCAACTCGTCTTTGCGGCTAGAGGGGCGACTCTCGGCAAGGAACCAGGGGTGCGACAAAACCACACTATGGCTGAATTATTACCGCGACCAAGAAATCTCATACTGGCACAGTTGCCGGATGCCGAGTATGAGGCGTTGGCCAGGTTTCTTGTGCCTGTAGAACTTCCTTTGGAGACTCGGCTCTCCGAACCGAACGAGGCGATTGAGTTTGTCTATTTTCTGAACAGCGGCCTGATCTCGACAGATGCGTTGACGGAGAAAGGCGAATCTGTCGAGGTGGGTGTGATTGGCCGCGAGGGGTTTGCGGGGCTACCAGCACTTCTGGACCAACCACAGATGTCGCACTCTGTGTTGATGCAAGGGACGGGAGAAGGTCTCAGAATCCGCTCCTCAATCGTGCGAGATCAGTTTTTGAAGGGTGGCATGCTGCAGAAGCTTGTTCATTCCTTCGTGTATTTGCAGTTGGTGCAGACGGCTCAGTCGGTGCTGTGCAACCGGATGCACGAGGTAGATGCGAGGCTGGCAAGATGGCTGCTTACGTCCGCCGACCGCATGGAATCGGATTCGCTGAACCTAACGCAGGAGTTTTTAGCCCAGATGCTAGGGGTGCAGCGGTCGACCGTCACGGTAGCTGCGGGAGATCTACAAAGGGCTGGGATTATCGGCTATAGCCGCGGAAAGATCAACATTCTGGATCGCCCGGCGTTGATCAAGACAGCATGTGAGTGCTACAGCATAGTGACTTCAGCGTACGCACGGATTATTACCCAAAAATCTGCTGATGAGCTGTGTTATGTCGACTAGGTGACGGTAGAAGCATTTATTATTTGCTACGCTCACCGCACTATTCGAACAGGCTATTCGATCTATTCATGCATGTTGGAAGAGGCTGACTCCGGAGCGAACTGTGCCGAAGATTCTTTTGGTGGGACACGACGTTCATTTACTGTCCACTCGTGCTGCCGTGCTGAATAAGGCGGGTGCGGATGTGAGTTCTTGTGAAGGATCGCAGGCGGTCCGGCGAGTAGTGACCGAGAAGCCTGATCTTGTGGTGCTTTGTCATTCTCTGTTGGAGGGCGATGCTGAGTCGATCGCGGACGAGATCCGGAGATGCTGCGAAACGACGAAGGTCTTGGCGGTGCTTTCTGAGGTGGGTTCTGAGTCCCCCTTACATGACGCAAAGTTTGATGCAATATGCTTGTCGAATCCTTACCGGCTCACCGCAACTGTGGGGAAGTTGCTGGGTGGGACTTTGAATCCTCAGACTCAGACAATGAAGAGTGATGGCTCCGGAGTGTTTACTCCGGGATCGCGTGGAGACTACCAGATGTAGGTCTGGCTCTCGTCTTCATGGCGCGTGCTGAAGAGATGCTTACTCGATGCGAATTTGGCTTGTTAGGCGAGTTACAAAGTCCAGAGGTCGTGAAGGTGAACGACACCTTCTACATGTCCGTCCGATGTGATGACGATGAGGGAGGTGATCTTCTTATCCTCCATCATTGCGAGAGCTGAGGAGGCGAAGGCATTTCCTTCAATGGTGTGAGGTCGGGAGTTCATGATCTCTGCTGCTGTGTGCTCGAGGGCGTGAGAGCCATCGCGTTCGAGGAGGCGGCGGAGATCACCGTCTGAGATCATGCCGGCGAGCTGTCCGTCGTTGAGAACGGTGGTCATGCCGAGTTTTTTTCGCGACATCTCGTAGATGACCTGCGGCATCGGTGTGGATTCGCTGACCTGGGGAAGTGCTTCGCCGGAGTGCATGAGCTCTCGAACGCGCGCGAGACGCCTGCCGATACGGCCGCCGGGGTGGAGGTCGGCGAAGTCTTCGGCCTTCCATCCGCGGAGACGACTTACTTCAAGCGCGAGAGCATCTCCGAGTGCGAGCATGACGGTCGTTGAGGCTGTGGGCGCGAGGTTGAGGTTGCAGGCTTCGGTGGAGACGTTGACATCGAGGAATATATCGCTGGCTTGAGCGAGAGTGGAGGTGCTGCAACCGCTGATGGCTATCAGTGTGGTGTTGAGGCGTTTTAGTGTAGGCACGAGACGGAGCAGCTCTTCTGTTTCGCCGCTGTAGGAAAGTGCGATGACGATGCAGTCGGGCGCGAGCATACCGAGGTCGCCATGAATCGCTTCGGCAGCGTGGAGGAAGTGAGCGGGGGTCCCGGTGGAGCGGAGGGTGGCCGCGATCTTGCGCGCGATGATGCCGCTTTTACCGATGCCGGTGAGGACTACTCGCTTCTGCGTGGCTGAGGTTTGAAGAAGATGATCGACTGCCTGGGCAAACGCGTCGAGCATGGTGGTGTCGAGGCGGACGGCGAGTTCGTTGAGCGCGACAGCCTCGATGCGGACGAACTCCGAGGGGCGCGGTGAGTCGGAAGGGATGGTAGCTTTGCTGGACATAGTGGGCCGAACCATGTCGATGCTAGCAGAGGTCTGCATTAGGCAGGCTCGGATGTTGATTTTCGCTGATTTATGGCCGCGATAGGCCCATAACTGATGGAGAACGCTGTCGTTGCATCGTTTATGGGAGCTTTGCGTCTAAACTGGAAAGGTTTAGGGTGGCACGAGGGCGTGCCGAAAGGATCTCTTACGTGAAGCGGAGCGGATTGGTTTTTGGAGTGATGGTTCTGGGGATTGCGCTGCTGTTGTGGGCAGGGTGGCACAATCTGCGCGAGCGCAGGCTTGCGATGCAGCAGGCCCAGGAGAACCATGTGGTTCTTGTGCCGGAGAAGGCGGGAGCGGCTACTACGGCGGACTCGCAGTCTCCCGAAGCTGAAGCGATGCAGATGCGCGGCAAGGTGGCTCCGGGATTCACGCTTGCGACGCTTGATGGGAAGAAGGTTTCGCTGAGCGACTACAAGGGCCGGCCGGTTCTTGTGAATTTCTGGGCTACATGGTGCGGCCCATGCAAGGTAGAGATGCCGTGGTTTGAAGAGTTCCGCAAACAGTATTCAGCGCAGGGTCTGGAGATACTGGGGCTGGCCGATGATGTGGATGCTGGTAAGGACGCGATTGCCAAGGTGGCTCAGAAGACTGGTGTGACTTATCCCATTCTGTTGACCGATGGAAAGATTCAGAAGGCTTACGGTGGACCGGATGGGATGGATTATCTGCCGATGTCGTTCTATGTCGATAAGAATGGTGTGATCGTCGAAGAGACGGCTGGGCTGGGTAGTAAGGATGAGATCGAGGCGCACATCAAGAAGATTGTTGCTTCGGGAGCGACGCCGGCTGCAGGTGGACAGTGAGACGGTTGGTGGAGTCAGTCTTAGGATTGTTGATCGTGTTGCCTGTCGGTTTGGCTGCGCAACAGGTTGGCAATCTTGATGCACCTGCGGTGAAGCCTAAGTCGTATGTTGTCTATGGAGCGGAGCAGCAAACTGTGGCTGCGGGGAAGCGGAGTGTGCTGGAGTTGCATTTTCGCGTGCTTGATGGCTACCACGTGAATTCGCATACTCCTAAGTCGGAGCTGTTGATTCCGACGAAGATCGAGTTGCAACCGTCTGCAGGAGTGAAGGTTGAGGCGGTTGAGTATCCCTCCGGAATTTCGTATAGCTTTAGCTTCGATCCGACAGAGAAGCTGGATGTTTATTCGGGTGCGTTTACAGTGAAGCTGCCAGTGGTGGCTGAGGTGGGGACGCATACTATGGATGGCTGGGTGGCGTGGAACGATCGGGAAGATTTCTGTTGCTAGGCTCGATACGTCGGCCTGTTTTTCTGTTGGAGTGGTGGCATCATGGAGGAACAGGAAAGACAGGAGCGGGCAGACGGGAATGGAAGAATTTCGAAGGCTGACAAGGCTGCCGGCGTATGTATTCAACATCACAAGTGAGCTGAAGGCGGCGGCTCGCAAGCGTGGGGAAGACATCATTGATTTTGGGATGGGGAATCCTGATGGCGCGACACCGAAGCATATTGTCGACAAGCTGATTGAAGCGGCGCAGCGTACGGCTACGCATCGCTACTCGTTATCGCGTGGGGTTCCGCGGCTGCGAAGAGCGATCTGCAACTGGTACAAGCGGCGCTACGATGTGGATCTCGATCCTGAGACTGAGGCGATTGTGACGATCGGTTCGAAGGAGGGGATCGCGCATCTATGCCTGGCGGTACTGGATGATGAGGATACGGTGGCGGTGCCGAATCCAAGCTATCCGATTCATATCTTTGGGCCAGTGATTGCGGGCTCGAAGGTGCAGAGTATTCCTATGCGGGGCGGCAGTGCGGAGGCGTTGCTGCAAGAGTTGGAGCATGACCTGCCGCGTATGGAGCCTCGTCCGAAGCTCCTCATCTTGAATTTTCCTTCGAATCCTACGGCGCAGTGTGTGGATTTGCCGTTTTTCGAACGAATTGTGGCGCTGTGCAAGGAGTTGGGGATCTACATCATTCATGATCTTGCTTATGCGGATATTGTGTTTGATGGGTATCGGGCGCCGAGTATTTTGGAAGTACCGGGCGCGAAGGATATTGCGGTTGAGTTCTTTACGCTCTCAAAAAGTTACAATATGCCGGGGTGGCGAGTTGGCTTTATGGTGGGAAACACCAAGCTGGTTGCGGCTTTGGGGCGTATCAAGAGTTACTTTGACTATGGGACTTTTACGCCGATTCAGGTGGCGGCGATCTGTGCGCTGGATGGGCCGCAGGATTGTGTGGCGGAGATTCGCGATATTTACAAGGAAAGACGGGATGTTCTGGTGCCTGGTCTGAATAAGCTCGGATGGCCGGTGGAGATGCCTAAGGCGACGATGTTTGCGTGGGCAAAGATTCCGGAGCAGTACAAAAGGCTTGGATCTATTGAGTTTTCGAAGAAGCTGCTGTTGGAGGCTAAGGTCGCGGTGAGCCCTGGCGTGGGTTTTGGCGAGCATGGGGATGGGCATGTGCGGTTTTCGCTGATCGAAAATGAAGAGCGCACGCGGCAGGCGCTGCGAGGGATCAAGCAGATGTTTAAGGCTGGTTAAAAAATCTGATTTTAGAAAAAATATTGCCCTGGTGAGAGCCGGGGCTTTTTGTTGTTTTGCTGGTGTTTGTGAGGGGGTTTTGGAAAAACGTG
>Ga0302308_10002875_pt1 | contig 13839 bp, 7 predicted proteins | sample III_Palsa_E3_3_FD_200531 | JGI IMG/M metagenome (GOLD analysis project Ga0302308, IMG submission 200531) | Peat permafrost microbial communities from Stordalen Mire near Abisko, Sweden - III_Palsa_E3_3 | ecosystem: Environmental > Terrestrial > Soil > Palsa > Peat permafrost | place: Sweden... | reverse complement strand
TGGCAATGGTGATGGTGGGGGATGTCATATAACTACTCTTGCTAAGAACGTTATAGTACACAGGATCGCTCACCTCAAGACTGCTCAAATTCGCTATATAGAATGGATTCGTAATGCTGGTGCCAAGCAGGTTGTTACTGGCAGAATTTGGCTGACTGCCGCCCGTATAAAAAGAACTCGGAACAGCCGTGGCAGTCTCGTAACCTGAGGAATATGTGCGAGTGTTGTTAAGATTGCCATCAAGGGTAATATGCGTGGTCCTCGATCCGACATAGGCTACCTGTACAACCAACGAGCGCCCAATCTGGTGCTCCAGGCTGACTTGTACTCTTTCCGATCGGGCTGGCAAGCGGGTGTGCGGATAGATGCCGATCGTCGCCGAGCTTCCGGCATAGTAGTCTGCCCCAAGCGAGCTTCCCACCGCAGGCGCAAAGCGTGTTCCATTCGACGACGGAAACGGATTGGCCATGGGTGAGGTGCCCGCTATAAAGTCCGTGCCGAAAACATTGGATGAATTGACGGGTCCAGTAGTAGCCGTGAAACCGTCCGAATCGATAGTTTGGCTTTCATTGAGGACATTCAAAGTGTCAAAGTAAAATCCTGCGCCGGCGCGAACCACAGTCGTGTCATTGATCGAGTAGGCGGCACCGATTCGGGGCAGGAATCTCCAGTCATTTGCCCACTGCCGGGTTGATGCACCATTAACTCCAGCGTAGATAGGTCCACCTTTGAGCGTCAGAGTAGTCGGAAGCATGGCACGTTGAGCCGCCGTCACACCCGATAAAACGGACTGGTACGCTGTCTCGACGGTCGATGCAAAGGTCAATGGAGCATTTGGATCCCAACCTACGATTTGGCGGTTGTGCTTCTCCGTTGGACCGTATTCGAACTCGTACCGCAGTCCCGGCGTAAGCGTGAGTTTGCGGGACACTCTCCAGGTATCGCCAGCATAAAACGCATAGTACGGATTAGAGCGAGACGTTTCTGGAACAGTCGTCGCCTGGGCTGAGGTCTGAATCCCTAACAGAAACGCGGCATACGGAAGCCCTATATTTGTAGTTGGAAAATTGGAACCGGAAATTGGATTTGTGCCATCGTTTTGCTGAACATACGTGTCGTCGAAGTTGTACTGCCCGGAGGGCCCGTACGACGTGTTGGTTGAGCCTGGTCCGCCTATGTCCACATGTTGCTGGCGCCATTCTGCGCCCGCTCTCCAGGTGCTCGTTCCGCGAACGGTTGTCAGATTGCCACGAAACGCGAGCGTTCGATAGAGCGGATTATTGAAGTTCGTACCGCCAACCTGCTGGTAGTTGCTCATGTTCAGGATCGGGAACTGCGCGTAATTCCCTGCATACTGATCCACATACGTCGGCAGGCCAAGTTGACTGGGCAGATATTTCTGCTCGCTTGGATAGGTAAAGCCCCCACCGCTATAGTCCATCCCCCCGACCGTAACATCGATGAATGTCTTCGGTGACAGAATGTGCGACCAACCCAGTGCTCCAATATTGATCCATTTATCCTGGTGATAAGCCATGAAATTGTTCGCCAGGAAGGTCGTATTATGCAGACCGTCATGTGCGCGATGCCATGTGAAAAAGATATGGTCGGCATTGTTAACCGCGTAATCGTAGCGATTCGTGACCTCGCGGAACTCGGATATGGTCGCTGCCTCATAGATATAATTCGTCCCCGATGCAGCAGGCGGCCCGCCCGCGGTTCCCCCGTAATTTGGAGCCTGATAAAGCGAGTTGACGAGCTGGACGATCGGCAGATTGGAGATCAGGTTCGAAGGAATCTGATTATTGCAGAAGGGCAGACGGCTCGGATGGCCATTAAGCATGGCCACAGAATAGGGATTGTAGATCTGGTACTGCCCATAATATGGTGTTCCGGCGGGACAGCCGGCAGCCTGGAACAAGGTAGCAGCCGCACCCGTTGGAGTCGAACCGGGACCAAGATCGGAGAAGTTTCCAGTTCTATCCTGGGCCGACGGGATGTTGATCGAATTGGAAAGGGCACTGTTGGGGGTTTCCATCAAAACGCCCACGAAGAAGAACAGCTTATTCCGGCCATCGAATAGCTTTGGAATAAAAACCGGTCCTCCGATTCCGCCATCTTCGTAGTTATTGTGTACTCCAGGGTAATTAAGCGTCTGATTGACGGTCTGGCATGCTGCCGAACCTGGGTTTGCGTTGCAGTTGTGTTCAGCAAGGTTAGATAGATAAGCCAACCGCTGGAAGTGTTGCATACCGAAAAAGCGCAGGTCGTACCGCCGGTACCTGAGAGCGCCATGAAAATCGTTCGTCCCGGACCTGGTGGTCTGGTTGATGGAGATTCCATAGGTATGCCCAACCGAGGCATCGTACTGCGTGATGTTTACGCTCGTCTGCCCAAGCTCATCCGCGGAAAGATTGATCGCCTGGCCTCGTTGATTGGACATGTTTGGCGCACCGTCCAGGCTGAACTCGTTGGCTCCAATACGCCCGTTCGCCCCAAACTGCGGTCCGCCGCCGTTCCAACTCGGGTCGGCGCCTCCCAATTGATAATTCTGGGCATAGTTCGACTGGACACCGGGCGCCAGCATGGCAAGCCAGATCGGAGCCTGCCCATTGGGTAGAGCGGACATCTCCTCCGAGGTGAGGACCTGTCCGACCCCGACCGATTGAGTATCGATCAAAGGGGATACGCCATTGACAATAATCGTTTGATTACTGGTTCCGACTTTCAGTGTCAGATTGATGCTGGGATTGCCGTCCGCCTCCAGAATAACTCCCGAGTCAACCATCTTCTCGAAGCCGGACGCGTCGATAGTGATCTCGTAGGTTCCGGGGTTCAGGTCCCGGAGCTCATAATAGCCTGTGTCGTTTGTTGTCACCTTAATGACCACATTGGTGGACGTGTTCCTGATGGCGACTGACGCATGAGGAATGCTGGCTCCGGCCGGGTCGGTCACCACGCCGGATATGATGCCCTGGCCGGTTCCGGTCTGAGCCCTGGCCGTCACCGGCAGGCAAAAGAGTAGTGCAGAGGCAATGACAAACGCGAGTCTTGAGAGAGACTCTCGATTCGTCTGTCGGGCAAAGTCGCTCATCATCATTTGTAAGATCACGGTCATTGAATTTGTCACTTGGCAACTTCAGTCGAATAGTATTTCTTCGTGAATGAGGGTTCAAAACCCCGCGCGCCATCTTTCAGGAAAGCTATTTTGGATATAATATGGTAACGCTGTCATATAAATCGCCAAAACCCTACGCCTTGCCCGCGACGAGTGTCAAGTACTATCTTTGGCCGCCCGCAAGAGGGGAAACCGACCCATTCCCGGCTAACGCGGCGTCACCATCCAGGCAGTTGAGTCAACGATTCGTCTGCATCGCCGTGGTCAGGAAAACACAAGTCGGCCGATTTCCTGCGCCAGGCTCAGCCCACCGAATAAATATAACCCGCCAAAACTTACCGGCCATTCAGACGGAACATCGATAATGACATCGCTACCATTTTTGAGTTACTCTCAGAGCCATGCTCTTCCCCTCCGCCATTCCGGCGCTCCCGCATCTTTTTTGACAAGAGAAGGGTGACCACCGAGGATGACGGACCATCTTGACCTTCGTTGAGTGAAAGGGCGCGCCATTGAAAGAGAAGAGAGTGTCAAAGCGGAGTTCACCTCCTACTGTCGCTGATGTCGCCGAGCTCGCCGGCGTCGGCGCTATCACCGTGTCCCGCGTTGTCAATGGAAGCGGAGTTGTAAGCGTCGAAAAGGGCAAGCGGGTTAGAGCGGCCATCAAGAAACTCGGCTACCGGCCAAATCAAGCCGCACGCGTTCTAAAAGGGCAAAGAGCCCGAATGATCGGCCTGATCGTCCCGGACTTGTCGGACCCATTCTTTGGAATGTGTGCCGCCGCTGTGGAGAAATTCGCATTTGAACGTGGCTATATGACGTTGATCGTCGCATCTCAAAGGAATACGGAGATCGAAAAGAACGAAGTGGATATGATGATGGGCCAGAACGTCGCTGGCTTGGTGATTGTTCCGTCTCTGCCCAACGATCGGCTAAAAATGCTCGCATCGAGCGGGATACCGATCGTAGCACTCGACAGACCATTGCAAGGCCTGATTGGTGATGAGGTCGTCGTCGACAATCTTGGAGGAGCCCGGACTGCTGTCGAGCACCTCTTATGGCACGGCTGCAAGAGGATCGCCTGCATTGGCTATGATAAGGACTTCTACTCGATCAGCCAACGAATTCTGGGCTACACAAGCGTCCTGAACGCGGCGGGGCTGAAACCAGACATATATGACGAGGCCTGGACTGCTGATGCAGTAGGCAGGATCGTTCATTCGTGGCATCGAGCGGCGCACCGGCCCGATGCTCTCTTTTCTCTCAACAATGTCACAACATTACGAGCCCTTCAGGCGCTTCGAGAAGAAGGTTTTCATATACCGGACGGGATTGCGATCGTCGGCTTCGACGATTTTCCTCTGGCGCCTCTCCTATTGCCGCCGCTAACGGCAGTACGCCAACCGGCACACGTGTTGGGGATGCAAGCGGTCAGGCTCTTATTCGAACGCATAGAAAACCCTGAAGGCGATCAAACTCAAACTGGAATAAAGACAGTATTGCCGGTTGAATTCATCGTTCGCGCATCGTGCGGCTGTGGAACCGGTATCGAAGCAGTAAGGAGCTGGAATGAAAAACCTGATAGCAACGCAACCATATAAAATGGCGGACTGCCCAGTCATATGAGCATCTTCTCGGCCACTTCCAGTCCCATACCTTTCCAGCTCTCCATCTTCAATCGTCGGACTCCTACAGGCCTGCGCCTCGTACTGCTCTTGTCGAGAATGACTGCACTCCTATCGCTACTATGCGTCTCAGTGTCTGCACAGGACGTTCCCACCACTCTGAAAGTACAAAGTCAGCTTGTCATTCTGGATGTTGTGGTTACCGATAAAGCCGGACATCTGGTCACGAATCTCACCCGAGACGACTTCACGGTCTCTGAGAATGGCGTTCCACAGGACATCCGAAATTTTGATGCTCCTCACGCAGCCGATACGATTCCGGTGGCAGCTCCGAAGGATAAATTCGGGCGCGAAGATTGGGGTGACGCCCCCCTCACCATGCTCGTCATCGACGAAATGGATACCCCCTTCGAGGAGACGGCATATTCGCGCCAGGAAGTTGATCGATATCTGAAGTCGCAGCCGAGCCTGCTCAAACAGCCCACAATCGTTCTTTGGCTGAATGATGCTGGAATTCACCCCGTGACGTCCTTCTCGAGGGACCGCGATGCCCTGATCAAAGCCATCGACTCCCATAAGGCGTCGATGTCGGATAAATTCAACCGCGGCGCAGTCGTCGAGCAGCTCAGCGCTTCCCTGTCCGCGATACAGCAATTGGCCCTGTTCAGTCGCGGGAGCAAGGGCGATAAGCAGATCATCTGGGTCGGACGCAGCTTTCCGGGAATCGACGGAACCGTATTGGATAAGAAACAGCTTGAATTCATGAAAAAGGCCATCAGCAGCACGATGGACCTCCTCATGCAATCCCGGACCACCATCTACGTCATCGATCCCACAGTCAATGCAGCTCCGCCTCCTCAGTTCATCAACGACGTAGGAGGACCCGTCACGTTGACGCCAAATTCTCCGACCGATCCGTTTGAAGCTGGCTTCAACTTCATGAGCTTCGTCCAGCAGACCGGGGGAAAGTATTTTTACGGACGAAATGATCTCAACAATGAGATCGAAGACAGCATCGCCCGCAACACCAGCTTCTATACCATCAGCTATATCCCCAGCGATCCCATACAGGACGGGAAGTACCGCAGGATCGATATACGCATGAAGGACCCAAAACTCATTGTCCAGTCCAAGCAGGGATACTATCCTGCGCCATCGGATCAGACCACGATAGCCGCGAAGGATTTGCAATTCGACCTGCATGAGGCAGTGGTTTCGGGCATGACATACAACGGAGTCGGCCTGCGGATACAACGCTGCCAACTGGGCTCACAAGGGGTCGCCACCTGCGAGGTTGCAGTCGACAACAACTCTCTTGTGGAAGAGCCTGGTCCCGACAATTCGGAACGCGCCTCCATTGTGGCCGTCATCTCGGCGCTTGACAAGAACTCCGTATTGATCGCGAACAGCGTGTACAGGTTTTCTCTGGAGCTTCCCGGCCAACCGGCTGCAACGAGCTACACCAATCTTCCGCTACGCCTTGCTGTCCCACTCGCCACCAGGACCGTCCGGGTGGCGGTCCGCGATATCAGCGGGCGGATTGGAACAACAGATCTCGATCCGTCACAGGTGAAGGAACTTATCGCTCAACACAAGTAAAATCCGAGAATGAGGACATCAAGTCGAGCCTGATCGCAATCACAGCCACAGCGAGAATCATCCTCAGCTCCTGGTTTGTTTCGTCGCCGAGCAGCCGCAGGAACCTCGAATCACAAACTCCACCGGAAGCACAAGCTTGATGCCGAAACCACCTTCCGGCCGCTTCGCCGCTGCAATCCGTTCAAACAACAACTTGGAGGCCTGAACGCCAAGGTTGGCGGAGGGCTGACGGATTACCGTCAACGGAGGAGAAAGAAGTGCTGCCAACTCAAAATCGTCGAACCCGATAAGTGCGATATTTTCCGGTATGGCTAGACCGACCTCGCGAAGCGCCCACAGGAGATGATGCGTAGAGACGTTGTTGAGTGAAAAAACAGCGGTCGGACGTTCCTGACTCTTCTTCCAGCGCCGCACAAGCTTTAACGTATCTTCAAGAGTCTTGACCTCGTCATAAATTTCAGGCTTCAACCGAGACGCTCGCATCACCTCCGTATAGCCCAGGATGCGATGCCCGATGGAGTATGAGGTCTTGTCGTAACCGACACACGCGATTCGTTTGTGCCCATGTTCGATGAGGTGCGCGACTGCTGTCTGAGCTCCGCCGAGATTCTCAACCACGACCTCATCGGCATTGACGCCTTCCAAAGGGCGGTCAAGAGCGACTATCGGCACATCCATCTCCGACAGTTGGTGCAGGCTTTCGCCTGGCAACGAAGGGACAACGATGAGACCGGCCACATTCTGGCCCATCATCATGACCACCTCGTTCTCCTGCAGTTCCTGATTCCGGTTGGAGGCAACAATCAGAGTCATGTAACCGTGAGAAGACGCATACTCCTCAACCGCCGCGGCGCACCTCCCGAAGAAGGGATCGGCCAGATCTGGAATGATCAGCCCGATCATTTTGGCGCGATTACCTTTGAGCACTCTTGCGGCCTGATTCGGCCGATACCCAAGCTTCCGAATGGCCTCTCGGATCCTCTTTTTCTTGTCCGCACTCACATAGCTCGTATCGTTGACGACCCGGGAAACGGTGATCGCACCGACGCCGGCGAGCCGTGCAACATCCGCTACAGTGGGAGTCGACGACTTTCGCTTCACTCGATGTCTTCCTTTGGACGATGACTTTGCGGTGCAAATGAAATTATAAGTGCCGACGGCGCATGTCCAGCATTATCAGGGACTTCTTTTGCAGAAGGCACACACACGCATACAGCAAAATCATGGCAGCGGGACTCAGGCCTGGGTGCCCAATCTCGAACAGCTCCTCCCTTAATGTGGGGACGCAGCCGCTCAAATCCATGGCTGTTTCCTTACCCAGCCACGATACTGCTCCTAGAACACACGGCAGCTCACGGCATCCACGTTGCTGGGCGAACCAGCCAGCGCATTGAGTCGCAGCAAAATCTCAAAGTGGTCCGGCCCCTGTGGCCGGATACCGCATTTCTTCAACATTGTGGCCAATCTCGGAGGATCGCTGACGAGCTTACCCGCCGCCTCCGTTCCCTCGGCAGTATGGCCGGCGACCCAAAGGACCTGCCCGCTTTGATCCAGATTCTTTAGAAACGCCATAATTGCATACGACTGCCCCGTGGCCCAACCCGGAGCCGTCCCGGCATATATCGGAAGTTCTCCGGTTTGAGGATGAACGTTGCGGATCACTTCTTTCCTGGTCTTAGTATCGTATTCGAACCTGAAATCGAGACGGTCGTTATAAAGATTCGACCACGGGTTCGACCTCGGACTCCCTAATAGAATGAAGTTTTCGTCTGACTGCAGGTCAGAGAACTGAATATTTCTCGCTCCATGGACTGCAACCTTCGACGCGGTGGCCTGCGCCAGTTGGCCGACAGCCATCACAATAGGCATGTCGACCACTGAGGCCTTGTCTCCTCGGAGAATGACCTGGCAAAACTGGCGTTGCTCCGCAGTCAGAAGGCCTGGATCAGGAATGTACTTATGATTGGCATAGTCGGAGAGGGTGATCTGCCCGCCGGTGAAGCCCTGGATTTCGGCTATGTTCGGGTCACTCGTGATGATTTGCGTCATTCGCGAGGTTCCAAAGATAGCGGACCATGGAAGAACGGCGATGTGTTCCGGCCTCTGCAAGCGGTTCCGAACCACAACAAAGGCTGCAAGGTTGAGCGCCGAAATAAGTAAGGCCGTCAGCACGAACCGAAGCAGCTCTTCCCTGCCCCAGGACGTCGATTGCGGGACGAGATCCGCCGACAAATGTTCCTGGGTTCGGACTCCGGCCGTGGACACCACAGGTTGATCCGTGCAAGAACGAGATTCGCGGATGATTTTGGGGACGTACGACCCTGCCGGAAGACTGATTTGATATTCCAAAGCCATTCCGGGACGAACATAATGTTGCAAAAGGCGCTTGCGGACGTCACTGGCCGTCACCCGAACGATCGCATCGACGCTCGTGTCGTAACCTGGGGGTCTGCCAAAGACCTCAATCCCAATCGCCCGCTCCTTCAGCGAATCGAAATCCCCCGCAACCGCTCGACCAACGATGTATTTCAGAAATTTGCCGCTCCGGTGGCTACCTTTGAATGCCTCTCCCTCCAGTACACCGTTGAGATGCAACTCGAGGGAGGCAACATCCCAGGGTTTAGCGGCGTTCCTCGGATCTTCCAGTGTCTGTGCCTCACTAACAGGGATCGATTGCATATGATATTTGGCGCCCCAATTCTAGCACCAGTGTGCTGCTGCAGGAGACGCAGGTTCCCTCGCACAGCAGAGGCGGAAACCATGTGCCGCCTCACGTACATACCGTTAGCGCACACAAAACAATGTAGGCATTTGTTTTCAATAACGTAGCGCTCAGGTTACACCTATCCTAACGTTGAAATCTTTCCCTGAAAACCATTAGGTTTCATATAGCCCAGACATGACTGAAGAACTGGCAACAAAGAAAGAGGCGACTATGACGAACGGGATCCTGGCAAACGAGGCAACTCTTGCACCTGGCGAGTTGTTGACCTCAAAGTTAATTGGAAAGAGGGTTAAACCCTCATCGGTCAGCGTCGCAAAAACGCTTCGCGACGATAAAGCCATCGACAGACCTCGCCGAACGGTGGATCAGGCGCTTGTTCCTGGACTCCTCCATCCGAAATCGTCGTCCCTCACCCTCACTGCCCTGGCGCGGGCGGCTGCCTTCTCTGGAAAGCGCCTGGTGCTCGAGATACGGGACGAAAATCCAGTACGCATTATCCGAACCTCGACGCGAGGAATGTAGGTTCCAGGTTCGTTCCAAACCGGCACCCGCCTCTCCTCAATTCGAAGCCAGGTTCCGGTTATCCTGCTGCTCCCACAGAGCGCAACGCCGCAAAAAATGCTCTGGCCAGGAGAAGTCAGCACAATGACCATGACATCTCGGCGAGAGTTTAGGGCCGCTGCTTCAGGCTTGCTGCTTTACGCTGCAGCAAACTGCGCTATAGCTCAATCCCCTAAAAGCCTTCCTCGTCAGGACAGCTACTGTAACCCGATAAATCTGCCATACCGGTTTCGCCTCGAGATACCGAGCCGGCGCGAAGCAGCGGATCCGACCCTGGTCGTCTTTCGCTCTGAATATTGGCTCTTCCCATCGAAATCAGGTGGCTATTGGCACTCCAAAGACTTACTGCACTGGAGCTTTGTGGAGTCTTCCGGCTATGACCTTGAAGACTATGCTCCAACCGCGCTCGTAATCAAAGATCGCATCTACCTGACCACCGGAAGCTCTCACAAGCTGTACGTCACCGACGACGCGATCCGAGGAAAATGGTCCGAGGCTGCCGATTTCGGAAGGTCTTACGGTGATCCGGATCTATTCCTCGACGACGACCACAAAGTCTATATGTACTATGGCGTCTCCAGCAAAGAGCCGCTTCATGTGTCTGAGTTGGATCCCGACCATGGCTTCACGGTGAAGCGCACGGCAGATATACCTCCCAGCCGCGATCCTCAAAATCGAGGCTGGGAGGTGCCCGGCGACGAGAACGAACAGGCAAATAAACAGCCTTATATCGAAGGACCTTGGGTCAATAAACACGACGGGCGTTACTTCCTTCAGTACGCCGCTCCAGGAACACAGTTCAAGACCTACGGCGACGGAGTTCTCGTATCAAAGAGTCCGATGGGCCCGTTTACCTATGCGACAAACAGTCCTTTCTCCTTCAAGCCGACAGGCTTCATTACCGGCGCCGGACATAGCAGCACCGCTGCCGGACCTGACGGCCGGTTCTGGCACATCGCAACCATGACCATCTCCGTGCGGCACATGTTCGAACGCCGGCTGGGACTCTTTCCGGCCTGGTTCAGCGACGATGGAGAGTTGGTCGCCGATACCTATCTCGGAGATTACCCTCACTACATCTCCGGCGATCGTGGCCTCGTGGGCTGGATGTTGCTCTCTCGTAAGAAGCCCGTCACTGCATCTTCCTCCCTCGAAGGACACGAAGCAGCGCTGGCCGTAGATGAAGACGTGCGGACTTGGTGGTCAGCGAAAACTCCGAATCCGGCAGAGTGGTTGGAGGTCGACCTCGGCGCACCAAAGACGATCCAGGCGATTCAGGTAAATTTTGCGGATGAGGGGAGCACCACCCTCGGTCGCTCTTCAGAGGCATACCGTTATGTGCTCGAATCGTCGGATGACAAGGTGAAGTGGACGCCGCTGATCGACAAGAGTAAGAATGGCATGGACGCCCCTCACGATTACGTGGTCCTTCCTCATGCCGATCGCGCACGGTTTATCCGGATCCGTAACGTCTACTCACCCAACGGGGCCAACTTCTCAATCAGCGACCTGCGCGTGTTTGGGAATGGAGATGGCAAACCGCCGGCTCAGCCGCTGGAACCGCGCGCCAGGGTCGACCCTGAGGATCGACGCCATGCCACAGTCGACTGGAAACCAGTTGCGGGTGCCGAGTTCTACATCGTCCGACTCGGCACATCTCCCAGGAACCTCTCGGTAAATTATCAGGTCTACGATGGAGCCATTTCACTGGATCTCCGTAGCTTGAATCGAGATGTCAGTTACTACGTCACCGTGGATGCCGTCAACGAGAACGGCGTAACCCATGGAACCGCCATTGCCACTCTTTCCGACAAGCAGTGACCCCGAGAGCGTACAGCTCCTGAAACTCGCCTTCTCACTCAGTTCCGTGACGAAGCGCCGCGAGAGCCGCTTGACGCACCTTTGGATTGGGGCTCTCTGCGGCTCTTTCATAGTGTTGGCGAGCGTCCTCGGACTTGCCATTGCGAGCCAGGAGGTCTGCCAGTCTAAGATGCGCTTCGCCATTCGTATCGTCCTGTTTGATCGCGGCACGGTATTCCTGCTCGGCTTGAGAGTCGAAGCCAGCTCGTACTAACGCATTTCCGAGATCCAGACGGAACGGAACTGATCCTGGATCGAGTCGCACCGCCTCCTTCAGTTGTGTAAGCGCCTTATCTATTGGCCCTGTCTTTGCCAATAGAATGCCGTAGTTATGGCGAACCTGAGGATCCCGAGGATCGCCTTCAACGGCTTTCGAAAAATGGAATTCAGCTTCCGGGTACCTGCCCTCCCGTGCGAGGATGCTGGCAAGGTCGTTATGTGGCACGGCGAAGTCCGGCTGCATATTGATCGCCGATCGAAACAGCGATTCGGCCCTGACTAAGTCGCCCTCTCGCGAAGCCAGCAAACCGAGAAACGCGGTCGCGTCAGACAGATCGGGATTGATCCTCAGGGCTCGATCGAGAACCCGTCTCGCGTCGTCATTGCGTCCTTGTTGTAGATACACACTGCCCAGGTTGGTCAGGACCGTTGTATCGGGATGATCTGTCGCGGCGGCCTTTTCTCCAGCTTCCGCGGCGCCCGTTAGATCGCCCAATGCGGCCAGCGTTAACGCCAACCCCCGAAGCGCCTGCTGGTAGTCGGGACGACGACGAATCGCCTCTTCAAACCATGGAACTGCTTCCTTGTTCTTTTCGCTCTTCGCATATGCCGAACCCATCGCGAAATAAAATGTGGCATTCTCAGGCTTATACTTTTCCATGGCCTGACGTAGACGCAATGTCCCCCTCTCCAGGTTTGAGGCGTTCTCAGTCTGAGCAATCGAAAGATACAACTCCCCGTCTGGAATCGCAGCGGATGAATCCGGGTAATACGAGATCACCTCGCCACGATAAGCAGGTGATGTTTCCCTGACGGGCGCGAGCAGATCTCCCCTGGGTTTGAATCTCTGAATATAGTGGTCAGTCATGACGACATGGACCGCATCGCTGGTACGCCCCTTCCACATATGACAGGTAAGGCAGGTCGGTCCAGTCCCCGTGGTCCTGGACGCCGAAGCGATCATCCCAGGAACTCCAGCCACATGAACGTCGGCATGACAACTGCGGCACACGGCCACGTAATGTTTGGTTGCCTCTTCCCCGCGGAGCGTCTGGTGCGGGTTATGACAGGTAGTGCAGGTCATCTGACTCTTTAGGAAGCAAGCGGACTTCCTGAGACGATACGCCTGATGGGCAACCTCCAGCCTGTCGTCGTACCCCGTTCCCGGCTTGCGATCGAAAAACAGCTCATAGTCCTGCAACGGCTGGCCTGGCCGGTAAGAGAAAGGAAGACGGTCTACCGTCCTTAGCGCATTCGGCAGCTCCGAACTCGTTGTCTCGAGATGGCACTGCATGCATACATCCATCTGTCGATCCCGGCTCAGCGTGGCCGGATTTACGATAGCGGCACGAATGGATTCGATGCTTGCGCCCTCAGAGGAAGCGGCCCGAATGTGTGCGCCCCCGGGGCCATGGCATCGCTGACAATCGATCCCCTCCGGAATCTCTTTATCAAAAATGTTCTTGTCAGGGCTGGTAATTGCGGCCCGCTCCAGAGAAGGATATGCGTTATGGCAGGACATGCATTCAAAGACGATCGGACGACGGAAGTCCTGCTGACTTGGATTGTCGTAGCCTGGGCTCATCTCCCAATATCCACCCATTTCGCTGTACCAACTCACAGGAAGTTCAATGAGCTTGCCTTCATTCGTTCTATGCAGGTACGTTCGCGCGTGGTTACCCGATCCAACCACATAGTCGATCTGCATCTCTTCCAGATTTGTATCTTTCCCCTCAAAGCCGATCTGGTGGCGTTGCTCATAGAGCTTGCCATTCCTTTCGACAATCTTGTAATACCGATCCGAGGCCTTGTTGTAGAGCGTGTTGTGCGTTGTGAAGTCTTCGATTCGATTAACATCATCAGCGCGATGAAAGGAGCGCCCCATACCGGTCTGCCGGTAGGTCTTTGCAATGTCCTCATGGCAATGGGCGCAGGTCGCGGAATCCACGTAACCGGTATCCACCTGCTGTGCGTGCGCTACTCCTGGACCCCACCCTTGCCATGGATAGAAGGCCGCGGCGCAAAGAGCTACCGCTCCGATCAGGAAGCAGACGACTTCCCGCTTTCCGGATTGGCGCCATCTGAGGCTCATATAGACAGGATCATCCCTAAAGCCCTACTCGGCAATATTC
>Ga0302308_10002869_pt1 | contig 13854 bp, 12 predicted proteins | sample III_Palsa_E3_3_FD_200531 | JGI IMG/M metagenome (GOLD analysis project Ga0302308, IMG submission 200531) | Peat permafrost microbial communities from Stordalen Mire near Abisko, Sweden - III_Palsa_E3_3 | ecosystem: Environmental > Terrestrial > Soil > Palsa > Peat permafrost | place: Sweden... | reverse complement strand
CAGCAAAGATGGTCCGGCCGGTATCGGGCGGCATGCCGGTCCCCCAGCTCAGTGCGGCGAGGGCGAGGTCACAGTTGGCCAGCGGCACGTCGTGGGCGGCGGCCAGCATGATGACCTCGTCGAGGATCGCCCTGCGCTCTTCGCTCAAGAGCGGCTTGGCCAAGGTCAGGAGCGCGTCGAAGCGGGCGTCGCCGTTCTTGTAGACCGCGTGCCCGAAGCCGGGCAGCCGACCCCGTTCGCGCAGCACGTCGTTCAGCGCGCGTGCCACGCCGTCGCGCTCGGCCACCACCAGGAGCTCGTAGGCCTGCTGGCTCGCCCCGCCGTGCAGCGGCCCGGCCAGGGTGGCGAGCCCGGCCATCAGCGCGTCGTAGGGATCGGAGTGCACCGATGCGGCCACGCGCACGGCCATCGTCGAGGTGGCGAGCTCGTGGTCCGCCATGAGGATGAGAGCGGCGTTCACGGCGGCAGTCGGCACCGCTCCTGCGGATGGGGCGAGACGTGCGGCGAGGCGCTCCGCGATGGAGGCGCCCGACTCCTCGCCTGGAGGTGCCGGCCCCACGACGCCCGTCAACGCGGCGGTGGCTCGGCGGGCAGCGTGGGCGACCGCGAAGGGACGGAGGTCGGAACGAAGGGGATCGGTCGCCCCGCACAGGACCAATGCCCATCGCATGCGGTCCAACGTCGCGGTGAGCGGGCAGACGCCGAGATCGGGTGCGGTCCAGTCACCGGGTCCCTCGGATTGCCACAGGAGCTCGGCCACATCCTCGAAGCGAGACGTCAGCGCCAAGTCGGTGGCGGGCCGGCCGCGGTAGATCGGGCCGCGTCGCTGGTCGAGCTGTGTCACCGCCGTCGTGATGGTGGCCAGCCGAGTGGCCGTCTGGCGCCCGCCCCGGCTGCGCGCCGCCAGCGCCTCGATTTCGCCCAGGTCGAAGAGGCTCCCCCGGCGGGCCGCATCCGGGTGCGACTCGAGCAGGCCGCGGCTGACGTAGGCGTAGAGCGTCGGCACCTTCACACCGAGGCGCCGGGCCGCCTCCTCGGTGCTGAGCATGCGCTCCATCATCGGCCATCCTACATTGACTTGATCAACGTTTACAGACGCAGGGAAAGAGCGTCATAGTGGAGGCTATGGAAACCATTGTGCGTGATCTCATGACCTCACCGGCGGTCACATGCGCCGCCAATGCCACTTTGGCCGAGGCGGCCCGCGCCATGCAGCGGGCGGACACGGGCTCGGTCGTGGTGACCGACGACGGCAAGGTGGTCGGCATCCTCACCGAGCGCGACCTGCTGCGGGCCGCGGCCGCCCAAGGCGACCCGGATCGGGAACAGGTTCGCTTGTGGATGACGTCTCGCCCGGACGTGCTCGGTCCCGACGAGCAGGCGGACGCGGCCTGGGCCAGCCTGACCTCGCACCACTATCGCCACCTGCCGGTGGTCGAAGGCGGCCGCTGCGTCGGTGTCGTGTCGTTGCGCGATCTCATGGGCGTCGCCCGCATCCGTCCCGCGGGCGAGACCAGCGGGGACGTCCCGGCTGGGCTCGAGGGCGTGGTGGTGGCCGAGACGACGATCGGCGACGTGCGAGGCCAGGAGGGGTTCTTCCATTACCGGCAGTATTCGGCGGTCGAGCTGGCCGAGAAACGCTCCCTCGAGGACGTCTGGCATCTCCTGTTCAACGGTGAGCTCCCCGACACCGCTGCCGCCGCAGCCTTCGGCGGCGAGGTCCGGTGCCGACGTGCCCTCCCGCCGGGCCTGCGCGCCGTGCTGCCGGCTGTGTGCCAGCAGGGTGCACCGCTCGACGTGCTGCGCACCGCCGTCTCGCTGCTGGCGGCCGAGCTCGGGTGGCGCCCGACCCACGACATCGATGCGGGCGAGCTCTACGAGCAGGCCCTCGGGCTGTGCGCGGTCGTCCCGACGATTCTGTCCGCCGCGTACCGCCTGCGGCAGGGCCAGGAGCCCCTCGAGCCGCGTGACGACCTCGGCTTCGCCGCCAACTACCTGTACATGCTGACCGGCGCCGAGCCGAGCGCGCTGCATGCCCGGGCCATTGAGAAGTACATGATCCTGACCATCGACCACGGGTTCAACGCGTCGACGTTCACCGCCCGCGTCGTGACGTCGACCGGGGCCGATCTCGGCGCCGCCATCGTGGCGGCCATCGGCGCGCTGTCCGGGCCGCTGCACGGCGGGGCACCGAGCCGGGCCCTCGACATGCTCGACGCCATCGGGACCCCGGACCGGGCCGACGCCTACGTGCGCACGGCCGTCGAGGCGGGCGACCGGATCATGGGCTTCGGGCATCGCGTCTACAAGACCGACGACCCACGCTCGCTGCTCCTGCGCTCGGTGACCGAGCAGCTGGGCGGGCCCCTGGTCGAGTTCTCCCAGGCGGTCGAGCGCACCACAGTGGACGTCCTGGCCGAGCTGAAGCCGGGGCGCCGGCTCTACACCAACGTCGAGTTCTACGCCGGCGTGGTCATGCACACCTGTGGGATCCCGCGTGAAATGTTCACCCCGACCTTCGCGGCGGGCCGCACCATCGGATGGACCACCCACGTGATGGAGCAGGCGGGGCACAACCGCCTCATCCGCCCCGCCGCCCGGTACGTCGGGCCACCACCGCCCCAACCGGTCCCGCTGCCAGAGGCCTGAACCAAGCGCCCCTGAACCCGGCGCTCGGCCGCCCCCGGGTGAAAGCCGACTAATCTGGTCGGGCTTACAAGGTTCAGGGCAAGGAGCAGGTCATGGACGTCGACGGCACCGCAGCGGTCACTTCCAGTCGGGCGCGCGCCCTCTTCTCGTTCCCGAATCCGGTCAACGAGGTCTCGGCCCGGTTGGTGGCTGCCGGCGTCGTCCTCATGTGCGTGCTGACCATCGCCCTCGACCTGCGCTGGGCGACCGTGGTCATCGCCTACGGCTTCGTGGCCCGGGTGCTGAGCGGACCGACCCTGAGCCCCTTGGGCCAGTTCGTCACGCGAGTCGTCACGCCCCGTCTCGGGTGGCGCGAGCGCCCGGTGGCCGGCCCACCCAAGCGCTTCGCGCAGGCCATCGGCGTCGCTTTCTCCGTGACCGCCCTCGTCCTCACCGGCCTGGGCTGCTGGACGGCGGCCGAGGTCGTCCTCGGCCTCCTGGCCATTGCCGCGTTGTTGGAGTCGGCACTCGGCCTCTGCCTCGGTTGCAAGGCCTTCGCCTTGCTCATGCGCGTCGGCGTGGTGCCCGAGGAGGTCTGCGAGCGCTGCAACGACATTTGGGCCACGCACGGCACACCCGCATAGGCCGCATCGGGGGCCGCCCGTCGACGGGACGCCGTCAGCGGTCGTAGATGAGCACGCCGCGGATGTTCTTCCCGTCCCGCATGTCCTGATAGCCCTGGTTGATATCGCCGAGCTTGTACGTGTTGGTGATCATGGAGTCCAGGTCGAGCAGCCCGCTGCGGTACAGCTTCAGCAGCTTGGGGATGTCGGAGTGGATGTTGGCCGAGCCGAAGATGCTGCCCACCACCTGCTTCTCATAGATGGTCAGCAGCATGAGGTTCATCGTCACCTCCGTCTCGTTGAACGGATGGATGTTGGTGACCACGACGCGGCCGCGTTTGGAGGCCAGATTGAGGATGGAGTCCATCATCCCGCCCTGGCCGACGCCCATGGCGCAGATCACCTTGTCGCACATGTGGCCCCAAGTCTCCTGCTGAATAAGCGCGAAGGCTTCCTCGATGGAGGGGGCCACGTGGGTGGCGCCGAACTTGGGGGCCAGGTCGCGCTTCAGCTGCACCGGATCGATGGCGAAGATCATTTCGGCGCCGGCGAGACGGGCGCCCTGCACGGCTGAGGCGCCGATGCCACCGATACCGATCACGGCCACGTTGTCACCGGGCTGCACATCAGCCGCATAGACGGAAGAGCCCCAGCCGGTGGTGACGCCACACCCGACCAGGCAGGCCTTGTCGAGCGGGATGTCGTCGAGGATCTTCACGCAGGAGGCTTGGTTCACCACCGTGTAGGGGGCGAAGGTGCCGAGGCAGACCATGGTGGAGACGTCCTGGCCGCGGGCGTGATGCCGCACCGTCCCATCGAGCTGCTTGCCGGTCATCAGAATGCCGCCGACATCGCACAGGTTCGAGTGTCCGGTGGCACAGGGAGGGCACTTCCCACAGGCGGGGACGAAGCCGAGCACCACGTGGTCTCCCGGAGCGAGGCCCGACACACCTGGCCCCACTTCCTCGACCACCCCCGCGCCCTCGTGACCGCCGATCACGGGCAGAGGGACGGGCATGTCGCCGGTCAGCAGATGCTCGTCCGAGTGGCACATGCCCGACGCCGCCAACTTGATGAGGACCTCGCCCTCCTTGGGAGCGTCGAGCTCGATGGGCTCGACGCTCCAGGCTTCACGATCCCACAGAACAGCTGCTTCGGTTTGCACGGTGCCTCCCAGGATGTGGCGCGACGACACTCCACGCTATCCGGGGTCGCCCGGTGGGGGCATTTCCATCTCGTGTGCCGCCGCGCCGGTAACGGGCTGCACTCGTGCCACAAGGGCTACGGGGTGTCCGGAGGGCCAGTCGGCTCCTCGGGGACCGAGTGAGCTGGTCAGCTGCGCTTGCGGGCCGTCTTCTTGGCGGTGGTCGCCTTGGCGGTCTTCTTGGCCGCCGTGGCCTTGCGCTTGACCGCTGTGGTCCGCTTCGTGGCGGTCTTCTTGGCGGTGGTCGCCCGCTTCTTGGCGGTTTTCTTGGCCGCCGTGGCCTTGCGCTTGACCGCTGTGGTCCGCTTCGTGGCGGTCTTCTTGACGCCAGTCGCCCGCTTCGTGGCGGTCTTCTTGGCCGCGGTGGCCCGCTTGGTGGCGGTCTTCTTGACCCCCGTCGCCTTCTTTTTTGCCGTCTTCCTCGCTGCAGAAGCCCGCTTCTTCGTGGCCTTCTTGGCGCCGCCGACTTTGCGCTTGGCGACGGTCGCCTCTTTCTTGACCGCCTTCTCGGCTCGAGCGACCTGCTTCTTGGCCGTCTTCTTGACCCCGGTGGACTGCTTCTTCGCTGTCTTCTTGGCCCCGGCCACCCGCTTCTCACCCACCTTCTTGGCGGTGGTCGCCCTGCGCTTTGCGACCGCCGTCTGCTTCTTGATCGTCTTCTTGATGCTCTTCGCCTTCTTCGCCGCCGCCTTTCGGATTGGCCGCGCCTGCTTCTCTACGAGGTCAGCCGTCTTCGAGCTCCCGATCACCGTCGCGGCGTCACTGAGGCCTTGCCGCACTCTTGACCCGGCTGCTACTGCGGCCGTCTCGACGGTACCAACGGCATCTCCGACGACCTCGGCTGCTCTATCAAGTTTCTCCGGCATGGGCGAGAGCGTACCGCGCTTGGCTGCGATGTCTATAGATTTTTTCGGAACATCGCCATGGTCGCGACGTGCATCGCGACAGCACTGGCGGGTTGCGCGGCGCGATCGATTCATCGAGTCTTCATCCGCGATGTGAGTGGTCGCTGCGAGCGGCCCGTGATCGTCCTAGAGGGCGCGACGGGAGCCGTCGCCGGATCGCTCTTGCCCGTCACTGGCGGTACCCTTCACCGTGGCCGAGCGATCACATAATCATGGAATCAGTCTCGACACCGCAGGCGCCCGGTGCGCAGTTGCGGCGCTGGTAGGTCTGGTCACAGGAATCGTCGCTGCCCTGTTCCTCATGTGGCCGGCCGCCATCCTGGTTGGCTGGGATGCGGCGTCCGTCTGCTACCTGGTTTGGATCTGGAAGATCGTCGGTCGTCTGGACGCCGCCCAGACGAGACGTCACGCCAACATCGAAGACGGGAGCCGACGTCCGGCGGAGGCCATCGTCCTGGCCGCCGGAGTCGCGCTGCTGGCCGCCGTCGGCTTAATCCTGATCAAAGCAGGCCAATCCCATGGCGGCACGAAGGCCTACCTCATCACGATCGGGATCGTGAGCGTGATTCTTTCGTGGGCGACCATCCACACGGTCTTCATGCTGCGGTACACCAGGTCCCACTACCAAAGCCCGGACGGGGCGGTCGACTTCAATGAAAAGGACCCGCCCGCCTACCTCGACTTTGCCTACCTCGCCTTCACGATTGGGATGACGTTCCAGGTCTCAGACACAAATCTGACCACGAAACCGATCCGGAGAGTTGCGCTCTCACATGCTCTGATTTCCTACCTCTTCGGTGCGGTGATCGTGGCGATCGCCATCAACATCGTCGCGAGCCTGCTGGCCTGAGCGCCGCCTCAGTCGACCGGGAGACGTTCACGCACCTTTGACAGGGCATCCGTGGTGCGCTCCGTTCCAGAGGCGAGGTACGGAGCGATCGCATCGATTCCGGCATGGGTGGCGTCGCGGGCGAGTGGTTCCAATTGACGGACGGCGTCCGAGACGATTGACGCGGCCTGCTGGACCGCATGCGTCGCCGTCCCACTCGAACCCCGGAGCGCTTCGGCGACTCCGTCGCGGGCGCCCCGGAGCTCTTCGGGATCGGGCGCAACTTTGTGGCCTAATTCGAGACCGGCCGCCAGCTGTTCGCCAGCGCGCCGGCGGACGCTCTTGCGGGTGCGCCGGGCCGTGGCCCGTCCCGCGCCGATGGCCGTCTCGAGTTCCCGAGCTTGTCGCTTCGCCCGCCATCCCAGAGATGGTGCTCCTTCGGTGTCGAAGGCGGCGAGAATGAGTCCACCGAGGAGGCCGAGGTTCTTCAGGAAGTGCATCTTCTGCTGGGCCCGCGTGGTCGGATCGGATTCCTCCCAGAACCGGTGCCCGGCATACGTGGTCGGGACGATGGAACCGATCAGGGCCAACGCGGCGACCCGCCGGTACTTTCCGATTGCCAAGAGGACCCCGCCGCCGATCTGCACAGCTCCGTTGATGCGTACAAGCGTCTTTGCGTCGACCTGGTCGACCCCGACGCTGTCACTGAGGGGTTCGCTCACCACCTCTGCCTTCTTGGCTTTGCCGTCCGGATTCCACAGGGCATCCCATCCTCCGACCACAAAGATGGATGCCAAGAGCGGACGAGCGATTCTGCGAGAGAGTGCCATGCCCTGTCTCTACCCGTATTTCAAAGCGTTATCCATTGAAGATCAGGCGGGGCCTGCTTCCTGACCCGGAGCAGGCACGGACGCCTCTCCACTTCCCGATCGTTCGGCCCCCTTCCGTTTTCGGTCCTCTGAGTCCTCGAGGATGGCTCGAGCTTGCTCTTCTGGATTGTCGCTCTCAGCCTCTTCCGGTGGCCTTCCGCTGGCCCGTGTTTCAATTGTCCTTCGAGCGATTCCGGTTTCCGCGTCATCTGTTGCCATGTTCTGGCTTTGCCCGTATCCCCCGCGCCCGAATCACCGTCGTCCTGCGGTTCATCTCAGGGTCCGAGAAACTGTCGGGCTGAACCCGGAAGGGCACGATGGACGGATCGAGGCAACATGGATGGGTCCGAACGCAGCTCAGACACGGCCGATGAGTCAGAGGCGGAACAAAACAATCGCAATCTGAACGACTTGCTCCAGGAACTGCGCGTGGCCGACCTCGGGGTGCAGCTGCTCTTCGGGTTGCTGCTCGGCCTGCCGTTCACAGTTCGTTTCAGCCGCCTCGACGGGTCGGGCAGAACCCTCTATCAAGTCAGCCTGATCTGCGCTGCATTGGCCACGGCGCTGTTGGTGAGCCCTGTCGCCTACCACTGCTGGGTGTTCCGTCGACACGAAAAGGGGCGGTTACTCGGTTTCGCCAACGTGCAGGCCATTCTCGGGTGGAGATGGTGGCCGTGGCAGCGTCTGCGGCCATCTGGATGGTCATGCTCTTCGTCGGCCTGAGCTGGCCCGTCGGATTCTTCGCCGGCATCGCAACCGGCAGCTTGCCGGCATTGTGGTTCGTGTTCCCGATCGTCGACCGGCTCGGCGCGATCACTGGCCTCGGGGAGCGCTCTCGCCGGCCCTCGCTCACACGGTTGTTTCGGCCAAACCACTTCGGGTATCGGCCACAATGCCGCCGAGTGCGGCCGACTGTCGGTCATAGGAGGAACACGCGACGCCACAGCAGGCGTGGAGCGCCAAACGGGAACGTCAGTACGAGCACATCAAGGGTGGCTTGAAGCACCGGGGCGACTCAGAGGAGCTGGCGGAGGAGATCGCGGCGAAGACCGTCAACAAGGAGCGGGCACGCCACGGAGAGTCGAGGACGAAGAGCCGAGGCTCGACCAACGACATCTCCTCGGGCCGGCGAGGCGGCCTCCGCTCCCATCGGGGTGCGGGTGGTCGGACGCGTGATCAACTGTACGAAGAGGCCAAACGCAAAGGGATCGCTGGCCGCTCCAAAATGACCAAGGCGCAGCTGGAGCGGGCGGTCGATCGCTGACCAGTCGACTACGCCCTACCGTTGCGCTCGCGGTGCTTGCACCCGGGCCAGCAGCAGGGCCGGCGTAGGCCATCCTCAAGCTCCTCCTGGGTGCGCCGTATGCGGCGTTGTCGGGTGATCTCCAGCTTGGCATCCTCAACCCAACAGATGAATTCGTTCCGGGCCAGAGGCGTGATGTCCTTCCAGGCGACGAGCGCGGTCTTGTTGGCCATCAGGGCGCTGCGCAGATCGCCCGGGAGCTTGTGCACGACTCCGCCGGGGAGTCGCGGATCAGCCACGGCACCACGTGCGCGAATCACGGGACCACTCACCCACTGTGCGCCGGCTTCAACCGCTCATTCACGCATCGGAAAGGGGCTGGCCCTTCTCGGCGCGGAGCGTATCGACTTCAGCCAACAAGGTGGACGCCATCCAGGCCGGGACTCTCGTGCCACGCATGTCAGCACCCGCCAATGCGTGGCGAATGCGAGCCTCACGGTCCGGCGTCAAGCGCGGGTTCTGCCACGTAAAGGGGTCGGTGCGGTCCCCGCTTCCTGATCCGCCCCTGCGAGCCGCGGTGTACACGTCGATCAACGTCCGATACCGACTGCCGATCGTCGCTATCGCGTCATCTCGACCGATTCGACCGGCCAGGAAATCCTGCAGCGCGGCCTCCCAGTTGGTGCGACCCACAGCGAATCCGGCGTAGCCAGGCAAGGGCGCAGCGATGCTCAGCCAGTGTTCCACCTGCTCGATCGGGGCGTTCCGTCCAAGCACGATGCATTCGGCCGGAGCCTCGGTCTGGGCGGCCACCGCCCGGAGGACCTCTTCGGCACCTTCTGTCGTTTCGTAGCCCTCGAGCTTCCATATGGTCGGGTGGACTCCGCTGTCACTAAAGGCGGCTATGGCCTCGGCCGTCAGCCCTGGACGGGCCTCTCGATCGAAGTGCAACTGATCGTCGTTCTGCGCCAACTGTTCACGCGTCGGGGGCACGAGCAACTCGAAGAGCCATCGCCACCCCGTCGAAGCAGCCCACGCCGACACTTTCGCCAGCCGCTCGATTTGGACCTCCCGATCGCTCGCCTCGTCCGCCGGGTTGTAGCGAACCAGGACCTTGAAGAAGTCCGGATCGAACGAAGCGAGGTGTTCGGGGTAGTGCTCTCCGTACTCCAATTCGAAGAGCTTGGTCCCGCTCTTTTCGATGGGCATCGCCAGCACCAGGCCATCAGCCTTCGCTCGCTTGGCGACCTCGGACCCCAATTCTTCGTCGACGAGCACGCCGGCGCGTCCGACCTCCAGGTCGGACGGGGAGGCCTTGCTCAGCCCCTCGTAAATCATGAGCTTGGCGTCACGCATTTTCGTCAGCTCGGCGTCGGTCGGATCCCCCTCGATCCCAAACAACTTCTGAAAGGACGCACGCTGATCCATGGCGAGGATGAACAGCGGCTCTTGGGCCGAGGGCATGTAGCGCTGGTCAGCAGGCGTCATTCATCCGCCGCGCTTTCGTGGCGCCATCCCTGCTTGTACTCAGCGTCGTGGAGCCGGCGGACCTGGTGGGCGAAGTGGTCCAATCGATCGGCGGCCGTCTGCGCCTCGTGGTAGTCCCGTCCGTGGTCGCGAGCCGCCGTCTTTTCCTCAGCTCTCTTCCTGACGATGTGCAGCTCTTCGCGGGCGACCTCGACAATCTTCTCGAGTGTCTCTTCCAGATTCATAGATCTCCTTCTTCAAGACAGAACGGTACTGCTGATCGGATTGCGAACGACCGAGCGGGAAGTCCGCACATTCGTGGCGAACGAAACCATGCCTGCCTTGCCGCCCGCACCTTCATCGCCCGGCTCCCAAGACGCGTCCAGGTGCCACCGAGGTGAACCGGTCGCCCGGGTCGACCCGCCCGAGTTTCATTCTTCCGCTCCTGACCATGTGGCGGGAGGATCGCTGGCCGGGAAGGATTCTTCATCGGCTTCCTCGAGTTCATCGTTGTCATCAGCGCGGGGCCCGTCGGACTCTGCGGGCACATCATCGTCAACCATGCGAACGCCTCTGTCTCACTCCCTCAGTGTTGCGCCAATGCGCTCGGTGTTCCAGCCCAAATGTCACTCCTGGCCCGAAGCCCATAGGTACGGCTCCACGGACCTGGCCGCTTGAAGATTGTGGTGGACCATCCGCCAGTCTCGGCCGGCCCCGGAGATGAAGCCTGATCCGGCGAGATCGAAGGCGTGATCGGTTCAAGACGGAGGATCCGCCCATACTGCGGTAAGACCGACCAAACATGTCCGGCGAACACGCAGAAGGCTCGTGGGCGCAACCTTCGCCTCTTTGTCCGTCGTTGTTTTCCATGTGCTCCGTCTGGCACACTGGTTTCGGCACGCCTCCTGGGGTCCCCGCCGGCCCCTTGCGAACGGGCGTCACAACCCGTTAGGCGTGTACAGCGACCCCGGCTCGGAGTATCGGGCCGGGGTCGCCTCTTAAATAGACGGCGTTGTGGCCGAATTCCTTTACGGATTCGTCGGTCTGGAGCTCCCCGATACATGGGCAGAGATCGAACGGATTCGGTTCCCCTCCCCTTGCTGAATCCACCAACTTGGCGACAGCCCCAGAGTTTGCTCCGGGTCTCGATCCCGGCACCTTGGGATTAAAATCGGAGTCACCTTGTCCGAGCGGATGTGCTGTGTCCATCAGTCCTGGTGGAGTTAGGTAGTCAGTCGGTCGGCATTGCCTGAGGATGCCCCCGTCCATGCAGTTCAGTAGCACTCAGTAGCAAATGGCCGCGATTTCGGGAGCGTGGGATTCTCAATCTTGCGGCGATTGCGGCCATACGCAAAACATCTAGCCGAAACGACTCTTCGGACGCCCGCACCGACGATCGTGCGGTCAGACTCACCTATGAGCATCCCTTTCGGGCCAGCAGTCGCCTGCAACCATTGGCTACATGACAGAGCGGAAAGTTGTACAAGGCGGACGAACGGCCCCTCTCTCCTCCCGCATGCATAGGTGGAAGGTCGCGACGAGGCCCGGTACGGCTCTGGCTGCGTTGGCTTTGCTATTGGGAGGCATGCTCGCGGTCGTCGCTCCGAGCTCGAGTAGTGCTGCCACGTCGGGATGGTCCGTCTCGACCGTGCCGGGCAGTGGAGATGACGACGTGCTCCTCGGCACGGCCTGCACCAGTGGCGTCCAATGCTTCGCTGCTGGAGTCACCCTCGGTGACCTGAGTTCCCCGACCACCGTGCCCACGCCGATCATCGATTCGTGGAACGGCGCCAACTGGACTTATAGCACCGGTGCCGCGCTTCCGTCCGGAGTCGAAGGCGGCCTCTTCGATATCACGTGTGCCAATCCGGTCGACTGCTGGGCCGTGGGAACCCAGCTGGAGGCCGGTGGAAACGGGAACTCGACCGGTGCACTCGTCGAGAACTGGAACGGCAGCGGATGGTCGGTCGTGGCGACCCCGACTCCGAGCGGCAGCGGGATCGTGGGTGCGTTCCTCCAGGGTGTGACTTGCACGTCACCCTCGAACTGCATCGCTGTCGGGTACACCACCGACATCAACGGAGGGAACCTTAACGACTTGATTGAGCAGTGGGACGGGTCGGTGTGGACCATCGTCCCGGGCGCTGCCACTGGGCAAACCTATGACCAGCTCATGCGGGTCACCTGCCTCAGTGCCGACAACTGTTGGGCCGTCGGAAACGCTGGACCAGTGCAACAAGATCCGAACTTCCTGCCTATCTATCCGGGCGCAGTCGGTGACCAGGGGCTGATAGAGCACTGGGACGGCTCGTCCTGGACCGTGGTGCCGAGCACAACCGAACCATCACCGGGTGGCGGTTTCCTTTACGGCATCGAGTGTCTCTCTGCTTCTGACTGCTGGGCCTCCGGCGCCGTCACCGACGTCACGGGCCAAGCATCGGCCCTCTTAATGGAGCAGTGGAACGGCACGGCATGGACCGATATTTCGGGCACGGTTCCCGTGCCGAGCGGGACGGGGGGAGCCATTCTGAGCAGCTTCTCGTGCGTCGGACCCTCGAGCTGCTGGGCCGTCGGCTCCTACGGCTCATTCGGCGGTGGCGGGGGTAGCGGTTTCCAGCCCCAGGCCTTCATTGAGTACTGGAATGGGTCGTCCTGGTCGATCGAGCCGAGCCCGCAGGTCGGCCCGATCGATCTCCTGAACTCGGTGTCGTGCATCGCCGGTGTGGGATGCACCGCGGTGGGCACGACTGCCACCGAAGGGAACGGGAACGATCCAGGATTGCGCTCGTTTGTACAGCAGATGACTTTTCCACCGGCATCGAGTCAGGGCTATCTGCTAGCCGCGCGCGACGGGGGTGTCTTCGCCTACGGGACGGCCACGTTCGACGGCTCCATGGGCGGCCAGCGTCTCAATGCGCCCATTGTCGGCATGGCTTCGACTCCGGACGGCAACGGCTACTGGCTGGTGGCAAGCGACGGTGGCGTGTTCGCCTTCGGCGATGCCGCCTTCTACGGCTCCATGGGCGGCCGACACCTCAACGCCCCGGTCGTCGGCATGGCACCGACCTCTGACGGGCTGGGCTACTGGCTGGTGGCCTCCGACGGAGGCGTGTTCGCCTTCGGAGACGCATCGTTCGCGGGTTCGATGGGCGGCAAGTCGCTTAACGAACCGGTCGTCGGCATCGCCGCGAGCGCGCCGGGTGGCTACTGGCTAGTGGCCTCCGACGGCGGGATCTTCAGTTTTAGCACCGACTTCTATGGCTCGGCGGGGAGCCTGCACTTGGCCTCGCCAGTCACGGGCATGGCGGCCAGCGCCGACGGGCGAGGCTACTGGTTGGTCGCGGGCGACGGTGGGGTCTTCACCTACGGCGACGCCAACTATCACGGCTCAGTACCGGGCCAGGGCATCGTCGGGCAGCCGAATGTGGTCGGCATTACGACCGCCCCTAGCGGTCAGGGCTACTGGCTATCCGGGAGCAACGGTGCGGTGTATTCGTACGGAGAGGCCGCGTTCCTCGGTGCGCCCAGCGCGACACGTCTTGTTGCACCACTCACCGGGATCGCCGCCTCGCCCTGACCAACCTGGGTGAGTCGGGTCGGCGTCGAGGCGGTGAGCCGTGCACATCCCCCCACGCTCTACGCGGTAGAGGTCGACTTGCCCACAAAGGGCCGAGGGCCCGACCGCCCGGCCGAGGCGACGGCGAAGCCGCCGTCAGAGGGGAAGGGCGGCTTGAAGAAGTAGCGAGGCGGATTCAATCGGTCGATGCAAAGAACTCGGCGAATCGCTCAGATGGTTTCGTGTATCCGAGACGCTTGCGAGGGCGGTCGTTGAGGCTCTGGGCGATGGCGTCGAGGTCGGCTCTGGTGAGGTCGGAGAGGTCCATTCCTTTGGGCAAGTACTGACGCAACAGGCCATTGGTGTTCTCGTTGGTGGGCCGTTGCCAGGGATTCTGTGGGTCGCAGAAGTACACCGCCACCCCGGTCGCCACCGAGAAGCGGGCGTGGTGGGCCATCTCGCGCCCTTGGTCCCACGTGATCGAACGGACGAGCTCGCTCGGCACCCGGCGCACCGTTTTCGTCATGGCA
>Ga0302308_10002867_pt1 | contig 13855 bp, 14 predicted proteins | sample III_Palsa_E3_3_FD_200531 | JGI IMG/M metagenome (GOLD analysis project Ga0302308, IMG submission 200531) | Peat permafrost microbial communities from Stordalen Mire near Abisko, Sweden - III_Palsa_E3_3 | ecosystem: Environmental > Terrestrial > Soil > Palsa > Peat permafrost | place: Sweden... | reverse complement strand
GATGTTCGACGAGCAGGCGCGCAATGCGCCGCCGCCGCCGGCCGAGCGGTTGCCGGCGGAGCTGGTCCGCGCCGGCTACCGCGCCCAGCGCATCTCGCAGAACCTCCGCACCTCGCCCGCCGGCGTCGAGGCGCGCGATCTTACCGTCGGCGGCGCGGCCGGGCCGACTCCGGCGCGGCTCTACACGCCCGCCGACGCGGCCACGCCGTCCGGCCTCGTGGTCTATTTCCACGGCGGCGGCTTCGTGATCGGCGACCTGGAGACCCACGACGCCCATTGCCGCCGCCTCGCCTTCCATTCCGGCCAGCGGGTGATGGCGGTGGACTACCGGCTGGCGCCCGAGCACCCGTTCCCGGCCGGCCATGACGACGCCCTGGCCGCCACGCGCTGGGCCTTCGACCACGCGGCCGAGCTGGGCGCCGATCCCGCCCGCATCGGGGTCGGCGGCGACAGCGCCGGCGGCAACCTCGCGGCCTCGGTGGCGCTCGATCTGCGTAGCGACCCCGAGCGTCGGCTGAAGCTGCAGCTGCTGATCTACCCCGCCGTCTGGCCGGAGTTGGAGACCGCCTCGCGGCGCGAGCGCGACGGCCCGGTGCTGTCCAAGGCGGCGATGGCCTGGTTCGAGGCCTCGCTCGCCTTCGCCGGCCATCCCGACGCGTATCGCGCCACCCCGGCCCGCGCCAAGGACCTCGCGGGCTTGCCGACCGCCTATCTGGTCACCGCCGGCTTCGATCCGCTCGAACACGAGGGCCGCGACTACGCCGCCGCGCTCGGCGCCTCCGGGACCCCGGCGCGGCATATCAACTACCCCTCTTTGGTCCACGACTTCTTCATCATGGGCGACGTCTCGCCGGCGGTTGGCGAGGCGACCGAGGCGGCGGGCGCCGCGATCCGGGCAGCGCTGGGCTAGATCGCCGGCCGGCGCGGCGGCGACAGCAGCCATACCCCCGCGGTCGCGGCGAGCGCCGACCCGATCAGGATGGCCGCGCGGATCGTCGCCGCCGAGGTCTGGCTGGCGTCGGCGATGAAATAGCTCACCGTGAAGCCGACGCCGCAGAGCGCGGCGACGCCCAGCAGCTCGCGCCAGGTCGTCCCGGTCGGCCGCCGCGCCGCCTTCAGCGAGATCGCCGCCAGGCAGGCGCCGAAGACGCCCAGCGGCTTGCCGAGCGCCAGGGCCAGCATCACCCCGGTCGGGCCCGGCGCCGCCAGGTCGCGCAGGTGGAAGTGGTGCAGCGAGAAGCCCGCGGCGGTGAACACGAAGAACGGCAGCACCGCGAAGGCGACGTAAGGATGCAGGCTGTCCATGAAGTATTTCAGCATGCTCTCCTGGCCCAGCCGCCGCGCGCCGACCGGCACGGTGAAGGCGCTGGCGACACCGGCCAGCGCCGGGTCGAGGCCGGATTTCAGCGTGAAGCCCCAGACCACCACGAAGCCCAGGGCGTAGAACAGGAACGGCGCGCGCCGCCAGCGCGACACCAGCGCCAGCGCCACCAGCGCCGCGCCCGCGCCGAGCATCATCGGGACGTGCAGGTCGCCGGCGCCCAGGGCCGAGGCCGCCAGCATTGCGGCGATATTGTCGATCAGCGCGACGCAGATCAGCAGGACGCGCAGAGCCTGGGACAGTTTCGGTCCGGCGAGCGTCAGCGCCGCCAGCGCCGCGGCCCCGTCGGTGGCGCAGCCGATCGTCCAGCCCTGGCTCACGCCGCCCCGGCCCAGGCCGACGGCCAGGAAGACCGCCGCCGGGGCGATGAGGCCGCCCAACGCGGCCAGCGCCGGCAACGCGAGCCGGCGCGGATTGGAAAGCTCGCCGCGCAAAAGCTCGAACTTCAGCTCCATGCCGAGCACCAGGAAGAACACCGGCATCAGCAGCGCCCGCGCCCAGCCCGCCACGCTCATGGTCTCGGCGAAATCGCCGAGACGCGCGGCGATCGGCATGGCCAGGAACTCGCGGTAGGGCGCGGCGTAGCCCGAGGTCGCCAGGCTGATCGCGGCCACCGCCGCCACCGGCAGCACCAGTCCTGAGCCGGACTCGGTTCTCAAATAGGCGAGCGTCAGCCGTCGCATGCCGGTTCGGTTAACACGCGCCGGCCGGCCAGCGGAATGCAGCCTTGCAGCAAAGGGCTGTTCGGCCCATGTCGCCCGCATGCCCGTCTCGCCGCTCTACCAGCCCGACCCGCAGTATCCGCGCCTCGGGCCGGAGTTCGCCGACCCCGTCCGGCCGGCCGACTTCCCGCACACGATCCTGCGCTTTCGCAACGACCGCGCGGCCGCCACGGTGGGTCTCGACACCCTCACCGACGCCGAATGGATCGCCCATTTCGGCCACTTCGAGCCGCTGGCGGGCAACCTCGAAACCCCGCTGGCGATGCGCTACCACGGCCATCAGTTCCGGGTTTACAACGCCGAGATCGGCGATGGCCGCGGCTTCCTGTTCGCCCAGCTGCGCGAAGCCGGAACCGGCCGGCTGCTCGACCTCGCCACGAAGGGCTCCGGCCAGACGCCCTGGTCACGCTTCGGCGACGGGCGGCTGACGCTGAAGGGCGGCGTGCGCGAGATGCTGGCCACCGCCCTGCTGGAGGCGCTGGGCGTGCCGACCTCGCGCAGCTTTTCCTTGATCGAGACCGGCGAGGCCTTGCAGCGCAACGACGAGCCCAGCCCCACCCGCGGCGCGGTGCTGACGCGGCTGTCGCACAGCCACATCCGCTTCGGCACCTTCCAGCGCCACGCCTATTTCGACCGCGCCGACCTGATCGGCGCGCTGGTCGAATACTCGGTCGAGACCTACTACCCCGGCCTTGGCAACGCCGCCGACAAGCCGCTGGCGCTGTTCCGCGCCGTGCTCGACCGTTCCGCCGACCTGGTCGGGCGCTGGATGGCCGCGGGCTTCGTCCACGGCGTGCTCAACACCGACAACATGAACCTCACCGGCGAGAGCTTCGACTACGGCCCCTACCGCTTCCTGCCGCGCAACGATCCCAACTTCGTCGCCGCCTATTTCGACGAGACCGGCCTCTATTCGTTCGGACGCCAGCCCGAGGCGATGTTCTGGAACCTGCGCCAGCTCGCCGGCGCCCTGACCCTGGTTACCGACGCCGATCCGCTGGTGGAGGCGCTGAACGGCTTCTCGGCCGCCTATCGCAGCGCTCTGTCCGCGGCGATGCTGCGCCGGCTGGGTCTGGCGTCGCAGGGGTCCGACGCGGACGTGGACCTGGTCAACGCCGCGTTCCGGGCGCTCGCCGAGGGTGGGGCCGATCTGCGCTGGGAGCCGTTCTTCTTCGACTGGTTCGGCGGCCTCGCCTCCGAATCCCGCGCGCTGGCCGGTCCCCGCGCCGCGCTCTACGGCGGCGAGGCGTTCGCGACCTTCCGCGCGCTGCTCGCGCCTTACGAAATGGACCGGCCCGAACGTCTTGCCGCGCCCTACTTCACCCGGGCCGAGCCCGAGGAACTGCTCTACGACGAGATCGAGGCGCTCTGGGCCGCCATCGCCGAGCGCGACGACTGGCCCCCGTTCGAAGCCAAGCTCGAGCGCATCGAAGTCGCGCGCCAGGGGTGGGCGCTGGCCTGACGCGGCGCCGGCGCGAATTGCTCCTCTTGATCGTCAGATGACTCTATCGTACAGAGCACTCTAATGAGCCTGGCGAGGAGCCGCGAGATGACAATCACCAAGGAAGACGCCAACCAAGCGCTCGGCGAGATCGAAGGCGCCAGAGGGCGTCTGCGCGAGGCGATCGCCTATGGTTACGCTTGGCCTTACTTTGTCTTGTGGGGCTTGGCTTGGATGATCGGCGACATTGGCACGGAGGTCGCGCCGCCTCGCCTTGACGGCTGGATCTGGCCGGTGACCTCGATCACGTTCACCGCCGCCTCCCTCGTCTTCGCCTTCATTCAGCAGCGGCGATCACCCTACGCCGTGGCCAAGCGCGGTGGTTGGCGGTCCATGGCGTCGACCGGCAACATCATGCTCTTCCTGGTCACCCTCATGTTCGTGATCCAGCCGCTGGACGCCAAGCGGGCGCACTCGATTTTCGGCCTCTTCTTCGGATTCGCCTACATCCTGCAGGGCGTCTGGTTCGGCTGGCGATTGGTGGTTTTGGGCGTGCTGCTGGTGGCGCTGACGTTGTTCGCCTTTTACGCGCTGCCGCTCTGGGGCGGCTACCTGGCCTTCATGGGCGTCGGCGGCGGCGGGGCGCTGGTGCTGGGCGGCCTCTGGCTGAGGAAGTTCTGAGCCATGGGGCCTGACGAGATCATTCACCAATCGCTGCGGTTGCGGATCATGGCGACGCTCAACACCCTGCCGAAGGGCGAGAAGCTGGAATTCACCCGCCTGAAGGGGCTGCTGAAGGCCACCGACGGCAATCTGGGCGCCCACATCGCCACCCTGGAGAACGCCGGCTACGTCGCGGTCGAGAAGGATTTCGTCGACCGCAAGCCGCGCACCCGCGTCGCCGTCACCGCCGCCGGCCGGCGCGCGTTCGAGGGCCACGTCGGCTATCTGCGCGAGCTGATCGACGGGACGAGCGAGGGTTGACGGGGCGGCCGGCGCGCGCGAGACGCCGGCCCTCTCGTTTTTGGAGTTCCAGTTCGATGCGTCTCGTCCTGTTCGCCGCCGTCGCCAGCCTCGCCCTCGCCACCGCCAGCTTCGCCGCCGCGGCCACGATCGAGGTGAGGGACGCTTGGATCCGCACCCCGCCGCCCGGCGCGCCGACCGCCGCCGGCTACGCCACCCTGACCAACCACGGCATCAGCTCCGACCGGCTCACCGGCGCCTATTCGGGGGCGGCGGCCAGCGTTGTCCCGCACCAGATGTCGACGGCCGGTGGCGTGATGCGGATGCGGCCGCTCACCGGCGGCCTGCCGATCGGGGCCTCGGCGAGCGTCAGTCTCACCCCGAACGGCGACCACCTGATGCTGACCGGCCTGAAGGCGCCGCTGCGGGCCGGCCAGCACGTGAGGATCGTCCTGCAGTTCCAGCGCGCCGGCAATGTCGCCGCCGACTTCGTGGTCCGCGACGCAGCCGGCGGGCCGCATATGTAGCGGGTCAGAAAAAATCGGGCTGAGTGACGGGCAGCCGGTCTTCGAAATCGCTCAAAACCTTGATCACGCCGGTGCGCCATTGCCGATCGACGCTTCGGCCCAGGTCGTAGGCAAGCCATGCGTCGGTCATGTCGTAAGAGGCAAAGTAGGTGTCGCCGAGGTCCTTGTACGCATTGCTCCCCCACGGGTAGCGGGCGATATGGGTCCACACGCCGTCCTCAGGTCGCGGCATCGACCTGAATATCGCCGGGTCCCATTTCGACGTATCGCCGGCGCCGCGAATGAGATTGGCGAAGGTCACGTAGCGAAATGTGCCGAACGGCAGGTCGTCCAGGTTCGTCGCCGCAAGATATTTCGCGGCGGCTTCGCGATCGCCCGAGCCGCCGCCAGCAATGCCACTCGCGCGCCAGAACTGCACGGCGGCGGGATCGGCGAGCACGGCCTGGATGGTCGGTTTGATGTCTTCAGTCAGCAGCGCCCTGCCCGCGTCGGTCTGGAACAAGGGTCCCTCGAGCTGGGTAAGCTCAAGAAAGTCGAGGAGCGCGTTCACGGGCTTGCCCGCTTTCACGTCGTCGCCATAGGCCGCGATGAGGGTCGCGGCCGAGGGCGCCCGGTTTTCGCCGCTTGCGACCGCGAGGGCCGCGCGCAATCCCTTACCGCGAGGCGTTTCACGGGCGTCGTCGGACGTCACGAGGTCGGAGGTCAAGCCGGCGGGAAGCGGGTAGGCCGCGGTCTGGCGCTGAACGCTCTTGATCGTGATCGTCTGAGAATAGGGCTGCCCGTTCCGAAACCCGGCGATCTCGATTGTCGTCGGCAGTTGCAGTCCGCGCGCCAGATAGCGGCGAACCTGTGGGTGCAGCGGGATGCGGTTCGCCAGGTCGCGGACGAACTCATGCATTTCATCGGCGCTGACGGTCGTCATCGGGCCGCGTAGCCTGACGGCCAGCACGTCGCCCAGGCGATAGTCCGCGCCCTCCGGAGTGGCCGTGCGAGTCAGCGGATCGCTGGGCGTTTCCTGGTAGCCGAGCTCGGCTTCATCCCAGTACGGGTTCAGCGTCTCCGGCGCCGCCTTTACCCCTTCAAGGATCCTGTGCAGGAGTCGGCGGTTGGCCCCTTCGTAAATCCGAAATGCGACCAAGGCGTAGCAGCTGTCGCTATGCAGGGCGGCGCTGGACGGCTTCCACATCAGAACGCGGCAGAGCGCGTGATCGGTGAGGAGGTCTTGATCCGGAGATTCAACGAACGTGAACGACGCTGTCAGCGTCACCCGTTCGGACACCGTAACCGGGGCCGCCTTGCCGGCGATCGTGGTTCGCTCGAACGACAAGACGAGCGCTGGAGCGGCGGCGATCGGCCGTGCCGCCCGAATCTGATCCGAACTCCACTGCGGCGGCGCCAGCACGTCGGCGGCTTGCGCCGCGCCCACGCCGAGAAACAGAATCGCCGCGGCCAGACAGACACGCTTCACGCCACCCCTCCCGTCGAACGGCTTTCTAGCGCCTCGACGCGGCCGGCCGCTAGTTCGCCGGCGCGACGCTCGTCATCACCGGGCCGATCTCGTCGTGCAGCACCAGGTCGGCGCTGGCGTCCTGGTCGGTGGGTTCGCGGTTGAGGATGGCGAGGCGCGCGCCGTTCTGTTTGGCGAGTTGCGGGAAGCCGGCGGCCGGGAACACCACCAGCGAGCCCAGCACCAGGAAGAGGTCGCAGGCCAAGGCTTCGCTCTCCGCGCGCGTCATCGGCTCGGGCGGCATGGTCTGGCCGAACGAGATGGTCGCGGTCTTCACGATCCCGCTGCAGTCGCGGCAGGCGGGCAGGTCGCCGGTGGCGTCGTAGAGCGCCTTCAGGTCGGCGAGCTCGTGGCGAAGGCCGCATTCGAGGCAGCCCGCGTAGCTGGCGTTGCCGTGCAGTTCGATCACCTGGCCCTCGGGCACGCCGGCGGCCTGGTGCAGATTGTCGACGTTCTGGGTGATGACGGCCTTCGCCTTGCCGGAGGCGATCAGCCGGGCGACGGCGAAGTGGCCGGCGTTGGGTTCCTTGCCGGTCCAGCCGGCGCGGCCGGAGAAGGCGCGGTTCCAGGCCTCGCGGCGCTTTTCCTCGCTGCGCACGAAGTCCTGGAAATAGATCGGGCTCATCTTGCTCCAGACGCCGCCGGGACTGCGGAAATCCGGGATGCCGGACTCGGTGGAGATGCCCGCGCCGGTGAAGATCGCGACCCGGCCGGCCTCGTCGATCATCTCTCTCAGCCGCTCGCGCGACATTGCGCTTCTCCAGTGAATAGCTAAAGTGAACCCACTTGGGGTCGCTTCAGTGGGAGGACAAGCCACTATGACGCCTCGCAACGCGAGTGTCGCGCTCATCGGCGCCGGCGATTTCATCGGCTCGGCCATCGCCGAGCGGTTCGCCGCCGAGGGCTATCTGATCTACGCCGGGCGCCGCACCGCCGACAAATTGCAGACCCTGAAGGACAAGATCGAGGCCACCGGCGGCCGCTGCCAGGCGCGCGGCCTCGACGCGCGGGTCGAAGAGGACATCAGCGCCTTCATCGCCGAGGCCAATGAGGCCGCGCCGCTGGAGGTGTGCATCTTCAACCCCGGCGCCAACGTCAACTTCCCGATCCTGGAGACCACCGAGCGGGTGTTCCGCAAGGTGTGGGAGCTGGCCTGCTACGGCGGCTTCCTCACCGGGCGCGAGGCGGCGCGGCACATGCTGCCGCGCGGGTCCGGCTCGATCTTCTTCACCGGCGCGACGGCGTCGCTCAGGGGCGGCGTCGGCTATGCGGCCTTCGCCAGCGCCAAGTTCGGCCTGCGCGCGGTCGCCCAGTCGATGGCCCGCGAGCTGGGACCGCAGGGGATCCACGTCGCCCACCTGATCATCGACGCCGGTGTCGACACCGCCTTCGTCCGCGAACGGATCCGGGCTCGCGGCGGCGAGGAGGCGGTGGAGAACATCCGGCCCGACCAGCTGATGAACCCGACCTCGGTCGGCGAGGCCTATTGGACGCTGCACACCCAGCATCGCGACGCCTGGACCCACGAGCTGGACCTGCGGCCCTATGGCGAGCGGTGGTGAGGCGATGGACGTCGTTTTCTACTTCGACTTTGGCAGCCCCAACGCCTACCTCGCCCACAAGGTGATCCCCGGCATCGAGGCGCGCACGGGCGTCCAATTCAGATACGTCCCGGCGCTGCTCGGCGGCATCTTCAAGGCCACCGGCAACCGCTCGCCGGCCGAGGCCTACGCCGGCATCCCGCTGAAGCTCGCCTATGAGCGCAAGGAGACCGAGCGCTTCGTGCGCCGTCACGGGATCACCGACTACGCCCACAACCCGCATTTCCCGGTCAACACCCTGCTGATCATGCGCGTCGCCGTGGCCGCCCAGCGGCTCGGGGTGTTCGAGGCCTACGTCGACTGGGTCTACCGCGCCATGTGGGCGGACGGCCTCAAGATGGACGACCCGGCGGTGGTCAAGGCGACGCTGCACGTCGCCGGCCTGCCTGCGGACGAGCTGCTGGCTTTGACCCAGGACGCCGAGGTGAAGGCAGCGCTGATCGCCAACACCGAGGACGCGGTGGCGCACGGGGTCTTCGGCTCCCCCAGTTTCCGCGTCGAGGGCGAGCTCTTTTTCGGCAAGGACCGGCTGCGCGACGTCGAGGAGGAGATCGCCGCGCTGCGTGCCTGATCCTCTTGCCTCCCTTGAATCATCGGCGCATCGGTGCGCCGCATTTTATCCAGGGAGGACGGCATTATGGCCGAAGCAAAAGTCAATCATAACGGAGTTCTGGCCGGTAAGGTCGCGATCGTCACCGGCGCCAGCCGGGGTATTGGCGCGGCGATCGCCGCGCGGCTGGCGCAGGAAGGCGCCAAGGTGGTCGCCTCGGCGCGCACCGCCGACGAGGGCGAGAGCCGGCTTTCCGGCACCCTCACCGAGACCATCGCCCGCATCGAGAAGGCCGGCGGCGAGGCGCGTTTCGTCAAGGCCGACCTCGCCAGCAAGGAGGACCGCGAGCGCCTCTACGAGACCACCGTGGCCGCCTACGGCCCGGTCGACATCCTGGTCAACAACGCGGCGGTCACCTATTTCATCCCGGTCGTCGATTTCCCGGAGAAGCGCTTCAAGCTGATGATGGAGGTGCAGGTCTATGCGCCGTTCCACCTCTCGCAGCTGGTGCTGCCGTCGATGAAGGAGCGCCACACCGGCTGGATCGTGAACATCTCGTCCGGCGCCGGCATCCACCCGAAGCAGCCCTATGCGGCGCGCGCCAGCCGCGGCGGCACCGTCTACGGCATGTGCAAGGCGGCGCTGGAGCGCTTCACCACCGGCCTCGCCTCGGAAGTCGCCGACGACGGGGTCGCGGTGAACGTGGTCTCGCCCGGCCTGGTCGAAACGCCCGGCACCCTGCTGCACAACCTGGTCAACGACCAGACCCGCGCCCGGGTGCAGCCGATCGAATACATCGCCGAGGCGGCGTTCCAGCTCAGCACGGGCGACTATCGCACCATGACCGGCCGGATCGACTACGCCGAGCCGCTGCTGAAGGAGCTGAAGCTGGAGCCGGCGGCGATCATCTAGCCACCACGCCAAACGGCGGTCGCCATTTTCTGAGTATCGATCGCGATAGGTTCAGATCGCCGCGATCTGAACCCATCGCGCTCTACGGGTGCGCGACGCCAAGGGCGACCGCCAGGGCGGCGAGGTGGGTGCGCGAACGGGCGCCGGCCTTGCGCCGCGCGCCGTCGAGGTGGAAGCGCACGGTGGCGTGGGTGATGGCGAGGCCGGTGGCGATCTCCTCGTCGGTGTAGCCCCGGACCAGCAGGGCGACGCAATCGGTCTCGCGCGGGCTGAACCCCGGCGGCGCGCGTCGGGCGGCGATGTGGCCCAGCCCCTCGTTCGCCACCGCCATATCGAGAGCTCGCATCGTCCGCCCGGCCCCTGGATCACATCGTGCGCCAACTTTGTGCCGTCTCGGACCAGCGCGCATCGTGCAAATGGACTACGCGGCACGGGTTTTCGGGCCGCGCGCCAGAACGGAAGCCGAACCGCCCCCCTGGCTGGTCGCGGCTCAGCCGGCGGCGAGCTGTTCCGGCAGCCGCGCCTTGACCGCCGCGACCACGGCGTCCGGCGTGATGGCGAACTCCTGATAGAGCCGCTCGGACGGCGCCGAGGCGCCGAAGCCGTGCATGCCGACGAAGCCGCCGTCCTCGCCGATGAAGCGCTCCCAGCCCTGCCGCACCGCCGCCTCCACGGCGACGCGCACCGGCGCCTTGCCGATCACCGCGGCGCGGTAGGCGGCTTCCTGGCGGTCGAACAGCTCCCAACACGGCGCCGACACCACCCGGGTCGCGACGCCCTGGGCCTGTAGCCGCTCGCGCGCCGCCATGGCGATGGCGACCTCGGTCCCGGTGGCGAAGATGGTCGCCTCGGCCACGCCGTCGGCCGGCGCGAGCTCATAGGCGCCGCGCAGCGCCAGGTCGCCGCCGGAGGTCCGCACCGCCGCCGTCTTCTGGCGCGAGAGGGCCATGACCGACGGGGTCTTTCGCTCGCTCAGCGCCGCCTTCCAGCATTCGGCGGTCTCCACCGCGTCGGCGGGGCGGAACACCAGCAGGTTCGGCATGGCCCGCAGCGCCGCCAGATGCTCGACCGGCTGGTGCGTGGGGCCGTCTTCGCCGAGGCCGATCGAATCGTGGGTCATCACATGGATTACCCGCAGCCCCATCAGCGCCCCGATCCGGATCGCCGCGCGGCTGTAGTCGGCGAAGGCGAGGAACGTGCCGGAGTAGGGGATGATGCCGCCGTGCGCGGCCATGCCGTTCATCGCCGCGGCCATGCCGTGCTCGCGGATGCCGTAGTGGACGTAGCGGCGCGCGTAGTCGGGGGCGTCGAACGCCGTCATCCCCTTGACGATGGTGTTGTTGGAGCCGGTGAGGTCGGCCGAGCCGCCGAGCATTTCCGGAATCGCCGGGATCAGCGTCTCCAGCGCCGCGCCGGAGTGGACGCGGGTCGCCGCCGCCGGCTTTTCGGCCGCGCACTTGGCGATGTGGGCGTCGAGCGCCGCGAACGCGCCGTCGGGCAGATCGCCGCGAACCGCGCGTTCGAACGCCGCGCGTTGATCGTCCTGTTTCAGCCGCGTTTGCCAGCGCCGCCGCGCGGCCTGGCCGCGCCGCCCGGCCTTGCGCCAGGCGCCCGCGACATCGGCCGGGATCTCGAACGGTGGCCAGGGCCAGCCCATCGCCTCGCGCGCCGCGGCGATCTCCTTGTCGAACAGGGCATAGCCGTGCCCGTGCTCGTCACCCTCCATCGGCCCGGCGCCGCGGTTGATTCGCGTTTTGCAGGCGATGAAGCTCGGCCGGGTCTGGCGCGTCGCCCAGCGCAGGGCGCTGGCGATCTGGCGGTAGTCGTGTCCGTCGATCCGCTTGGTCGCCCAGCCCGCCGCCCTGAAGCGCATCACCTGGTCGCCCGTCTCGGCCAAGCTCGCGCGGCCGTCGATGGTGGTGTCGTTGTCGTCGAAGAGCACGGTGAGCTTGGCCAGCTTCAGCCGCCCGGCGAGGTGCGCGGCCTCGTGGCTGACGCCCTCCATCAGGCAGCCGTCGCCGGCGATCACCCAGGTGCGGTGGTCGACCAGCCGCTCGCCGTAGCGCGCCGCCAGGCTCCGCTCCGCCATCGCCATGCCCACCGCCGTGGCGATGCCCTGGCCCAGCGGCCCGGTGGTGGTCTCGACGCCCGGCGTGTGGCCGTACTCCGGGTGGCCCGGCGTCAGCGAGCCCCACTGCCGGAAATTCTTGATCTCCTCGATCGTCATGCCGGGAAAACCGGTCAGGTGGAGCAGCGAATAGAGCAGCATCGAGCCGTGGCCGGCCGAGAGCACGAAGCGGTCGCGGTCGGGCCAGGCGGGATCGGCGGCGTCGTACTTCAGCGCCTTGGTCCACAGCACCGTCGCTATGTCGGCCATGCCCAGCGGCATGCCCTGGTGGCCGGACTTGGCCCGGTGCACCGCATCCATCGAGAGCGCGCGGATGGCGTTCGCCATCGTCAAGGGTGTGACAGACATCGCTATCGCCAAGCTTCAAAGAGCGGCTCGCCTCGCACGGCGGCCCGAGGGCCGTCAAGCAAGCCGCTTTAAGGATCGCCGCGACGCGTTCTATAGAGGCTAGGTGACATGCAGGACGCTCGAACCATGACGAAGCCGGAGAGCGCCGTCGAGCTGGCGGCGCGGCGGCTCGAACGGGCGGTGGCGCTGCTGGAGCAGCGCGTGAGCCAGCGGCTCGTCGTCGCCAGCGCCGGCGCCGACACCGCCTCCGAGCACGATCGCGCCCAGCTCGCCGCCGCGCTCGACGTGGCCAGGGCGCGCGAGCGGGAGCTGGAGGAGGCGGGCGCCGCGGCCTCCGCCGCGCTCGCCCGGGCCATCGACGAGATCCGCGCGACGCTCGGCGAGGCGAAGGAGGCTTAGATGGCCCAGGTCAGCGTCGAGGTGAACGGCCGGCCCTATGTGATCGGCTGCGAAGACGGCCAGGAGCCGCGCCTCACTCAGCTGGCGGCCGTCGTCGACGCCCAGATCCGCCAGGTGGCGCGCGACGTCGGCCCGCTCGGCGAGACGCGGCTGATGCTGATGGGCGCCCTGGTCATGGCCGACGACATCGCCGAGCTGCGCGGCGAGATCGAGACGCTGCGGTCCCAGGTGGCCGAGGCGAAGGCCGACGTCGGCCGCGCCGAACTGGCCGCCGTCGCCGCCCTCGATACCGCCGCCGCCCGCATCGAGCGCCTGGCGGCGGATTAGGGAGGTTGAGCCCGGACCCCCGACGCCCTACGTTACTAGGTGGCGGGTCTGCTGCGGCTCGCGTCGGAGGCATCAAATCCCGGGGACCTTAATTCACCTCATCGGGAGCTGTCCCTGACCAGGCTCGTGGGCTTGGTCACACGGCGCCCACCTGGAAATCCAGGTCCGAGGGGATTTAAACGCCCTCCACGGTCCTTCGCGGCGCCGCCACCCCATCCCCCAGGCCCGACTGGTGCTTATCCGCGCGTCCCGCGATAGGATAGGGCGAACAAGGAACAAGCCGCTCGTGCGTCTGGCGTTTTTCGGGGATGTGGTCGGCCGCTCGGGCCGCGAGGGCCTGGCGACGCACCTGCCGGGCCTGAGGCGCCGGCTGGGCCTCGAGTTCGTGATCGTCAACGCCGAGAACGCCGCCGCCGGCTTCGGCATCACCGAGAACACCGCCCGCGACCTCTTCAACGCCGGCGCCGACTGCCTGACGCTGGGCAACCACTCCTGGGACCAGAAGGAGGCGCTGACCTACATCGTCCGCGAGCCGCGGCTGCTGCGGCCGCTCAACTATCCGGCCTTCGCCGACGCGCCCGGCCGCGGCGTGCAGCTGTTCACCACCGATCGCGGCCACCACGTGCTGGTGATGAACGTCCTGGGCCGGATCCACATGGATGCGCTGGACGACCCCTTCGCCGCCGTCGACCGCGAGCTCGAGGCCTGTCCGCTCGGCGTCGCGGCCGACGCCATCGTGGTCGACATCCACGCCGAGGCCACCTCCGAGAAGATGGCGATGGGCCACTTCTGCGACGGCCGCGCCAGCCTGGTGGTCGGCACCCACACCCACGTGCCCACCGCCGATCACCAGATTCTGCCCGGCGGCGCCGCCTATCAGAGCGACGCCGGCGCCTGCGCCGACTACGACAGCGTGATCGGCAACCAGAAGGACGAGCCGATCCGCAGATTCACCACCCGCATCTCGCAGGGCCGCTTCAAGCCGGCGGAAGGCGAGGCGACGGTCTGCGGCCTCTACCTGGAGACCGACCCGGCCACAGGGCTCGCAC
>Ga0302308_10002858_pt1 | contig 13868 bp, 16 predicted proteins | sample III_Palsa_E3_3_FD_200531 | JGI IMG/M metagenome (GOLD analysis project Ga0302308, IMG submission 200531) | Peat permafrost microbial communities from Stordalen Mire near Abisko, Sweden - III_Palsa_E3_3 | ecosystem: Environmental > Terrestrial > Soil > Palsa > Peat permafrost | place: Sweden... | reverse complement strand
CTCCACCAGGAACGGGGCAAACGTGTGCGCGACCGGGCGCAGGCCGGACAGCGCCAGGCCGCTCGTCACGCCGATGAGCAACTGCTCGCGGATGCCCAGGTTGATGACCCTGTCCGGGTGCCGCTGCCTGGCAGGCTCGAAGGAACTCGCGCCGATGTCGGCCAGCACCACGGCCACCCGGGGGTCGCTGTCAAGCAAGTCGCTGGTGACCCGCACGAAGCGGTCCCGCATCGTGTCCATCGTCATGGGTTCCCTCGGTTAGTCAGCTCGGATCGATTACGGCCACGACGAGCCGCGGCACGCCGGGATGGGCAGCGCTGAGCGCCTGGGCCAGCGCCTGGTGGTCCCGGCCGTCGACCCGGGCGGCCGACCAGCCTTCCCGGCTGAACCGGGTCTCCACGCCGCCTGACCAGCCGTAGGTCGAGCTTGAGTTGTCCACTGCGATGACGGCCAGCCGGTCCAGGCCCACTGCGCCGGCGTACGCGATCGCCTCATGGTTGGAGCCTTCGTCAAGCTCACCGTCGCCGACAAGAACGAAGACCCTGGACGTCTGCTGGCCTCGGGCGCGCAGCCCGAGGGCCACGCCGACACCGATGGGCAGCCCGTGGCCGAGGGAGCCGCTGGCGATCTCCACGCCGACGATCAGGTTACGGTCGGGATGGTGCCCGAGTATCGAGCTGAAGGTGCCGAATCCCGGCAGCTCAGCGGCATCGATGAAGCCCTTGGCGGCGAGCACTGCGTAAAACGCCTTAGGTGCGTGGCCCTTGGACAGCAGGAAGCGGTCCCGGTCGTCGTCCGCCACGCTATCCGGGCTGATCCGCAGCACCTGGTCGTACAGGACCCACAGCACGTCAAGGGTGGAGGCGGCGGAGGGGTCGTGCTTCTCGTCGCCGCTCATCTCCGCCATCAGGCCCGGCAGATCAGCGAACGAGAGCCGCTCTTTCACAACTTCATCCCTCATGCTAAGAAGCTTGCAACTTAAAGTGCACTTAAAGTCAAGCCGCTACCCCCTATGCTGGCGGCCGTGGCATCTTCGCCGGCCCAGCCCAGCTTCCTCACCATCTCCGAACTCTCCGCGCGCAGCGGCGTCGCCCCCTCGGCGCTGCGGTTCTACGAGCGCCTGGGCCTGATCACCGCCACCAGGACCGCCGGCAACCAGCGCCGCTACCCGCGACACGCGCTGCGCCGGGTGGCATTCATCAGGGCGGGCCGCCAGCTCGGCCTGGAACTGCGGGAGATCAGCGAAAGCCTGGCGCTGCTTCCCGCCGACCGGGCCCCCACCAGGGCACAGTGGAGCCGCGCCGCGCGGGCATGGCAGGCCAGAATCGATGCGAAGATCGCCGAACTGCAGCGGCTGTCCACCACCTTGAACAGCTGCATCGGCTGCGGCTGCCTTTCGCTCCGCCGGTGCGCTCTGTACAACCCGCAGGACGCCGCCGCCGAACTCGGCCAAGGCGCGCGCTGGCTCCTCGGCGATGAGCCACCAGACCCAGCCGCTCCGGGCAAGCATTCCGGCGTCGTCGGTGGATGAGTCGTCGCCCTAGCCGTACCCGTCTCTGACGTCGACCGGGCCGCGGTCTAAACCCGCGGGTTTAGGCGACGCCGCCGCAAAGACCAACCCGCGGGCTGGCGACTTGCGGTGCCCCGAATCCGACACTGGCTATATGACACTTACTGATTACCTCATCAACATCGCCCTCATCGCCCTGGTGATCCTGCAGATCAGGGGGAGCCGCCTCGACACCAGGAACGCGATCCGGCCGGTAATCCTGGTGGCCGCCGCGGCCGTGTACTACCTCCGCGCTTTCCCGACCGCCGGGAACGACGTCATCCTTTATGCCGTCCTCGGCGGCATCGGGCTCGTCCTCGGCGTCGGCTGCGGGGCGACGACGCGGGTGTGGCGGGCCGGCGACGGCCACGGTTACGCGAAGGCCGGCGTGATCGCCGCGGTGCTGTGGATCATCGGCATCGGCAGCCGCTTCGGCTTCGAGGAGTACTCGAGCCACGGCGGCGCGCACGCCATCGCCAACTTCTCCATCGCCCACGACATCACCAGCGAGAACGCGTGGGTCGCCGCGCTCATCTTGATGGCGCTGGCCGAAGTGATCGCCCGCCTGGTCGTCATCAGGATCCGCGGGGCCCGTACCCGCGAGACCGGCGAGGTCCTGGGCGCCAGCCGGCGCCAGACCGTGGCAGCCTGAGGTGCTCGCGGCCAGCGGTCACCCCAGGTCCGGCGGCCTTAAGCTTTCAACATGAGCGACCGGGTACAGGCGGCGCAGGCGGAAGCCCTGCGCCGCTTCCGGCGTGAGGGCCGGCAGCTCGCGCCGTTGCGCTGGTGGGTCGTCGCCATCGTCGTGATCGTCGCGGTGACGTCGAAGCCCGCGATCGGGCTGTCCGGACGGCACCTGGCCCTGGCGATCTGCCTCGTCGTCTTCGCGGTCGAGATGCTCGGCTGGCCGCTCCTTCGCCCGCGCTTGGAGGACCAGGTCGCCGCGCGTGTCGGCGAGCTCGCGGTCTTCGGCGCGAGCGCGGTCGCGATCGCCGTGCTCCAGCCCAACGGGCTCTCGGACCTGCCCGGCAGCGCCGTCGTGTTCGTCGCCGGGGTCGCGCTTGCCCCGCCCTTCGCCGCCGCCGTCGGCGCGGCGGTCACCGTCGGCGTCGCCGTCGCGCTCGGCACGACCACAGACGCCGGCGCCGCGTCGATCGCCTCTTCGGCGCTGCTGTGCGCGGTGCTCGGCGTCACGGGCGCCCTGCTGCGGCGCTACCGGCTCAGCCAGGAGCGCACCGAACTGCTCCTCGCGCAGCTCGAGGAGGCCCGCGATGACCAGGCGCGGGCGGCCGCGGCGCAAGAGCGGGCCCGTATCGCCCGCGACCTGCACGACGTCCTGGCCCAGTCGCTGTCCGGGCTAGCGATCCAGCTCGAATTGATGCGCAAGCTCGCGGGCAAGGCGGAAGCACCGGCCGAGCTGCGTTCCGCCATCGACGACGCGGCGGGCCTGGCCAAGCAGGGTCTGGCCGGAGCGCGGGACGCCGTCGGCGCGCTCCGCCGCGATAACCGGCTCGGCGCGGACCAGCTCGGTGAGCTCGTCGAGCACTTCCGCCGCGACTTCGGCCTCACGGTGACCTACACCGTCTCAGGAACGCCGCGGCCCGTGCCCCCCGACCTCGGTCTGGCCCTGTACCGGGTGGCCGGCGAGGCGCTCACGAACGTCGCGCGGCACGCCGCCGGGGCCGACGCGCGCGTCGAGCTCTCCTTCGAGGTGGCGGCAGTCCGGCTGGCGGTGACCGACGACGGCGGAGAGCCGAGCGCGCTCGCGGCCGAGGGCAGCGGCTGGGGCCTGGCGGGCGTCCGCGAGCGGATCAAGCGGCTCGGCGGCGAGTTCACCGCCGGGCCTTCGGGACCCGCCGGGTCGGGCTGGTCGGTCGTCGTGAGCGCGCCGGCATGACGCTGCGCGTGGTGGTCGCCGATGACCAGCGGTCCGTCCGCGACGGCCTGGCCATGCTCGTCGGGCTCTGCGAGGGCATCGAGGTCGTCGGCACCGCGCCGGACGGGGCGGCGGCCGTCGCGCTGGTCGACGAGCTTGCGCCCGATGTCGTACTCATGGACCTGCGCATGCCGGAAATGGACGGCGTGCAGGCCACCCGGCAGATCACCGGGCGCAGCGCGGCGCGTGTCGTCGTGCTCACCACGTACGCCGACGATGAATCGGTCTTCCCCGCCCTTCGCGCGGGCGCGGCCGGCTACCTCACCAAGGACGCCAGCGCCGAGGAGATCGAGGCCGCCATCCGTGCCGTCCACCGCGGGCAGACCTGGCTGGACCCAGTGGTACAGGCGAGGCTGGTGAGCGCGCTCGACGCCGGCGTTCCGGGTGAGGCGGCACGCCCGCTCCCCGGCAACCTCACCCCGCGGGAGGTCGAGGTGCTCACGCTGATCGGTGAGGGGCTGTCGAACCGGGAGATCGGCGAACGGCTCGTGCTCGGCCAGGCGACGGTCAAGACGCACGTGAACCGCATCTTCGCCAAGACCGGCGTGCAGAGCCGGGCCCAAGCCGTGCGTTATGCGATAAGCAACGGGCTAGCCGGGACCTGAAGGGGCCAGCTGGTCGAGCCGAAGCCCGCCCGGAGCCAGCTCTGGCCATGGTGCCTGCCGGTCAGGCTAGCGAGGGGATCTGGGCGGAGATGGGGATCTCCAGCACCGTCGGGACCTGCTTGGTCCATGCCGCCGCGGCCGCCTGCTTGAGCGTATCGAGATCTGCCACCCGGGCGGCATCGCAGCCGTATCCCCGGGCGATCGAGACGATGTCCAGGCCGGGAAGGTCGAGACCCGGGACACCCGGAGCCTGTTCCAGCGTGGCGAACGACTTCCCGCCAGCAGAATCGGCGCATCGTGACCCGTCATCGCCGAGCCTTTCTTCGCCGAGCCTTTCTGCCGGGCGGGTGTTATCCGCTGATGTCCCGCCCGGTGGTGCTGTCGATGTAGCCGGGGATGTCACCCTCGTGCCGGTCGCCGGTATTCAGCGTCCCGGATGGCTCGAACAACAGGACGGCGCCGCCCGGCGATGATGGCTTGTGCTCGATGCCCTTTGGCACCACGAAGATGTCACCGGCGCTAAGCTCGGCGGTGCGTTCCTGGCCGTCGGGTTCGCGCAGCGCGATGTCGAATCGGCCGTCGATCACCAGGAAGAACTCATCGGTGTGCTCGTGCACGTGCCAGACGTGCTCACCCGCGGTGTGCACCACCTTGACGTCGTAATCGTTAACCCGGCCGACAATGCGCGGGCTGTAGATATCGTCGAAACTGGCCAGTGCCTGGCTCAGGCTGATGGGAGTGATTGTCATGCATCCATCATCGGCTCCCCCGCGTCCCTTCGGTCCCTCCCACACCGCGTCGAAATCATTGTGGATCGCTACCGTCTTCTGAAGACGGTAGCGATCCACAGTCACGAAAAACGGCGCTTAGCGGGCGGCGCCGGTGAGCGTGACGGGCTCGCGGGCTGTGGTTACCTGGCGACCGGCAATATCGGCGACCCAAAACGCGCGACCCCGGTCATTCTTAGCGAGCTGGGCGACAGCCCGGACCGTAAACTCGCCACTCCCGCTCACACGCCGCGCGAATCGTCGAATACTCGCCCGTCTGCGGTCCAGCAGGGTCGGCGCGACGTGAGGACAGATTCGCCACTTCGGCGCGGGACACCTTCCCGACCTTGCCTGGGAACAACCACTGCCCGCAAACTGGTACCTCACACCGGTACGCTGACCAGCGCAGCAAGGAGACCCGGCGACGCAAAGGAGCCGCCATGACTGCTCGACGCGGCGTGCGGGTCCGGGCTCGCCGTCGAGTTGGCTCGCCTGCTCGGTGCTGCCTGCTCCGGTATCGACGTCTCGGCCCGGCTGGTGGCGGTGGCCCGGGACCGGAACCCTGACTGCGACATCAGGGTCGGCTATATGCACGCCCTGCCGTGGGACCCGGCGTCGTTCGCTTATGAGGCCATCCAGAACGTCGGCGAGGATGAGTTCCATCGTGCAGCCGTCGAGCAGGCTCAGGGACAGCTAAGGGACGGCCTGCCGCTGCGGGCCAGCATCAACGTCGTGGGCTACCTGGCCTGCAAACCCGAAGGAGCGCAAGCCGAATGACCGGAAGCTTTCTCGAAGAACCCCCGGTGTCCGCCCAGGTGCAGGCGCTGTACGACGAGGACCTCGCAGACGGCGGCTACGTGTGGAACGTGACCCGGCTGTGGGCACACCAGCCAGGCACCGTGCAGCAGCTATTCGGGTTGATGTCTGAGGCCTTCAAGCCAAGCGGTCTGACCTTCCGCCAGCGCGGGATCCTGGTCACCGCCGCCGCCTCGGCCCTGGGCGACTCGTACTGCTCGCTGGCGTGGGGCGGGAAGCTGGGCCAGGCGTCGGATGCCGCTCTCGCGGCGGGGGTCCTGAACGGCACCGACGCCGAGCTCACGGACCAGGAGAAAGCCATGGCCGGGTGGGCCCGCAAGGTCGCCAGGAACCCGAACGCGACGACGCCGGCCGACATCCAGGCGCTCCGCGATACCGGGCTCGACGACGGGCAGATCTTCGCCATCACCGCCTTCGTGGCCCTTCGCCTGGCGTTTTCTACGATCAACGACTCGCTCGGCGCTCAGCCCGACGCGCAACTCGCCCAGTCTCTGCCCCGGGAGGTCCGCGAGGCCGTCACCTACGGCCGGCCTGTAGCTCAAGCACCGGCACTCTGACCTGGTCGCCTACCTGAAAGGTCCTCGGCGTAGTCGGGCAGCTGAGCCCTGCTCCCGGCTCGCTCGTGCTCGCCGCCCAGGAAGTACAGTCTGTTCGGATGGGCACCGAGCGTCGTACCCGGAAAGCCCCGGCAGGCCCGCGGGCTCGGCTGGGTCGGGACTTCTGGTTCTACTTCAGCGGGCAGGCCGTCTCCCAGCTGGGCGGCTCGTTCACCCTCTTCGCCTTGCCGCTGCTGGTGTTCAAGCTGACTCACTCAGCCACGAACCTGGCGTTGACCACCGTCGCGGAGTTCGTGCCCTACCTGCTATTCGGTCTCCTGCTCGGCGCGGTCGTCGACCGGTTCGACCGCAAGCGTCTCATGCTGGGCAGTGATATCGCCCAGGCGCTCGTGATCGCCGTGATCCCCGTCCTGGCGATCGCCGGGCTGCTGCGGGTCGCGGACATCTATGCCGTGACCTTCGTGCAGTCCACGCTCGGGATCATCTTCGACTGCGGGGAGTTCGCGGCCATCCCCTCGCTCGTCGGCGAGCAGGAACTGGTCACGGCCAACGCCCGCATCATGGCGACGAACAACGCCGGTCAGATCCTCGGCCCTGGGCTGGCCGGCGCGCTCGTGGCTTTCGTGCCGGTCGCCGACCTGCTGTTCGTGGACGCCGGCTCCTTTCTCGTCTCGTCGGGCTGCCTGGCCCTGATCCGCGGCAGCTTCAACGCCGTCAGGCCGGCCGGGCGTCCCGCCGGGTCAGCGATCCGGGCCCTGCTCACCGACGTGCGGGAGGGCTTGGCCTATGTGTGGTCCAACCCAGTACTGCGCTCCATCTCGATCATGATGGCCCTGATCAACCTCGTCGCCACGACGGCCGACTCCCAGCTCGTCCTGTTTGCCCGGCGCGCCCTGCACGCCACCAACTCCGAGATCGGCTTCCTGTATGCCGCTGGTGCCGCCGGCATCGTCGCGGTCAGTCTCGTGGCCGGGCCGATCCGCCGGCGTGTCTCCTTCGCCGTCGCCGCCCTCGGCGCCCTCGTCCTCGCCGGCTTGACCACGACCGCCATGGCCCTGGCCGGCTCCTACCCGGCCGCGCTGGTCCTGTGGGCGGCGTCGTCGGGCTTTGGCATGTTGCTCAACATCAACACCGTCGCCCTGCGCCAGGCGATCGTCCCGCCCCAGCTCTACGGGCGGGTGGTCAGCGTCGCCCAGGTCCTGGCCTGGTCGGCCATCCCCCTCGGGTCGCTCGCCGGGGCGGCAGCCATCAACCTGAGCGGAAGTGTCACAGGCGTCTACGCCGTCATCGGCGGCCTCACCGCCGCCATCGCCCTCGCCTTCGCCTTCAGCCCAGTCGCACAGGGGGACCGCTACCTCGCCGAGGTGCCCGGGTGACGGGCTGGGCGGGTCACACCGGGCCAGTGTCAGGTGTCCGGGCCAGTGTCAGGTGTCCGCGGCAGTATCGGGGGCCTGGGCGCTGGCGTCGTAGGCCTCGCGGTGGGCGTCGATGTCGGGGTTGTGCTCGATGGCCCAGTTGGCCAGGGCGACCGCATGCGGGATCAAGGTGGTGGCGAGATCGGTGAGCTCGTACTCGACCCGGGGTGGCACCTCGGCGTGCACCGTGCGGGTCACGAGTCCGTCGCGTTCGAGTTTGCGCAGCGTGAGGGAGAGCATCCGCTGCGAGATGCCCGGGATGTGCCGTTGCAGCCCGGTGAACCTCAGTCGCTGGGTATGAAGCGTGGCGATGATCAGCAGCGCCCACTTGTCGGCGATCCGGTCGAGCAGCGCCCGGATGGCCCGCCCCTGGTCGCCTCTGATCAAGCAGACGTCCTCGTAGTCTGACAAGGGCAAGGGCACCTTCCTGATAGCAACGCACACGCGTGTGACTTTTGTAAGCCCTCCAATTCTGATCCACAATGAGGCTACTTACAACAAGTAACCGAAGGGCGTGCTCCATGACCGTGGCCTACTGGGTCGTCGCCGCGCTGCTGGCGTTGCTCTACCTGTACTCCGGTGGGCTCAAGGTGCTGCGGTCCCCAGATCAGCTGCGGCCGATGATGGCCTGGGTCGACACCGTGCCGCTCAGGCTCCTGCGAACCATCGGGGTGCTCGAGGTGCTGGCGGCGCTCGGGCTGATCCTGCCCCCGCTGACCGGCATCGCACCGGTGCTGGCCCTCGCGGCCGCTACCGGGCTGGTGCTGATCCAGGTCGGCGGGATATCCCTGCACCTGCGCCGGGGCGAGGCCAAGGTGATCTGGCTGAACGTCGTCCTGCTCGTGCTGGCCGGCGTCGAGATCTGGCTCGCGACCATCTGGCGGTAGTGCAAAGGCCGCCGCAGCGCGTCACCTGGCCGGCTGCCACAGTCGGAACGACACGCCCTGATCGTCCACGCACAAAGCGGTCAGCCCGAACGCCCTGCGCTCCGGCTCATCCGCGCGCCCGCCGGCCACCCGGACCCGCTCGACCGCGGCCCCGATGTCATCGACGCGGTAGGACAGCTGCACCCCGGGCTCCGCGTCGGCCGGCGACATGATGCCCAGCGGCATGATGCCCAGCGGCGGCCTGGTCTCCTCGGTCCGCCACGTGCCCGGGTGACCGGCGGAGAACGGCACCCGCAGCACGGCCTGGTAGAACTCCTTGGCCCGGTTGGCGTCCCGTGCCATTATCGTCACGTTCGCGACGTCGCCCTGGCGCAGCCTGGTGGCCCGGGCCGGCGGCCTGAGCAGGATCCAGCGGTGCCCGAACGGGTCGACGATCACCGCGGCGCGACCGTAGGGCGCCTCAGCCGGCTCCCGCTCCACCGAGGCGCCGCCGCGCCGCGCCCGCTCGGTGCTCGCGTCCACGTCGTCGACCTCCAGGTGCAGGGAGTGGCTGAACGTCACCGGGGATTCGGGCGCGCGCACGGGCACATCGGGCCAGAGACCGGAGGCTTCGGAGAACATCAGCACGCCGTCGCCGATGCCGACCTCGGCGTGGCCGATCGTGCCGTCCGCGTTGACGTGCGGCTCGCCGCGGCGCTGCGCGCCGAACACCTCGACGTACCAGTCCATGGCCCGGCGGGCGTCGGACACCACGATGTAGGGGGTCAGTGCCGGAGCCGGGGCGGGCTCGCGCTCGACCGGGGTCGCGACCGTCTGCTGGGTCATGGTTCCTCCTGGGGATGCAAAGACCTCCCGGGTCAGCCGCATCCGCAGCCGCCCGGCGAAGTCGGGGTCGGGATCGGCCGGCCTGACGGGCTCGCGCAGGGCCTGGAACGGATCCGTCATCGCGAGCCCTCCTCTCCCTCGTAGATCCGCCGGAACGCGGCACGGGCCCGGACCAGCAGCGCCTCGGTGGCGTGCAGGGTGCGGTCCAGGTGCCGGGCCACCTCGGGCACCGGCAGCCCGTCGAGGTAGCGCAGCGTGAGCGCGGCCCGGTGGTGCGCGCCGAGGCGGTCGAGCACCTCCCGGGCCCGGATCCGGTCGACGACCGTCTCCCACGGGTCGTCGACGCGCGCCGCCTCGCCGTCTAGCAGGCGTAGCCCGCGCTGCTCCCGCTCCGCCCGCCGCCAGTGGTCGGCGAGCTTGTGCCGGGCCACCCCGATCAGCCACGGGATCGACGGCTCGGCTGCGCCCGGCTTGCGGACCGCGTGCACGGCGGCCAGGAACGACTCGGCCGTAAGGTCCTCGGCCAGGCCGGTGTCGCCGCAGCGGGCCAGCAGGTAGCCGTAGACGTGCGGCAGCGCATCGTCGTACAGCTTCAGCAGCCCGAACGCCGGGTCGGGCCGCACCTGCGGGTGCGTCATACCCTCATCGTCGTCCGGGAGGCCGGTACTCCGACGGGCCAGGGCCGGACTTTCCGGGGAAGAACCGTTCGCTGCACCAGCACATTGTGTACCAGGGAAATCACGCGTAACACGCGGCCAGGACCTCACGGCCGCTCGGCGCGGGGACGTTTGCCAGCGTGTCGCCCTGGAAAAAAGCCCTCTGTCGGGCAGAATGCAGCAAGGCTCCCTCCATGTATGAGATGGGGGGAGCCTTGCTGTGGCCTCGCCGCACCGAAGCGGCCGGTTGCCCGGCCTCCCCAGCGCTGCGCGCCGCCCGCCAGGGCCAGACACCCGCGCGATACACCGGTTTCCCGGTCCATCCTCACGTCCCCGAAGTTGCCCTCAGATGGTGCCCGTTTCCGACGGTGAAAGCATTTCTACGCCTGCTGCTAGTTGTCGCGCAAGGGTCTGCGGCGATTCATTTCAAGTTTCTTCTCCATCCACACGATATCCACAAAACGAGGCCGCTTATCCGCATCTCGCGGCAGTTATCCACCGGCCTATACACAAGAAATCAACAGGCCAGCGGCGGCGCCTGCGCCATCTTGAGCACCGCGTACTTCCCCCTGTACCTGTTCCTCGCCTACGGTATCGGCGTCGGCGTGTGGGGCGTTGCCACCGGAGGCCGCCGGATAACCGCAGCCGACCCGGAGCCGGCCCACGCGCTCTGACCCTCCGCACCCTCTGTCGGGCAGAATGCAACAAGGCCCCCTCCATGTATGAGATGGAGGGGGCCTTGCTGTGGCCTCGCCGCACCGAAGCGGCCGGTTGCCTGGCCTCCCCAGCGCTGCGCGCCGCCCGCCAGGACCAGACACCCCGTGCGATACACCGGTTTCCCGGTCCATTCTCACGTCCCGAGGTTGCCCTCAGATGGTGCCCGTTTCCGACGGTGAAAGCATTTCTACGCCTGCTGCTAGTTGTCACGCAAGGGTCTGCGGCGATTCATTTCAAGTTTCTTCTCCATCCACACGATATCCACAAAACGAGGCCGCTTATCCGCATCTCGCGGCAGTTATCCACCGGCCTATACACAAGAAATCCACAGGTGGCCCGATGTAGCTCGACAAGCGCCATTATGCCGTAGCCTTTTGTAATCGCTCGGTCTATTCCTGGCCACGTCGGGTAATCACGGATGACCCGAGTCCTCACCGCGTAATCACGGATGACCCGAGTCGTCACCGGGAGGTGGCGCCGGATTCGGTGAGCCAGGCGACGACTGCGCGCTCGTGCTGGCCGCGGGCCGCGTCGAGCGGGGTCTCGCCGGACCAGGGGGCGGGCCAGTTGATGTCGGCGCCGCGTCCGGCCAGGTAGCGGGCGGCTTCGAGCTGGCCGGCGCGGCAGGCGTTCCAGAACGCCAGGGCGAGCTCTTCGCGGTCCGGCGGGTCCGGAGCCGTCGCGAGCTCGGTGACCAGCGGCATCAGGCCGAGTGCCGCCGCGCGGGACAGGTTCATCGTCGCGCCGCGCTCATAAAGCCTGCGCAGGGCCTTCCACTGCGTGTAGCCCAGGGCGGACTCGGCCGGCGGACCGCCGCCGATGGACGAGCCGGGGTGCTCGATGTCGGCACCCGCGTCGAGCAGCGCGTCGATGAGCTCGACGTCGTCGTTGCTCGCCGCCCAGTGCAGCGGGGTCTCGTGGTGCCACGTCCCGGTCGCGTGCGCGTCGAGGTCGGCGCCCGCCCCGGCGAGGGCGGACACCACCTGGGCCGGGTGGGGCCGGTGGCCAGGCGCGTCGGCGAACAGGTGTAGCGGTGTGCATGAGTTGATCAGGCTCGTGGCGAGGCCCGGGTCGGCCGCGAGCAGCGCCCGCACCCGGGCCACCTCCCCCCTCTGGAGGGCGGTGGCGAACTCGAAGACACGCGGATCGTGCGCGGCGCCGGGATCCTGGCCGGCGCCGGCGGCCGGCTCACCGGCCGGCCGCTCGGCGGGGTCTTCGGCCCGGGGCGAGCCGAACAGGAGCAGGTTGCCGTCGGGGTCGATGTGCGCAAGCTCGCGCATCTTATAGTCCGTATCGCGCGGCGTCCGGCCCTGGCCGGCGCCGGACGCGTCGAACTCCGCGCTCAGCTCGTCGGCGTCCTCGACCGAGATGTAGACCCAGGTGGCGGTGCGGCTGGGGTCGTGATCCGGCTTGAGCGTGAAGTGCAGCGACACGCCGTCCCGCTCGCCGATGGCGAAACTGGCGGCGGCCGGAGCGGCGGCCGGGCCGGGCGCCGAGAACGTGAACCCGAGCCGCTGGTAATGCTCGACCGTGCGCGCCATGTCGGTCGTCGGGATGCCCGGCGCGACGCTGAGCAGGCGCCCGAGCGGGATTTCATAGGTCCTCTGGCTGGCCATCGTGCCTGGTCCTTTCCCTGATCGAGGTTATTCCGGTTCCTCATCGGCGGCCTGGTCCGGCCAGACGCCGATGTGGTCGGGCTCCTCGGCCAGTTCGACCCGGTTCCGCATGCGCAGGCGTCTGGTCATCTCGCGCGGGAGCTGAACCCGGCCGGCCCGGTCCAGCGTCGAGTACTCGCGGGCGTGCAGTGTGGTCGTGCCCCGCTCGTCGGTGGCCGCGTGCCGGATCGTCTCGCTGCTCGTCTTGCCGTCCCTGATCGCGATCGTCCGGCGGACCTGCGACGACACGGCCGGGTCGTGGGTGACGACCAGCATCGTGACGCCGAGTTCGGTATTGGCGGTCCGCAGCGCGGCGAACACGTCCTGGGCGGTCGCGGAGTCCAGCTCGCCGGTGGGCTCGTCGGCCAGCAGCAGCTTCGGCTGGTTCGCCAGCGCGGTGGCGATGGCGGCGCGCTGCTGCTCACCGCCGGACATCCGGTCCGGGGTCCGGTCGGCGCAGTGCGTGATGCCGAGGGTGTCGAGCAGGAAACCGGCGCGCCGCCGCCGCTCCCGGCGGCCGACCGAGCTCAGCCGCATCGGCAGCAGCACGTTCTGCCGGGCGGTCATGTAGGGCAGCAGGTTCCGCGACGTCTGCTGCCAGATGAAGCCGACGACGCTGCGCCGGTAGGCCAGCCGCTCCCGGTCGCCCATCGCGCCCAGGTTGCGGCCAGCCACCCACGCCGTCCCCGCCGTCGGCGTGTCCAGCCCGGCGAGGATGTTGACTAGCGTGGACTTGCCGCTGCCCGCCGCGCCGATCAGCGCGGTCAGCTCCCGCTCGGCGATCACCAGGTCCAGCCCCTGCAGAGCCTGCACCTCGATGCCCTCGCCGGAATAGATCCGCACCAGCCGGTCACAGACGATCATCCCGTCCGCCCCGGTAGGAGCCAGCTCGGTCATCTGCCCGGGCCTCCTTCAATCGGCGATCCGCAGCGCCCGAGTGCTGCCACGGTAATAAGAAATTACGGTCTGAACGGACAGGACCACCAGCCCACACAGCACCAGCCCCGCCCCCGAACCGGCCAGCGGCAGAACAGCGGGAGTCACCACGATCGCCGACCCGGTCCCGCTGAACGCCGCCAGGTTCAGCGACGGCCCGACCAGCGGCGCGAGCAGCCAGGCACACCCGACGCCGCCGACGGCGGCGGCCACCACCGGGGGCAGCGCCTCGGCCGCCAGCAGCAGCTGGGCCTGCCCGCGCCGCAACCCCATCGTGGCCAGGCTCGCCAGCGTCAGCTCCCGCGTCTGGGCGGTGAGCACCAGCGACATCGCCAAGATCAGCACGCCGAAACCGGCCGCGGTGGCCAGCCCCTGGGCCAGCGCCGTCCGCGCCGCCTGGAGCACCGGCGCCGACCTCAGCGCGGCCAGCGCCGTGCCGCGCAACGTCACCGAAGCGTCCGGCTGCGCGCGGTGGACGACCGCGCTCAGCCGCGCCCCATCCAGCCGGGGCCCGGCGACCAGCATGAGATCCGGCCCGGGCGGCCCA
>Ga0302308_10002857_pt1 | contig 13870 bp, 9 predicted proteins | sample III_Palsa_E3_3_FD_200531 | JGI IMG/M metagenome (GOLD analysis project Ga0302308, IMG submission 200531) | Peat permafrost microbial communities from Stordalen Mire near Abisko, Sweden - III_Palsa_E3_3 | ecosystem: Environmental > Terrestrial > Soil > Palsa > Peat permafrost | place: Sweden... | reverse complement strand
CGACACCGCTTCCGCGACGGCTTGCATTCCAACACCGAGGAGGAGATTAACGACAAGCTTCATCTGAACTCCGGAAGCACCGCCGCCCATTCGAAACCACTGCTTCGCAATGGACTCGTAGATTGGCTCACATTGCTCGAAGGTATTCTGATCTCCGCCTGCAAGCAGGGTGATAGTTCCTGCCTCAACTGCCGGTGCCGATCCAGAGATTGCAAGATCAAGAAGCCTGATACCCAGGTTCGACGCCTCTCGGTGCAGCAGATGAGACAGTTGCGGAGAGATCGTGCTCATCTCAAGGACGATGGTGCCGGGCTTTGCCGAAGAGAAGACGCCGCCGATGTCGCTGTAGACAGATTGAACGGCCGCATCGTTTGCCAGAGACGAAAGAATCACATCCGAATTAGCCATAAGATCCACGATCGATGTTGCGATCGGGATGCCTTCTTGATTCAACTCTCTTGTCGACTCAGGGCTGCGATTCCATGCTCGAATATTCCAACCGGCGGCGTGCAGGCGGCGCGTCAGGTGGCTTCCCATGATTCCGAGGCCGATAAATCCAAGTTTGACCTTATCTTTTTTCAATACGTCTGTTGGCATGGCTTCCTCTCATATTCTTGTTACGTCGTTAGGGCTGCTGCGGAAGTTGGGACACATCCCAGCCGCCGCCCAGCGCTTTAACCAGCAGCACGCTGGCTTCGAAGCGCCGCTGCGTGATTGCAATGTCGTTAAGTTCGTTTTCCAGCAACGCGGTCTGCCAGGTAATAACCTGGAGATAGCTATCGACGCCATCCTCATATCGGATATTGAAGAGATCGAGCGACTGCTGTGCCGAGGCAGTTGCCCCATGCTGTTGGCCGGCCTCAATCTCGAGGTTGTGTAGCGCATTCAGATTGTCCTCAACCTGTTGAAACGCAGTGAGGGTGGTCTGGCGATACGCGGCCACGGTACCTTCGTATTGTGCGAGGGCGATGTCGGTGGTGGCGCGACGCCGGCCATGGTCAAAAAGTGTTTCGGAAATTGTGGGGCCGACAGCGAAGAAGCGGCTCGGCCATGAGAACCAGTTGATTGCCGATGTTCCAACAAATCCCGCTGCGGCTGAAAGCGACAGCGTGGGATAGTAGGCGGCACTATCTATTCCGATCTGCTCATTCGCTGCGGCTACGCTGCGCTCGCTGGATGCAATATCCGGGCGGCGCTCCAGCAACTGTGATGGAAGCATGCCTGGGATTGCGGGTAGCGTAGGCGCTGCAACTGTGATGGGATCAGGTTGTAACGTCAATGTTGCAGGGGGCTTTCCGATAAGAACAGCGATCGCATGTTCGAATGCAGCCCGATGGATATTGACATCCGTTTCAGCCACTTGCGCAACCTGGAGTTGAGTACGAGCTTGGGTCACGTCGGAAAGCGGAGATGCGCCGCCGTTGTAGCGGTCCTCAGTTAGCTGTACAGCACTCTGGAAAGCCTTGGCCGTGTCATCGAGAAGCTTGCTCTGCGCGTCGGCTGACCGCAGATCGAAATAATCGAATGCCAGTTCAGCGTGCAGTGAAAGCCTCACAGTCTCGAGGTCAGCGGCCGAGGCCTGCGCCTGCTCACGCGACTGCGCAACCGTGCGGCGTATGCGTCCCCATAAGTCGATCTCATAATCGAGATCGAAGGGAAGAGTAAAGTTGCCTTCTCCTTGGTTGGACCCTGTGATATTCGAGTACGGCTGATGGTTGGACTCCCGGTATGCGCCCATACTTGGCAAGGCTCCTATCGTCGGCGCTTCGGATGCCTTGTTGAAGCGCACTGCTGCACGAGCGGCGCGAAAATTAGCATCAGCCTGTTTGAGCGTCTGGTTGGCTTGATCGACCTGTGCCTCCAGCATATTCAGCTGTGGGTCGTTGAAGAGTGTCCACCAGTCGCCTTTCAATTGAGCGTCACTTGGCTGTGCAGGCTTCCATCCATCTTCAGATTTAAAGCTGTCCGGTGGCGCTTCCTTGAACGCCGGAGCCATTGGAACTGTTGGACGTACGTATTTCGGTCCCACGTGGCAGCCCGTTAGGGCGAACCCCAACACCACCGCGCACGGAAGGATGGCGGAACGCTGGATGCTGGCCATGATCATGATTGGCCTCGCATGTTCACTGCCTGGGCATGGACATGCATGCCACTAGCCAATGAGTCCGAGGGGTCGAGGATAACTTCGTCAGCAGTCGTAAGGCCCGACGTAATCTCCACGGTGTTGCCAAAGTCCTGGCCGATGGTGACAGGCACGAGCAGGACACTGCCGTTGCGGACGACGCCAACATGAAGCCCTTCGGCGCGGAAGAGCAGGGTATTTGATGGAATTGTGACTGAGTTCCTTATTGCGGGCAGGTGGAAATGGACGAAGACATAGGCTCCGGGACGCAAGACCCCTTTCGAGTTGTCAACATCCACTTCGACATTAAGCGTACGCGTGGTGTGATCGATAGCCTCTGCGTTGCGTACTACGGTGCCAGAAATCTTAAGATCAGGATTGGAGTCTTCTGTCAGCGTTGCCTGATCGGCATCGTGGATCGAGTCGGAGTCAACTTCGGGGATTGCGACATAAACGCGCAGACTATTGACCGCATCCATGTGAAAGAGCTCTCGGGGATTATTTGAGCCGGAACCTGCATTGATGAGGTCGCCAATGTCGGTGTTGCGAGCGGTGATGACGCCGTCGAAAGGCGCAGTGATGCGCTCATAGCTCTGGAGCTGTTCCAGCCGACGCACGTTGGCTTTGCTGGCGTCCACGGCAGCCTGTGCGGCGATGTAATTGCTGCGCGCCTGATCAGCCTCTTGTTGGGAGACGGCATGCTTGGCCAACAGAGCTTGCCACCGGTTGCTGGTTACCCCAGCAAGATCTGCGTTGGCTTGCATGCGCTCCAACTCGGCGCGCGATTGATCTAGTTGCTGATCGATCTCAGGTGTATCCACTTCGGCAAGCAATTGACCTTTGCGAACGTGAGAACCGATGTCAAAGTACCACTTCTTCAGATAGCCGTTGGTCCGCGAATAGATGGGCGTATCCGTAAACGCCACTACGTTGCCAGGAAGAGCTAAATCACCAGACTGTGAGCCAGTCGTAGGCTGAATAACATTGACCGAAAGAACAGCAGCATCCTCGGTCGCATTGGCCACTCTCTTCTCACTGGTGGAGCGCAAGTAAAGTACATAGGCAATCGCGGCGAATAATACGACCGCGATAATGATCGCGATAGTGCGAACGCCTCGTGGATTCGTAGCCTGCTGAATCTGCGGAGTTGGCTGAGCAATTGGCGACTGCTCAGCGTGTGCTGTGGCAACCTCGGGTTCAGCTACTGGGACTACCTGTTCCTGTGTATTCATATCTTCTCCTCGTCAAGCCATTCAGTGCTGCAGCTCATGCGTACTCCTCCACAAGGTGCTCTTTCTGCGCTGACGGCTCGGTTTTCTTTCTCCCGTGGATCAGGGCGAAGACGCTTGGAACAAAAAGCAGGGTAGCGATCGTGGCACAGAGCAATCCACCTATGACCGCGCGGCCCAACGGTGCGTTTTGTTCCCCGCCGTCGCCCATGCCGAGAGCCATGGGAACCATGCCGATGATCATGGCCAGCGCTGTCATGATGACGGGGCGGAAGCGCGTGATGCCAGCGTCAACGGCCGCACTGATTGCATCGCCGTGCTCTTCCAGACGGCTCTTTGCGAAAGAAACCACAAGGATGCTGTTGGCCGTAGCCACGCCCATGCACATAATGGCGCCCATCAAGGCGGGTACTGACAGCGCTGTCCGTGTAAAAAAGAGAAACAGCACAATGCCAGCCAGGGCTGCCGGTAGCGCGGTGATGATGATGAAGGGGTCTGTCCAGCTTTGGAAGTTGATAACGATTAGCAGATAGACGAGCGCAATGGAGAAGATCAGGCCACCGAGCAGACCAGTGTACGAACTGTTCATCGTTTGAACCTGGCCTTTTAGAGTGACATAAGTGCCGCGAGGCAATGATTCTGCATTCGCATTCAAAATCTTTGTAATCTGCCGGCTCACTCCACCCAGATCACGGTCCTGCACGTTCGCATATATATCCACAACGCGCCGCAGGTTGTAGTGGTTGACAACCTCCATTTCATGCCCGCGCTCGACGTCGGCAAGGTCGCTCAAGATTTCGGGGTTAGCAGGCGCAACTACACCGGGTGTACTTTGCGCTGTGCGGTTGATGGGGATGTTTTCAAGATCCTGCATCGTATCCATCTTGTACTGCGGCGTCTGCGCCACGATGCTGTAATTCACCATGTTGTTCCAGTTGAGGAAGAACGAGGGCGCCACCTGGAAGCTGCCACTCAGCGAATTGAGCACGCTGGACGCGACATCCTGTTCCGTGTAGCCACCTTGTGCGGCCTTGGTGCGATCCACGTCCACCTGGAGCGTGGGATAGTCGAAAGGTTGCTGAATGCGAAGGTCGGTTAGTCCGGGAATGTCGCGGAGTTGGGCAAGAATTTTGTCAGCCTGGGCCTTGCTTGCACTCGCATCGTTGCCTTCAATTTGGACGTCGATCGGCGCGGGCAATCCGAAGTTGAGAATCTGCGTCGTGATATCGGCGGGCAGCATGTAAAACGTAGCTTCAGGAAACTTGCGGGCCAGATTGCGCCTGAGCGCGCGTACATAATTTGCCGTAGGTCCGTGATCAGGCTTGAGTGTCACCAGGATGTCGCCATCACCCGCACCCAGCGTGCCATTTGTCAGGTGCTGAGTGTTCAGGACGCTGTAGGGCAAACCGATGTTGTCGAGAACATTGTCAATCTGCGCAGGCGGTATCTCGTTGCGGATCTCGCCCTCAACCTGATCGAACAGGCGTGCGGTCTCTTCAATGCGCATCCCGGAAGGGGCGCGCACATGAAGAATGAACTGACCACTGTCAGTCTGAGGGAAAAAGTCTTCGCCAAGGAACGGCACGAGAGCGAAAGCGGCGAGACAAAGTCCAAGGAATGACGGAATGAATATGCGGCGGCGCGAGACGAGTCCTTGCAGCAGCGAATGGTATCGGTCTCGCACGCTCTGGAAGGCTCGTTCAAAACCTGCGTGGAGGCGGGCGAAGAGTCCGCTCGCGGTAGTTGCACCATGTGCCTGAGCGCGCAGCAGATACATAGCAAGCGTAGGTACTAGGGTTCTGCTCAGCAGGTAGCTTGCAAGCATGGCAAAGACAACGGCCTCGGCCAAGGGGACAAATAGGTATCTAGCCACGCCCCCGAGAAAGAACATGGGTATGAACACAATGCAGATACAGAGCGTCGAGACCATGGCCGGCACTGAGATCTGTGACGCCCCTTCAAGAATGGCTTCGCGTAGTTCATAGCCTTGTTCAAGGAAGCGCTCGATATTTTCGATTGTGACAGTAGCATCGTCGACCAGAATGCCCACGGCGAGCGCCAATCCGCCAAGCGTCATCGTATTAATAGTCTCGCCAATGAGTCCGAGAATAATGATGGATGAAAGAATTGATAACGGGATTGAGATCGCGATGATCAGCGTAGATCTCCAGCTTCCCAGAAAGACAAGGATCATTACTGCTGTAAGAGCGGCGGCAATTACAGCTTCGCGGATAACTCCCTTTACAGCTGCGCGTACGAAGATGCTCTGATCGGAGAGTGGTGTCATCCTCAGTTGTGGCGGTACTGTGCTCGCCACGCGGGGCAGGATCGACCGGATTCCTTTGACGACATCCAAAGTCGAGGCATTGCCACTCTTCAGAATCGAAACTAAGACACCACGACGCCCGTCCTGGCGTACGATGTTTGTCTGTACTTGATATCCATCGCTGACACTGGCAACATCGCGCAGATAGATGGTGGTGCCGTTGACTTGCTTGATCGGGATATTCGCAAGCGCCTCAATCGTTCGCGGGGAACCGTTGGTCCGAACGTCGTATTCCGCTTGGCCGATCTTGATGGTACCTGAAGGCGTCACCACGCTCTGCTGGCCTAACGCCGTTAGCACATCGACCGGAGCAATGCCCTTGGATTGCATCTCGGTCTGGTCCATGTTGATACTGACCTGTCGTTGCTTTCCACCATAGGGCGATGGCACCACCGCGCCAGGTACGGTGATAAGTTGCGTACGTATGAAGTTCGTCGCGTAATCGTTCAACTGCGCTTCCGATAGTCCATCTCCCGAAACGCCGAGCTGCAGGATGGGCACGCTTGATGCCGAATAGTTGATGATCTGCGGAGGAAGTGTGCCTGGAGGGAGCTGCCGCAACATGAATTGCGATGCTGCGGTAACCTGCGCATTGGCCGTATCCAGCGAAGCGCCGGGCTGCAGAAACACCTTCACGACTGCTTCGCCGTTATAGGTTGTCGACTCAATATGCTGGATATTGTCGACCAGCGTAGTCATTGCCTTCTCGTACGGCGTCGTCAAGCGGCCTTCGAGTTCCTCTGGATTGAGACCGGTATATGTCCAACCAATTGAAACAACTGGAATGTTGATGTTGGGAAAGATGTCGGTTGGCGTGCGCAAAATTACGACCGGCGCGGCGATGAGAATCAAAACCGCGAGAACGATAAATGTGTACGGTCGATTGAGGGCAACTTTGACGATCCACATATGTTCTTTGAACTCCCTTTTGCAGAGTCCGCGTCGTCGTTGGCCTATACCGGCTTTGCGACGCGATTACTTTGTCTGCATAGGTCATTGCACGATTCATGCCATTCGAAATCTCTTTTAGAATCAATAGCTAGCTGGGTAGGGTTCCTGCAGAGCCGCAAGCTTCTGTCAGACGAATGACACGTAGTGTCGAATTGCGACAGGGCCAGACGGTATTCCGCGTCCCTCTCAGGCTGCGTTGCCCTTGAAAGGGACGCTCGCTGTGCTCTATGCACGATGTCCGTCTCGCACCAGGTAACTGAATGTCTTAGCCGCGAGTTGTTTCAAAGAGGAACCAAATACGACGTTCTGTTTGATCGATCCAATTTTCAAGGAGGCTTGCAGTAGCGACATCGCCTGCATCATCGCAAAGGCTGTGTACAGCGAGCAGCGCTTTGCTAGATCCTTCTCGTCTTCTCGAAGCTCGCTCAGCATATCGGCCGGTTCAACATAATCGGCGTCATTGTCCTGGACTCGCTGTAGACGAGCGATGTGCCCTATTGACCGTATCGTGGTTCCACCGATCTTCCGGACGCGTTCGGCGATTTCATCGGTCATCGAATAGATCTGGTCGGCGTGCTCATCAAGAAGCAGATGGTAATCGCGAAAATGTGGCCCACTCATGTGCCAATGAAAGCTCTTAGTTTTTAGATAAAGAGCGAACACGTCAGCGAGCAGCGCATTGAGACCTCCTGAGATGTCCGTAACTGCTTGTGAATCGAAATCTGCTGGAGTTGCTAATGGTGCTTTTTGGCGTGCTGCAAGTTCATTTTTATTTGGCATAGGTTTCTCTCTTTCTTATTCAGGTTGTTGGCGATTGAATGTGGTTTCTAGATGTACCGACGCGGAAATTTCCAAAGACTGAGTCCGTCTTTGGAATAATGTAAGTTTTCGCTTGATCGGTCGCATCATCAAGAGATGCGAATAACCCTGCAGAAGTTACAGAGTTGTTCTTACTTGTTGCCAATCGGGAGATCGAGCTTGGCCGCCATCCTGACTAATTCGGCCAGCGATTCCGCCTGCATCTTCGCCATGACACGTCCGCGTTGAATCTTCACGGTGACTTCGCTAGTCCCCAACTCAAAAGCAACCTGTTTGTTGAGCATGCCATAGACCACTAGTCCCATTACTTGGCGCTCGCGAGCGGTCAACGACTCGTAATTCTGTCGCAATTCGGCAAGTTCGCCCTGCTGGTGGCGAGTAGTTCGGTCGCGTTCGAAGGCCAACTGAATCGCATTCAATAAATCCTGGTCGTCAAAGGGCTTGGTCAAGAACTCCACCGCACCGGATTTAATGGCCTTCACCGTCATCGGAATATCTCCGTGGCCGGTAATGAAGATAATGGGGATGCGCACTCCCGCATCTGCCAGCTTTCGTTGGAGCTCAAGCCCACTAACACCAGGAAGGGAGACGTCCAGGATAAGACAACTTGGCCCATCTGGTTCCTTGTGGCTTAAGTACTCTTCTGCTGTTCCAAAGCCCTCGGACCTCAAGCCAACTGCCTTCAACAGACCCTGGATGGACGCACGCACGCCGATGTCGTCGTCAATGATAAACACCGTCGGACTGCTCTGAGATGTCATTTGGGGCCTCCGGTCTGAGGTCTGTCGAAAGGCGGACGCTGAGTCAAATGCATGACACGCGAGGGGACAACATAAATTCCCTCGGTCGAAGTATATCGCTGAAACGAAACAGATATCCGATCCTTAGATGATTGGCACGCGGCGTGCTCTAGCTCTGGTAGTGAGAGGCATGGACCCCATGCAAGAGTTACACTCGCTGCGGACTTTAGACCCTTGAACGCCTTTCGCCGGGCAAGCGAAGGTGTTCATGGCATGGTAATGGAACGAGGAGGAAACAACATGTCAGAGCAAGAGAATAAGACAAGCAATCATGGCGTTAGCCGGCGATCGTTTTTGGGGCAAACTTCGGCTGCACTTGTAGCCGCAGTGAGCCTTCCCATTCTGGCTGTTGCACAACAAAAAACAAGTTCCCACGGTGGCATCAACGAGCAGGAGTTGGGCCCAAAGAACCCTGGTCTGGAGGCGCAGGAGCCGGATTCAGTATTTCCGCCGACGAGCGATGCAGGCGGACAACCCCCGTTCAAGTATCCCTTTGCGTTGTCGCACAGGCGCATCGAGTCTGGCGGCTGGACCCGGCAGGTGACAGTTCGCGACTTCCCACTATCGAAGAGGATGGCTGGCGTAGAGATGCGGCTGATCTCGGGCGGCGTCCGAGAGCTGCACTGGCATGTGAGTTCTGAGTGGGCCTTTATGACTGCCGGCAGCGCACGTATCACTGCAGTCGATCAGAACGGTCGCGCGTTTGTCGAGGATGTGAACGAAGGAGATCTCTGGTTGTTCCCGGGTGGCGTACCGCATTCGATTCAGGGTTTGGGCGAGAACGGCTGCCAGTTCATTCTTGTGTTCGACGACGGCAACTTCAATGAGTTTGAAACGTTCCTGCTGACCGATTTCATGCACCATACTCCGAGTGAAGTGCTGGCGAAGAACTTTGACGTTCCCGCTTCAACCTTTGACAATGTGCCTCCAAAAGAAAAATTCATCTTCGCAGCCGAATTGCCTCGCACGTTGGCAGAGGAAAGGAAGCAGGTATATGAGGCCAGCGGCCCGGTTCCAAATTCGTTTGCCTTCTTTACCGGCAAGATGAAGCCTACCAAGGTCACAGCTGGTGGCAGTGTGAAGATCGTCGACCGCAAAAACTTTCCGGCCACGGACATCGCTGCGGCGATCGTGACCGTAAAACCCGGCGGCCTTCGTGAATTGCACTGGCACCCGAACGCAGATGAATGGCAGTACTACGTGAAAGGCTCGGCGCGCATGACTGTCTTTTCGGCCGGCGCGCATGCCCGCACCATGGACTTCCACGCCGGTGACGTAGGCTACATCGATCAGTCGCTGCCGCACTATGTAGAGAACATCGGCGACACCGACCTAGTGTTTCTTGAGGTTTTCCCAACGCCCGAGTATGAGGATATTTCGCTCGGCGAGTGGCTGACCCACACCCCAACGCGCTTGGTGAACGAGCACATTGGCACCGGCGAGGACTTTCTGACAAAGATCACCAAGACAGAAATCGTCATAACACCAGAGAAGTAGAGCAGAAATAAATAGATCTGAGAAACTACGGACCGCGCGGAAGGATGTCGCGCGGCACCTATGGAGGTGTGTTTTGCTTAAATTGCAAAATGCTACAAAGACGTCTCGAATTTCTTCAGCTTTGAAGTGGGTTACGTTCATCGTTGCTGTGCTTATGTTTGCCTCTTCAGGGCATGCACAGCAAGCACTGTATCCACAGAAGGAAGGTGTTCCTGATGTCTTCAACGTCAGCGCCATTCCCAGTCGGGTCTCGTTCGACATGGAATTGCGCGGGCGCACCGAGGAGCAGACCTCGCTGGGCTACGTATCCGGCAAGGATCGTCTGTACGAACTCACTCGCGTTTGGGGCGGCATGAAAGTAGTGCCCACGAATTGGCTCACGTTCTATGGGCAGTTCATGGACACGCACGCGCTGGGTCTTCCGCTGCGGGATACGGCAGCGAATATGCGTGACAGCTTCGACTTGAGGCAAGGCTACCTCGATTTCCATTACAAACCGGTGCAGCTCATCGTTGGCCGGCAGGAAGTCCGAATTGGTGACGAACGCGTGGTTGGTATCAGCGACTGGACCAACAACAGTCGTACCTGGGATGGCATCTATGTGCGTATCGGGAACGCTAACCAGCTGAACCTCTTCAGCACCTCAGTGGTCGCGGTCCATCCCACCAGCCTGGACACTCATGGCGCGGGATTGACCTTCCATGGCGTAGACGCAAAGCTGGCGACCTATGTGCCGCACACCACAATTGAGCCGTTCGTCCTGATTCATGCTCTGCCTCGCGTGACCAGTCAGCAGGGAATCGTTGGCAGCCAGACAGAAGTCACCTTTGGTTCCTACTACGAGACAAAGCTTCCGCTCGGGTTCGATTCTTCGGGCACTCTCGACCTGCAGCGAGGCAGTTACAGCAATGACTCAATTCATGCCGGCGCGGCCATCTTCCATGGCGGCTATGGCACGAAGCGTCTGCCATGGCAGCCTCACCTCGAGCTGGAATACGACTACGCGACCGGCAATCCGCACACAAATCCCAATAGCATCGGCACCTACGACCAGGAGTATCCGAGCAATCACAATGCGTTCGGCTTGGTCGACCTGTTCGGCTTTCAGAACATCAAGCAGGATCGAGTGAACTTGCAGCTGAAGCCACGCAGCGACCTACTACTTCTATTCCAAGGCGGCTCACTGCACGTGGCAACGGTCCACGACGGCGTTTACTCTGGCGCCGGCGCGAGCATAATTGCAGCGCCCACTGGCGGCTTCAAAGGCGACGGCATCGGCAGCGAGTTTGACGCCTCGGCAAAGTACGTTTTCCGCAAATCCCTCGTCACCAATATTGGTGTGGGCCACTTCTTCCCGGGCGTGGTGATGACGAGCGAAAAACATGGTGCTCCGCTGACCTACGCCTATCTGGGATTCACCTATCGCTTCAAGGTTGAGCACTAGAACGATCAGTTTGGCGTGCATTTGATTGATGACATGGGAGACATACAGCATGCAAAGTTTGCAGTCACAGACCGAAGTCCAGACAAGCATGGCGGACCATACTCTGCAGCGGAGCATGGTGGAATTTCAAGATGCCGTTGCGCGGTATCAGCCCATGCTTTACAAGAGGGCCTATCGCTATCTGGGAAACTCCTACGATGCAGAAGATGCGGTACAGGACGCTCTCCTCTCTGCTTTTAAGCACTTGGATCAGTTCAAGGGGAATGCGAGAATGACGACCTGGCTGACCTCTATTGTTACGAACAGCGCTCTAACGTATTTGCGCAAACGTCCGCGCCAAACGCATATGTCTCTCGATGAGCCTGCGTCACCTGACACTAACATTCGTCTCTCTGACAAATTGATGGATGTCAGGCCAAATCCTGAAAATGAGTGCGCTATGTCTGAAGCGCATGGGCATCTTCAACAGCTCGCAGGCAGGCTTTCTCCGATATCGCAGAAGGCAATTCAGCTGTGCGGCTTCAATGAGATGACTGCGAGCGAGGCAGCAAGCATTGTGGGAGTCCCGGCAAGAACCATCAAGACTCGCTTATCGCGGGCTCGCTCGCAGATGAAGCGGCAAGCAAAGATCGACCGCAAACGCACAACCGTAATCGCCGAGATGCAGCAGTTCCTTACCTTGCAGGCTGCTGCAAATTAGATACGACACGTTCTTGGCGGAAGTCATGGTTTGGCTGTGCACATTTGGGCCCATCAATGATCTCGACTGGTAAATGCTTATGAACCTGACCAACCCAGCAATGACAACAATCTTGGTTCTGTGCAGCATCTGCGCATATGCTCAGACTCCGAATCCTGGCACTGAAGTAATTCCGGGGATTCTTTTGCCCGATCAGCCTGAAGTTCGCTCTGGCTTCGTTCTTCTGGCAGTCACTAACCCGCAGACAGACAAATCGGCATTTTCATTCGCTGGACAAGAAATTCCACCGGTGATCCGAGCTTCACCAGGGCAGGATATCCGGCTGACATACAGGAATGAAATGTCGGCGCAGTCGCGAGAACTATGCGTCTACCGCCCGTGCATGAACATGACAAATCTTCATTTTCACGGTCTCCATGTTTCGCCAAACGCCCCGCAGGATGACGTTCTCACTATGATGGCGATGCCCGGCGAATCTCTTCACTACATCGTCAATATTCCCTTAGATCAGCCGCCCGGCCTGTACTGGTATCACACTCACCCTCACGGCGAAAGCTATCAGCAGGATCTCGATGGCATGTCTGGCGCGATTGTGATTGATGGGATGGAACAATATGTTCCAGAAGTCCGAAAGCTACGAGAGCGGATTCTGATCTTGCGTGACAAAGTGGTAGATAAAGACGACTCCACGGGTGCGGGTTTGAGAAGCAGAGTGGGAATCCCTGAGAACGGTTGTTCAACGTCCACCGCGGTTCCCGAACGTGTCTTTACGGTAAATGGCGTGTTGCGACCCGCGATCGATATTGCTCCCGGCGAGCGCCAATTCTGGCGAATTGTGAATGCTTCACCCGACCTGTATGCAGATCTGAAAATCGAAACGGAGAAGTTTGAAATCGTTGCACTAGATGGAATGCCATTGGCCTTCCACGATCCGAAGCGCCACACCGAGTCGGTAGATCATGTTTTTCTTCCTCCCGCCGGCAGGTCGAAGCCATCGTAACCGGGCCGAAGGTTGGTGCGCATACTTCACTTCGCACACTCTGTGTTGATACCGGTCCAGACGGAGATCCGAACCCCGCGATGACGTTGGCAGACATAGTGAACCTGCCGCATACCGATGAGAAAGTTGTACCCGCGCCACGCGATGTACGCGCCGCGGTTTACAAGCCGGTATCGCCCTCGCAGATCGCCAACATTGAAAGCAACTCACCTGATTTTGTTGTCACCTTCACTGAGGACAAGAACGGCTTCTACATCAACGGCAAGAAATTTGGCATGACCGATCCCCCAATGATTACGGTACCGACCGGGACATACCATCATTGGCGCGTGGTTAACAATACGAACGAACTCCACCCCTTCCACATCCATCAGGTGCACTTTCTCGTCTATGCCCAAAATAATGCGCGCATTGCGCATCCAGAGTGGCTGGATACAACGAATGTTCCAGTGAAGGGAAGTGTCGATCTGATGATGGACTTTACGGACCCCATTATCAAAGGTGTATCGCTTTTTCACTGCCACTTATTGAGCCATGAAGACAAGGGCATGATGGCCAAAATACTTTTCGAGTAACAGCTCAAGTGATTGGTTTGTCACATTAAGGCACGCAAAACATTAGCAGATTCGGATCATGCAGCGAGAAAAGGAGATTTTATGAATTCTACCGAGCGTTATGCCATGGTTGTGGCTCGCGTACTCGTGGCAACGATGTTTATATTGAACGGGCTCAACATCATCGGCCAGACTCTTGCAACGCATGAACTGGCTGCTTATGGCGCTCCCGCCAGCTTTGTCCCTGGCCTGATTATCGCTGGACGCACGCTGCAAATCGTAGCTGGGACGTGCCTGATCCTGGGAGTCTATCCCCGCGTCTCTGCTCTTGGTCTGCTGCTGTTTCTGATACCGGCGACAATCATGGCACATTCATTCTGGAAGGCGATTGATACGCCCCTATACCAGGTTCAATTGATCAATTTCTC
>Ga0302308_10002846_pt1 | contig 13910 bp, 12 predicted proteins | sample III_Palsa_E3_3_FD_200531 | JGI IMG/M metagenome (GOLD analysis project Ga0302308, IMG submission 200531) | Peat permafrost microbial communities from Stordalen Mire near Abisko, Sweden - III_Palsa_E3_3 | ecosystem: Environmental > Terrestrial > Soil > Palsa > Peat permafrost | place: Sweden... | reverse complement strand
CCCGATCACGCCACCGATCACGATCATCGCGGCGTCCCAGGTACTCAGGCGCCGAACATAGGCATTGGCAGGTTCAATCGACATGGTCGCTACCTTGCCATTGTGCGTAGTGTTTCAGCTAGTCCCGCATGGCATGCGGCGACTACGGCGGCATGCCGTTCAAACGAATTGCTCGCTGACGAGCTCGAATCTGCGCTCGCGCATCTTGGGTTTCTGGACAATTTCAGCAGCCTGACTGACGAGGCAGACTGAACAGGGATGGTCGAAGCGGCGCTTGCACGCAAAGTATCGGGCACTATGGTTCGACCACGCAGGCGATAAAGCTGGCCCATCCAATGATTTCTCGCAGCAAACCGCATATCGCCAGTCGCCGTTTGTGCATGGCTATGCTCGCCATGCTCGCCGTGAGCGCATTGCCCGCGCAGGCCGCGAGCCGCATGCAGCCACCGTGGCACATCGAAAGTTTTTGCCATCGAGGTGCGCCGGCGGCTCGGCGTTGCCTGGTGCGTGCACGTCAGGGCATCATCGTTTTTCAGCTGGCCGAGCTGCCTTCGGCACCCGCCATCAAGTGGAGCGACGGCATGGCCGTGTTGACCCTGGGTGCAAATGAGTCATCGCGCCAGCTGCGCTTCTTCGCACCGCCGCAAAAGCTCAGTGCGCCTTTCAGGCAAGTACGTGCGTACGACACCCAGCAGCAACTCGTCGCTTTCTACGCTGACGGTCACGTGCATCTTCGCGCGATGTTTGCGGCTGATCACGATCTCGCCGTGCTGGCACTACCTGCCGACATCAGCAGGGATACGTTGCAGGTGCATTTTGAAGGGCGCGACCTGCAGGCGTCCTGGCGTGACAGCCAAGGGCGGCCACGGGAGCAGATGCTGCGCGCGAAGGATTGAACCTCGGAGCTGGATCAGCAGCTGCCATTGAACCCGGGTCGGCAACGGCAGCGTCTAGAATGACCGAACACGTTTCATCGACTGCACGCACTCGCACATGATCGCCCCGCCCCGCAAAATTCTGCATATCGACATGGATGCGTTCTACGCGTCGGTGGAGCAGCGCGACGACCCCTCGCTGCGCGGCAAACCCGTGGCCGTCGCCTGGCGCGGGGCGCGGTCGGTCGTTTGCGCGGCAAGTTACGAGGCGCGGGTGTTCGGCATTCGTTCGGCGATGCCGGCTTTGAGAGCCGAGCGGCTATGTCCGCAGGTGATCTTCGTACCGCCAGATTTCGTACGTTACAAAGCCGTGTCGCGGCAGATCCGCGAGATCTTCGCTCGGCACACGGAGCTGGTTGAGCCGCTGTCGCTAGACGAGGCCTATCTCGATGTGACCACGACACTCACCGGCCTGCCCTCTGCAACGGCAACCGCTGAAGCAATTCGCGCGGCAATCCGCGAGGAGACGCAGCTCACGGCCTCGGCCGGCGTGGCACCAAACAAGTTTCTCGCCAAGATTGCTTCGGACTGGCACAAGCCCGACGGCCTGTGCGTGATCCGTCCGCACCAGATCGAAGCCTTCCTGACCCCGCTGCCAGTCGGCCGTTTGCCCGGCGTCGGCAAGGTGATGGAGGCGAAGCTAGCCGTGCTCGGTATTGCCACCGTCGGCGAACTGCGCACGTTCGCCTTGCCCGAACTGGAGCAGCGCTTTGGTCGCTGGGGCCGGCGCCTGCATGAGCTGGCACGCGGCATCGATGATCACGCTGTGCAGCCGGAGCGGGCGAGCCTGCAGATCTCCGCCGAGGATACGTTCGAACACGACCTCACCTTGGACGAACTGGAGCCGCATATCCGCCGGCTCGCCGAAAAAACCTGGGCCGGTTATCTGCGCAACAACGTGGGCGCAGAACATGCCCGGGTGGCACGCACCGTGGTACTAAAGCTGAAGACGTCCGATTTCCGCACGCTGACGCGCAGCTTGACTCCGATACAGCCACCGCTATCCGCTACCGAACTGGGCGACATCGCCTGCGCCCTGCGTGCCCGCGTCGAACGGCCTGCGGATTCGCTCTACCGACTCGTTGGTGTTGGCCTCGCGGGCTTCGTGGAGCAGGACAGTTACCACGCGCAGACCGATCTGTTCGACACGCCGCACTGAGCGCCGCGCAGATCAAGCCGGCACCGCATCGCCGCAATCAGTCCACATCAGGCAACGTATAGTCGAACGCGTAATGGTGCTGGCCATCGACGATCTTGATCGCCAGCGTACCGGTCAGGCCGGACAACTCCTCAGTAGCCGAGTCAGGCACCACCGTGATGATGAGGGACTGTGTGCCGCGAGCCATCGTACCGCTGTGCTGCAGGGCGAACCGACCGCGGCGGCCGTGCAAGCTGCCGGTAACGCACTCCATCGCTACGTAACCTGCCGAGCCGTCGACCGCCGTTCGCACGGCCAGCATCTGACCCTTGCTATTGGCATCGAGGTCACCGCTGAAAATCTTGTCCAGCGCCATCCGCCCGATACTGGCGTCGCCAACATCTTTCTCGGGTGCCTGGGGAACCATTTTTACGTCGAACGTGCCGCTGGCAAGCTTTGTCATGGAGGATTCCCGTGTCGGTTGGTCGGATGAGTCTAACGCCGGTGCCGGAGTGCGGGAGGTTCCATATGTGGCTTTGCCCTGCCGTTCCGGCGCCGATCGACGTAGTCTTCAAGCAGGTGCGTTCCGATCGGAGATAACGGCTCCAGCAACTCAAATACACATCGCTTGCAATTAGATAGTGCACTATGTATACTTCAAAACCATGAAGTCCAAACCCGCCAGCGCCAACTCAACCAAGCCGCCCCAGCAGCTCGATCAGCAGCTGTGCTTTGCGTTGTATTCGGCGGGTCTGGCGATGAACAAGGTGTATCGAACCTTGCTGTCCAGGCTTGGCCTTACCTACCCGCAGTATTTGGTGATGCTGGTGCTGTGGGAGGGTGACGCGCTTACGGTTTCGGATATTGGCGAGCGGCTGTACCTGGACTCGGCCACGCTGACGCCACTACTGAAACGGCTGGAAGTTGCCGGGCTGCTGAATCGCGTGCGTTCCGCGAAGGATGAGCGTCAGGTCATCATCTCGCTGACAGCCGAGGGCCGTGCGATGAAGCGGCAGGCCGGCAGTGTACCCGGCGCCATTTTCTGTGCCACCGGCTGTGAAATCGACGAGTTGCTGGCGCTCAAGAAACAGCTCACCGGCCTGCGTGAAAGCTTGGCAAGCCATAGCTGAAATCCACGTGGACAAAGGAATTTTCACAAACACTTATTTGTCATTTAGATAGCGCACTATTAAATAGCGATATATATATATTGATTAACAGCTGCACGTTGTTTTACCTGCCCCACAACTACGCTTCACCCACCCCAGAGGAGATATCCCCATGTCTATCGAAAAAGTTGCTTACCGTGCCCACGCCACCGCCAAGGGTGGCCGTGATGGCCGCGCGGTATCGTCCGACAAGGTGCTGGACGTCAAACTGACCACACCGAAGGAACTCGGTGGCGCCGGCGGTGACGGCACCAATCCTGAGCAGCTGTTCGCAGCCGGTTACTCGGCCTGCTTCCTCGGCGCGCTGAAGTATGTTGCCGGTCAGGAAAAGGTTGCCCTGCCCGCCGACACCACGGTCGAAGGCGACGTGGGCATTGGCCCGATCCCGACTGGTTTCGGTATCGAAGTCGCGCTGAAGATCACGATTCCGGGTCTGGACCATGCGCAGGCCGAGGCATTGGTGGAGAAGGCACACATCGTCTGCCCTTACTCCAACGCTACCCGCGGCAATATCGACGTCACGCTGACGGTTGCCTGATCCACCTTCCACGGCGCTGCGCGTCCAAGTGGTGCGCAGCTAGCAACACCCCTCATGCCGGCCGCGTATTGCGCGCCGGCATTTTTTTGCTCTCCCCGATTTCCACACACGTGAAGGCAACTTTGTTGCAGTTACCTTAGTGGCTACTACGGAGTTCTCCATGACGACTGAAACCACACCCCTGTCCATTGCCGTGCTGCTTGGCACGGTACGCCACGAACGCATGGGCATCCGCGCCGCGCGGCTGGTCGTGAACGCACTGGAGGCACTTGGCCACGAAGCGGTGCTGGTCGACCCCATGGAAGCGCAGCTACCGCTGCTCGATCGCATGTACAAAGAATACGCTGCCGGCACGGCACCCGAGGTGCTGGAAAACCTGGCGACGCTGTATCGCCGCGTGGACGGTTTCCTCATCGTCAGCGCCGAATACAACCATGGCATTCCGCCGGCGATGAAAAATCTGCTCGATCACTTTCTCGAAGAATATTTCTGGCGACCGTCCGGCATCGTCTGCTATTCGCAAGGACAGTTCGGTGGCGTGCGGGCGGCGATGGCACTGCGGGCGACGCTGGCGGAACTGGGCATGCCGAGCGTCCCCAGCCTGTGCCCTATTCCGCATATCGGCACGGCACTGGATGAGGATGGAACGCCGACGGACCCGCGCACACAAAAATCACTCGATCGCTTTCTCAGTGAATTTTTCTGGTACGCCCGCGCATTGAAAAGCCAGCGCGAACAGGGCACACCTTACTGATATCGCACGACCCTGCTTCAACTAAAAGGCCCAGGCGTTGCGCGCGCCTGAGCCTGAAAGGTTTCGTGACAATTGGAGGTAGGTCAATCCTCGACGTCCTCACAGCGACGCTCGGTGGTGTAGTAGGCCTTTTTGTTCTGGGCGTTTTTCTGCACCTGGTTACCGACAACGCCACCGGCTACGGCACCGCCGACAGTCGCCAGCGTGTTGCCCTTGCCGCTGCCGACCTAGTGACCCAACAAGCCACCAGCGACCGCGCCAACACCGGTGCCGATCAGGCGATGGCTATCCTGCGACTGAATATGTTTGACCCGCACGTCATGACAGACCCGATGCGCCTGCACGCTCGTTGCACCCAGCAAGCCCAACGCCAGACCCGCAGAAAGAATAAGTGTCTTACCCATGGCGAACTCTCCATTTACGTAGTACGTGTTGATAACCTGCAGTGCGTGATGGATGAGTCAAACGGAGGGCCTGCGCCCCGTGCCTTCGCATGACGCAGGGCATGAATTTCAAGAGCCACATCGTCAACGGCACGGACAACTATCGATGACCCAACCCGCCGCCACATCCGTAGATGCCCGGAAAACAGCGCCCGCCAAAACGTGGTGCGTCTATCTGATCGAATGCCGCAACGGCAGCTACTACGCCGGCATTACCAACCGGCTTGAAGCACGCTATGCCGCGCACGCGGCCGGCCGTGGCGCGCGCTACACCCGCGCCAATCCACCGCTGCGATTGCTCGGTTTTCGCAACTATCCCGATCGATCCAGCGCGTCGCGCGCCGAGTGGGAGATCAAGCAGTTGCCGAGGGAGCGGAAGCTGGGGTTTCTGCGCGAAGAATGAATCTCAAAGCAGCGAATCAACGGTAAACGTCAAAACGATCCGACGTCAAGCTGCTGGGGTTCGCTAGCGCTCACCCCAACCTACCGCAGGCTTATTTCTTTTTCGGCATGTACAAATCGGTGATCGTACCTTCGTAGATTTCCGCCGCCATGCCGACGGATTCGCTCAAGGTCGGGTGCGGGTGAATGGTCAGGCCGATATCGGCGGCTTCGCTGCCCATCTCGATGGCGAGGGTCACTTCGGAGATCAGATCACCGGCATGCTGCCCGACGATGCCGCCGCCGACGATGCGATGGGTTTCCTCGTCGAACAGCAGCTTGGTGAAGCCTTCAGTGCGATCGTTGCCGATGGCACGACCGCTGGCAGCCCACGGGAACTTGGCCACGCCAACCTTGAGGCCTTTTTCCTTTGCCTCGCGCTCGCTGACGCCGACCCAGGCGATTTCCGGATCGGTGTAAGCCACCGACGGAATCACCCGCGCATCGAAATAACTCTTGTGCCCGGCGACGACTTCGGCAGCGACCTTGGCCTCGTGCGTGGCCTTGTGGGCCAGCATCGGCTGGCCGACCAGATCGCCGATGGCGAAGATGTGCGGCACGTTGGTGCGCATCTGATTGTCGACGATGATGAAGCCGCGATCGCTGACGTTGACGCCCGCCTTGTCGGCGCCGATCTTGCCGCCGTTGGGTGAACGACCCACCGACACCAGTACGCGATCGAATAGCGTAGTTTCGGGCACGCTGTCACCTTCGTAGCTGACTTCGACGCCCTTCTTGCCGGCCTTCGCTTCGACCACCTTGGTCTTGAGATGAATGCCCTTGAGTCGCTTGGCCAGACGCTGTGCCAGCGGCTTGATCAGGTCGGCGTCGGCACCCGGAATCAGCTGATCCATGAACTCGACCACGGTCACTTCGCTGCCCAATGCCGAATACACCGTGGCCATCTCCAGACCGATGATGCCGCCGCCGACGACCAGCAGTTTCTTCGGTACGTCCTTCAATTCGAGCGCGCCGGTGGAATCGATGATGCGCTCGTCGTCCCATGGGAACGACGGCAGCTTCACCGACTGCGAACCGGCCGCGATGATCGCGTTTTCAAAACGAATCAGCTTCTTGCCCTGTTTCGTCTGGACTTCCAATTCGTTCGGCGAGATGAAAGTGCCCGCGCCTTCGACCGTACGCACCTTGCGCTGTTTGGCCATCGAGGTGAGACCACCGGTGAGCTTGCCGACCACCTTGGTCTTGAACTCACGCAGCTTGTCGATCTCGATCTTCGGCTTGCCGAAGGTGATGCCGTGTGCCGCCATAGCTTCGGCTTCGTCGATCACGGTAGCTGCGTGCAGCAGCGCTTTGGACGGAATGCAGCCCACGTTTAGGCAGACGCCGCCCAGCGTGGTGTAGCGTTCGACCAGCACCGTATCGACGCCGAGATCGGCGGCGCGGAATGCGGCCGTGTAACCGCCCGGACCGGAACCCAGCACGACGAGCTTGCATTCGATATCGGCCTTGCGACCGGACTCGCCCGCAGCCTTCGGCGCAGGTACAGCGGATTTTTCGCCCGCTGGCGCAGGCGCGGCGGCTTTTGCCGTTTCCGGTTTGGCCGCTTCGGCCTTGCTGGATTCCGGCTTGTTCGATGCCGGCGTGGACGCCTCGGGCTTCACTGGCGGCGCGGCCTTGGCTGCATCGTCGGCAGCGGCCTCGACGATCGCGATTACGCTGCCTTCGGAAACCTCGTCACCGATCTTGAGCTTGATCTCCTTCACAACGCCCGCGGCGCTGGAAGGAATCTCCATGGTCGCCTTGTCCGACTCCAGCGTGATCAGGCTCTGTTCCTTCGTTACCGTGTCGCCGACCTGCACCAGAATTTCGATGACCGGCACGCTGCCGTTATCGCCGATGTCGGGAACCTTGATTTCGATGGTGTTGGCCATGGGGAGAATCCTTTGTAGTCGCTCGCGGCACGAACGGCGCAGAGCGTTGGTGTAGATAGGGGAGCTAAAGCAAGCGAGGATCAGGCGGATAGCCGTCCCTCACCGCAACCCTCTCCCGGCGGGAGAGGAGAAGCACAATCAGAGCAAGAGTCGGCGGATGTCGCCCAGCTGGGTGGCGAGGAACGCCGCGAAGCGTGCGGCCAGCGCGCCGTCGATCACGCGATGGTCGTACGACAGCGACAGCGGCAGCAACAGGCGCGGCGCGAATTCCTTGCCGTTCCAGACCGGCTTCATCGCCGCCTTTGAGACGCCGAGAATCGCCACTTCCGGCGCATTGACGATCGGCGTGAAGCCGGTGCCGCCGATGCCGCCGAGCGAGCTGATCGAGAAGCAACCGCCGGACATTTCCGCCGGGCCGAGTTTCTTCTCGCGTGCCTTCCTGGAAATCTCACCCAGCTCGCGCGCAAGATCGAGCAGGCCCTTCTTGTCGGCGTCGCGGATCACCGGCACTACTAGACCATCGGGCGTGTCGACCGCGATGCCGATGTGAAAATACTTTTTCAGGATCAGCTTCTCGCCCGACTCGTCGAGCGAGGCATTGAACTGCGGGAACGCCTTCAGCGCCGCGACCACCGCCTTGATCTGGAACACCAGCGGGCTGACCTTAAGATCCTTGTTCTCTTCGCCGAGCTTCTTGCGGAAGGCTTCCAGCTCGGTGATGTCGGCATCGTCGTGCTGGGTGACGTGCGGAATCATCGCCCAGTTGCGCGCGAGGTTGGCGCCGGAAATCTTCTGGATGCGCGACAGCGCTTTTTCCTCGATCTCGCCGAACTTGGAAAAGTCGATCTTCGGCCATGGCAGCAGGCTGAGGCCACCGACCGAGGCGGAGGCATTGCCGGCGACCGGACGCGCGCCTGAGGCGAGCGCATGCTTCACGTAATCGCTGACGTCCTCGCGCTGGATACGGCCGCTGCGGCCGCTGCCCTTGACCTGCGCGATATCCACGCCGAGCTCGCGGGCGAACGCGCGGATCGCCGGGCTGGCGTAAGGCGCATCGCCCGGCATCACGATGGTGGCGTCGAGTGGCGGGCGGGCGGATGGCGCAGCATCGCCTTCGGGCGCATTGCCCGGTAGCACCGCACGGCCGCCGAGCGGCGCCGGCTTTTCTTCGACGGGTTTGCTGTCTTGCTTGGCAACTTCGGCTGGCTTTTCTTCGGCCAGCTTCTCTTCGGCTCTCTTTGGCTCGGCCTTGGTCGGTGCGTCGGCCTTGACGGCAGGCGCCGCGGCGTCATCAGCCTCGATGGTCGCGATCAGCGTGCCTTCGCCGACTTCGTCGCCCACTTTCACTTTGACTTCCTTCACCGTGCCGGCAAACGGCGCGGGCACTTCCATGGTGGCCTTGTCCGATTCCAGCGTGATCAGGCTTTGTTCTTTTTCGACGCGATCACCCGCTTTGACCAGTACTTCGATGACTGGAACGTCGGACTGGCCGATATCGGGGACGCGGGCTTCTTTCAGATCAGCCATGGGGACTCCTGCTGTGGGGTGGCGTGCCGCCTGGGGATGGCGGTCGCGGGCAAGGCCACCATCATAACGAACGGCTGCGCGGTACGTCTGCTTTCGCGACAAACGAAAGGCATAATGACGCCAACCATTCGCATGCGTATGCATGACCTTGAGCGCACGCAAAGCCATGGTCGATGCCCTACGCTGACCACCACAACGGCGTTGCGCGCATGCCGCGTGCAAGCCCAAGGAAGCCAGGCATGCTGACCATTCGCGAGCTATCGAAAACCTACGCCAACGGCGTGCGTGCGCTGCGCGACGTGTCGCTGGATATTCCGCATGGCATGTTCGGGTTGCTCGGCCCCAACGGCGCGGGCAAATCGTCGCTGATGCGCACCATCGCCACACTGCAGGACCCGGACGCCGGCAGCATCACGCTGGATGGTGTCGACCTGCTCGCCGACAAACAGGCTACGCGGCGCAAGCTCGGCTATCTGCCACAGGAATTCGGCGTGTATCCGAAAGTTTCCGCGGAAGCGATGCTTGACCATTTCGCCGTACTGAAGGGCGTGACCGTAAAAACGGAGCGGCGCGAGCTGGTCGAGTCGCTGCTGCGACAGGTGAATCTTTGGGACGTGCGCAAGCGCAAGCTCGGCACGTATTCCGGCGGCATGCGCCAGCGCTTCGGCATCGCGCAGGCGCTGATCGGCGATCCAAGGCTGGTCATTGTCGACGAGCCCACGGCCGGGCTCGACCCGGAAGAACGCAACCGCTTCCTCAACCTGCTGGCGGAAATCGGCGAGCGCGTGGTGGTAATTCTTTCCACGCATATCGTCGAGGACGTGACCGACCTGTGCCCGCGCATGGCGATCATCGCGCAAGGCCAGGTGCTGCTCAGCGGTGAACCCGTTGAGGCGATCCGCTCACTCGAAGGCCGCGTCTGGCGGCGCAGTATCGACAAGAGCGAACTGGACGGTTATCGCGCCCGCATGAACATTCTCTCGACCCGCCTCGCCGGCGGCCGCACCTTGCTACACGTGCTGGCCGACTCGCAACCGGGCGAAGGTTTCGAGGCGGTAGCGCCGGATCTGGAGGACGTTTATTTCGGACGGCTGCGCGCGCAGGGCACGGTGGCGCGAGCGGCTTGAACCGCGGCTCCGCCATCGCCTCTCTTTAATAGCAACCGGCCGCATACAGTTACAGGAACATTGATGTTCTTCGAAATTCTCCGCTTCGAATTGCGCCAGCAGCTGAAGGCACCGCTGTTCTGGATCGTGGCGCTGGTGTTCGGCGCGCTGGCGTTCACCCTGGTCAGCACGGATGCCGTGATCATCGGTGGCGCCAGCGGCAACGTGCTGCGCAATGCGCCCAGCGTGATCGTGCGGCTAATGAGCGTGCTCACCGTGCTCAGCATGTTCCTGGTGACGCTGTTCGTGGCCGGCGCTGCACTGCGCGATTTTGACCAGCGCACGGCCGAACTGTTTTTCAGTACACCGATCAGCCGCGGCGCCTATCTCGGCGGCCGCTTCGCCGCTGGCTATCTGGCGTCGCTGGCAATCATGCTGGCCTGCGCATTGGGCATCGCCATCGGCGGCTTCATGCCGTGGATCGATACGGTGCGGCTCGGCCCAGCAAGCTGGCACGGTTACGCGTGGGCGTTCGGCGTGATGGTGATACCGGACATGCTGTTTATCGCCGCGCTGTTGTTTCTGCTGGCGACGACAACGCGCTCGCTGCTGGCCACTTATGTCGGCGTGATCGCCTACTTCGTGCTGCAAAGCGTGGTCGGCCAGCTGACCAAGGACGTCAACAATCATTTCCTGGCGGCGATGCTCGATCCGTTCGGTGCACGCACGATGGCGCTGGCGACTCGGTACTGGTCGGCGTATCAGTCCAACCACGACTTGCCGGCGCTGGAAGGCGTACTGCTGTTCAATCGATTGCTGTGGAGCGCGGTGAGCCTGGTGATGCTGACGGCGGCGTTTGTATTGTTCCGTCCGAATCGCGAAGGACTCCGGTTACCCAAGCGCAGGAAACGGGCGGAGCCGCCGATGTTGCGGCCGCCATCTGTGGCGGCCGCACTGGCACTGCCTTCAGTGCAGGTCTCTCACGACGCCCGCACGAACTGGCTACAACTGCGCAAATTGTTCGCGTTCGACACGCTCGGCGTGCTGCGCGGTGCGCCGTTTCTGATCATGCTGGCGCTGGGCCTGGCCAACGTGATCGGCGCTTTTCTGCTATCCGGCCAGATCTACGGCACCTCGACCTATCCGGTGACGCATCAGGTGCTGGAGAACATACGCGGCGGCTATCAGTGGCTGCTGTACATCATCATCACTTTCTACGCCGGCGAGCTGGTATGGCGAGAGCGTAGTCAGCGTTCGGCGGAAGTGAGCGATGCGTTCCCGCTGCCGGACTGGATACCGCTGACCGCCAAGCTCGGTGCGCTGCTCACGGTGATCGCGACGTTCCTTCTGGTCGGCGCTGTCGTCGGCATCGGCTGGCAGCTCGGTCATGGCTACACGCATATCGAACCCGGCCTCTATCTGGGCTCGCTGGCGCTTGATGCGATTCCGTTCGTGCTACTGGCCGTGCTGGCGCTGTTTCTTCAGGTGCTATCGAACAACAAGTTTCTTGGTTATCTGCTGACCATTGTCTGGCTGGTCGCGCAGATTGGTTTCGGCCTGCTGCACTGGGAGCAGAATCTTTACAACTACGGCAGCACGCCGGACACGCCGTATTCGGACATGAACGGCTTCGGGCATTTTCTGAAGGCGGCACTGTGGTTCGACTTTTACTGGGCCAGCTGCGCCGTCGTGCTGCTGGTGCTGGCCGCGCTGTTCTGGGTGCGCGGCACCGGCCATGCGTGGCGTGATCGCGTGCGCGAGGCGCGTTCGCGGCTGCGCGCGCCGGCAAAGTTTTCGCTGGCGCTAGCCCTGCTCGCCTTTATCGGCAGCGGCGCATGGATCTACTACAACACCAACGTGCTCAATCACTACCAGAGCAGCAGCGACAAGCTGCAGCAGCAGGCCGACTACGAAAAGAAATACGCCAAGTTCAAGGACCTGCCGCAGCCGCGTATCACGGCGGTGAAAGCGAATGTGGACATCTATCCAAACGAACGCAGGCTGGAGATCCGTGGCCATTACACGCTGGTCAACAAGCACACGGCACCGATCAGCGAGCTGCATGTGAACTTTGCCGATGAGTTCACCGTCAAGTCGCTCGACTTTGCACCGCACGAGACAGTCAGCGAGGACAAGCACCTCGGCTACACCATTTATCGACTGAAGACGCCACTCGCACCGGGCGCATCGATGGATTTCAACTTCGCGCTCGAGTACGCGCCGAAAGGTTTCACCAACAGCCCGGAAGGCCAGTTCCTTGCGCACAACGGCACCTTCTTCAACAACAGCGTCATGCCGCAGTTCGGCTACCAGACCAGTGAACAGATTACCGACCGCAATGATCGCCGCAAGTACGGTTTAAGCGCCGAAGTGCCACGGATGCCGAAACTCGGCGACGAAAAAGCGCGCGCGAATACTTATATCAGCAACGATGCGGACTGGATCAATTTCGATACCACCGTGTCCACCGCGGCAGACCAGATCGCGGTAGCGCCGGGCTACCTGCAGAAGGAATGGACGGCCAACGGGCGGCACTATTTCCATTACACGATGGAACAGGACGGAAATGACCAGCCGATGTTGCCGTTTTTTTCGTATCTTTCCGCACGTTATGCCGTAAAGCATGCGCTATGGAAAGGCGTGGATATTTCGGTCTACTACAACCCCGCGCACGCGTGGAACGTGGATCGGATGATCCAGAGCGCAAAGGATTCACTGGACTACTACGACACCCACTACACACCGTATCAGTTCCATCAGCTGCGCATTCTGGAATTCCCGAACTACAACAGCTTTGCGCAATCGTTCGCCAACACCATTCCGTTCTCCGAATCGATCGGCTTCATCGCCGACCTGCGCGACACCAGCAAGATCGACTACGTCTATTACGTCACCGCACATGAGGTAGCGCATCAGTGGTGGGCACATCGGGTGATCGGCGCGAACATGCAAGGCTCGACCATGCTCAGCGAGTCCCTGGCGCAGTACTCGGCGTTGATGGTGATGAAGCAAAAGTACGGCGCCACGCAGATGCGCAAGTTCCTCAAGTACGAGCTGGATGCTTATCTGGCCGGTCGCGGCACCGAGAAAATAGCTGAAGAGCCGCTGGCGAAAGTGGAGAACCAGCAGTACATCCATTACCGCAAGGGCTCGCTGGTGTTCTACGCGCTGCAGGATTACATCGGCGAAGACACGCTCGACAAGATGCTCAAGCAGTTCCTGTTCGACAAGGGCTTTCAGCAACCGCCCTATACGACCTCAAAGGAATTTATGAGCGCGCTGGGCAGCGCGATCGATCCGAAGTGGAAGCCGCTGCTGGATGATCTGTTCTGGAACATCACCCTGTTCGACAATCGCACTACCGAAGCGACGGCGAAGAAGCTGCCCAACGGCAAATACGAAGTCACCATGAAAGTGCATGCCGGCAAAGTCTATGTCGATGGCACCGGCAAGGAAACCGATGCACCACCGGATACGCCGATCGAGATCGGCGTGTTCGCCGCCCCTGCACACGCCGGCATGGACGGCAAGCCGCTATACCTGCAGAAACGCATGCTGCCCAGCGGAGACAGCACAATCATCGTCACGGTCGACAGCCTACCCTTCGATGCGGGCATCGACCCTTACAACGAATTGATCGATCGGGTGTCTGGCGATAATCGCAAACCAGTCACCATGCAGTAGTTCAGATCATGGAAAAGCCAGCGTGACGCCAGCCTTTTCCAGGCTCTCCTTGATGGCGCGCAACAGATCGGTTTTCGCTGACCAGTTGTCCGATGAACGGGTCCAGCCGCGCACGATCAGACTGACGGATTTGTCGCCCAGCGCGCCGGTCCAGACGCCTGGCGCGGGATCTTTGAGGATGCGCGGGTCTTCGTCGAACAGCCGCTTGATCTCGGCCATCGCGGCGCCGATATCGTCCTTGTAGCCAATCGCAATCGGCAGCTCGAAGCGTCGTGTGCCGCGC
>Ga0302308_10002835_pt1 | contig 13942 bp, 12 predicted proteins | sample III_Palsa_E3_3_FD_200531 | JGI IMG/M metagenome (GOLD analysis project Ga0302308, IMG submission 200531) | Peat permafrost microbial communities from Stordalen Mire near Abisko, Sweden - III_Palsa_E3_3 | ecosystem: Environmental > Terrestrial > Soil > Palsa > Peat permafrost | place: Sweden... | reverse complement strand
GCCCACCCCTCGCCGCCCAGGACAATATACTGATCCCATGATCCGCCCCTACCGCGGCATTTCCCCCACCATCGCCGCCGGCTGCTACATCGACCCCTCCGCCCAGCTCATCGGCGACGTCCACCTCGGCCCCCAATCCTCCCTCTGGATGAACGCCGTCGTCCGTGGCGACACCAACTCGATCCGCATCGGCGCCCGCACCAACATCCAGGACTGCGCCGTACTCCACGGCATGCGCAACCTCCACCCGGTCATCATCGGCTCAGGCGTCAGCATCGGCCACAACGCCACCGTCCACGGCTGCACCATCAAGGACAACGTCCTCATCGGCATCGGCGCCACCATCCTCAACGGAGCCGTCATCGGCGCCACCTCCATCATCGCAGCCGGCGCCGTAGTCACCGAGCGCACCATCATCCCGCCCAACTCGCTAGTCACCGGCATCCCCGGCAAGATCCTCCGAGTAACAACCCCCGCCGACCTAGCCCTCATCGAAACCGCCGCCAACAACTACCTCGACTACATCCAATCCTACCTAGCCGAACCCACCCTTTAACTAACCGGCCCCTTCGTAATCACCACCGTCAACACCGCCGCATGCGTATTCCCCTGCGCGTCGCTTGCCGTCACCGGAACCGCGTATGTCCCCGGCGCCACCTGCACCAGCGGTATCGCTACGGTCGTGCATCCACTCGCACCCACAACCGTCGCCAACCCCACCATCATCACCAACCCCGACACCCACCTCCGCCTTCGCCGCCACATCGCCGGCCCCAGCATCACCATCGCCGCCAGCGCTCCATACCCCGAACCCCTCAGTCCTCTCGCCTGCGCCATCGGCGCCCTCCCCGCCGCCAGCCGCAGCACCACCGTCGCGTTTCCCCCCACCGCCAGCGTCACCGACCCTGGCGCAATCACGCCCTGCATCCCCACCGGCAACGCTCCCACACTCAGCGTCAACCCTCCCGCAAACTGTCCAATACTCGACAGCACCACCGTCACCTGTCCCTCACGTCCCTCACCCAGCGTGATCGTTGGCGGACTCAACGCAATGCTGAAATCACTCGCCAGGATCGTCACGGTCGCCGACGCCGACGCCGACGCATGCGTCCCATCGCCCGCAAACGTCGCCACAATCGTGTGCGTTCCCGCCGTCAGCGTGCTCACCGTCAGCGACGCATTCCCGCTCGCATTCGGCAACACTGTCCCCAACGGATTCCCATTGTCCGTCAACACAATCGGAGACGGCACGAACGACGCGTCCTGCGACCCCGCGATCACACTCAACGTCACAGCCTGCCCAACGTCCGCCGTCTGCGGCGATGCCGACAATTGCAGCGATGTCCCATACAGCATGAAGGGCAGCACCAGCTTCAACGACGTCGCCGGCGGATACGGCGCAGCCCCCGCATAGCTTGCCAGAAACTCATGCACACCCGCCGCCTTAACCGGCAGCGTCAGCGTCGCCATTCCAGCCGCGTTCGCCGCCGCCGTCGCAATCTGCACCCCATCTTCATAAACATCAATGTTCCCGTCCGGCACCCCCTCCGACGACGACAGTTGCGCCGTCAGCGTCACCGTCTGCGACACGATAATGTCGTAAGTCGAAGGAGTTAGCAGCAGACTCGTCGTCGTCCCGTCCACAATCCCCGGAAATTCATAAGCCCCCATATCCAGAATCGGATATCCCCGATTCGTCGCATCCACCGGCCGCACGTTGCCGTCATAATCTGTAGCCAGCGTGTATCCCAAAACCGCCAGTTGCGCCATCGCGCTGTTGTTGCCCGCATCAATCGCCGGCGACCCTTGCGTCAGATGAAAATCGGATCCCGCCGCATTGGCAAACTTCGGGTCCGCCATAATGTTCCCGGCATTCGTAATCTGCTGCCGGCAACTCGCATCGAACAACGGCTGCGAAGACACGCTGAACAAGTTGTGATCGAACTGCAGCGTGTCCTCCATCGCCGGTATAGAAGGACCATCGTTGTTGTCCATGCAAACAATGGTCGGCCCAGGTGCAGGCGTCGAAAAAATGTTATTCGCAAACACCATGCCATTGCCATCGTTCGCGCCTTCCTTAGTCAGCAATATTTGCGTAACCGAACAATCCCCCGGACATCCCGGTAACCCCGTATTATTCGCAAACGTGTTCTCGGCAACCACTGCCGTCAGACCATACGAAGGTTTCCCATCCACACTCAGAACAACATCGAACTGGTTCCCGTAGATCAGGTTTCCCACGACAATCGAATTCTGCCCCGCCGCGAGAATATAACCCGTGGTCGACTTCTCCGGTGGTGTGCTCTGAATCCCCTGGTTGTTCCGAATCACGTTTCGCTCAAAGATCATCGAGCAACCTTCAACCACACCCGACCCATACGTGTTGTTCTCAATCAAATTGTCGTGGACGTAGGTCGTGCCAGGCACGGGCTTGCACGCCTGCGCCGTGCCCGCCTGTATCGCCGAAAAATCCGGATCGACGGCTCCACTGAACCAGTTCCCCGCAATCTCCCCGCCCTCCGTGAAAATCGCGCGGCGTGATTCGTAAAAATGATTATTGGTAATGGTGGGCGTCGACTCAACGGCATACACCGTCCCATCTTTGTAATTGGAGTTATCGCCGCTCGCATCAATCGTGAAGCCATTCAAAACACTCCCCAACCCCTCCCCACTCACAAACGATGCAATCGGTGCGTTGCGCACCCCATCGACCAACACATTGGTATCCACCAGCACCGTCGCCGCCACCCTCGGATCGCTATAGCTCGTAGCCCCACTCGTGACCGTGATGGCCTTCCCTATGAAATCGATATTCTCGCTATACGTTCCTGCGGCCACCAGCACCGTGTCGCCATTATTCGCGGCGTTGATTCCAGCCTGGATCGTCGGCTGATCCTGCGGAACCCGAATCGTCGTCTGCGCAAGGCCCCCCACAGACAACAAAAAGCCCACAGGCGCAAACCTGAGCCATCGAAACCATCGACTCATCCGCTGCCACGAGCTTCGCATTTATTTTCCCCACAAAACGCACCCTTGCCGGATGAACCGCGAAGAAGAGGCGGCAGAAAAGGGGCGGAACGAGTCAAAGCTTCGCAGACAGACCGTCTACCCATCAATGTCGTTCGCGGAGAAATGTAATCTCGCCAGACCCCGCTGGTCAAACGTTTGTTTCTCTCACGCCACGCGAAACCTCCCGCCGTCCGCGTAGTACTGTCAAGCCCCCTAAACTACTTGCAATCGCCAAACCCCCTATAAACACTAGCGATAAATCTTTCCAAAACCTGGCATAGTTACCCCACCCAACTTGCTACACTTGAAGTAGCCCCCAATTCCAAGAAGAAGCTGCACCGGTACCGGCCGCTGCAGCTTTCACATTTAAACCCCTAACTCCAATAGAAGCAAATAGATACCCATAACCCGTTTAGAATGAGCCGTTTGAAAGCAGCTGTAACCCACTAACTCGCACATTCCAAATGACTTCGCTAACGAAAAGTGAAAGCAGGGGGAGGGGTCCCCAGCCCACCAAGCCACTGTTCTCCATCACCCCGCATCTCACCTAGGTCAACCCACTCTCACCCGAAAGCGAGCCGCACGATCATGCCGACGAAAGACACCACCTTCACCAAGAAACAGCTCATCGATCTCCTCAACGAAGACCTCCAGCGCGAATTCCAAGCCGTCATCGCCTACGTCAACTACTCCCAGGTCCTCAAGGGCGCGGCCTACATGAACATCGCCGGCGAACTCGAAGTCCACGCCAAGGAAGAGCTCGCCCACGCCCTCAAGCTCAGCTATTGGATTGACGTCCTCGGCGGCAACCCCGCCGTCACCGCCAAGCCCGTCAAGACCAGCGAGAAGGCCGAAGACATGCTCCGCTTCGACCTCGAGAACGAGAAGGAAACCATCCGCAACTACCGCCGTCGCGTCCGCCAGGTCGACACCCTCAACGAGTTCGCCCTCGGCGAAGACCTCCGCGAAATCCTCCGCGACGAGCAGGACCACCTCAACGCCCTCGCCACCGCCCTGGGCGAAGACACCCCCGATCCCGGTATCGCCGACTAGCCCTCAGTGCTTAAATCAAAAAGCCGCTCGCACACGCGAGCGGCTTTTCCTTTCCCCCAAAATTCCATCACATCGGCGGCGGCGTCAACACCACAGCCAGCGACTGCATCTTCTGCGCCCCACCCTTACGATCCTTCGCCTTCACCTTTTCCTCGGCCGCCCTCGCATTATTCCGCGCAGCCTTGGCCTCAGCCTTCTGCGTCTTCTTCTGGGCCTTCTTATCCGCCCGGCACATCGTGTGCGTCGACTTCGCCGTCTCCGCCCGCAACCCCACACCGCCCGAAACCATCAACGCCACGCCCAACACCGCTACCCAAAGTCTTCTCATCCGAGCTCTCCTCTCTGCTCGCAGCAAGACTACCGATTCCGATCGCACCGTCTATTCCCTACGATGCCGCGTCCACATCCCCGCGATGCTCCTCACCCTACTCCAAAAATAAAAAGATCCGCAACCCTCGCGGATCTTTTCTTCACTTTTTCATCGATCAACCCCGCCGCTCACCAATCCGACCGCCGCATCCCCAGCCACGCCGCCACGCCCACCAACTCCACCACCAGCACCATTTCCAGGGCAAACGCCATATTCTGAACCCCAGGCCGCGCATGCGGAGCCAACACACACAGCGCCAACACCAACCCCGCCGCCGCCACCCCAGCCGCAATCCGCCCCACACTCCGCTCCGTCCGTACCTTCGGCTTCGCCGGCAGCGCCGCCCTCACCTTCGCCGCAAAATCCACCGGAATCCGAACCTCCGGCTTCCGATCCAGCGCCCGCGTTATCGCATCCTCGAACTCATTCGCATCACTCATCGCACCCTCTCGCTGCTTCATACTCGACCCACCAGGCCCTGCCGCAACATTCCCCCAAACGTCCGCCCCTTCACAATCCTCTCATCCGCCTCATCCTCAACGTTCTCCGTCCGCGCACCACCCCGCCGCCCGCTGAGCGCTTGACTCAATCTCTTTCTCCCCCGATGCAGATGCGTCCGCACGGTATTAATCGGCAAACCCAGCGCCGCCGCAATCCCCTCATAACTCACTTCCTCCTGGTGATACAGCACCAGCACCGCGCGCTCCATCTCCGGCAACTCCCTTAGCGCAGCCTCCACCGACGCCTGCACCTCGGCATCCTCCATCCGCTGCTCAGGATTCCGCGCATGCTCGGTCAACTCATCCCCGGCAAAGCTCTCAATCCACCCCGCCTCATTCTCCTCATCGCCCGCAGGAGCCGTAGCGATCACGCCGCGCTCCTTACGTCGCCGCTTCCACTCATCCTGCGCCACGTTCACCACAATCCGGTACAAATACGTACTCAAAGCCGAGTCCCCACGAAACTCCGGCAGCGCCCGATACAGCCGCAGAAACACCTCCTGCGCCAGGTCCTCCACCTGCGCCCCCGGCCCGGTCAGCCGAATAAGCGTGCGAAACACCATACCCTGATGCTCTCGCACCAGCGCCTCAAAGTTCTCCGGCGATGTCAGATCACCGCGCATCCATACCGTCTTTCCCTATCCTCTATCCCCTACACCCTGCTCTATGACTTCATCCTCCTCCAAAAGTTTCAAGCCCGCCACTGAAACTTTCGCCTCCCCCCAAAGTCGAAGCCCCACAGAAAGCAAGTTGCCGCCCAAACGCCGCAACCCAAGCATAAGGAGCAAGTCATGATTCTCGATTCCGGTGTAGGCGAAACCTTCAACAGCCCATTCATCGTCCCCGTAGCCAGCTTTGTCATGGTTCTCGGCATCGTCGCCGTCGGCAGCTGGTCCAACGCCCGCAAGCGCGAGCTCGAAAGCCAGGAGCGCCTCGCCGCCATCGCCAAGGGCCTCGTCCTCCCGCCCACCGCAGCCGAGATCGCCGCCACCCAGGGCCGTCCCGCCATCAGCCTGGTCCGCCGCCGCGCCAACATCCGCCTCGCCGGCATCGTGCTGCTCGGCGCCGCCGTCGGCATCGCCCTCTTTTTCATCGCCCTCGCCACCATCCTGCAGGAGCGCGACGTCCTTTCCGGAGCCGCTTGCGCCCTCATCCCCTTCGGCATCGGCGTTGGCTTCCTCATCGACACCCGCATCCAGTCCCGCGAAATCGACGAATCCACCCCACTCCCGCCCACCCCCACCCGCCCCTTCAACTCCTAACTCCCACCCCAAGCAACAAGCCCATCGGATGCCCGTCCGATGGGCTCGTTCCCCTTGCCTTTGCTGTTGCTGTTGCCGTTGCCTTTCTGGCTGTCATTCCCTCCGGGAATCTGCTTCTTCTTTTGCCTTTGTTTTTCTGGCTGTCATCCCGCAGGATCTGCTTCTTCTCTTACTTCTCCGGCACCATCACCTGCTCATACACCCGCTCAATGGATTCAGGCGATACGCTAACCTTCCCCCGATACGGGTTATCCAAAACGGCCACCAGAAAAATCAGCACCCCCAACAAGCCCGCATACAAAATCGTCATCCAGAAGTGCAACCTGAAATTTCCCGTCTGATAAAACCAGCTCACCGCGATGCACACAAAGGCGCCCACCAGCACCAAAACCCAAAGCGGCCCAGGCATCTCAGACGACACGCTATTAATCCGCATCCTCCGACTTTCCGTCAGCTCGTTGAACGTTCGAAACGCCTCCGCCATCAATACAGCCTGCCTCTGGTTTTGCGGCTCGAACGACATAAAGTGCTCCTCAAAGTCGCCCAGTTCCGCGCCCTCACTGGTCGGCACAATGCCACGCCGCTGTAACGGCCAGGCCACATCGATCACCTCCCTCGTGTACCGGCGCAAATCGTCCTGCATGATGCTGCGATCTGGTTCCGGATACGCACTGATGTCGCGATACAGCCCCGCCAGCGCGGCCGCCTCACGGTCGACTTTGCTTTGCACATCGGTATACGTCGCCCACGCCCCAATCGCCAGCAGCCCGATACTCACCGCGTACAACACAGTGACGCCTGCCATGTAAAAACCTACGAGGTCATTGTGGCCATTCTCGGTATGGTGAAGCCGCCGCATCCACCCGCGCGTCAGGTAAAGCCCAACCACGCCGATGCCCACAAACAGCACCACCGTCAATAGGCCAAAGAGCCAGTTCGGAATGTTGTAGACCCAGTACATCGTCATTTGCATAATCCTCGGGAATTCCCTAAGGCTCAGTTCAAACCACGGATGATTGGCTAAGACAATAACAGAAGCCCCCCTTTTGCCTCCAGCTCTCACAACGCTGGAGACCTCGCACCACGGCCGTTCGGTCCCCAAGCCCGCATGATTGCATAGACCGGATGTCGGCACGTGCGCGTTGACCATGGACGCACCGCCAACAATAGAAAGCGGCCATCACGAAGCGCACAGCCTTCGTGATGGCCATTGATATTCCGGTCATCGGATTTCCAGGGTCTCGCGCGTGAAGACTAAGCCGCGCGGGGCACGAGGACAGGTGCAGTCTCAGCCAAATGGAGCAAGCCAAGCGTGTTGGTTGAGAAGATCTTCTTGCGATCTTCTTCATCGGCGATCGTCTCGTCGACAAGATCAATGTGCAGCTTCGGGCTCATCGGAACCGGTCCGAAATCGGTGCCAAACAACACCCGGTCAACCCCGCACGTTTCGATCATGGCCCGAAGAGCAATCGCGCTGGGCCCCATCGTATCCACGTAAATATTCGACTTGAAGTACTCCGAAGGCCGGCGCACGTTCTTGTCGACCTTTTCAATCGGTGGGTTTTGAATGCCCTTGTAGTTCAAGTCCCAATTCCAATCGAGTCTGCAAATCAGCGGAGCGAGAGCTCCTCCCATGTGAACGAAAAGAACCTTCAGCTTTGGATACCGATCGAACACGCCGCTGTAGATCATGCGAGCTGCCGACACCGCCGTATCGAATGGCCGGCCAAGCGCTTCATTGAGCCTGTACTGCTGCATGGCCGCAGCCCCGATCGCTACCAGCGGCGGATGAATGTGAACCAGAACATCCTTGTCCTGCGCGTATTCCCATAGCCACTCTGCCTTGGGCGAGTCCAGAAAGACCTGCTCCGCCCCCGCTCCGTAGCTGCTACAAATGCTGATCGCGCAAGCGTCCTTGCTCGAGAGCAGCGGATCAATCACAGCGCGCGTACTCTCCTCCAGCGCATGAGCGTTGGCCATCACCGCAATCTCCTTCGGATATCGATCCCGAAGCTCGAACGACTCGTCATGCAGAAATTTAAGGGTGTCGAGGGTGCTCGCCTTAATGATGCTCTGCGCGAACGTCTCAATTTCTCCGCCATAACTGTTCAAGCACAGCGTCACGCCACTCTTGCGCTGAATCTCCATCGAGTAATCCACGTCAACCGACTCGCGATAGAAAAACATCTCGCCGGCATTCGCCTGCGGCAACGGCTTCGTGTCATCGAAACCGATATTCTCCACGAACTTCTGCTTTAGCTTCGGACCGAAGATGTGCCGGTGCGTGTCGATGATCGTTCTGGCTATGTTGGTTTTTGACATAAGGTATACCTCTGTCCGTAGGCTCAACCCACCCCCATCTCGCGTCTGTGTCCTGCGACACGTATCGCGAAACGACTTACGTGCTACAGTCGACCCCGGTCAGGGCACCGGGCGAGAGGGTAACTTCCGCGACCGGCGGGAAACCTGTCAACCCCCCAAACCTCTCCAAAACCTCCAAACCCCCTGTCAACACGGACGATTTATATTTTCAAAACTTGGCATAGTTACCCCCACCCACTCGCTACAATAGATATAGGCCCCAAAATCAAATCATCACTCGACGCCCATCCCATCGTCGTGTACCCGCTAACCCCTTTAGAAGGGATACTTTGTCTGTAACCTGCCTGGATACAACCGTTTACGGGCCGTTTTCACTTTAATCCAAAGGGGTACTTTTGCCCCTATCCCTCATCGTTTGAGCGGCTTACGCCCAATTTTCCACTTAGAGGGGGGGAGGGGGGTACCCCTCCCTCCCGCGCCACCACCCGCAGCCCGTAGCCCTCCGCCCAAGATCGGTAAACTAGGAAGTCTATGACGGAAAACAAGAAAACCCCGGCCCGCCCCACCTTAAAGGCGGTCCGCGGCACCCGCGATCTCCTCCCCGACCAGACGCCCCTCTGGAACCACGTCGAGGCCACCGCCCGCGCCCTCTTCGCCCGCTACGGCTTCGGCGAAATCCGCACCCCGATCTTCGAAACCACCGAACTCTTCGCCCGCGGCGTAGGCGAAGAAACCGACATCGTCAGCAAGGAAATGTTCACCTGGGAAGACGGTGAGCGCTTCAGCGAAAAGAAGTTAATCGAAGCTTGGAGAAGCGCAAACGCCGACCAAGTACATTTTCAGGGCGAAGAGGTCAAACTTCCAGGCATGAAGGGCGCGGGCGTCGACCTGATCGTCTATCGAAAAGCGACTAACACCCTAGAATTTGTCGAATTCAAATCGAAAGCCACACTAGAAGCAATGCACCAGCTCGTAGCGAACATTGAGCTCGCACGCAGTAGCGATCCAGTGAACTACGGTAGAGGTAAGGTCATCCCTCGGTTGGTTGTTCCCGCCGGAAGAGCACGGATTTCTAGCAGCTCTCAGTTAACTCCCGGCGGCGTGATTGAGGAAATCGCAGGAGATTTTTTTGAAACTACGCAATCCGTCACTTTGCGCCCCGAATCCACCGCAGGCGTCGTCCGCGCCTACATCGAGCACAAGTTAGGCGAGACCGGCCAGCTGCAGAAGCTCTACTACATCGGCCCCCAATTCCGCCGCGAGCGCCCTCAGCGCGGCCGCTACCGCCAGTTCTGGCAGATCGGCGCCGAAGTCATCGGCCCCCAATCCTCGGGTTCGGAATCGCCTCTCCGCGACGCCGAGATCCTCGAGATGCTCGCCAGCTTCCTCGACGAGCTAGGCATCCGCGACTGGCGCCTCGAGCTCAACTCCGTAGGCTCCTCCGAGGACCGCGTCCGCTACAACGCCGCCCTCCGCGAAGCCCTGCAACCCATCAAGCACCAGCTTTGCGAAGACAACCAGCGCCGCGCCGACACCAACCCGCTCCGCGTCCTCGACAGCAAGGACGAAGCCGACCAGGACCTCATCAACGCCCTACCCAAAATCGCCGACTATCTAGGCCCCGAATCCAAGGCCCACTTCGACCAGGTCCTCGCCGCACTCGACGCCTGCAACGTTCCGTACCACCTAAACCCGCGCTTAGTCCGAGGCCTCGACTACTACACCCGAACCACCTTCGAGTTCACCGTAACCACCGGCCTCGGCACCCAGAACGCCCTCCTCGGCGGCGGCCGCTACGACGGCCTAAGCGAGATGCTAGGCGGCCCCAAGGCCCCCGGCATAGGCTTCGCCATAGGCGAAGACCGCCTAATCCTAACCCTGCAAGCCCAGGCCGAGGCCGACGCAGCAACCTCTGGCGCTCCTATCGCGTCGACCAGGCTAGACGCCTACATCGCCCCACTAACCCCAACCCAAAACCCCGCCGCCCTGGCCCTGGCCCGCGAGCTCCGCACCGCCGGGTTCAGCGTAGAAGTAGGTGATGGCACCTTCAAGCTCCGCAAGTCCTTCGACATAGCCGACACCTTAGCCCGCCACATCATCCTCCTAGGCGAAGACGAAGTAGCCACCAACATCCTCACCGTAAAAACCTTCGCCACCGGCGAACAAATCAAGCTTCCCCGAACCGAACTCGCCAAACATCTCAGCAGCTAAACCCGCGCTACGGCCGCAAATAAACTGTCGGCCCGCGGGTGAAATCCGTCAACCGCCCGACCACGCCGCCCGCGATCGCACCCACGGCTCCGCCGATAGCAGCACAGGCCTCCGTCGACAGCCCCGGAAAAAAGTCGTCAGGCTTCTCTTGCGCATGACCGACAATTGCGCCCACGCCCGCGCCAACGCCCAAACCGATTCCCAGCCCCACCAGCGTCGACCGCCCATACCGCGTAAGCTTCACACTCTTCACCTCGACCCGCAGAAACGAATACTGCGAGCTCCCCTTCGAGCATCGCAGCGTCGCCTCATCCACCAGATCGAGGGTGCAAGTCTTACTCTGCTTGTCGCCCGCCACATGAACGTGCGTACCTGCAGGCAGATGCCGCACGCGGTCCCAGCCCGCATCGCCCGAAGGTCCCTGACCCGCCAGTGAAGCCGAGGTTCCGCACAGCAACAGCACCGATAGGATCATTTTCATAACGCAACTCTAAACCGGCCCACCAGAAAGTCCAGTGCTATCTTCTGACAACCTGTGAAACGACCCTGCATTGTCTAAGCAGCGATCCGCAAGTCCCACAAACGCCCAAACTTCGTACAATAGAAGGATTGTGACTCTTGACTTCCTAGGCACGCTCCAACGCACGCACACCTGCGGCGAACTCCGCAGCACCAACTCCGGCCAAACTGTCACCCTCATGGGTTGGGTCAACCGCCGCCGCGACCACGGCAACCTCATCTTCCTCGACCTCCGCGACCGCACCGGCATCACCCAAGTCGTCCTCGACAAGGAAGTCTCCCCCGAAGCTCACGCCAAGGCCGAAGCCGCGCGTCCCGAGTACGTCATCGCCGTCACCGGAGTCCTCCGCAACCGCGGCGAAGGCCTCGCAAATCCCAACATGCCCACCGGCGACGTCGAGCTAGTCGCCCACTCGCTCCTCCTCCTCAACGACGCGAAGACACCTCCCTTCTCGCCCGCCGAAGACGCCATCGCCAACGAGGAAGTCCGTCTCCAATACCGCTACATCGACCTCCGCCGCGCCGAGATGCAAAAGAACTTCCTCGTCCGCAGCAAAGTCGCAATGGCCATTCGCAACTACCTCGTCTCCCAAGGCTTCCTCGAGATCGAAACCCCCTTCATGACGCGCTCCACGCCCGAAGGCGCGCGCGACTACCTCGTCCCCAGCCGCGTCCATCCCGGCCACTTCTACGCTCTCCCGCAGTCGCCGCAGATCTTCAAGCAGATCCTCATGATCTCTGGCTTCGACCGCTACTTCCAGATCGCCCGCTGCTTCCGCGACGAAGACCTCCGCGCCGACCGCCAGCCAGAGTTCACCCAGATCGACCTGGAGATCAGCTTCCCCCAGATGTCCACCATCTTCGCGGTTGCCGAAGGCTTCCTCCACGCAGCCTTCAGCGCCGCCGGCATCGAGCTTCCCGCCGAGCCCTTCATCCAGATGACCTATGACCAGGCCATCCACCGCTACGGCATCGACAAGCCCGACATGCGCCTCCCCGCAATGGTTGACCTATCGCACGAGCTCACCGCCGAGCTCCGCGAGACGCTAAAGATCGATCCATCGCTGCCCGTCCTCGGCTTCACGATCCCGAGCGTCGGCACTCTCTCCGGGACCCAGCGCCGCGGCCTCGTGGACGAGATGCGCAAGTTCTTCGGCGACTCCGGCCTCGACTTCCTCGACGTCGCGCGCCTTCGCACCAACGCCGCCTTCGTCCCCCTCGCCGAGACCATCGAAGGCAAACTCAGCGCCGAGATGTCCCTCTTCAACGGTGCGTCCCACACCTCCGAAGACCTGGCCGTCGTCATCACCCCCAAGCCCGGCACGCCAGCGATGTGGAACTACGACCCACAGTGGATCTACAAACGCATCGGCGCTCTTCGCCTCGAGCTCGCAAAGAAATTCGCCGACAAACACAAGCTCTTCGAACAAACTCAAACCGCCACCGACTTCAAATTTCTCTGGGTCACCGACTTCCCCATGTACGAGTGGAACGAGGAAACCAAGAACTGGGACGCTGCGCACCATCCCTTCACGTCACCGCACGAGGAAGACATCAAGTCCGGCGCCCTAGTGAACGACAAGGGCTCCGTCCGCGCCCTCGCCTACGACGTCGTCCTCAACGGCACCGAGCTCGGCTCCGGCTCCATCCGTATCCACCGCAAAGATGTCCAGGCCGAAATCTTCCGCTCCCTCGGCATGTCCGACGAAGAAGCCAAGGCCCGCTTCGGCTTCTTCCTCGACGCGCTCGAGTACGGCACACCTCCGCACGGCGGCATCGCTCTCGGCCTCGATCGCATCGTCATGATCCTCGCCGGCGCGCAGTCCCTCCGCGAAGTCATCGCCTTCCCCAAGACCGCCAAGGCCATCGACCTCATGGTCGACGCACCCACCACCGTCAGCGACGCCCAACTCCGCGAACTCAGCCTAAGGACCGTCACGCGTTCCTAACGCAGCAGTCTGAAGACCGGCGCAAACGAAGTTTCCCATAACGCCGTTCTTCGTTCCCTTATGGCTTTATAGGATCGCCATTGTCGTCCAACAAGACCGCTGGCCTCTTCGAGATCAGAATGAACTCGTTTCCGTTCCATTCATACCAACGGTCAGCTGAATCCACATCGTTCAGACTTCCGATGATATGAAGCGCCATGCTATCTCGCCTATAGGTCAAGCGTTCACGTGCCTCTCGGTTTTGAGACACCGACGCGGGAAAAAAGGTGACCTTGCCAGTGAACGCGTCTATCACAGCAAAGGATAGGCAGCCGGAACCACATCCCCAGATTGCTAGTTCGTAGTGGCCTGCGAAGACAACACCCTTGGCAACCCCTTCACGGATACGGGTCCGGAACAGGTGGGCTTCCGGGGCAGAAAGGATCGGTGCTGCCGGATGTCCTTTGAAGAGAGGCTCCGCCGGATACCGACGAAACTGGTCGGACGAGTTCTCGGTGGAGCTCTGCGCGACGGTCCAACGGGTGCCACACATAAACAGCGCCAAGGCGCATAACGTCAGGATCGCTTTCTCGTGGCAGATCATCCTAGTCGACCTAAGCATCCTCGCAAGTTTAGCGGCACTCGGTGGTTCCCGGAAAGTCGCGTTTTCGGAAACATCATTCATCTAGTTCGCAATGACCCATACCCAAATACGAACCCTCAAGACAACCACTTGTCTCAAGGGATATCCTGATCCCCCATGCGATC
>Ga0302308_10002833_pt1 | contig 13947 bp, 13 predicted proteins | sample III_Palsa_E3_3_FD_200531 | JGI IMG/M metagenome (GOLD analysis project Ga0302308, IMG submission 200531) | Peat permafrost microbial communities from Stordalen Mire near Abisko, Sweden - III_Palsa_E3_3 | ecosystem: Environmental > Terrestrial > Soil > Palsa > Peat permafrost | place: Sweden... | reverse complement strand
TGTTCGGGGTCAGCGAGGACCCGCTCGCGATCGCTGCGCGCACTTTCACGCGGCGCAGCTTCGTCACCTCTGCCGCCGGCGTGGGCGAAGCCAACTCGATCGTCACGTCGGGAACGACGTCGGCGACAGCCGGGTTGGCCCGCAGCCGCGCCCACTCTCCCTTCGAGACAGTCGCCGCGAAGCCGTCGAGCAGCGTATAGCTCCTGATGTGGGTCGCGTGCGTGGAGCGGAGCTCCGCCATGAACGGCGCCTGCGTGCGCCGGATCGCCGACATCCGGGCAGCGGCGGCCTCGCTGCCGGCGCGAGCGGTCTGGAACTGCGGCCGGAGAAGCACGATCACCTTCTTGTTCACGTTCCGCGACAGCGCCCGGGCGAGCGCGGGGGTCAGCTTGTGTAGCCGACCGGCTGACTTGGCGCTCGCGGCACTGACCGACAGCGAGACACCGAGCGTCAGTACCGCCCCGAGACCGACGAGCACAGCGATGAGCCTCAAACGCGAGCCCGATCCCGGCTCACGGACTGGACGGTGGACCGACATCTGCGACCCCCTCTTCTCGAGTGTTCCTCAGTGACCACTCGGACGCACCCACTTCCACGCCCATCAGTCCTCCGCGGTCGCGGCACGCTATCACCTCGACCCGCCTCGCGCCGAGGAAATTAATTAGTTCGCCTTCGCGCCGAAGCTGGACGGTTGCCAGGCGGTCTGACGCGAGCGTGGTGTGGCTGACGCATGTGGGTAGGTGCTCCGGTTCGACTGGGCTGAGGTTGCACGCAGCACCTACGAGGTGTAGACCACGCTCGTCACCGCACCGCGGCGACCCTTGCGCGCAAGGGGTACCCAGTGAAGATCGGAGGAGCCATGCCTGAGATCGCCTCACCGCTGGTCGGGATATTTCCGGCCGGAGAGCGTCAGTTCGCCTGCTCTGTGGGCGACCCGGTCGAGCTGGCGGTGAGGGTTCTGCGTGGTCCGGATCTCGAACCGGTGCCAGGTGCTGCCGTCCGTTTTGAGGTTCTCTCGGGGCCGCTGGGGCTAGGTTCGCGAGCGTCGAAGCGGTCCTCATCCCGCACGGGTGACGATGGTCGCGCATCGGTGAGGGCGGCGTTCGGGGAGCGCGGCGCCGGGCTGATCGTCGCCAAGCTCGCCGACGGGACCGAGTTCGACGAGGTGATCTTCGGAGGACACACCGACGGCATGACGCACCGGCTCGTCGTGAGCCCGACACCGCCGACCGCTGCCGAGCGGGGCCGGGTTGCCGTCCGCGTTACCGCCCTCGATTATCGTGAGCGCGCGGTCAGCGACGCGCATCTGGTGCTGGAGGCGTGGCTCGGCGATGGGGACCAGACCGTGGCAGTCGAGTTGTCGAGCGTGGAGCCTGGCGACTACAGGGGGGTGCTGCGTACACGGCGCGCCGGCTGCTGGAGGTTGCGTGCGGAGGACCTCGCGACGCACGTGGTCGGCGACGGCTGCGCTACCGTGCTGCCGGGCGAGCCGACGGCGATCCGCCTCGTGCAGGAGCCCGATCCCCGCTCAGGGTCCCCCTACAGGGAAGTCAACGTCCGGGCGCGGCTCGTCGACCGCTACGACAACGCGCTCGATCCGACCCGGATCGGCGCCGCCATCACGGGCGCCGAACTGATCGAGACGGTCAGGACGGACGAGGAGGCGCGATTTCGCATCCAGCGCAACACCGGCGGCCCTGCTTCGCTGCGGCTGCGCGCTGGTCCGCTCAGACTGAACAGGACGGTGCGCTTCGCCGCCGCCTGGCTTGGCGATCCCGGGTACGTGACCGTCGGTAGCACGTTCCGCACGCCCGTATACGTGACGCCGCGTGACGGCGATCCGCTCACCTCCGTGACGGTGAAGATCGAGTTCGACCGCCGCCGCAGCCGGTTCGACGGCTGGACGCCGGCGCAAGAGACATCGCCCCGGGCGATTGACGTCGCCGAGCACGAGGTGACGGTCGAGTTCACCCCGCCGCGCCCGCTCCCGCCGGAGGGCACGCCAGACGGACTGCTTCTGGGCGAGATCGCCTGGCGTTGCACGCGAGAGGGCCCGACCCTATTCACCGTCACCGCCCGGATGTCGCCGGTCAGCGAGCCGTGGACGCTTTGTCCGACGCAGAAGCGGGAGCGCCAGAAGTGCATCTGCATCAACATCATCAATCGCTCGGGCGACCTGAAGGCGATGGAGGCGGGCGACCGCGCGTTCCGCGACGTGTGGCGCATTCTGTCCACCGCTAACATCGTCCGTTGCTGCCCGTCTCTGCGCGTCGAACTTCATCACTGTCACATCAGCGCTCGTGACTGGCGTACAAGGGTGTTGCCCGCCATCGGTGCGGGCGGCGAGGTTCGGTCCAAAGCCGACGTAGACGCACTGTACGCGCTCGGACTATGTCAGCGCCGGCGCTGCATCAACTTCCTGATGATCGCGATGGATCACAGCTTCGCGGACGGACACTCGGGTACCATCGGTCCGCGTCCGGCAGGCGGCGCGTTCGGGGTGGTCAACCCGGACTACGTCGACCGCGTGCACAACATTGGCGCGCACGAGATCGGGCACGTGCTCGGGCTGCATCACGTCACGGATGCCCAGGGCGACAACCTAATGAGCGAGACGCAGCCTCACGGCGATAGGCTGACCGCAGACCAGTGCAAGCAGTTGTGGCAGCACCTCGACCAGTACGCCTGCTAGCGGGGTAGAACGAGATCGCGACCACGGCCTTCTGCATCGATCCGAGCGTTAGTCGGAGCTCGACGAGTGATTTCATGTCGAGAAGCTCTGACCGGCTCCGCTCACCAGGTGAAGGGCCACGACAGCGCGGCCCACGACACCAGGAGACCACCATGCCGAAGTACCTGCTCCTCAAGCACTACCGCGGCGGCCCGGAGCCGCACCGTCCCGTGCCCCCGATGGACCAGTGGGCCCCCGAGGACGTGGAGGCGCACATGGCCTTCCTCAGGCACGTCAGCGAGCTGCTCGAGGAGAACGGCGAGTACGTCGACGCGCAAGCGCTGACGCCGACGCGGACCTGGGTGCGCTACGGCGGCCCGGACGCCGCGCCAGTGACCACCGACGGCCCGTTGCCCGAGACCAGCGATCTCGTCGCGGGCTGGTACATGATCGACGTCGAGTCGCACGAGCGCGCGGTCGAGCTCGCGGCCTACGTCTCCTCCGAGCCGGGCCCGGGCGGGAAGCCGCTGTACGAGTGGATCGCCGTCCGGGAGGTCATGTCCGAGGGACCGTCGGACGGCTGACCCGGCGTGATCGACGAGCCAACGCGACGGCTGGACGAGGGCGCTTTGCGCGCCCTCGTCCCTGGGGTGCTCGCGGGCCTGGTCCGGCGGGGCGAGGACTTTGATGCCGCCGAGGACGCGCTGCAGGAGGCGCTGATGGAGGCGCTGCGGGTGTGGCCCGAGCACCCGCCGCGCGACCCGCGCGCGTGGCTGGCGACGGTCGCGACCCGGCGGCTCATCGACGCCCGCCGCAGCGAGGCCGCCCGTCACCGCCGCGAGGAGGCGACGTACGCCGAGCCGCGGCAGGCCGCCACCGAGGAGGGAGACGACACCCTCTTCCTACTCTTCTGCTGCTGCCACCCCGACCTCGCGCCCGCCTCCCAGGTGGCGCTGACGCTGCGCGCCGTCGGCGGCCTCACCACCCGAGAGATCGCCGACGCCTTCTACGTGCCGGAGGCGACGATGGCGCAGCGGATCAGCCGCGCCAAGCGCTCGCTGCAGGGGCGTCGCCTGGATCAGCCCGGCGACGTAGCGGTCGTGCTGCGCGTGCTCTACCTCGTCTACATGGCCGGGCATACTGGCCCGGCCACCCGGGTCGACCTGGCCGGCGAGGCGATCCGGCTCGCTCGCCAACTAACCCTCGCCACCGATGAGCCGGAAGTGCGCGGGCTGCTCGCGCTGATGCTCCTGAACCACGCCCGCCTCCCGGCGCGACTCGACCCAGAGGGTCGCATCGTCACGCTCGATCGACAGGACCGCGGCCTGTGGGACACCCGCGAGATCGCCGAGGGCGTGCGCGTCCTGCAGTCGGCGCTGAGCATGCAGACGGAGGAACGGCCCCCCGGGCTACCAGGTCGAGGCCGCGATCGCCGCCCTGCACGACGACGCGGCAGTCACCGAGGAGACCGACTGGCCGCAGATCCTTGCCTGGTATGACGACCTCGTCGCCCTCACCGACGACCCGGTGCGCCACGACCCAGCCGCCGTGCTCGGGCGCGCGGTGGCGGTCGGCCACGTGCTTGGCGCCGCCGCCGGATTGCGCGAGACCAACCGGCTGCGCGAGGTGCTCGGCGAGCGGCACCGCTGGCACGCCGTCCGCGGCCACCTGCACGAGCTCAGCGGCGATCTCCCTGCCGCCGCCGTGGCGTACGCCGAGGCCGCCCGCGGGGCCACGAACGTCGCCGAGCGCGACCACCTGGTCCGCCGAGCCGCCCGCGCGCGGGCTGCGGAGCTGCACGAACAGTCGTCTCACTGACGCGGTCTCTCCTCCGGTCGCCTCGAAAGACAACGCGAACCCCAGGCGACCCAGCACGATGTGCCGGGAGCGCATCTGGAGAGTGTGGGCGCCAGGCGCGATTTCTAGCGAGGTCTCCGCGCCGTTGACAGGCGGCCGACGGTCTCACGGTCGAGCACCACGGCATAGGGCCAGACAAGGTCAGCGAGGCTGGACGGGCGAGAGACTTTCAGGATTGCACTCATTGCCGGCTACTCAGGCGGCCGCACAACCGATGCTGTACGCCGTGTATGTGCGTAACTTTTCCATCTCGATCCCCCTATCGTGGATCGGGGTCTACCGGGCCTTCTGCGTCTGAGTGAAGACCCGGTGCGGTCTGCAGGACCCGACAAGGCCGGGACGACTGACCAACGGCCCGGCGCTTGCTCGCGGCGAAGCGTCGCGGATGAGCCGTTGGAGTTGCGGTGCGCCTACCCGGCGCCACGCGTGTTCAAGGCAGCGGGCCAGGGGGCCGATGAACAGGGGGTGATGACTGGTCCAGCTCAACCGGAGGTCCTCACGCCGTGGGCGGGTTCGGTGAAGACCGAATTTGTCGATGAGATTTTCTTGGTACAGAGCTTGGTGGCGCGGCGTGCGCCGCTGGCCGCGATCTACCAAGCCGTGGTGGACGGTGCGTTGCGCCTGCTGAGGGCCGAGATTGGTTCGCTTCGGTTCGTCGACCTCGAGGATCCGGCCTGGATGGTGGCGGCGGCCTGGAGCGGTTCGGCGGGAACGGGGGAGCGCTGGCGCCACCGCGCACCGATCACCGAGGGCGTCAGCGGGCGGGTGATCTCGACGGGTCGGATCGTGACGGTTGAAGATGGTCTTGGGAGCCACAACCGCTCCCAGCTCGTACCGATGGGAGCAGAGGCACTGATAGGGGCGCCGATGCGCGAGCAGACCGGGGTGGTTGGGAGCCTCGTCGTCGGCTCGATGCAGCCCGGCCGCCGATGGACGTCGAGCGACCGTGACGTGCTGGCCACCTACGCCCAGCACGCCAGCGTCGCGTTGCTGGTCGCCGGACGGGGACACGCGCTGCGACAGGCTCTACTCGACCCCCTGACTGGCCTGGGCAATCGTGGATTGTTGCTGGATCGGCTCCAACACGAGCTCGTGCGCGCTGACCGCGGCGCGACGCCACCGACGATCCTGTTCATGGACCTCGACAGCTTCAAGTCGGTCAACGACTCGCTCGGACACTTCGCCGGTGATCAGCTGCTGATGGCGGTCGCCGAGCGCCTACGGCACTGCGTCCGGGAAGAGGACGTCTGTGCGCGCCTGTCAGGAGACGAGTTCGCCGTCCTGCTGGCCGCCGGAGCTGACCCCGCCGCAGTCGCGCAGCGCATCATCGCCGCCGTCGGCCGTCCGTTCGAGATCGCCGGTACGGAGATCGCGATCAGCGTCAGCGTCGGCATCGCGACCGGGACCGACGACCCGGACAGCCTGCTACGCGACGCCGACAGTGCCATGTACAAGGCCAAGCGGACCGGCGTCGGCCACTACCAGCGCTACCAGCCGGGCACGCGCCAAGACCTTTCAGCGCAGATCGTGGTGCTCGACGGCACACTGGACGACGTGGAGCCCACAGTCGCCGCTCCCATTTGAGGGCGACGGTCGAGCGACGCTGGTGACGATCTCGTCAACTGCCGGGTACTCGTTACCTGCGTCGGCTGCGGACGACGTCTTGGATCGCAGTGCAGCGATCAGTCTCAGGCGGTCGCGGGGTTCTTGCGGTAGTTGGCGCAGTCCGACATCACGTAATAGCGCGCGCAACTGGTCGTCGCCAGAAACTGCTCCCGCGCGTGCCGTTCGACTTCCCGGCTGTTCCCGTGCGCCTGCTTGACGAGCGCGTCGTAGATTAAATTAATCCGAACGCGGAAGAGGACGTCCCGGTTCGTCTGGCCGGTGAGCTTGAGAAAGGCGCGATAGGCAGAGGCTGTCGGGAACTGTTTTCGCTTGTCGGCGCCTAGCGCATCGGCCACTTGCGCGTTCGTGACCGTAATGTGGTCAATCGCGGCATCGGCCTCAAACCAATCCGCCTCAATCAGGAAAGACAGCACCTGGGCCGAAAGCGCCGCGAACAGTGCGCGACAGTCGCTCCTGATCCTCGCAGTGGAGGTACTCGCCAAACTCGGAATCCGAACTCGCACCTGAGCGATGCAGCCCGCGAAGTCGGGCGGATCCGTCGGCACGATCACTGGTGTTCCGGGCTTTTGTGAGGCGTTCCCCTTTGCGGCGATCTTCATCCAATGGACAAAGACCACTGTTGTCAGCGTCCTATCGGATACCGACGCGACGGCGTCGCCCCGGACAACCGAACCAGCGCGCGCCAGCGCTGAGTCGAGGCAGCCCATCGCTGCGACGCAGACGATCGCGGCGACGATACCAACTACAGCAATGAGTTTGCTATGTCGAACCAAGGTGCCTAGAAGCAATCTCTTCCTCGACCAGACTACCCGAACCGGGCCGACCCCCCGGGGCGCCCGCGGCGACCCTGGCGCCGTCCGCCGTCAAGGAACGGTGTATCCGCGGCTCGCGCGCCTGGGCCAGGGCGGCATCATCGAGACCCATCCGGTTGCGGAACGCTGCGCGCCGCTTGGGCAACTCCGCTAACCGCCCGATCCGAGGCAGCACACTAGGATGTCGAGGAGGCGTTGGGCGGTGCTCCCGTCGTGAGCTCCGTGGTGGGGGTTGAACTCGGTCACGGTGAGCGCGCGCACACGTCTGTCGGTGAGTAGCTCCCTGAGGATCTCTCCGCACGCCGTCAGCGATGGGGCGGCGCCGCGATCCGTGTTCTCCGCCAGCGGCGCGTCGAGAAAGTCGACGAGGTCAACGTCGAAGTGCACGGCCAAACCGTCGCAGGCCGAAAGGGGGGAGAGCGCCGCGCGTGCGCTGCCGAGCGGATCCGATGCCGTCATCTGCATGTTCACGACGGGCAGCCGACGATCGGAGATCACCCTGGCCTCAAAGTCCGTGTGCGGCCCGAGCCCGAGGAAGCTGATCTGTTCGGAGCTCAGCATGGGTCGGGGACCGGCGAGCGCCGCGAGCCCGTCGACCGCGCCTTCGATGTCGAGCATGTGCGCCACCCCCATCCAGTCCAAGGCGCCGTCGACCGTGCTCTCGGGCACGTTGAGGTCAGCGTGCCGATCAACGTAGACGACACCCAGCCGCTCGACCCGATGCTGAAGCCCAGCCACGGTGCCGACACCGACCGTGCAGTCGCCTCCGAGGGCCACGATCGTGTCCTCTGCTGGGGCGGATCGGACCAGTGCCGCGACCTGGCCGGCGCGGTCGATGACCGCGCCGGCGTTCGCTGCCCTGGGGTTGTCGGGGTCTGGTCGCCATCGAAAGGGGGTCACCTGCCCGCCGCGGCCCACCGCCACGCCGGCGGATTCCAGCCGCTCGACTAGGCCAGCCTCGAGCAGCGCGCGGGGACCATCCTCCTGACCGGGCGCGTAGCCGCCCGCGCTGGTCGGAGCCTCGATGACCGTGACCGTTCGCATCGGCAGATCATGCCGGTTATAACGACGCCGCCATCAAACTCGCCTCCGAGCAGCCCGCCCGACCCAACGCCGCAGCCGCTCTCTACGGCACGACGTACTACATGTTCGGCGCTGCGGACAGCGCTGCATGCGCGGCCGCGGCGCACAGATCACCGACGTCCATGAGAGCACCGGAGCCGACGGGCAGCCGGACATCGCGTTGTCGCGACCCGCGGATTACTCGACAGCACTGCGGGTGAGCAGCTATACCAGCACTTGGCGATCGCGCTCGGCGACCAGCTCCTCACCGTCCCGTTCATTGACTTCAAGGTCTACCCGGACGGGATCACTGCCAGCGGCGGCGCCGACGTGTCCGGCAACTTCACAGTCGCGACGCGACGACGGCTGGCTCGCACGCTGAACCTCCCAGCGCTCCCGCTGCGACTCGAGCTGATCGGCGCGAGCCCGAGCTGAGCCGCGGCGAACCAGCCACCTCGGCCAGTACCAATCGCCCAGCCTATCCATTAGAGTGGCGCTTCCGGCTGTGGTCCGCGGCGATGGCCTCCAGAACGGAGTGATCGACATGATTGGCCAACACGCATTTGACGTCGTAGGTCGTCGTAGTTCGGATCGAACGCGCCGGCTCGCGTTCGTCACCGAGGGCTGCCGAAGCTAGTGGCCGCCACCGCATATACGGTGTCGTTCGAGCCGCCCGGCACGTCGGGGGACAATCACTAGTGCGTGCAGGACGCGTGATTGGCGCTACCGCCGCGATTGTTGTCGCGGCGCTCGTTAGTGCGTCCACCGCCGCGCTTGCCGACGCCTCTCCGTCGGCACCCACGCCGACGACAACCGTGACGCAGACGACAACCGTGACGCAGACGGCCACCGCGACGCAGACGAGCACCGCTGCGCCGGCTAGCTCGACGACCCAGACTTCCACTACGTCCCAGGCGACGGGCGTGTCCCAGTCGCCCCCGGACCAGCCGGGCGTACACTGGGACCCCAACCAGTGCGCACCCTATGGGTCCGTGTCCCCGTACGGGTACACGTGCCCCTGCGCGTACACGTACTACCCCGGGTACGAGTACTCATACGGCTACGGTTACGCCTGCCCCCCCGAGGCTGGCGTACGGGTCCTTTCCAAGCACAGCGTCGCCCGCCCCAAGCCCGCACCTGCGGCGAACGAGAACGCAGCGACCACGACCACGACAACGGTCGCCGAGCCCGAGTCGGGCTCCACGACCACGACAACGGTTGCCGAGCCCGCCTCGCTCCCGTTCACCGGCGAAAGCCTTTTGCTGGTCGCCGTGCTCGGCGCGGGGATCGCGGGCGCTGGCGTGCTCGTCCGGCGTCGGGTGTAAGTACGTTCTATTCGAGACCCGTTGGGCGGCGATCCTGCGCCGGTGCGCGCGTGACGGGAGCCGGGTGTCAACGAGTCGGGACTACACACCAAGTACTTGTGCTGTACTTCGTGGCGAAGCCTGCGGGCGCAACGCAGGCGCTACGAGTGGGGCATGTCGGCGCTCGGCTTCTGCCGGGCGACGCTCCGGCCGAACTCACGCCGGGCGCGGGTGGCCCCTTCTGTCATCGATCCACGCCTGTTCGCGAGCAAGAGTGCCGCTGAACTGCTTCGCAACCGACTCTCCGGTTGTTGATGTCATCGGAAGTCGTCGACGTGTTCGGTTGCCCACTGTTCGAACGTACGCGGCGCGCGGCCGAGCAGTCGCTCGGTCGTCGGGTCGACTTGTGAGTCGTCGTAGGTGCCGTCGGCAAAGAAGCTGTAGAAGGCGTCGGCGTAGGCTGCGGGCATCGTGGCGTTCATCTGCGTCCGCGCCTGGGCGTTAGTCAGCGGCACAAGTTGGAGGTGTCGGTCGAGCAGTCGGGCGAGGACGCGGAGCCGGTCGGCGGGCCGGATCGGCTCCGGTCCGGTGAGGCGATAGGCGGCCTGATCGTGGCCCTGCGTAGTCAGCGTCAAGGCGGCGACCGCTGCGATGTCGACAGGATCGATCGCTGCGATCGGGACGTCGGCAAACGGCTCGCGCACAACGTCTCCATCGCGGAGCTGCGGCGCCCACTGCAGGGTGTTTGAGTGAAAGCCGCTGGGCCGCAGGATTGTCCAGGGCACCCCCGACTCGCGCACGGCGGCTTCGGAGAGCACGTTGTAGCGGACGACCGCGTTCTCGATGTCCCCGTCGACGACCGCGCCGGATGACAGCAACGCGACACGCCGGACGCGGGCGTCCCGGATGGTGGTGAGCAGTCCGGGCATGTCGGCGTAGCCGCTGAGGAGGAACACGCCCCGCACCCCGGCGAGCGCTGCCGAAAGGCTGTCCGGGCGATTGAGATCGGCGGCGACTGCCTGCACTCCGTCTGGCAGGCCTGGCGGATCGAGGGTGCGTGTGAGCGCCCGCACCGGCACCCCGGCATCGGCGAGCACCCGGACGAGCGCAGCGCCGACGTTGCCGGTTGCGCCGGTGACCAGGATCATCGCTCGCCTGCGTGCGGCACGAGTCGCGGAGCTGGGCCGCCCTTGAGGTCGATTGGACCGCTCGGCCCGGGCTCCTCGCCGGCGAGTGTTGAGGCGAGATCGCCGCCCGCACGTGCGAGGGTGATCACCCGCAGCTGCACGGACGGGACAATCGCGAATTCGGCACCGCCCCACGCGGCCAGCGCCACGACCACTAGGACCGGGATCGCGCCGGCGAGATACAGGGCACCGATGGCGCCGATCAGGACGGCATTCGCGATAAATGGCGTCCGCGTCGGGTCGCGGTCGGCTGCTCGTCCGCGTAGCACGGGTCCGGCCGCAGCGGCGATCCCGAAGGCGAGCAGGAATAAGCTGATCAGCCCGCCGGAGATGCCGGTGACCCACCCCAGGAATGGGGTGAGATCGGTGAACGCCGTGAATTGGCCACCCAAATGCAAGAGCCCGACGCCGAGCATAGCGAGCACGCGCGGGAGCCAACGCAACACGAGCCCGAATGCTTTGGGACAGCGGCGGATGCGCGTGCGGAAGGCGATCGCCAAGACCCGGCAAGCCGCAGAGAACGCTGTCGGGAGTCCCTGGCCGCCTGGCGGTGATCCGTCGGGAGGTTGACAGTGGGCGCACGCGGTGCCAAGGTCGGGAACTCAGCCGGTGCGCCACGAGGTGTGACGGGCGGTCACGGCGGACGTACTAGTTACATCACACCCCTCAACGGAAGGAACAGCGATGTGGAAGACAGCGGGGACGGCCCTGATCGGGGCCGCGACGCTTGCGATCGCCACCCCGGCGACCCCGGCGCTGGGCGCGGCGAGCGCTCAGATTAGCGTGAACGGCAGCGGCGAGGCGAGCGTGCCGGCCGGCGCAACGTACGCGCAGCAGCAGGCATCGTATGACGAGGCTCTGACCGCCGCGGTCAACGACGCGAGCTCGAAGGCGCAGCTCGTCGCACAGCAGCTGTCGCTGACGCTCGGGCCCATCTCCAGCTTTACCGAGGAGAGCTTCGACTACCTCGGATACTGCGGCATCGCGATCGCTCCGGGCGTTGCCGCGCCGACCGCGTCCGGCGTGTCGAGCGCCCCCAGCACATCGACGACAGCCGGCTCGGGGACCAGCACGCAGCTGACCCCGATCCCCACCAAGTCGACCAAGCACAAGGCCAAGAAGCACGCGCAGAGGGCTAGCAGGCGCGCTCACCAGGCGAGCACGCGGGCCCACGCCGCGCAGGCGAGCGACCAGAGCTGTGAGCTCGAGGCCGACGTGACGATCGTCTACTCGGCCGCCTGAGCGCTGCGGATCGACTGCCTCGATGAAGACGTCACAGACTGGCCCGCAGGTCGGGTAGTCACGCCAGGGATCGACCGACGCGGCAGCCCTGCCAACCGCCGGCGTGCCTGCATTGCAGGCCCTCATCGACAAGGGCAAGCTCAAACCAGGTCAGAGCGTATTCATCAACGGCTGCCTCGGCGGGGTCGGCCGAGCCGCGACCCAGATCGCGCTCATGCGCGGCGCGTCCGTGGGAGGTAGCTGCCGTGTACACCGCGAGGTGTGCGACCGAGCCCTTGCGGCGTCGCGGGGCTTGCTCGAAGCTGCGGTCGGGCCAAAAGGAGAGACAGCGATGCGTGCAATTCAGATCGAGCGCTTCGGCGGACCGGAGGTGCTCGCAGAGGCCGACGTGCCGGAGCCGACCCCGACGGCCGGCAAGGTCCTGATCGACGTCACCGCGGCGGGCGTCAATTACGCCGACATTCACCGCGTGGCCGACGACTATCTTGCCGACCAGGAGCTCCCGTTCATCCCGGGCCAAGAGGTGGTCGGCACGCTCGAGGACGGCTCACGGGTCGTTTCCCTGGTACGTGGAGGCGGCTACGCCGAGCGGGCGTTGGGCCCGCTCGACCTCACGTTCACCGTCGCCGACGGCATCGGGGACATGGAGGCGCTGGCGTTGATGCTGCAGGGCACCACCGCCTGGCATCTGCTGCGAACCTCCGCCCACATGCAGGAGGGCGAGACGGTCGTCGTGTTCGCCGCTGCCGGCGGCGTTGGCTCCACCGCCGTGCAGTTGGCGCGCGCCTGGCGCGCCGGCCGGGTGATCGCTGTCGCGTCTAGCCAGGAGAAGCGGGACCTCGCCCTCAGCCTCGGCGCCGACGCCGCGGTCGACTCCGGCAGCACCGATCTGACGGAGGAGTTGATCGAGGCGAATGGTGGCCGCGGAGTCGACATCGTCCTCGAGATGACCGGGGGCGAGGTCTTCCGGGCAGCGATGGAATCGCTCGCCCACTTCGGTCGCCTCGTCCACTACGGGGCCGCGAGCCGAACGATGGCGCCACCGGTCGAGCCGCGCGAATTGATGTCTAACTGCACTGCAGTCGTCGGCTTTTGGCTCATGCAATGTACCCGCGGGATGGTCCAGGAGGCGCTTGACGACCTATGGGCGATGGCCGCGCGCGGGGAGCTTCGACCGCTGATCGGCGAGATCTATCCGCTTTCTGACGCACGCCGCGCGCACGAAGATCTCCGGGCCCGAGGCACCGTCGGCAAACTCGCATTGGACCCGGGTCGCTAGGCGCCGAAGCTATGGATCCGGCGTTCACGCCCATCACAGAGACGGGGAATCGATGCCAGAGGCCTTGATCGCATCCGTGGCGCGCTCGCCGATCGGGCGTGCGGTCAAGGGCTCACTTACCGGTGTGCGTCCTGACGACCTGGCAGCGAGAATGCTTGAGGCGGCGATCGATCAAGTACCGCAGCTCGATCCCGGTGAGATCGAGGATCTCTACCTTGGCTGTGGCGAGCCATACGACGAGCAGGGTGCCAACATGGCGCGCCGAGTCGCCGTGCTGGCCGGCCTTGACGGTCTGCCCGGCTCCACGGCCTGCGATCTCGGGGCGGCCGCTACGGACTGGAGACGATGTGCGTGGGCGGAGGACAAGGGATGGCGATGATTCTGGAGCTGCTTGCGTGACGTCCCCTGTCGACTTCTCCGGCCAGACGGTGATCGTGACGGGTGCTGCCCGCGGCATCGGCCAAGCGACCGCGAAGGGGTTTGCCGAGGCCGGCGCTTCGGTCTGGATGGTGGACTCGGACGCGGAAGCGCTGATTCCCGCCGCCGAGTCCGTCGGCGCCTTCGCCGCGGTGGCCGACGTCTCGGCTACGGCGGACGTCGAGCGCGTTGTCGCCGAAGCCGTCGAGGAGACCGGGCGGATCGACGTCCTCTTCAACAATGCAGGCGTCCTCCGCGACAGGGTCCTCTGGAAGATCGAGGACGCAGATTGGGATCTGGTCGTGAACGTCAGTCTTGGAGGTACGTTCCGATTTACTCGCGCCTGTGTGCCGCATTTCCGGGCGCGGGGCTACGGTCGAGTGATCAACGTCACCTCCTTCACCGGCCTGCACGGAAATGTCGGCCAAGCGGCCTATGCGGCGGCGAAGGCTGGCGTGATCGGCTTCAGCAAGACTGCCGCGAAGGAGTT
>Ga0302308_10002831_pt1 | contig 13948 bp, 13 predicted proteins | sample III_Palsa_E3_3_FD_200531 | JGI IMG/M metagenome (GOLD analysis project Ga0302308, IMG submission 200531) | Peat permafrost microbial communities from Stordalen Mire near Abisko, Sweden - III_Palsa_E3_3 | ecosystem: Environmental > Terrestrial > Soil > Palsa > Peat permafrost | place: Sweden... | reverse complement strand
GGGTCTTGCCGCAGGCACCCAGCCAGTTCTGCGAGCCCTCGGCGAAGGCGGAACCTGGCACCAGCGCCACCGACGAACCTGGCACGAGCGCGTCCACGACACCACGGGCGGTATCGGGCCGGTCGGTGAAACCCTCGGCGAGCGGAGGCACCTTGCCCACCCGAAATCGCCGAGATCCCGGCTCGGCTGGCATTTCTCCTGAGGGCACCACAGCCCGCTACCCCCATCGATTCATCGTGTCGAAAACCTCCTCGGAATACTCAATCCATAACATATGAAGGTTCAGACACGCGGAGCTTATCCATATTGGCGTCTTCACTAACACCCCATTATGCACGTGCACCCGGGTAGCGATATAGATCTACCGGAGGTCCGGCACAGGTGCTACTGGGGTGAGTAGGAGTGCTACTGAGGGTAGGGGTCCTGTGTTACGGGTGTTAGGCGCCGGAGGTTACGAGTTCCCGGAGGTCTTAGTTACTAAAAGTAACTGCGTGTCTAAAGTTGTTTTGAGTATATGTGTTGCTGAAGTCACATGCTGGTGGGTTATGCCAAGCCAGGACCCGGGAGCGCTCCGGGTCGCCCCCGCTCCTTCGGCCCGAGTCGCTCGGGCCGCCTTCCGCCGGTCTGGGCCAGGTAGCGCGGGCAGGCAAGTCGGGCAAGTAGCTTGGACGCGCCGGACGCCAGCGAACGGGGGGCCGTCGTGGAGGAGGCCGTAGCGCCGGGGCGAGGCGGGCCCGCGGGCGGTACGGGACGCACCCGGCCAGCGGGGGTTGCGGCTTGTAATGCGATAAAAGCACTGGGGAACGTGCATAATTACCATCATGCGATTGTCAGCTCGAGCCGACTATGCGCTGCGTGCCGCGATCGAGCTCGCCGCGGCGAGCAGCGGTCATGTTACGGCGGACCAGCTCGCCCGCGCGCAGCAGATACCGGGCAAGTTCCTGGAGACGATCCTGACCCAGCTCCGGCGGGCCGGGCTCATCCGCAGCCAGCGCGGGCCGGACGGCGGTTTCTGGCTGGCGCGGCCGGCGGCCGAGATCTCGCTCGCGGACATTATCAGGGCCATCGACGGGCAGCTGCTCGGCGTGCGCGGCGAGCGCCCGGAGAACGTCACCTATCCCGGCGTGGCCGAGCCCCTGCAGCAGGTGTGGATCGCGCTGCGCGCTAACGAGCGGGCTGTCCTGGAGCAGGTCACGCTGGCCGACATCGTCTCAGGGAACCTGCCCGACATCGTCCGCCTCCTGACCGAAAACCCCAGCGCCTGGGTCTGACGGCTAGGGCCGGCCCCAGGTCAGTCAGACCGGCACCAGGTCGTCAGACCGACACCATGTCGGTGACTTCGAAGCCGTCGGCGGTGCCGAAACCGGACTGGTCGTCGGCGAATTCCAGCGACGGCTCCTCGTCGGAGACGATGGTGCTGATCGGAACGAAGCCGCGCTCGGCGGACCGGCCGACGCTCGCGTCCGCGCTCACCCGCAGGCCAGGCTCCCGGGGGATCGCGAGGACGGGCTCATTCTGCAGCTCGGCCAGCGCGAAGTTATCTGACACCTCACGGAACACCTGGGACAACGGCGTATTGAGCGCGCCACAGATAGCGGCGAGCAGCTCGGAGGAAGCTTCCTTCTGCCCACGCTCCACCTCGGACAGGTATCCGAGGGACACGCGCGCCGAAGCGGAGACCTCGCGCAGCGTGCGACCCTGCCGCAGACGCAGCCGGCGAAGCACGTCACCAAGCAGCTGACGGAGCAGAACCATCGTCGCACTCCCCTTCCGAGGCCAAACCACCAACACCTCCACGGTACCTGGCATCACCGTCAGTTCGCGAGATCATGTCTTGGAGTGTTCGCTGCTAACGTAACGCTGTAATCAGAAAACCGGTAACCGCTAAACACTGTCATCAGTAACTCTCTTCCCCGAGCCTGCCAAGCAGCAGTCCCAGGGCATGCTCTACCGTCAGTCTACGTATCTGATGCCTGTCCCCGGCCAGCGCGATGGTGCGGACCACCGTGTCGTCCGCGACACTCACCGCGATGTGCGCCGTCCCCACCGGCTGGCCGTCCGAGGGCTCGGGCCCGGCGACCCCGGTCGTCGCCACCCCGTAGGTCGCGCCCAGCCTGGTCCTGACGCCCTCCGCCATCGCCGCGGCGACCGGCGGGTAGACCGCGCCGTGGCGGGCGAGCATCACCGGGCTCACGCCGAGCAGGCCCGCCTTGAGCTCGGTCGCATAGGCGACCACTCCGCCGCGGAAGGCCACGGACGCGCCGGGCACGTCGGTGAGCGCGGCCGCGACGAGGCCACCGGTCAGCGACTCGGCCACGGCGACCGTGTGGCCGCCCGCCCTCAGCCGGTCGAGAATCTGCACCGCCAGGTCGCGGGCCGCCTCGCCGGCCGAAGAACCCGAAGGACCCGAAGGTCCTGACCCTACGACCACGTTCATGTCTCCCCTAGGTCGGAATGGCCTGCGGGCCCGGAACGACCCGCCGGTCCTGAACGATCCGGTCCTGAACGATCCGGTCCTGAACGATCCGGTCCTGAACGATAGAGCCGCACGGCCTGATGCACATAGTCAACGCCGGTGACCACGGTAACCACCACCGCCGCCGCCATGAAGAGCCAGCGCACGATCCCCGGCGGGCTGAGCGAGCCGGGCAGCACGTACAGGCAGATCGCGATGATCTGCAGAAAGGTCTTCGCCTTGCCGCCGCGGCTGGCCGCGATTACGCCCCGGCGGATCACCGCGAACCGCAGCACGGTCACGCCGATCTCCCGGAACATGATCACCCCGGTGACCCACCACGGCAGTTCGCCGAGCGCGGACAGGCAGATCAGCGCGGCCCCGGTCAGCGCCTTGTCGGCGACCGGGTCCGCGATCTTGCCGAAGTCGGTCACCAGCCCCCGACTGCGGGCGAGCCGCCCGTCGAGCAGGTCGGTCAGGCTGGCGACGCAGAAGACGGCCAGCGCGATGAGCCGCCAGCCCGTTCCGCCTGCCAGCAGGCAGACGACGAACACCGGGACCAGGACGATACGCGCCAACGTGAGGGCATTGGCCACATTCCAGAGCCCGACCTCGCGGGTCACCGCAGGTTCACGCCGCCCATCCCTGCCGACGCCGCCAGGTCCACCCCGTCCGAACCGGTCACCACGGCGCGGATCATGTCACCGGCCGCGAGCGGGGCCGTGCTGGTAATGGTGGTGACCCCGTCGACCTCGGGCGCCTGATGGGCGGCCCGGCCCTCGTACCGGCCAGCGTCTGTCTCTTCCTCGATCAGCACGTCGATGTTCTCGCCGAGCCGGCTGTCGGCCCGCTGGGACATCAGCTCGTCGGCCAGGGCGGCGACCTCCTCGACCCGGCGGGAGATCTCCGCGCCGTCCAGCTTGCCCGGCAGCGATGCGGCCTCGGTGCCATCCTCGTCGGAGTAGCCGAAGATCCCGATGGCGTCCAGCCCGGCGTCGCTGAGGAACAGCTCGAGTTCGGCCAGGTCGGCGGCGGTTTCACCGGGGAAGCCGACGATGAAGTTGGACCGGACGCCGGCCTGCGGGCTCTTCTCCCTGATCTGGTCGAGCAGGGTGAGGAAACGCTCGCGGTCACCGAACCGCCGCATAGCGCGCAGCACCCGGCCGCTCGCGTGCTGGAACGACAGGTCGAAGTAGGGGGCCACGCCCGGCGTGGACGCGATGACCTCGATCAGTCCCGGCCGCAGCTCGGCGGGCTGCAGGTAGCTGATCCTGACCCGCTCGATGCCCGTCGTGGCGGCCAGATCCGGCAGCACCTCCTCGAGCAGCCGCAGATTCCCCAGGTCCTTGCCGTACGACGTCGAGTTCTCGCTGACCAGCACCAGCTCGCGCACGCCCTGGCCGGCGAGCCAACGGGCCTCGGCCAAGATCTCGGGGGGACGCCGGGAGACGAACGCGCCGCGGAAGGACGGGATCGCGCAGAAGGAGCACCGGCGATCGCAGCCGGACGCGATCTTCAGCGGGGCGACCACGCCGCCGGACAGCCGCCGCCGGAACACCCCGCCGCCGGGACCACGCCCAGGAACCCACGGGGTCGACGGCGCGCCCAGATCCAGCGGGGACCCGGTGAGCGCGGCTGGTACGGGCTGGCGTTCGGCGGGGGTGATGGGCAGCAGCGTACGGCGGTCCCTCGCGGTGTGCGCGGGGCGGCGACGGCCAGCCAGCACGTCGTCGAGCCGCGCGCCGATGTTGCCGTAGTCGTCGAAGCTGAGTACCTGCGCCTCGGGCAGCTCGCCGGCCAGCTCGGCGCCGTAGCGCTCGGCCAGGCAGCCGACCGCGGCGACCTTCGCGCCCGACTCCGCGGCGGACAGCAGCTCGTCGATCGACTCCTGCTTGGCCGCCTGGATGAAGCCGCAGGTGTTCACCAGCACCACGCTGGCCTCATCGGACGACGTCAGGTCCCAGCCGGACGCGGTCAGCCGCGCGGCAAGCTCTTCTGAATCAACCTCATTGCGCGCGCAGCCGAGGGTGACCAGGCTGACTGTCCGGGGCGCGGACTCGGAACGTGAAGACACACCGAGAGCCTACCCAGGCCGCTAACTAGATTGAGGGCTCGTGCCCGGGCTGAAGTCCAGCGTCACCGGCTCAGCGGTATCCGGGGTCTCGCGCTTGCCGTCCACGGTGAGGACGATTCCGCCCGGGTTGCCCAGGGTGACCTGCACCGCGTGCTTCTCGGTCCAGGTCATCGAGCTGCCCGCCGGGACGGTGCCCATGTAGAGCCGGGTCCCGTCGCTGCTGCTTTTGAGCTGGACCCAGCAGTCCTCGTTGGCGGTCAGGTGGATGACCACGTCGGAGGGCGCCGCCGACGGCGACGGACGCGGCTTCGGTGTCGGCTTCACGGTGGCCGAGACCCGGGGAAGGGCCACGCCGGCGTTCGTCCGGTGCGAGGACACCAGGTGGTACGCGCTGATCCCGATGATGGCGAGCAGGACCACGACCACGATCAGGCTGAGGCTGGGGGAACGCCGCTCACGGATCTTGATCGGAGCGGACGGCTCGAACACGTCGGCGGCCCGGATCGCCCCCGGCGCCCCGTGTTCGGCGTCGTACTCCCTGATCAGCGGCTCCGCAGGCAGGCCGATGGCGGTGGCGATGCTGCGGATATGACCGCGCGCGTAGAAGTCGCCGCCGCAGCCGGAGAAGTCATCGGCCTCAATGCCCCGGATGATCGATTCCCTGATCCGGGTCTGCTGGCCGACCTGAGTGACAGTGAGACCGGCCTGACGCCGAGATTCCGCCAGCGAGTCACCGATGCTCACGCTACGTATCCTCCTGCGCTCGTCGCGATCACGTCAACCCCCGCGAGTGCGAGGAACATCACCAAGTTTAGACAGCAAGGAATGTCGGCTGGGTGAAGCATGGGTACCGGTTGGGGTGGTTACCCGCCGCGCAGTGAGGTGATGGTCTCGTCCAGGTCATCGGGCCTGACCAGCACGTCGCGCGCCTTGGAGCCCTCGCTGGGCCCGACGATGTTGCGGCTCTCAAGCAGGTCCATCAGCCGGCCGGCCTTGGCGAAGCCGACCCGCAGCTTGCGCTGCAGCATCGACGTCGACCCGAACTGGGTCGAGATCACCAGCTCCGCGGCCTGGACGAGCAGGTCGAGATCGTCGCCGATGTCGGAGTCGACCTCACGATGGGCCGGCGCGGCCGCGACGTCCTCGCGGTAGGAGGGCTCGGCCTGCTTCTTGGTGTGCGCGACGATGTCGCGGATCTCCTTCTCCGATACGAACGCGTTCTGCAGCCGGATCGGCTTGGACGCGCCCATCGGCAGGAACAGCGCGTCGCCCTGCCCGACCAGCTTCTCCGCCCCGGGCTGGTCCAGGATCACCCGGGAGTCGGCCAGGGACGAGGTCGAGAACGCCAGCCGGGACGGCACGTTGGCCTTGATCAGGCCGGTCACCACGTCTACGCTCGGCCGCTGGGTGGCCAGCACCAGGTGAATGCCGGCCGCCCGGGCCAGCTGGGTGATGCGGACCACGGAATCCTCGACGTCGCGCGGGGCCACCATCATCAGGTCCGCCAGCTCGTCCACGATGACCAGCAGGTACGGATAGGGGAGGTAGACACGCTCGCTGCCCGGCGGCGGGGTGAGCCGGCCGGCCCGGACCGCCTTGTTGAAGTCGTCCACGTGCCGGAACCCGCTGGCGGCCAGGTCATCGTACCGGCGCTCCATCTCGCCGACCACCCAGTCCAGCGCCTCGGCGGCCTTCTTCGGGTTGGTGATGATCGGCGTGATCAGGTGCGGGATGCCGTCGTAGATGGTCAGCTCGACCCGCTTGGGGTCGATCAGGATCATCCGCACCTCATCCGGGGTGGCCCGGATCAGGATCGACGTGATCAGCCCATTGAGGCAAACGCTTTTGCCGGCGCCAGTCGCCCCGGCTATCAGCACGTGAGGCATCTTGGCGAGGTTCGCGACCAGGACCCGGCCCTCGACGTCCTTGCCCAGGCCGACCACCATCGGGTGGTGATCGCTGATCGCGACCTGCGACTTGAGCACATCGCCCAGGCTGACGACTTCCTTGTCGGCGTTGGGGATCTCGATCCCGATCGCGGACTTGCCCGGGATCGGCGAGATGATCCGCACGTCCGCGCTCTTGACCGCGTAGGAGATGTTCTTGGAAAGCGCGGTCACCCGCTCGACCTTGACCGCGGGCCCGAGCTCGATCTCGTACCTGGTGACCGTGGGGCCCCGGCTGAACCCGGTGACCTGCGCGTCCACCTGGAACTGCTCGAGCACCTCAGACAGCGCCGCGACCACGACGTCGTTGGCCCGGGTCCGCGCCTTGGGCGCCGAGCCCGGCTTGAGCAGCGCCGTCGGCGGCAGGGTGTAGGCGGTCGCGTCGCCGGTCAAGGTGAGCTGCTCGGGGCGTCGCAGCGGGGCCTTCGGGTCGGCGGGCTGGGGCGCGCCCGCGGTCAGGACGCCATGGTCAGCGTCGTGCGGGCCGGTGTCATGGGGGCCGGTGTCATGGGGGCCAGCGTCGCGGTGGCCGGCGGGACCGATGGGGTCGGTGTCGGCCTTGCCGAAGTCGAGCGCCTCGGCCAGGCCGTCGCTGCCATCGCCTCGCCCGGGCCGGGCCGCGGCGGCGCGGCGCTTGTCCTGCTCGAGCCCCTTGCTGCGTTCGATGAGGGGGGTGTCGTAGGGCTTGATGTGCTCGCCTGGCTCGATGGCCGGGCGGAGCCGGATCTGCCGGGCGATCTGGCCGCGGACGCGCCGCGCCGTGCTGCCGGTCCCGGCCTCGTAGTCCTCGTCGATCTCCAGATCGCCGCGGTCATCGTCGTCAGCGCGCCCGGGATGTCCGAGCAGGGCGCGCAGATGGCGGAGGCGCTCAGGGATCCGGTGCAGCGGAGTACCGCTGATGACCAGGATGCCGAACGCGGCGAGCAGCACGAGCAGCAACGCCGCGACCCAGGAGGTGAGGGCCGCCGACAGCGGGGCTGACATCGCGTAACCGACCAGGCCGCCGCCCGCCCGCATCGCCGCCGTGCCGTCCGACGGACGCGGGATGTCCTTGGCGATATGGATCAGGCCCGCCGCGCCGAGGAGCAGGGCGGTCCAGCCGATCGCGGCCCTGGCCGTCTCGGAGTTGCGGTCAGGGTGGCGTAGGTAACGCCAGGCGAGCAGCACGACCAGCAGCGGTACCACCCAGGCGAGCGACCCGAGCGCGCCGACCACCACGGTCCGGACCGCGCGCCCGGCCGCGTTGTCCATCCGGCCCCACAGGCTGGCCCCGAGCACGATGGCCACGCCCAGGGTGAGCAGGCCGGCGCCATCCCGGCGATGGTGCGGATCCAGGTCGCGCGCCCCGCGGCCCACGGCCCGGGCCGCGAACCCGACCGATCCGGCCACCACCATCCAGGCGCCCGCCAGGGTGCGGCCGATCCAGCCGATCAGGATCACCACCGGATCGTGGGACTGGCGTGCCGGACGGCCCTTGACCGGGCGGCCCTTCGCCGCCGCCTTGCCTTTCTTCTTATTTCCCGAACGAGCCGGGCTGCCCCGTCCCGGCTTGCCGCTCGCCCCGCGGGGCCGGCCCGTACCGCCGCGGGTCCCGGTCCTGCTGCTGGAGCCGACCCGGCTGCCCGAGCCGGTGCGACTGCCTGACCGGGTACGCGGGCGCGGGCCCTCGTCCTCGTCTAGTCCCGGAGCTCGCAAGGCAGCCTCGGCCAGCCCGCCGCGCTGACGGGCAGATCCGTTTCGGACACGGGTCGCCATGTTCACAAACGTAGCGAGAACCACGGCCGGACCCAAGTACCCAGCCCGCGTGTCGGCCAGATCGGCTCAGTCAGGCGGGGCGACCCGGTAGTGGTAGCGGTGCGCGTCGCGGAAACCGCAGCGGACGTAGAGCGCGCGCGCCGGGTCGTTGCCCGTCTCGACCTGCAGCAGGACGCGGCGCGCACCGTGGCGCGCGGCCGCCGCGGCCAGCGCGGAGGTGATCGCGGCGCCCCGTCCCTGCCGCTGGCAGCCGGCGTCGACCTCCACGGCCGTGATCGCGCCCCATGACCCCGCTACGGAGACCCGGCCGACGGCCACGGCCCGTCCCTTCCGCCGGATGCTGCCGAAGGCCTGCCAGGGCGCCGACATCATCAGCGTCGGCGCGATCGGCGGCAGCTCCTGACCGCGATAGCGGTAAAGGGCCAGCCAGTCCGGGCCGGGTTCGGGGTCCAGCTGGACGTCGGTGTGCGGGTCGGGTGCGGGGATGTCCGCGATAGCCGCGGTCATCACGTTGGCGGGGCCGGACCGGAGCGCCCATGACCGTTCGGCTAGAAAATTGTCGAGCCGGTGACCGCGCGCACCGGCGATGGGGTGGGGCACCACGATCATCGGGGGCAGGTCACGGCGCCGGTACCAGTCCGCGACGGCGGCCACCGCCTCGGGTAGCGGCACGCCGGGGTCGCCAAGCGGCAGCGCCGAGTTGGCCCGGCCGGTGAAGCCCTCGGCCGCGCGGAGCAGCCACTCCCCCAGGCGCTGGGTTTCCGGTGCCTGCCAGTGCCGGGCGGCGGCGCGTTCCAGCTCGTCGATCTTGCTCACGCGTTGGCGGGCAGGGCGGTGCCTGGGCCGCGACGGCGGAGGCGGACCAGGTCGCGGTGATCGGGCAGCGTGCGCTCCTGCTCGCCCTCGACCGTGAAGCCGGCGTCGGCGATCATCTCCAGGTCACGGCCGCCCGGCTGGCCCTCGCTGGTCAGGTAGTCGCCGAGGAAGATCGAGTTGACAATGTGCAGGGCCATCGGCTGCAGGCTGCGCAGGTGGATCTCGCGGCCGCCGGCCAGCCGGACCTCGGCGTCCGGGCAGACGAACCGGACCATGGCCAGGATGCGCAGGCAGCGCTGCGGGGTGAGAGTCCACTGGCCGCCCAGCGGGGTGCCCTCGAACGGGATCAGGAAGTTGACCGGCACCGAGTCCGGGTCCAGCTCGCGCAGCGCGAACGCGACGTCGACCAGTTCGGCGTCGGTCTCGCCCATCCCGGCGATCAGGCCCGAGCAGGGGGAAAGGCCGCCCTGCTTGGCCTTGGCCACCGTGTCGGCGCGGTCTTGGTAGGAGTGGGTAGTGCAGATGTCTTTGTAGTTGGTCTGCGCCGTGTTCAGGTTGTGGTTGTAGGCCGTGGTGCCCGCCTCGCGCAGGCGTTCAGCCTGACCGTCGGAGAGCAAGCCGAGGCAGGCGCAGACCTCGACGTTGGGGTTGTCCGTCTTGAAGGCGGTGATCATGTCCGACACCCGGGCGATGTCCCGGTCGGTCGGGCCGCGCCCGCTGGCCACCAGGCAGACCCGCTTGGCCCCGGCTCTCACTCCGGTCTCGGCGCTCTCGAGCACCTCTTCGGGCTTGAGCCAGGTGTACTTGAGCACATCGGCTGTCGAGCTGAGCCGCTGCGAGCAGTAGAAGCAGTCCTCGGGGCACAGGCCGCTCTTGATGTTGACCAGGTAATTCAGCTTGACCCGGCGGCCGAAGTAGCGCAGCCGGACCTTAAAGGCCGCCGCCACGACGTCGAGCAACTCATCGTCCGGGCTGGTCAGGACCTTGAGTGCCTCGGCGCGGGTCGGCAGCTCCCGGGCGAGAGCCTTGCGCGCCAGCTCATCAAGCCAGGTCATAGAGGTCATCGGGGGTCCTCCTTGGGGCCGACGCTACCAGGCCGGGTGGCCCCGGTGTCAGGTAAGGTCGGCGCATGCGGGTCGCGATCCTGGATGACTATCAGCGGGTTGCCCTGGCCAGTGCGGACTGGTCTGCGGTGCGCTCGCTCGCCGACATCGACGTGTTCACCGAGTACATCGCGCGGACCGAGGCGCTGGTCCGCGTGCTCGAGCCGTACGACGTCATCGTGGCGATGCGGGAACGGACCTTCTTCGACGCGTCGCGACTGGGCCAGCTGCCGCGGCTGCGGCTGCTGGTCACCACGGGCATGACGAACACCTCGATCGACCTGGAGGCGGCGGCCGCGCGCGGGGTCACGGTATCAGGGACCGGCGGCAGCGCCACCGCGGCCGCGGAGCTGACCTGGGGGCTCATCCTCGCGCTGGCCCGGCACATACCCTTCGAAGACCGGAGCATGAAGCTCGCCGGGCAGGCCGGCGGGGCGGCGCTCGGGATCGGGGCCGGCTGGCAGCGGACGGTGGGCACCGGGCTACACGGCAAGCAGCTTGGCGTCGTCGGCCTGGGCCGCCAGGGCCTGGCCGTGGCGAAAATCGGCCGGGCGTTCGGCATGAAGCTGGCCGCGTGGAGCCAGAACCTGGACCCCGCGGTGGCGAAGAAGGCACACGCCAAAGCGGTCAGCAAGGACGAGCTCTTCTCCTCCTCCGACGTCGTGACCGTGCATTACAGGCTCAGCCCGCGCAGCGTGGGACTGGTCGGCGCGGCCGAACTCGCCCTGATGAAGCCGTCCGCCTACCTGGTGAACACCTCGCGCGGGCCTCTGGTCGACCATGCGGCGCTGGTCGCTTCCCTGCGCTCGCGATCGATCGCGGGGGCGGCGCTTGACGTATACGACGTCGAGCCGCTGGCGCTTTCCGACGCGCTGCGCACCGCCCCCAACGTCGTGCTGACCCCGCACCTCGGCTACGTCACCGACGACGCCTACCAGGTCTACTACGGCGAGGCGGCGCAGGACATCGTGGCGTTCGCCCAGGGCGACCCGGTGCGGGTGCTGACCGGCTGACGCCGCTTTTAGCCGGGCGGTTTTAGCTGGGCGGCTGCCACTGGGGGTCGCGGCCGGACAGGGCCAGGGCGCGGTCGAAGGCCGGCGCGCCGTCCGGGACCGGTACGACGTCTTTGAAGCCCTCGTACTTGCGGAACAGCTCAGCCTGGGCCTCGACGGTGTCGAGCACCGCCGCGGCCACGGCCTCCTCGCACGTGTACTCCTGGCCGGTGGCCCGGGCGATGTCCCAGCCGTGCAGCACCATCTCCATGAGGAGCATCGCTCCCACGTCGGCGGCGGGTGTCGCGTCTCCCATCACGCCGACGTCGCCCTCCCACGCCTTCGGGTCCGACCAGGCCTGGACGGCCCGGCCGATCTGGGCCGCGTAGTCGGCCCGGTAACCGGGCTCGGCGGCGAAGTCCTTGGTCATCAGCTCCTGCGCCACGCTCTCGCCGTGCGCCCGGCGCTCCGCGGAGTAGGAGGTCCACAAGATCGTGTGATTCAGCAGAGTGCGCAGATCCCAGTCGGCGCAGGGGGTGGGTGCGTCCGGTGCGCTCGGTGCACCGCTGACCACGCGCGCGGCCTGCGCCGCGGCGGCGGCCATCTCGGCGTGCAGGTTCGTCGTTTCCATGCGCTCGAAGGTACCGAACCCCGGAGGCGGCGGTCTTGAACAAATGCGACAGCTACCCTGGTCACGTGCCAGAGAGCGGGGTCAGCGGGTCCCAGGCCATGGGGCGCGGGGTGCTACGCCCGGGGCTCGCCGCGACCAGGTTTCAGCTGGCCCGCAGGCCGCCGTCAGCCGGGCTCGCGCCGTTCGTCGACTTCTACTGGATCCTGCGGTGGGATCTTCGTGGGCGAGGAGCGCACGAGCAGACGATCCTGCCGCACCCAAGTGTCAACCTGGCCTTCGAGCCGTCCGGGGCCGGAATCTACGGGGTCGACCGCAGGCTGTTCACCCGTTCACTGTCAGGTTCGGGGCTCGTGCTTGGAGTTCGGTTCCGGGCTGGTTGCTTCCGGCCGTTCTGGCGGGCGCCTATCTCGGAGCTGACCAATCGGGTCGTTCCGGCCGTACGGATTTTCGGGCCGGAGGCCGAAGAGACGCGGCGCGCGATCATGCGGGCAGACGCCTCGGCCTCAGCCGGCGGCTTGGCCTCAGCCGGCGGCTTGGCCTCAGCCGGCGGCTTGGCCTCAGCCGGCGGCTTGGCCTCAGCCGGCGCGGACACGGTAATGACGGAGCTGGCCGAGGCGCTGCTCTGCTCGGTGCGGCCGGAACGGGACCCGGCGGCCGAGCAGGCCGCGGAGCTGGTCGCGCGGATTACCGCTGACCCGGCGCTGCGGCGAGTCGGTGAGCTGGCCGCCGCGTCCGGGACGAGCGCTCGCAGTCTGCAGCGGCTGTTCGCCGACTACGTGGGCGTCAGCCCGAAGTGGGTAATGCGCCGCGCCCGGCTGCACGAGGCCGCCGAACGGGCCGACGGCGGCGAGCTGGTCGACTGGGCCGAGCTCGCGGCCGACCTGGGCTACTCCGACCAGGCGCACCTGACCCGCGACTTCACCGCGACGATAGGAATACCGCCGACGCATTACGCCGCACCGTCAGAGCCGCTGGGGCGGGCGGAGCCGCTGGGGCGGGCGGAGCCGCTGGGGCGGACGGAGCCGCTGGGGCGGGCGGAGCCGCTGGGGCGGGCGCGCCCGGCAAGCTGAGCGGCTTCACGGCTGGGGACGGTCCGCAGGTTCAGAGGCCGACGGCCACGGGCGCCTTTGAGGGCGGCCCGGATCTCCGCGACGAGCTGAGCGGGCTCGGTGCGGATCTGCCTGGGAGTGACCCGGAGCACGTTGATCTGGTGCACGGCCATGCGCCGACCGCGGGCGAGCGTATTCGCGTGGTCCTCGGGCGACAGATGCCATTCGGTCGAGTCCACCTCCACCGCCAGGCCAAACTCCGGCCACCACCCATCGGGCATGGCGATGAACTCCTTACCGGCGAAGACCTTCGCGTTGAACAGCGGCATAGGCAGTCCGGATCGGGCCAGCAAGTCCTTCAGGTCCCCCTCCGCCGCCGACCTGATCCCGTCGGCCACGTCAGCCAGCGCCTCGCGAAACAGCCCCGACCCGGTGCCAGGACCGGCCGCGAGTTCGGCAACGAGGTCCTGCACTGTGCAGTGTTTGCGCTGCACGGCATCAGCCACGATAGCCCGCACGTCGCGGAGGTTACTCAGGCCGCGGACGGTGTCGCCAACAGCCCGGGCGGGTGGAGCATAACGAAGCGGGCCGAGCTGCCAGCTGCGCTCTGGCATGCGAGTGGTCCGGTGCAGCCGGACGAAGGCCGCGTCGCGCCGCTGTCGAGTCGCCGGAACCAGGATGTCAACGAGGTCCGATGAATCTGCTCGGATGTGGTGGAGGCACAATGCGGCCGGGCCGGTGAGCACGCTGCCCCGGCCGGCGTAGAGCATGGCGGCCAGCTGCTGCTGAATTGTTGTCGGGGTGCCGGTCACGGCGACGTAGACGCCGGGAAGCAGCGCGCGCCACGGACCTCCCGGACGGAGACGGTGCCGCAACGCATGAGCAGTCAGGCCAGCGGCGAGCGCCTGCTTTCGGGTGATCACGTCAATCTGCTGTTCCAGAATCCGCCCGAGGGCATCTCGCTGGGATCGCGTCGATGGTGCCATGTCGCCATGATGGCGATGAGGTATGACAAACCAGGTGCACGCGAGCTATTCCGGAGCGTGTACAAAGTTTCTCGAAAGCCCATAATCCGGGCATAACTCCCACTGGCACGCCCACATCATGGCGACGCGATGTGACATCGG
>Ga0302308_10002828_pt1 | contig 13951 bp, 8 predicted proteins | sample III_Palsa_E3_3_FD_200531 | JGI IMG/M metagenome (GOLD analysis project Ga0302308, IMG submission 200531) | Peat permafrost microbial communities from Stordalen Mire near Abisko, Sweden - III_Palsa_E3_3 | ecosystem: Environmental > Terrestrial > Soil > Palsa > Peat permafrost | place: Sweden... | reverse complement strand
GTCTTAGCCCTGTTTCGTGACGCACGAGTGTTGGCGTGGTGCTACTTTGGACGTTTGAGATTTGTGCGGCCGGTAAGCGGTCGCGGGAGGGTGCGATGACGTGTCATCATTTTGAGCATTTGAAGCCGGTGCCGAGTGCGAAGGCGAGTTATGCGAAGGGCTGCGCGGAGTGTATTGCGATGGGCGATACGTGGGTGCATCTGAGGGAGTGTTTGGTGTGCGGAAATGTGGCGTGCTGTGACTCGTCGCAGAACAAGCATGCGACGAAGCATTTTCATACGAGTAAGCATCCGGTGATGCGGTCGGTGGAGCCGGGCGAGGCGTGGGGGTGGTGCTTTGTGGATGAGGTGATGGTGGAGTTCTAAGTTGTCAGTTGTCAGTTGTCAGTTGTCAGTTGTCAATTGTCAGTTGTCAGTTGTCAGTTGTCAGTTGTCAGTTGTTAGTGGTGAGGGGTAGGGCTACGTGTAGGAACCTGGGATTGAGCCTCTGATGAAGACGGACGGATCTTCAGGACGGGGGGATGCTCCAAATTTGAGCAAGAGCGATTTATCTAAGCAGTGCGTACGGTGCGCAATGAAGTTGGAGTTGGCTCTTTCTGAAATTTGGAGGATGCATGAAGACGTGGGTCAAGATCGTTCTGGGCGTGGTGATTGCGGTGCCGTTGCTGATAGCAGCCGCGATTCACTTTTTCGTAAACGCCAACACGTTTCGCCCCATCATCGAGAGCAAGCTGACGGCAGCGCTTTCGCGTAAGGTCACGCTGGGCGATCTAAGTTTCTCGCTGCGGACAGGGGGGCTGGTGGCGAGCGATCTGGCGATTGCCGACGATCCGAAGTTTGGGCAGGCTCCGTTCTTTGTGGCGAAGGAAGTGCGGATTGGTGTGGAGATGAAGCCGCTGATCCATGATCGGCTACTGATTGTGCGGAGCTTTGAGGTGGATGCTCCGCAGATTCATTTGATCGAGGGCGAGGATGGGACGTGGAACTACTCGACGCTGGGGCACGGGGCGGTGGCTCGAGCGCAGGGCACGAAGCAACCGGTGGCGCTGGCCGATTTTCCGGTTGGGCTGATCGCGATTAAAGATGGGACGGCCACGGTGGATACGCTGCCTTCGAAGGGAAAGGCGCAGGTCTATGACCATCTCAACGTGACGCTGACGAACTTCTCGCTGGCGAAGGGTTTTCCGTTCACGGTGAGCGCGTCGCTGCCGGGCGATGGCGAGTTTGGGCTTACGGGAACGGTGGGGCCGATCGATCCGCAGGACGCCGCGTCGACGACGTTCGATGCACAGCTGAGCATCAAGCATTTGGATCCGGTGGCTGCGGGGTATGTGGACGCGGCGGCTGGCATCTCGATGATTGCCGGGTTGGATGCGCATGTGGTTTCGGATGGAGTTAATGTGACGAGCTCCGGGAAACTGCACGCCGAGAACCTGATTCTGCTGAAGGGCGGGAAGGCGGCTCCGTATCCTGTGGATGTTAGCTACCAGGTGGGGCACTCGCTGAAGGACAACACCGGGCAGGTATCGGATCTGGCGGTGCAAACGGGCGCTGTTGCTGTTCATGTGAAGGGGACCTATCAACTTGCGGCGAACGAACAGGTGTTTGATTTGAAGCTGCTGGCACAGAGTGTGCCGATTGATGGTCTGCAGGCGCTGATGCCGGCGGTGGGGGTAAAGCTCCCGAACAACGCGAAGCTTAAGGGTGGAACGCTGTCGGCTAACTTTTCGATTAAGGGAACGGCCAAGGACAACGTGATTGTCGGCTCGTATGAGATTAAGAATACGAAGCTGGTGGGATACGATCTGGGGTCGAAGATTGTTGGCATTGCGGCGATGGGGGGGATCAAGACGGGCGATACGGTCGAGATCACGGTCTCGCGCGCGAACATGCGGGTGACCAAGGCGGGGACGCAGACGACGAATATTTATTCGGTGCTGCCGGCGCTGGGCGAGTCTACGGGGAGCGGTACCGTGTCGCCTTCGGGGCAGCTTAATTTTCACTTGATTTCGAAGGTGACGAGCGCGAAGGGGCTGAATAAGGTTGGCGTGAATATTCTGACGAGCCTGAACAGTTCGTCCGCTTCCAAGAAGCCTTCGAATGCGAAGGGAATTCCGATTGATATTACGGGCACGGCGGAGAACCCGGTCATCACCGCGGATGTGAGCGGCGTGATGAAGGGTAATGCGACGGCGATCAAGAACAAAACTGTTGGCGTGTTCAACAAGATTTTCGGGAAGAAGAGCGACAGTTCGACCAAGCCGAAAAAATAAGGGCGTGGGTGCGGCAACGTGTAGGGTTGAATTTCTAACGAGAGATGGAGGACGCCAGTGATGGTTGAGATGCCAATGATTGCGAAGGGTGCGGATGAGTTGTACCTGCTGGCGGGGATGTCGAATCGACATGGGCTGGTGGCCGGGGCGACGGGCACGGGAAAGACGGTGACGCTGCAGGTGATGGCGGAGGCGCTGAGTTCGATTGGGGTGCCGGTGTTTGCGGCGGATGTGAAGGGAGACCTTTCGGGGATCAGCCAGCCGGGAAAGAGCTCGCCGAAGTTTGACGAGCGGGTGAAGATGCTGGGGCTGGGCGAGGTGACGTTTGCCGGATGCCCGGTGGTGTTCTGGGATGTGTTTGGGAAGCAGGGACATCCTGTGCGGGCGACGGTGAGCGAAATGGGGCCGCTGCTGCTGAGCCGGATTCTGAACTTGAATGACACGCAGTCGGGCGTATTGACACTGGTCTTCAAGATTGCCGATGACAGTGGTTTGTTGCTGCTGGATATGAAAGACCTGCAGGCGATGTTGCAGCATGTGGGCGCGAACGCGAAGGACTATCAGACGCAGTATGGAAACATTTCGGCGGCGAGTATTGGTGCGATTCAGCGAGGGCTGGTGACACTGGGGCAACAGGGTGGCGATTTATTTTTTGGGGAACCCGCGCTGAATATCGAGGACTTGTTGCAGGTGGATGGCAACGGGCAGGGCGTGGTGAATTTGCTGGCGGCGGATCAGCTGATGAAATCTCCGCAGCTGTATGCGACGTTTCTGCTTTGGCTGATGAGTGAGTTGTTCGAGAAGCTGCCGGAGGTCGGCGATCCGGAGAAGCCGAAGCTGGTGTTCTTCTTCGATGAGGCTCATCTGCTGTTTAAGGATTTGCCTTCGGTGTTGCAGAACAGGATTGAGCAGGTGGTGCGGCTGATTCGTTCGAAGGGGGTTGGGGTTTTCTTTGTGACGCAGAATCCGATTGATGTGCCGGACACGGTGCTGGGGCAGTTGGGGAATCGGGTGCAGCATGCGCTGCGGGCGTTTTCGCCGAAGGATCAGAAGGCGGTGAAGGCGGCGGCACAGACGTTCCGAGCGAATCCTAAAGTGAATGTGGAAGAGACGATTACGCAGATGGGCGTGGGGGAAGCGCTGGTTTCGTTTCTGGATGAGAAGGGGATACCGGCTATGGTGGAGCGGGCGATGGTGTGTCCGCCGCGCAGCCAGATTGGGCCGATTACGCCGGAGCAGAGGGCGGAGTTGATCAAGGGCTCGGTGGTGGCGGGGGTGTATGAGACGGTGGTGGATCGCGAGTCGGCTTACGAGAAGCTGAAGGGGAAGGTGGATGCTTCGGGGACGGTTGCGCCTGCGGCGGTTGCGGGAGGCGCGGCGGCTGGAGGTGGATGGGTGAGCGACGCGGGGAATATGTTGAGTGGGGTGATGAATGCGGGGAGAGGGACGAGCGGACGGGGCGACTCGATTGTGGAGTCGATGGCGAAGAGTGCGGCGCGGACGTTGGGGTGCACGGTGGGGCGGCAGATTATTCGCGGGGTGTTGGGGTCGCTGCTGGGGGGATCGAAGCGGTAGGGATTCGTGCAGGCGGTGGGCGGGGCACTTCTGTTAAAGCGGTTTATTCCTTGTCTAACGCGATTGCGGTTAGGTATAGTCCTTGGTGCTGGGGACGTTGGTCCGCCAAAGGAGTTGCATGATCGCCGATTCGATTCGCTTGTTTTCTCGTGGGCTGGTTAAAGCTGGCCGTGCTTCCTTCCTGATGCTGATGGGCACGTTTGTGGTGGGTGGCGGAGTTGTCGCTGCACACGCTCAGCAAGGGGCTGGTTATCTGGATACTTCGTTAGCGCCGGAGGTGCGGGCTCGGGATCTGGTGGGGAAGATGACGCTGGAGGAGAAGGCGTCGCAGCTGGTGAATCAATCGCGTGCGATTCCGCGGCTGAAGGTGCCGGCTTATGACTGGTGGAGCGAGTCGCTGCATGGGGTTGCGGTGAATGGGACTACGGAGTATCCGGAGCCGATTGGGCTGGCGGCTACGTTTGATGCAGGGGCGATTCATACGATGGCTGCGGCGATCGGTGTGGAGGGACGCGCGGTGCATGCGCGGGATATGAAGGATGGCGGGTCGGCGATTTTTCATGGGTTGGATTTCTGGGCGCCAAACGTGAATATCTTTCGCGATCCGCGCTGGGGACGCGGGCAGGAGACGTATGGCGAAGATCCTTTTTTGACGGGGCGGATGGGCGTGGCGTTCGTTACGGGGATGCAGGGGGACGACTCGAAGTACTATCGCGTGATTTCTACGCCGAAGCATTTTGCGGTGCATAGCGGGCCGGAGCCTACGCGGCACATTGCGGATGTGGATGTGAGCCGGCATGACCAGGTGGACACGTATGAGCCGGCGTTTCGAGCGGCGGTGATTGAGGGGAAGGCGGGGTCGGTGATGTGCGCGTATAACGCGATTAATGGCGAGCCGGCTTGCGCGAATCAGTATCTGCTGCAGGATTTGCTGCGCGGGGCGTGGGGTTTCCAGGGGTACGTCGTGTCGGATTGTGGTGCGGTGCGGGACATTTATGCGGGGCATCATTATCGTCCGACGCAGGCGCAGGCTTCGGCGATTTCGCTGGAGCGCGGGATGGATAACGAGTGCGTGGATTTCACGTCGCTGGTGAAAGACGATCACGACTATAAGCCGTACATCGAGGCCGTGCAGCAAGGGTATTTGAGCCAGGACGCGATGGACACGGCGCTGGTGCGGTTGTTTACGGCGCGGATTAAGTTGGGGATGTTTGATCCGGCAGCGGATAATCCTTACGCGAAGATTGGTGAGGCGGATTTGAATAGCGCGGAGCATCGGGCGCTGGCGAAGAAGCTGGCGGAAGAGTCGATGGTGCTGTTGAAGAATGATGGGACGCTGCCGATTAAGCCGGGGGTGAAGAACATCCTGGTGGTGGGGCCGCTGGCGGATCAGACGGCGGTGTTGCTGGGCAACTATAACGGGACGCCGACGCATACGGTAAGCGCGCTGGAAGGTATCAAGGCGGAGTTTCCGGAGGCGAAGATTACGTATGTGGCGGGCACGCAATTTCTTCGGGATGAGGGGCAGCCGGTTCCGGATGGTGCGTTGACGACTGCGGATGGGAAGCCGGGATTGACGGCTGAGTATGCGGACTGGGGCGCGATTGATTTTGGTCCGGGCGTGAAGCCGAAGTCGTTTACGTCGCGAGTGGAGCGGAATATTGATGTGAGCGAGGTGGGGGTGCCGACAGAGGCGTCGGGGAAGAAGTCTGTGGGTGTGGAGTGGACGGGAAATCTTACGGCACCGACGACGGGGGATTATCTGATTGGGGTGCAGGCGGATGGGTTCGCTCGCGTGTCGGTAAACGGGAAGATGATTGCGTTGCAGTATGGGGCGCAGCAGGTGGAGACGCATCTTGGGCGCGTGCATTTGGTGAAGGGCGAGAAGGCTGTGCTGGAGGTGCAGTATCGCGGGCAGGATGGCGGGAAGCCTACCGCGAAGCTGATCTGGGCGGTGGTGAATGATGCGCCTTCGCCGGAGGCTTTGGCCGCTGCTCGGAAAGCGGATTTGGTGATTGCAGCGGTTGGGATTACGAGTCGGCTTGAGGGTGAGGAGATGCCGGTGAACCAGGCTGGATTTCTGGGTGGAGATCGGACGAGCCTTGATCTGCCGCAGCCGGAAGAGGAGTTAGTGGAGTCGGTTGCTGCGGCGGGTAAGCCGTTGGTGGTCGTGCTGATGAACGGCAGCGCGCTGGGTGTGAACTGGATCAACGAGCACGCGAATGCTGTGCTGGAGGCTTGGTATCCGGGCGAAGAAGGCGGGGCTGCGGTGGCGAGCACGCTGAGTGGAAAGAATAATCCTGCCGGTCGGCTTCCTGTCACGTTCTATAAGGACGTGGGCCAGCTTCCTAATTTTGAAGATTACTCGATGGAGAATCGGACGTACCGGTACTTCACGGGCAAGCCGCTTTATCCGTTTGGGTATGGACTGAGCTATACGACGTTCGGCTACGGTGCGGTGACGCTTGCGAAGAGCAGCGTGAACGCTGGCGATCCGGTGGATGCGACGGTCACGGTGACGAATACCGGGAAGGTTGCGGGCGATGAAGTGGCGGAGCTGTATGTGAAGTTTCCGGCGGTTGCGGGCGCGCCTCGCGTGGCGCTGCGTGGATTTCAGCGAGTGCATCTGGACGCTGGGCAGAGCCGGGAGATTCATTTTGAGCTGAACGATCGCGATCTGGGAATGGTGACCGAAGAGGGTCAGCCGATTGTGGCGGCGGGCGATTACACGATCAGCATTGGCGGCGGGCAGCCGGGGGCGGGCGGAAGCTCGGGGGCGCTGCACGTTGTTGGGCAGGTGGCGCTGCCGCAGTAGGCGGCAGCAGGGTCTGCTCCTTCCTAGGGAGACAATTCGGTCAGGTGCTTCGGTGCGAGGTGACGGGACGGGAGATACGTGTCCCTGAGAAGAGGCATACCTCGGGGCTAAAGCCCAATTCTTCGCCAGGCTAAGAGACCCGAGGCTGAAGCCTCGGGGTACCCAGGTCTTGCGGGGGCGGAAGAGATCTTCTTGCGGGGCGGAAGAGATCTTCGAGGGGCAGAAGGGCGCTGCTATGCTGGAGGTTCGTATGGAGGAGTTGGTTATGGCAGAAGAGACGGTACATATTACGGTGCGGCCGAATGGTCCGCTGCGGGTTGAGGGGCATGTTGTGCTTAAGGATGCCGATGGGCGGGAGTGGGATTTGACGGGCAAGCCGGCGATTAGTTTATGCCGATGCGGGTTGAGCGAGAAGCGGCCGTTTTGTGATGGAGCGCATGCGCGGAATAACTGGCTGTGTGAGACGGCGCCTCCGGGGAATCTTACGTAGGGCGGCTCTTAGTTCTCAGTTGTTCGTTGTTAGTTCTCAGTTGTGATGCTGTTTGGGAGAGTGCGTGCATGCGTGTTATGAAGCTGGCGGCGTGTCTGGGTTTGGTGGGGATGGTGGGGGTTGGGTTCGCGCAGAGTGCGCCGGCTACCACGACTCCGAGTTCAACGACTCAGACGCCGGCTCCGGCGCAGACTCAGGCGCCTGCAACGGCTAAGGCTGAGGATGAGGCGGCGACTCGGAAGGCTCGGGTGGCCGAGATGCTGAAGGCTTATCACGGGCCGGAGTATGTGCGGTCAGAGGTGATGATTCCGATGCGGGATGGGGCGATGCTGCACGCGGTGATCCTGCGGCCGGTGGGGAGCGAGAAAGGTGGGGTGGCGTTGCCGTTTCTGATGACGCGGACGCCGTATGGGGTGGAGAACTATTCCAGCGATGGGTTGAAGATGGGGAAGCCGGAGCTGGCGGCGAGTGGGTACATTTTTGTGGCGCAGGATATTCGGGGGCGGTATGCGTCGACTGGGAGGTTTGTGATGAACCGGCCGATTGTGACGCATAGGACGAAGAACGATGTCGACGAGACTACGGATACGAATGACACCATCGACTGGCTGCTGAAGAATGTGCCGAATAATTCAGCGAAGGTTGGGGTGATGGGGGTCAGCTATCCGGGGTTCCTGGCGATGATGGCGGGGATCGATGCGAATCCAGCGGTGAAGGCGATCAGCCCGCAGGCTCCTATGACGAATATCTGGATTGGCGATGACTTCTTTCATAACGGGGCGTTTCGCGAGTCGTATGGGTTTGATTATGTGCAGGAGCTGGAGGCGCAGAAGACGGATGGAACGGTGGACTCCAAGGAAGACCAGTTTGATTTCTTTCTGAAGCATGGGAATTTTGCGGGCGCGGCGGAGAGTGCAGGCATGACGCAGCTGCCTACGGCGAAGGTGTTTCTGACAGAGCCGAGTTACGTGAAGTTCTGGCAGGACATGGCGGTGGAGCCGCACCTGCATGCGCCGGAGGTTCCTACGCTGGAGGTCGGCGGGTACTGGGACCAGGAAGATATGTGGGGGACGCAGGCGGAGTACAAGGCGTTGCGCGCGCATCAGAAGCCGAACGAGCCGCTGCACAAAGTGTGGATGGTGCTGGGGCCTTGGAATCACGGGGGCTGGGGGTATGGGCCGGGAGACAAGCTGGGCGGGAAGTTTGGGACGATCACATTTGGCGGGGAGAAGACGGGAGCGTACTATCGCGCGCACTATGAGGCTCCGTTCTTCGAGATGTATTTGAAGGGGAAGCCGGGATTTGATTTGCAGGATACGGCTAGCTTTCGGACGGGTGAGAACCAGTGGCATACCTATGCTGTCTGGCCGCCGAAGGTGGGGTGTCACGCGGAGCGGCTGTATTTGGAGGCCGATCATACGCTGGGGTTCGTGGGGCCGAAGGGCGACTATGACGTGAAGGCGGCGGCGTATGTGGCCGATCCTGCGGATCCGGTGCCTTATCGACAACGGCCGGTGCAGTCGACGTATGGAGAGGGGTCGACTTGGAGGACCTGGCTGGTGGAGGATCAGCGGTTTGTTAGTGGCAGAAAAGATCTGGCGAATTTTGAGACGCCGGTGCTGACGAGCGATGTGACGGTGACGGGCGATGTGATGGCGGATTTGTTTGGAGCGACTACGGGCACGGATACGGATTGGATTGTGAAGCTGATTGATGTGTATCCGGAAGGCGCGGAGGGGGTGACGACTCCTGAGAAGGGCGAGGCTACGGGCGAGGGAGCGGCTGGTGGCTATGAGTTGATGGTGGCAGAGGAGATTTTGAGGGGGCGGTATCGGAAGAGCTTTACGAAGCCGGAGGCGGTGAAGCCGGGTGAGGTGGCGGAGTACAAGTGGAGTCTGCATGGGGTGGACCATACGTTTTTGAAGGGGCACCGGATGATGGTGGAGGTGCAGTCGAGCTGGTTTCCGCTGTATGACCGGAATCCGCAGACGTATGTGGAGAACATCATGACGGCGCCGGCGAGTGCGTATAAGTCGGAGACGGTGTCGGTGTTTGGGTCGGCGAAGTATCCGTCGCATTTGGATCTGCCGGTGGCGGATGGGGCGGTGTTGCCGTAGGGGCAGGCGTCAAAGGACTGATAAGAGCGCAGATGTGACGGTTTGTCTGGATACGAGGTAGTTGAGAAAACGTATCGCCGGAGAAACTTTTGCGGTGTTGGTTCGTATCTTGAACAGTGCCTGCGGGTTCGGGCGGAAGCGGCTTTGTCTTCAAGCGCTTTGGCTGAGGTCGCGATGGCGTGATGCTGTTTGGTTGGAAGGGTTCCTCGCGGCATCCCAAGAGAGTAATTGTGCTAGGCGAGGACCGAGAAAGATGCGAGTGATGAACGTGTGTTTGCGGATGTTGGTGGTGGTGATGGCGCTGGCGGTGGGAGTGCCTACGGTGCGGGTGATGGCGCAGGGTGCGACTGCGACGGCGGGGACGCGGGCGACGGGGACGGTGAAGTCGGTAAGCGGGACGGGGCTTACGTTGACGACGACGGCTGGGCAGGATGTGGTGGTGACGGTTCCGGATGCGGTGAAGGTATTGATGGTGGCGCCGGGGAGCAAGGATTTGAAGTCGGCTACGCCGGGAGCGTTGAGCGATGTGGCGGTGGGGGACAAGGTACTGGTGGTGGGGGATCCGGCGGCGAGTGGGCCGGGGCTGACGGCGGCGCGGGTGATCGTGATGAAGGCGGGGGCGATTGCGGCGACGCACCAGGCAGAAGAGGCCGCGTGGAGCAAGGGGGGCGGCGGGATTGTGAAGTCGGTGGACGCGGCGGCGGGAACGATTGTGATTGCGAGCGGGCTGAAGACGGTGACGGTGGTGGTGATGCCTCAGACGATTGTGCGGCGGTACGCGGGCGGCTCGGTTCGGTTTGCGGATGCGAAGGTTAGCACGATCGCGGAGATTCAGAAGGGCGATCAGTTGCGGGTGCGGGGAACGAAGTCGGCTGATGGAAGCACGATTACGGCCGATGAGTTGGTGACGGGCATGTTCCGGAATTATTCGGGGCTGATTGCGTCGGTGGACGCGACGGCGGGGACGGTGACGCTGAAGGATTTGACGACGAAGAAATCGGTGACGGTGGCGGTGGGGGCGAACAGTGATGTGCGGAGGATTCCTCCGATGATGGCGGAGCGGGTGGCGGCTCGGATGAAGGGTACGGGAGCGGCAGGTACAGCTGGAGCAGGAGGTACAGCTGGAATGGGAGGTACAGCTGGTGCGGCGGGTACGGCTCCGGATGGAGCGGCTCGGGAGCGGAGTGCGGGCTCTGATTTGTCGCAGATGCTGTCGCGGCTGCCTACGGAGACGCTGGCCGGGTTGAAGGTTGGCGATGCGGTGATGATTGTGGCGACGTCGCCTAGCTCGGATACGGAGACACCGATGGCGGTGACACTGCTGGTGGGGGTGGACGCGATTCTTAGGGCGTCGCCGACCGGGCAGACGATGACGTTGTCGCCGTGGAGTCTTGGTGGCGGCGCGGGCGAAGGTGGAGACACCGGCGGCGGCGGGCGCTAGGGCGACGGAATTTGTAGGAATTGGATGAGGGCCGCTGGAAGGATTTGCGGTTGATTGGGCGGAGACAAGGATGTCGTCCGCGACATGGGAAAAGCCGGTTCGCTGCGCTGAGAGTTCTGGCGGCGGAGGCTTTCGAGAGTTGAAGAGTTTAGGAGTTCAGGAGTGAGAATGCTGGTTGATGGTTTCGGTAGACGGCGATTGTCGGGATGGGTTGGAGCAGGGTTGGCGGCGGTGCTGATGGTTGGAGCGGCAGGTGCACAGGCGCCGGTAACGGCGACGGCGCAGGCTGGGGCGGCGGGAGTGCAGGCGGGGAAGACACGCTTGCACGGCGTGGTGACGGATCCGGATGGGGCGTTGATTCCGGGAGCTACGGTGTTGCTGACGGGGAACGGGCCGGCGGTGAAGGCGGTGTCGGGGTCGGACGGATCGTATAGCGCGGTGGTGATGCCGGGGACTTACACGGTGACGTTCACGATGCCGGGGTTTGCGACGTACACGGCGACGGGGATTGCGGTGGGCGCGGTGAACGGGATGACGTTGAATGCGAAGATGCAGGTTGGTGTGCAGTCGCAGGTGATCACGGTGAATTCGGATTCGGTACAGTTGAGTGTGGATCCGGATTCAAATGCGAGCGCGACGATCTTGACGGGCAAGGATTTGGATGCGCTGTCGGATGATCCGGATGAGTTGTCGGACGAGTTGACGGCGCTGGCGGGACCATCTGCGGGGCCGAATGGCGGGCAGATTTATGTGGATGGCTTTACGGGCGGACAGTTGCCGCCGAAGTCGTCGATTCGCGAGATCCGGATTAATCAGAATCCATTTTCGGCGGAGTATGACCAGCTGGGTTATGGGCGCGTGGAGGTGTTCACGAAGCCGGGTACGGATAAGATTCACGGCAACTTCCAGGTGAACGGAAACCCATCGCAGTTCAACTCGGGTAACCCGTTGGCGACGGGATATCAGCCGCCGTATCACACGCTGTTCATGTTCGGAAATTTGACGGGGCCGCTGAGCAAGATTGCGTCGTACAACATTGGCGGAAGCTATCGCGACATTGAGTCGGACGAGTTTACGAACGCGATTATTCTGGCGCCGGAGGCAGGGTCGCCGATACTTTGCCCGCCGGGCGATGCAACGTGCGTGGAGACTCCGTTTCAGGCGTCGACGTATTTTCCACAGAAGCGCGCGGACATTAATCCGCGGCTCGACCTTGCGTTGGGAGCGAAGAACGTTCTGACGACGAGGTACCAGTACGTGAACAACTCGGCTAAGAATGATGGCGCAAACAATTTGAGTCTGCCATCGACGGCCTATGACCAGAGTTCGTTGAGCAACATTCTGCAGATGAGCGATACGGAGACGTGGAACTCGCACATCGTGACGGAGACGCGATTTGAGTATGAGCGCGAGCATACGTCGGTGACACCGGCGAGTACGGCGCCGGCGGTGGGTGTGTCGGGAGCGTTTACGGCAGGTGGCTACTCTTCGCAGGGATCTAGCGATCACCAGGACCACTACGAGGTGCAGAGCTACAACTCGATTCAGTTGAAGAAGAATTTTATTCGATTTGGCGGACGGCTGCGGGCGACGCGCGAGGCCGAGAATACGGAAAACCTGACCAACGGCTCGTTTACCTATGCGACGTCGAACGACTACCTGGCGGGAACGCCGACCCAGTTCCGGATCACGGTCGTGAACAACCACAAGATCGGGGATACGCTGACGGATGTGGGGCTGTATGCCGAAGATGACTGGAAGGTGAAGTCAAATCTGACGGTGTCGTATGGCATACGGTACGAGACACAGAACCATCTTGCGGACAATCATGACGTGGCGCCGCGCGTTGCGTTCAACTATGGATTGTTCAACGGCAAGGGAGCGCCGAAGACGGTGATCCGCGGCGGATTTGGGATGTTCTATACGCGGTTCGCGCAGGAGTATGTGCTGACGACGGAGGAGCAGAACGGGATTAATACGACGTCGTACACGGTGGCGAATCCGGGAACGAGCTGCGATCCGAGCGCGGAGAATTTGATTGAGGCTTGCGGGGCTACGTCGGAGAACCAGCAGACGTATAGCTCGGCTCCGAATTTGCGTGCGCCGTATATTTTGGAGTTTGCCGGAGGCGTGGATCAGCAGGTCGGGAAGAATGGAACGATCTCGGTGAACTATCTGCACACGCAGGGAGTGCACCAGTTTGCTACGCAGAATATCGGGTACAACTTTGACGATCCGGCGGCGAGCACGGCGCAGTATCAATATTTCAGCGAAGGCAAGTTCAACCAGAACCAGTTGATTGTGCATGGGCGGGTGCAGACGACGAAGGCGATTTCGCTGTTCGGGTTTTACTCGTTGAATTCCGCGCATGGCGATACGTCGGGCGCTAGCTCGGACATTACGACGCCGGGAAATATTGAGGCGGATTATGGGCGGACGGCGTTTGATGTGAAGAACCGGATATTTTTGGCGGGGTCGGTAACGCTGCCGAAGTTTATCCAGCTGAGCCCGTTCTTTTTGGCGCAGAGCGGCACGCCGTACAACATTACGACGGGCAGCGATAACAATCAGGACACGTTTTATAACGACAGGCCGGATCTGGTGACAGGGGTGGCGCCGAACGGGAGCACGATCAAGTCGATCCCGGGTTGTGGAACGTTTGCGCAGCCGGGGATTGTGGGTGGAGCGCCGGTGGTGCCGATTAACTATTGCACCGGGCCATCGCTGTACACGTTCAATTTGAGAGTAACGAAGACGTTTGGGTTTGGGGCTTCGACGCGGGCGAATGCTGGCGGGAACGGTGGCGGGCCGGGTGGGCCTGGCGGCGGGCCGGGTGGTGGTGGCAGTCATGGCGGCGGTGGTGGCGGGCGTGGAGGCCCTGGTGGCGGCGGCGGTATGGGCGGCGGAGGCGGAACGAGCACGGGCAAGCGCTATAACCTGGCGTTCGGCGTGCAGGTGCAGAACCTGTTCAACAACAAGGATCTGTCGACGCCGCAGGGTGTGCTGTCGTCTCCGAACTTTGGGCAGTCGACGCAGATCTACGGGCAGCCGTATACGACGACTAGCGCGCTGCGGCGGATTACGCTGCAAACTTCGTTCACGTTCTAGAGGATGGGTGGATGAGAAGAGGCGCAGCCTGATGGCCGCGCCTCTTCTCTTTAACTTCTGTAAACCGCGGATGGTTTATCGGAGGTGGAGCATGGAGTCGTCGGGGGGTGGGGGAGCGTCGTCAGGCTTGGGG
>Ga0302308_10002816_pt1 | contig 13974 bp, 14 predicted proteins | sample III_Palsa_E3_3_FD_200531 | JGI IMG/M metagenome (GOLD analysis project Ga0302308, IMG submission 200531) | Peat permafrost microbial communities from Stordalen Mire near Abisko, Sweden - III_Palsa_E3_3 | ecosystem: Environmental > Terrestrial > Soil > Palsa > Peat permafrost | place: Sweden... | reverse complement strand
TGGGAAATCGTGTTATCCGACTCGATGTCGGCCACCCGCACTACGCCGCTCACGCGCAACACCCGCAGTTCCGAGTTCACCTCCACCTCCTGGCGCGCTACCACCACCAGATCGCCATTGGGCAGCACTTGCGTCACCACGCCTGCGAGCCGCAGCGTCACCGACTCATTGCGCTGGATTTCGCCCTTACCCACATTGCTGTTGGCGCTGTCGGTGGATACCAGGCTCGAAACATTGGCGGCCTTGCCTAGAATCTTCGGGATTTGGCTTTCCAGTCCGAACATATTCGGCATCCCCATATTTTCTGTGCCGGAGCGAGTGGCAGTAGTATCGTCGTTCAACTGCGCCTGATCGGCGATATTTACTACTACCGTTATGATATCCCCCACTTTCGATGCGCGTTGATCCTTGAAGAACTCCCGGCTGCCCGAGCCCCACAGGCTCGCCGATTCGGTATTCGGCGGATCCGTTGGTGGCATCGGCATACTGACCTTGCGCCAGCTCGGATCCTGCGTGGGATCGGCGGTTTCGGTCATTGCGGGCGTCTTGCCCACTTCGGAAAGCCTCTGCATCGTGTCGCACGCGGTAAGCGACAACAGCAGCATGAACGGGGTCAGGCGGTGCATTTTCATCTGGCGGCAAACTCCTGGCTCTGAACGGCAACGATGGGTTGGCTGTCGGGATCAACCCGGACCTTATCGGCGCCGGTGATTTCGCCGATCACCACGGCAAGTGAACTCGGGTTGCGCACTCGGATCATATCTCCCACGGCGCCGCCTTGTTCGGCGATGCCGCGGCCCTCGAGCGAAAGCCCGCCGGTTTGCAGATCCATCTCGACCAGCGCGTTGACCGCGACCGCCTGCGGCGTGGTGAGCTCCGAAAGCGGTAACGGGGCGCCGGGCGGCACGACATCACGCAGTGCTTGGCCGACCACCTGGTTCGCACTCCGCGCTATGTCGCCCGCGACCCGCGGCAGACGCTGGGTCACCAGCTCCACATCTTCGGGCTCGATTTCCTGATGCGCCGGCAGCAGGCGGTTCAACACCGGAATGCTGGCGAGCTCCGCCACGTTGCCGGAAACCCGCAGTGTCACCACCGGTGTCAGCCGGCCGGCGATGGTGACAAGCGAGGTGAAATCGCCGGTCCCCTGATCGTATTCGAGCGATCCAACCATCGGGGTCAAGACATCATCGGGTGCCACCATTGGCGGCGCGTAGCCGGTGAGCGAGATCTCGAACTGAACCGGCGCACCGCGCGACGCTAGCGCCGCATGCAGAAGTGCCAGCAGCGTCGCCGTGGCAAACGGCACGCCGGAGCGTTCCAGCACGACATTGTCATTGGCGGACGCGCTCTGCCAGTCGACTCCAAACTGGCTGGCGATGGCCGAAAGCTGTGCCGCCGGCACCATGATCCGCGTGCCGGGTGCGGGCGCGGGTCCGATCACCTGATCCTGGCCGGCCGCAAGCCCGCTCCAGAGATCCGACAGCCGTACCGACGCGCTGCCGAGCGCGACATACGGGCGTAGATCGGCGGCTTGCGCCGGCAGGCTTGCGCCAAGGGCGACAAACAATCCAAACACAAATTTGCGCATCATGATCACTTCAATGTGGTGAGGGTTTGCAGCATCTGATCCGCCGCCGTGACGACCTGACTGTTCATCTGATAGGCGCGCTGGGCGGTGATCAGGTTAGTGATCTCGGTCACCACATTCACGTTGGAGCCCTCGACGTAGCCCTGCATCAACGAGCCGTAGCCATCCGCCGAGGGCGCGCCGAGCACCGCAGCACCCGATGCTGTCGTGGATTGGAAGAGGTTGCTGCCCATCGCCGATAGCCCCGCTTCGTTGGGGAAGGCGGCCAGTTGTAATTGTCCTACCGTAGTCGAAATGGTGGAGCCCGCGGTCTCGACCTGCACGTCGCCCGAGGCATCGATGGTGACGGATGTGGCGTTGGTCGGGATCGTGATACCTGGCCCCACTGTATAGCCGTCCGCGGTCACGATCTGTCCGGACGCCGACAGCCCGAAGGTGCCGTCGCGGGTATAGGCGGTGTCGCCGGAGGGCAGTGTCACCGGGATCCAGCCGTTGCCCTGGATCGCGAGATCGAGCGAGTTGCTGGTCTGCTGGAGCGTGCCTTGTTCGTTGATGCGCGAAATCGAGCTGGTTTTGACCCCCAGCCCTAATTGCGCCCCCGATGGCACGACCGTACCGGCATCAGAGCTATCGGCGCCCATCCGGCGCATATTCTGATAGATCAGATCCTGAAATTCGGCGCGCTGACGTTTGTATCCGGTGGTGGTCATATTGGCGATGTTGTTGGAAATCACATCGACATTGGTCTGTTGGGCCTGCATTCCGGTGCTGGCGATATCGAGCGAACGCATATTGGGAGGCCCTTTCTTTAGGCGGATGCGGGAGCGGCGAGTTTGGCAATGGCGTCTTGTTCACGGGTATTTTCGGCCTCGACGAATTGGCTGACGAACTGGAATTCTCGGAGTTCGGTCATCATCGACGTAGTCTCACCGATTGGTTCCACGTTGCTTTGTTCGATCGCGCCCTGGATCACTTTGGGTGTTGCGACCGGTGTGGTCCCGCCGCTTGCCACCAGCAGATTGTTGCCTTCGGTCTGAAGCTGTGTCGGGTCATTCGGGGTAACCACGCCGATCTGCCCGATGGTGCCGCCGGCGCTGCTGATGGTGCCGTCGCCGGTGATGGTGGGATTGGTATCCGCCGCCGATAGCTGCAACGGATGGTTGTTCACGTCGAGCAGTGCGTTGCCGTCCTGATCGGTGATGGTGCCGTCCGCTCCCAACTGAAAGTGGCCGGCGCGGGTCAGGCGCACGCCGTTCGCGGTTTGCACGGTGAAATACCCATTGGTGCTAAGCGCCAGATCGAGCGGGTTGCCGGTCTGACTGATCTGGCCGATGGTTTGGTCGCGATAGGTGGCGCGATCCTGGGTGTAGGAGATAACCTGTCCGCCGGGTGGGGCGGTGCCTCCGTTCTGGCGCGCCAGATAGTCGCTGAAGACCATCCGTGACGCCCGAAATCCAGGCGTATTGGCATTGGCGATGTTATTCGCGCGTACATCCATCGCGTTTTCCTGAGCGATCAATCGGGACAGGGCGATCAGGCTGGCGTTATCCATGGTGTGGTTCCGGCAGTGTGGGGTGGGAGCTTTGGTTACGGCTTCAGCGCAAGCCTCATGCCACCCGCTACGGCTTCGCCGAAGCGCCGCAAACCGCCAAAAACCGGCGACACCAACAAGGCATCCGATGCCGCCTGGGTCATTTTTGCCGAGCCAGGGCCAATCCTAATCCCCTGTTAACGCCCACACGCCACCATACCCCCATGCGCATCCCGAAGACCGCTGCGCCGGAGAAACCGATGGCCCGCCCCCCGTCCACTGCAACGCCCGAAGAACCGCCTGAACTCGAGGCCGCTGCACCCAAGCCAAAGAGCATGAAAAAGTTGATCCTGTTGCTGGCGCCGGTGGTGGTGTTGCTCGGAGCCGGCGCGGGACTGTGGTTCAGCGGCATTGTGCCGAAGATGATGCACGGCAAGAAGGCCACGATCGCCGCCGCGGAACTGGTCGCGGAAAACGGACCGCCGGTCTACGTCGACGTACCCGAAATCATCACCAATCTCAATTCCGGCCCGCGCAAGACGTCGTTCGTAAAGATCAAGATCCGCATTGAGCTTGCTTCCGCCGACGACCAGGCGGCGATCAATGATGCAATGCCGCGGATCGAGGATCTGTTTCAGACTTACTTGCGCGAAATGCGTCCGGAAGAATTGCGTGGTTCGATCGGCACCTATCGTCTGCGGGAGGAATTCATCTCCCGTATTTCGATCGCCGCCTCGCCGGTGCGCGTGCGCGACGTATTATTTACGGAATTATTCACCCAATGAGCGACGCACCGTCTCACGGAGCCGGGTGCCGGACCAAAAAGTGTCAAAGTCTTTTTGCTTCTTTTTGTTCACAAAAAGAAGACTTCTTTCTTGAGAAAAAGAAGCAGAAAACCTTTGTCAGTCGTTGGCCTAACCGATGAGTGAATCCGACGAAGACCTGGCCGCCGCCTGGGGCGCTGAGGAGGGCGCGGAGGGCGCAGCACCGGCGCGGGTGCTCAATCAGGCGGAAATCGACTCGCTGCTCGGCTTCGACGACGGTCCTTCGAACGGCGAAAATCGCACCGGCATGCAGCGGATCATCAGCTCGGGGCTGGTATCCTACGAACGCCTGCCAATGCTGGAAATCGTGTTCGACCGGCTGGTGCGGGTGATGTCGACCAGCTTGCGCAATTTCACCTCCGACAACGTCGAAGTCAGCATCGATAATATTCTGTCACTGCGGTTCGGCGATTATCTGAATTCGATCCCGCTGCCGGCGATGCTCGCAGTGTTCAAAGCCGACGAGTGGGACAATTACGGACTGATGGTAGTGGACAGCGCAATGATCTATTCGATCGTCGACGTGCTGCTCGGCGGCAGGCGCGGTACCGCGGCGATGCGAATCGAGGGCCGCCCCTACACCACCATCGAGCGCACTCTGGTGGAACGCCTGATCCAGGTGGTGCTGGCGGATCTTTCGCTATCGTTTGACCCGCTGTGCCCGGTCACCTTCCGGTTCGAGCGGCTGGAGGTCAATCCACGCTTCGCCACTATCTCCAGGCTCTCCAACGCGGCCGTGCTGGCGCGGCTCAGGATCGACATGGAAGATCGCGGCGGCCGCATGGAACTGCTGCTGCCCTACGCTACCCTGGAACCTGTCCGCGAACTTTTGTTGCAACAATTCATGGGCGAGAAATTCGGCCGTGATTCGATCTGGGAATCCCATCTCGCCGAGGAACTCTGGAGCACCAACGTGGAATTGGAAGTGGTGCTCGACGAACAGACGATGCGGCTCTCCGAAGTGATCGCGCTCGTCCCGGGCAGCCAGATCGTATTCAACACCACGATCGGGACTTCGGTTCAGATGCGTTGCGGCAGCACGGTTCTGTTCGAAGGCAAGGTAGGCCGGCGGAAAAACAACGTCGCGGTCCGGATCGAACGCGAAGTCCCCCGCGCCGCGGTGCCCGAAAGATAGCGTCTCGCGCTATCGGTTCTTGAAACTTTGGTAACGGTCTGATGCGAGGATGGCTTCATGCAGTGGTTGCTCGAAATCGGTCTGATGGGGCTATTGATCGCGACGTTGGTCCATGCGGTGCGCTTGGGTCGCGCCCTGGCGCTGCTCAGGCGCGACCGCGGACCGCTCGAAGAATTGATGAACGCCTTCGCCGTCAGCACGCGGGAGGCTCAGGCCGGTGTCGATCAGCTCCGCCAAACCGCCGATGGGGCGGGGCGCCGGATCGCCCAGCAGATCGAGGTCGCCAATGCTTTACGCGACGATCTCGCCTACATGACCGATCGTGCCGAGCGTCTGGCCGACCGGCTTGATCTGGCCGTGCGCGGCAGCCGTCCGTTCGAGACCTTCCGCTCGTCCGAACCCCCGGCGCGGCCCACGCCACAAATTCAGCCCGGCTTCGTTGCCATGCCAGGCGGCAGGGATACGAACGAGCTTCACGACGTGAACGCACCCGTCAAGGTGCGCAGCCAGGCCGAACGCGATCTGATGCAAGCGTTGCGATTGAACAAATGAGCAAATTCTCGACTGTTTCCACCCTGCATCTGGTCACCGCCTCGGTCGTGCTGATGGTAGCGCTGCTCGGGGTGAAATCGAACGATCTGGTCCGCGAGCTACTGGTGCCGGCCGCCCACGCCGAAACCGCTCGGGCGACGGCTGCCGGGCCTGCGCTCCCGCCGGCACCGCCTCCCGCAAGCGCCGCGGTGTGTCCAAGCCTACCCACTCCGGTGGCAACCACCACTGCATTACCGGCGAGCGACGAGGAAAAGCAACTGCTGCAGGAACTGCGCGCGCGCAAGCAAACGCTCGACGAGCGCGAGCAATCGGTTTCCATTCGTGAAGCGGCGTTGGCAAGTGCCGAAACGCGACTAACAGACCGTGTTCAGGAACTGAAAGCTCTTCAGGATAATCTGCAGAAACTTCAGGACGCGTCCAACCAGCGCGATGACGCCAATTGGGAGGGATTGGTTTCGGTCTATGAAGCCATGAAGCCTCAAGCCGCGGCGAGCATTCTGAACAGCCTCGATATGCCGGTCCTGTTGCAGATATTCAACCGGATGAAAGATCGCAAGGCGGCTTTGATTCTATCCGAAATGGATCCGGATCGGGCTCGCCTGGTAACCGTGGAACTCGCCAAAATGCGGGCTACGCAGAACAGTCCAAACGCCTCGAAATCATGACGGAGCTGGAAAATAACTATGTCGATTGATAAATCCATGAATGTCCTCATCGTTGACGATTACAAAACGATGTTGCGGATTATTCGCAATCTGCTGAAGCAGATCGACTTCAACAACGTCGATGAAGCGACCGACGGCTCGGAAGCGCTCGGCAAATTGCGCTCCGGCAATTTCGGTCTGGTCATCTCGGATTGGAACATGCAGCCGATGACCGGTCTGCAATTGTTGCAGGAGGTCCGCGCCGACGCCAAGCTCAAGACCATGCCGTTCATCATGATCACCGCCGAAAGCAAAACCGAGAATGTGGTGGCGGCGAAGCAGGCCGGCGTTTCGAATTACATCGTAAAGCCGTTCAATGCCGAGACCCTGAAGGGCAAAATCGAGAAGGTTCTGGGGAATGCCTGATCAACCGACATTGATGGTGCGGCTCGAAGATTTGCGGCAGCACTATCCCACCACCGATCCCGAAATGGTTGCCGAAGTAGTTCGCGCGGTTCTAACCAGCATGCGCGGCGATTTATCGTCCGGCGAAACCGCGCTGCTGCACGAGGTCGAAGAACTGGGAGTGATGATCGCCAACGCGCGCCACGAGATCGCGGAGTTGAAAGTCGACGACATCACCGGCACGCATATTCCGTCGGCGACCGACGAACTCGATGCGATCGTGGCCCATACCGCGGTCGCGACGGAGGCCATTCTAGAGGTTTGCGAAACGCTCGACACCCTCGCGGGGAAATCCGACGGCGATGTGGCGGCAACCTTGCAAGAGGCCACAACACGCATCTACGAGGCATGCAGTTTTCAGGATATCACCGGTCAACGTATCACCAAAGTAGTGGCCACGTTGAAGAAGATCGACGCCAAGGTATCGCATCTACTCAGCACTTTCGGAAAGGGCAGAGCCCGAAAAGGGACGCTTCTCGATGATGCGCAGGTCGATGCGGATTTGCTGAACGGCCCGCAGTTGCCACAGAATGCGATGGACCAGTCCGACATCGACCGGTTGCTCGCCAGTTTCGACTGATCAGATGAGGAGTTTCGCCAAGCAGGTTATCCGGGCAAGTATCGCGATGCTTGTCTGGTGGCCGGCGGCGACCTGGGGCGCGGAAACGTTATTGCGCGGTGCCGATCATCCCGGATTCGGGCGCGTCGTCATGCAAATCGCGGGAAGTTGGGACTATCACCTGGAACGAGACGGCTCCGACGCCACGATTACGCTCACCGACGCAGGCAGCCTCACCAATGCGGCATTTTCGCCCGGCCGCCCCCGCCCGCCACGTAACTTTCGCAGCGTGCAGGAGCAAAATGGCGTGATGCATCTGACGCTTGCGGAAGGCGCCTCGCTGCGAGTTTCGCGTATCGGCGACCGCTTGGTGCTCGATGCATTCGACGCCAAGGCGATAATCTCGGCGGCGATCAGCCTCGCTCCAAAATTGGTCCCCGCGGCCGTTGCATCGCCCACCCCGCCACCACCACCATCACCGGCGGCAGCGGCAGTGCAGCAACCCCCTGCTGCACTGCCTGCAGCGCTGCCGGTTGAAACCGGTCCGCTTCAGATCGCGGTCACCACTGCCGACATGCCGAGCGATCTCTCCGGCAGCGCCATTCTGGTGCCTTTCGACGAAAATGTAGGTGTGGCGGCCTTTCCGCGCGGCGACTACGAGACCATCGTGTTCGATGAAGCGTCTCCGCTCGATCTCGCACAGATCGGGAGCGATCCGGTATTCGGCGGCAGCAAAGTAACAATGCTGCAGGACGCCACGGTGCTGCTGATACCCCGTCCGGCAAAAGGCGAAGTTCGATTGATGCGGGTCGACGCCGGCTGGCTGGTAATGATCGAGGACCAGCCATCGGTCACCGCCGCGATCGAGCCCGACGGACGCGACACGCAACTATTCTTGCCGGCGGCAACCGCGGCAAAGTCGATCTCCGTCCCAGACGCAATGACCGGCGAAAATCTCCTCATCGGCACCCAGAAGACTTCCGGCCAAGGGGTGCTCGCCGCTCGCCGCGCCCCCGAATATCAGATCATGCCAAGCGATATGGGCGTGGTGATCGAACCGGTCTCCGATCGGTTGCATCTTCTCCCTCAGAAGGATGGCTTCCAGCTCAGCGCGGTTGGTCCGGGGCCTGATCTTACGCTGCCGGCGGCGTCGGTGCCGCGTATGGCCAATGCTGCCAAGCTCACCCGGCGTTATGATTTTCCCTATCTCAATACATCGGTCCTATTTCTCCAGATGCAGAGCGAAGTTGTGGCGGCGGCTCTGTCCCCGCCGCTCTCGCGTTTCGAACCGCGCTACCAAGTGGCGCAAACCATGGTCGCGCTGGGGCTCGATGCCGAAGCGGAAGCGGTGATGGAACTCGCGATCACCAGCGACGCCAGCCAATCCAGCAACCCCGATGCGGGCGGGCTACAGGCGATCGCGGCCACCCTGGCCGGGCGGCTGGATGAAACCGCGGGCCTCGACGATCCCCGCCTCGATAGCTGGGACGACGTGAAACTATGGCGAGCCGCGCGCGACGCCATGCGCGATGCGACCGGCGACGCCATGCCGGACCTTGCCCATGATCCGGGTCTATCCGCAACGGCGGCGCAATTCGCCGCCACGGCGCCCTTGATCCCGACCTACCCAGAGACGTTGCAGTCACGCCTGGCGCCGATCGCAGTGGAAACCATGGCGCTCGGCGGACAGCTCGACGCCGCGCGTGCGTTGGCGGCGCAGCGGCCCGACGATCCCAAACTCGCTTTGGGGCGCGCCATCATCGACGAGAAGCTCGGCAATATCGACAGTGCGTTGGCACAATATGATGCGCTCGATGCGTCGACGGACCGTAATGCCCGGGCTTGGGCCGCGGAGCGCGCGGTGGAGTTGCGCATGGCCACCGGCAAGATCGGTTCGGCCGAAGCGGCGACCGCGCTCGAGCATCAATTTCTCAATTGGCGCGGCGACGGACGCGAGTTGGCGCTGCGCGAACGTGCCGCCGAGCTGCGCGAGAAAGCGCATGATTGGCGAAGCGCGCTGGCGTTGTTGCGTGAAGCGGAAACCATCTATCCTGACGATGTGCCAGCGATCGAAGCTCGCATGGCGGACACCTTGTCCGACATGTTGCGTGCCCACGGTGCGCTGGCGCTGGCGCCGCTCGAACTGGTAACGCTGGCAGACGAAAACGCCGATTTGATCGCCAACAGCAAGCAAAGCGACGAGTTGGACGCAATTTTGGCGGACAAATTGATTGCCCTAGATCTGCCGGAGCGTGCCGCGCCGGTGCTGGAGAAACTGATGAAGACCGCGCCACCAGGCGTGGGCCAGGCGCGTCTGGGCGCAAAGCTCGCCGAGGTCGATCTCGACCAGGGTAACGCGCAGGGTGCGCTCGATGTGATCTCGGCGTCCGCGGCGGCCGGATTGCCCGATGATTTGGTCACCGAGCGTGCGATGTCCGCGGCGCGAGCCCAGGCGCTTTTGGGCAAGCCAGAACTGGCGGCACAAATACTGATACCAATCGCTAACCCAACAACCGACGATCTACGTGCTCAAATTTATTCAAATGCGAAAAATTGGGTGGGAGCCGAGGCCGCATTGGGCGATCTGGCAACCAAGTCGATCCCTGCGGCAGGTGATCTGACGGATCCGCAGCGCGACATCATGGTACGTTTGGCGAGTGCCGCCGCGCAGGCGGGCGACACCGCAAAGTTGGAGGTTCTGCGCGCCGAGGTCGTTCGCATGGGCGCCGGCGACCGGGCCGACATGTTTCGTCTATTAGTTGCCGAGCCGATCAATGGTTTGTCCGATTTGGCCCGCGCCAAGGTCGAGGATGGTTTGGCGGCTTCGGTGCCGGGGGCGCTCGGAAGTTTGAAGTAAGCGTACGGCGGGAATAATTATTAGCACAAGCAAGTATAGGAAGAGTCTTCTTTTTGTGAACAAAAAGAAGCAAAAAAACTTTGTCAATTAGTATTCGGAGCGTACGGATCTGTCGACGGCGCACTTAGTGAAAGCTTGAGATTCAAATAATCCATGATTGATAGCAAGATAATAACACTCTCTAGTGGAATTTGGGTAAATGCTGTCATTCTGTGCCTCCTCGGGGAATGATTGTCTGGCGAGTCACTGTTACGGGGATCGACGCCCAAACGCCTTCAGCTGTCGCCCCGGTGCGCGTCCCTAAGGTGCTGGGCCGATATAATTGTAACCACTCGCTGGTTCGGGGGAGTCGTAAATTCGAATCCCTTCTCCCCTTCGGGCAATGGTCCAGTATATGCCTTCACCTGCGGAAGATCGTGCGCATATACATTCCTCGGCGCCTGTTCCATCAATATGCGGCCGCCCTAATCCGCATTAAGCATATCCTGAGCATCGCCGAGACCATGGAATGGGCCGACGTTTTATTGAATAAAAGTTTTTTGCTTCTTTTTTTCAAAAAAGAAGCTTCTTCCTTCCCTTCAGCCTTCCTCTCTCAATCTGCAGCCTTAAAACTCCCGTCCTCCTGGAGCACTTCGAGCACGCCGGTCCGGATATCAAACAGCGCCCCATGCAGCGCAAGTTGCCCTTCCGCCACGCGGTCGGCGATCCACGGAAAGCTGAGCAAATTCTCCAGCGACAGTCTCACAGCCTCGTATTCGCAAGCGCGCACCGGATCCCGGCCGTCGTCACATTTGAGCACACGATCGCGCGCTGGTTCGGCGATCGATATCCACGGGTAGATGAAATCCGGGCAGTTAGCCGGCACGCCGTGCATCAGCGCCGCAATCCCGCCGCACATCGCGTGGCCCATGACCACAATATCCCGCACCTGGAGTGCGCACACGCCAAACTCCAATGCGGCGCTGGTGCCGTGATAGGTGCCGTCCGGGCTGTAGGGCGGGATCAGGTTGGCGACGTTGCGGATGATGAACAGTTCGCCCGGGCCGGCATCGAACACCATCGCGGGATCGCAGCGGCTATCGCAACAGGCGATCACCATGGCGCGCGGGCGCTGGCCGCGGACGGCGAGCTGTTTGAAAACCTCGCGCTGGGCCGGCCACTCGGTGGCTCGAAACCGCGCGTAACCCGGCAGGAGAGCGTCCATGCCCGATCTTTATCGAGCCTCGCATTCCACGGCAAGCGTCGCGAGGCCGGTTTTAGTCCAAGGTAGTACGCTCGTCTCCCGCACGCGAGAGCCGGCGCGTTTTGATCAGTTGTCGGTTTGTGGCTTGGGAGCCGGGACATGTTCCGGGTTGGTCGCCTCGGGCTTCGGAGGCGGGGGTGGGGGTACTTCGCGCAGCATGCCGTTGGCCAAGGCCATCCGGCGCAGATCTTGAGTCATGATACTTTCCGCCTTCGTAGCTAAGCTCGATCACAACAGAAATTGGTTGATCACGAGTTACTAGATGGATTGTATCTAGGGGCGGCGTTGCGGCCTTATTATGGCGAATTGAGGGCACGAAGTTAAGAAACTTGAAGTGAGCTTTTTGTGCCACAGTCCTCATTTTGCGGCAAAAGTGGGAATTCGGTCAGCCATTGCGCAATTGCCTCGAAATAGCGGCCGGCGTCCATGGGTTGATACCCTTTGGGAGCGCGAAGACCCCCGCCGGCGCGTGTTTCGAGGATCGCGTCAAGCCAATCCTGCTCGCGATCGGGTGCCAGCAACAATGCAAGGCCTGCGGCGATTTCGCGATGCGCGCGCAGATCGGACGCGATCACCGGGGTTCCCAGCGCCAGTGCCTCCTGCACCGGCAGGCCAAAACCTTCGGCCAAAGACGGCATCAAAAGCGCCCGCGCCGAGCGGATCAGGCGCCGCAGTCCCGGGGTGGATAGCCCCCCCGCGTGGATCACGTGGCCCGGCAACGCCGCCATGGCTGCGAGCGAGGGCCTCGCCCCCTGGGCCGCCGCGCCCACAACCACCAACTTGGGCGCGCGGTCGCCCAAAAGTTCGACCAGACGGCGCCAAACTTGCAGCAGCATCAGGTGATTCTTTCGCGGCTCGATCGCCCCGCAAATCACGTAATAGTCAAGCGCCGCCAACGCCGGATCCGGCGGATCGGGCGCGAGAAATCCGGGAGCGAGCGGCAACGGCAGCGTGAGGCTGCGCGGCGTTCCAGCTCCGCGCGCGGCCAGCTCCCGCACCACCGAGTTGCGTGCCGCCTCCGTGGTGGTAATCAGCCCATCGATATGCCGTGCCGCAACCCGCATCATCTGCCGGTGCGCCGCCGCACCGCTGCGCGAAACCAGCAGGGGGTGCTCGATCGGGATCGCATCATGCAGCATGACGGCCACCTGGATTTCGGGCCGGCGTTCCAGCCATCCCATCGCGAGCGGCGCCGCCCAGCCAAGTTGTCCGACGTTGAGATAAAGCGCGTCCCCACGCACCTCGCGTACGGATCGCCCGAGCGGCACGCCGGTGGTTCGGATCAACTGCCACTGCCGGGAAATTGGCGAGCCACGGCTATGGGATGGCATCGCGGGCGCCACTTCCCCACGCAGCTGCGCCTTGATCCTGGAGAGTCCGTCGTCTTCCTCGTCGGTTTCGCCCCAAATCCCGGCCAGGCGTGCGAGCCCCCTCAGCACCAGCGCGCGGTCATACAGCCGTACTCCCCAAGGCGTTGGCATCACGCCCGCGATCTCGCCCGGCCAGTGCGCGAACAAATACTCGGCGTAGGCGAGGTCGACCCGATCGATCCCGCGTGGAGTGGCCGACGAGGGCCCGATGAACAGCCGCAGAATATCGTAGACGATCGGCCTCACAGCCGCTGATCTTCCCGCGCCGCCAGCTCTTTGGCTTCGCTCTTCACCATCGCCACGAAGGACAGAAACACCAACGGAAACAGCGCAAATCCGAAGAGGTCGATCAGTGTTGCGTGCACCCACGGCACTTCCAGCCGGCCCAGAAAGAACACCGCCATCGAATAGAGTGCCAGCGCGATCCGGATCTCGGTCGGGCCGATGCCAAAATAGCTGATCTGGAAGACCTTGGTCGCCACCGCCCGGATGAACGTCAGCAGCGCCGCCATCCAGTAGCTCATCAAGATCAGGCACGCCGCATCGAAGCGCAGGTAGTGCGACGCCCCAAGGCCCAGAAAGATAAACACCTGCGAGATCACGTCGGTCGAGTGATCGAGGAAATACCCATAAACCGGCCGTTCGATCCCTCGCGTTCGCGCCAGTGTGCCATCGAGCGAGTCGCCGAACCAGTTCAGGACCAACCCCGCGCAGGCGGCCCACAGAAACCAGGGCGAGTAGCGTGTCGCCACATACGCGAGTCCGGCAAGCAAAGCGCCGAGCACCCCCAGCACAGTAAGGCGATCGGGCGTGACCCACGCGGGCAGACGGGAGGCGACGGCGACCAGCAGCCGCTTTTCGCGAGCCGCCAGCCAGGATTCATGGATGCGAGTTACGGACATGGCGCGGACCATAGGGCTCAGGGCGGGGAAGGGAAGGTCTTCTTTTTGTGAACAAAAAGAAGCAAAAAAACTTTGGACGTCGGCTGCGGAGCACTGGCCCCTAGGACAACGAATTGGCAAAGTTTTTTTGGTTCTTTTTGTTCACAAGAAGAACACTTCTTCCTTCATCTTGCCCTGTGCCTTCGACCCTAGTAGCCACCTCTCATGACCAAGCATCTACTACTGGATCAAAGCAATGTCGTCGCAAGCATGGGCACCGGGATTGCGACTTATGCCAAGAACCTGGCCATTGCCGCCGGGC
>Ga0302308_10002814_pt1 | contig 13979 bp, 15 predicted proteins | sample III_Palsa_E3_3_FD_200531 | JGI IMG/M metagenome (GOLD analysis project Ga0302308, IMG submission 200531) | Peat permafrost microbial communities from Stordalen Mire near Abisko, Sweden - III_Palsa_E3_3 | ecosystem: Environmental > Terrestrial > Soil > Palsa > Peat permafrost | place: Sweden... | reverse complement strand
GGCGGGGCTAAGAAATTCTTTATCGAGCTCAGACTTATTGAGCGTAAGTGGCTCAATATTGAGGTCTCGTGAGGATTTCTACGGGAGCGGCATTCCGACGGACAGTCCGGATGCTGATGCAGACGACCACGAAGGCCTGAAGCGTCTACTGTCCTGTCTCCACAGCCACTGCGAGCACACTGGCCCCGCCCCGCCTTTGCCTGCTGGGGCGACGTAGGGGTGTGGTTGTGGCAACCTACACATTAGAGTGTGTACGGTGCCACAACCATACAAATCGGGCTGGGGCATGTGGGGTCAGGGTAGGCTGGCGGGGTAGGCGGTGCACGTCGCGGGACGGTCCGGCGGCCGGGACGAACCTGATGGCGTGATGACCCCGCTCGGGACCCCGGCGGGCAGGGATTCTGCTTCACTGATGGGCATGCATCCGAACGACCGGTCACGACTGACATTCATGGTCCGTTACGCCGCGCGCCACCCCGAGCGCATCGTGCCGCACGCCCGCCGTCTGGCTCGTGACACGATGCTCCGGCTGAAGAACCCCGACCACGTGAGCTACTACCGCGCGGTGATGAAATCGGACGCGGCCCGCAGCGACGAGGGGGCGGTGGGCAGCCACACCCACGACTCATGGCTCAAGATCGGCCAGCTGCAGTTCGATTACCTCGTCTCGCACGGTTTGAAGCCAGGCATGCGGATGCTCGAGATCGGCTGCGGAAACCTGCGGGCCGGCCGCCTGTTCATCGATTACCTGGAGCCAGGCGGCTACTACGGTCTCGACATCTCCCCGGACATCTTGCTCGCCGCGCAGCGCACGCTGGCCGAGACCGGCCTGCAGGACAAACTGCCCCACCTGACCCTGGTCCAGGACCTGAAGCTGGCGTTCCTCCCGGCGGGGCACTTCGATGTGGTGCACGCGCATAGCGTCTTCTCGCACTCCCCGGTGGAGGTCATCGAGGAGTGCCTGGCGCACGTCGGACGGATTATGAAGCCGGAGGGCTTCTTCGACTTCACCTTCGACCGCACCGACGGCACCGAGCACCACGTGCTGCGCGAGGACTTCTACTACCGGACCGAGACCCTGGTAGCGGTGGCCGGCCGGTACGGCCTGGACGCCCAGTTCATGGCGGACTGGGAAAAACTTCCGCACCAGCAGTCCAAGCTGCGCGTCACCCGGCGCGCCGAGTTACGATACATCTCGTTCGCTCCGCCACGCGAAGGGAAATGAGATGACGATGGCAGACGGGGATGCAAGGGGTTCCGAGGGTTCCGCGGGTCCTTCGGGCTCGCCTCCCGCAGCTGCCGGCGGTCCGGCGATCCGCGCTTCTGATCGGGACCGGGACGCAGGTCTGCAGCGGGTGCAGGAGGCGTTCGCCGAGGGCCGGCTGGACGACACCGAGTTCGACGAGCGGATGCGAGCCGCTCTGACCGCCCGGACGCTGGCGGAGCTGGACGTCCTGCTGGCCGATCTGCCCGCGACGAGGCCCGCGGCTGGTCCGGCGCCCGCGATCGCGAGGCGCGGTCCCGGCAGGTTCGCGATCGCGCTGAAGAGCTCGGTCCAGCGGGCCGGGCGCTGGCGGGTGCCCGAACGGTACACGACCGTCGTCTACAAGGGGGACGGCTGGCTCGACCTGCGGGCGGCCGAGCTCAGCGGCCCGGTCACCACGTTCGTGACGGTGGCCTACAAGTCCCGGGTGACGATCTTGGTGCCGCCGGGAGTGCGGGTCGAGATGACCGGTTTCGGCGTCACGCAGGGGCTGGCGGATGACGAGGACCCGGGCTACCGCCTGCCCGTGGACGCCCCGGTGATACACGTGCGAGGCATCGCTTACAAGGGCACGGTCGAGATCACGACCCATCCGCCGGAGCGTCCCGCCCTCCGCCGGTAGCAGCCGCGGCGGCCCCGATCAACCGCCCGCTGAGCCGGGTTCCGGGATGGAGCGTGGTCAGCTGCCCGGCGAGATCCTGCCCGGCGGCCATCAGCCCGTCTTCGCCGAGAGCAGCGAGGCCATCGAGGATGAACACGGCGCTGACCGTGGCGCCAGTGATCCGGGTCCGGACGCACTGCCGCCAGTTCCAGCAGCGGCAGGTTACGCCGGCGTCGTCGCGCCACACCACCTCACCGGGTTCCGGGTGCTCGGTGACGGGCTGCCCGTGCCGGATGGTGTCGAAGGGCTCGTCCCCGGCCGCGCGTACCAGCCGGGCCGGGCCGCGGTACTCGCCGAGGTCCTCTCCCCCGATAGGCAGCAGGTGCTTCACGGACATCGCGTTGTAGATGTCGGTGAGCCGGTCGATGCGGGGCAGCCCGGCCTCGACCCGCCGCAGCAGCGCCTCGACGCTGGGCCTGGTCCGCTTCGGCTTGGCCCCGAAGGCCTGGTAGGCGACCCGCCAGGCGTCGACCGGCGCGAGCTCGACGGCGGTCCGGCCCGCGAGCGCGGCGCGCGCGCCGGCTTCGGCGCCGGCCAGGAGCGCGTCGGTGGCCTGGTCCGACGGTCCCGGGCGCAGGTCCTGCGCGACGATGAGCAGCGCGGTGTAGTCCGGGCGCAGTTCCATCACCGGACCGTCGATCGCCGCCTGGCCGAGCCAGCGCTCGGCCTCGGGGCGAGCGGCCCGCTCCATGTTCACCAGCATCGTCCCGCAATATAGTGCACGGAGCCGGTGAGCGGCGGCGCGGCCGGTGAACCGTGCCGCTCGGAGCTCGCACGGCCCGCGCGGCGTGGCAAGATGGGCGCCGTGACGTGGAAAGCCCCAGATGTGGAGCGGCCGGAAGGCCCGCTGACCGGACCCGAGCGCCCGATGCTGCAGGCGTTCCTGGACTGGCACCGGGCGACGCTGCTGTATAAATGCGCCGGGCTGACCGGCGCGCAGCTCGCCGAGCGCACCGTGCCGCCGTCGGACCTGTCCCTGCTCGGGCTGGTACGGCACATGACCAAGGTGGAACGCGCCTGGTTCCGCGAGCGGTTCGCGGGAGAGCCGGTCGAGCCCGCCTTCGGCGGCGACAAGACGGCCGATTTCGAGCGCGTCGACCCGGCCCGGGCCGCGGCCGACTATGCCCGGCTGACCGAGGAGTTCTCCCGCGCCGACGCGGCCGTCGCCAACGCGTCGCTGGACGAAACGTTCACCCACAACAACGAGGTCATGTCGCTGCGGCTGATCTACCTGCACATGATCGAGGAGTACGCCCGGCACCTGGGCCACGCCGACCTGCTCCGCGAGCAGATCGACGGCGCCACCGGCGAGTGACCGGACCGGTCACCACGCCGCCCAGTAGACCGCCTGCCCGACCAGAAGAGCGGGCTGGGGCGTAAACCGGCCGGGATCGGGTCCGGCGACGTCCAGCGAGCCGAACTGGATGCCAAGGACCAGGGCGTACCGTCCCGCCGGTTCTAGCGACAGTACCGCGCTGCTGGCCTGCAAGGCGCCATAGTCGGACTGGTCATAAGGTGCGGTCTGGGTGCGTAGCACCCGGATCAACCTGCCGGTGCTCACCTGGAACTCGACGATCTGCGCGACGACCGTCCCCGTGTAGCCCCGGCCGATGTCGCGCAGGGTCGCCACGATGACCTCGCGCCCGTCGGGCGTGATAAGCCCGCTCTGGATGGAGCCGTCGGCCGCGCCGCCCGGGACAATAAGCTTCGCGTTCGCCAGATTGTCACCCGATGCGGTGGTGTCGAGCAGCCGGATTCCCTCCGTCACAAAGGTATCGATCGGCTCGCCGGTGATGCGCTGCCAGGTAAACGCGATCATCCGGTTGCCGTCCGCCCAAGAGGGCGGCCCCGGCGCGTACGTGGGACCATGCGCCGGAGCGCTCCAGGTCCGGGTCTTCCCAGTGGCCAGGTTGATGACCTGCAGCGTGCCGACTTGACCGTATTTCGGACCGACGTAGTGCACCAGCGACACCGCGAGCAGCGTGCCGTCTGGGGAAAGCGCGATGCCCCTGGTGGCCTCATCGGGCACCGGGGAGACCGGCAACTCGACCAGCGGGCTGAGCTTGCCGTCAGCGGAAATACGGAGCCGGAAGAGACGAAGGTCAAGGCCGGTGGTGAGGGAGGCCGGGCTGCTGGTTTCGTAGGCACCGATAATGAAGCTGCGGTCATCGGCGGCGGCGGTGACCGCAGCTGCGGCGCCAGCGTTGGCGGCCGACGGCACCTGCACCGTGCCGATCACCTTCCCGCTAGCGGTTTCGCGGACCACCGCCTCCGTTCCGTGGCTCGCGCTGTAACGGGTCGTGACGTAGAAGCGCGGCAGGACGGCCGGGGCTGATCCGGAGGTCGCGGGCTGGCGGGCCGCGGGCAGGCCGGCGACCAGCGCGACCAGCGCGATGATGGCGATCACCGCGGCCGCCGCCGCGAGCGGGAGCAGGCGGGGACGCCAGCCGTGGCCGGGCGCGGGGACGCGGAGCGGCCGGAGCACTTCGGGCTGGACCTTCTGTGCTGTGCGCCTCAGCTCCTCGCGCAGCAGGTCCTCGAGGTCAGTCATGCCTCACGGCTCCTTCGAGATACGGGACGGGAGGATACGAGCCAGCGCATCAAGGCCGCGGGAGGCGGTAGAGCGGACGGCGCCTTCGCTGATGTGCAACGTGGCTGCTGCGTCGGCCACGCTCATGTCCGCGTAATAGCGCAGAGCGAGCACCTCACGCTGCCTGGCGGGCAGCGCGCGGAACGCCTCGATGAGCTCGGTGCGCTGCTCGAACGCGAGGGCAGCGTCAGCGTCCGGTCCCTTCGGGGCGGCGATCTGTGCCTCGTGCCTGCGGGCGACCGAGCGGCGGCGGAGCACGGACCGGCTGCCGTTCAGCACGGCGGACCGCGCGTAGTCCAGCGCGCTCGACTGCTTGCGCAGGGTCCGCCACCGGCGGTGCAGCTGCTCGAAGGCGTCCTGTACCACGTCTTCGGCGGTGGCCAGATCACCCACGATCAGCACGGCCAGCCGGACCAACTCCAGGTGGTGGGCCCGGAACAACTCGGTCACGTACCGCGCAGGGTCGGCCGTTCTTTCCGCCGACGGGTCCAGGCCGGCCCGGTCAGGCCATGGCCCGGGGCTGCGGATGACGTCCGCCGGATCGGCTTCCATACCTGGGAGACGTTCAGATCACGCCTCACGCTGCGACGCCAGGTCACGAATCGATAACAGGCGGGCGCGGCATCATGGTTCGATGATCGCGGACGGACCGGTATAGACGGCGCGGGGGCGCAGCGGACCGCCGCCCGCGTAGGCCTCGAGGGCATGGGCGATCCAGCCCGCGGTGCGGGCGACCGCGAACACCGCCTCCCCGGCGCCGTGGACCATGCCCGCCACTCGGGCCAGGGTCGCGACGGCGAAGTCGATGTTCGGCTCGGGCAGCGACTTTCGCCTGACTTCGGCGAGCACGGCTTCGGCGACCGCGAGCTGCCCGGACTTCGGTGCGGCGCGGCGAGCCAGCCCGAGCAGCACGACGGCGCGCGGGTCGCCGCTCCGGTATACGAAATGGCCGAAGCCCGGTATCTTCTCACCGCGCCGCAGCAGTTCGCCCACCACCCGGGGCACGTCCTGTGGGCGGCGGGCGGCAGCGATCAGGGTTTCCACACCCAGGGACGCGCCGCCGTGCAGGACACCGCTCATCGCGCCCAGGCCGGTCCCGACCACGGCGTACGGATCCGCCCGCACCGACGCGGCCACCCGCGCGGCCAGCGTGGAAGCGGCGAGCTCGTGGTCGGCCAGCAGCACGAGCGCGGCCGACAGCGCGCGCAGCAGCTCAGGAGTGGGGCGCCGCTCGCAGAGCTTCGACCACAGACGTCCGGCTATCGGCCCGCCAGAGTCGGAGACGGCGGAAGAGGCAGCCGGGGTTTGGCTGGTCAGGGCGGCACCGGGAGGGGCGGAACCGGGAGGGGCGGAACCGGGAGGGGCGGAACCGGAACTGGGCGGCGCGGGGAGGCAGTCCACCATGCCGGCGATGAGGCCGCGGGCCGCGGCCAGCACCGCGGACGGGTCGAGCTGCAGCCGAAGGGAATCGGTCGCCGCCATCGCAGGCACGATGACCTGGAGCCGCTCGAGCGGCAGCGTCCCGGCCGGGAGCGCGGCTTGGGCGGCCCGGCCCGCCGCGAGCGCGGCCGGGGTTGCCTGCCATGTTGCCGAGGCGCCAGCGACGGCGCTGCCGGGCGGGACAGCGTGGGCGGGCAGGACAGGGTGGGCGGGCGGGAAATCGCCGGTCCAGAGGAGCTCGGCGACTTCCTCGAAGGGGCGGGTGACCGCCAGGCGGGTGACGTCGTGGCCGCGGAATCGGAGCGTGTCGGCGGTGATCTCGGTGATCGCCGACTCGACCGTGATGTCCACGGCGCCGGCGGGGCGGCGCGGGCGGCCGCGCCGGGCCAGTTGCTCAACCTCGTCCGGGTCGAACACGCTGCCCCGGCCGTCGGCGGCCTTGTCCCGGCCGAGCACGCCTCGGCTTACGTAGGCGTACAGCGTGGCCTGCTTGACGCCAAGCCGGCCGGCGGCCTGCGCCGCGGTCATCGAGTAGGGCATTTTGCTCCCACGCGGGAGGCTCGGAGGTGGCCGAGCCACACGCGCCACCATCGTTCGGAATGATTGATTTTAATCAATGTTGACGATAGTTGATCATTTCGTCAATCTGGGGTCATGCCATCCATTCACTTTCTTGACGTGACCAACCGGGACGGAGTGCAGACCGCGCGCACGGGGCTGTCGAAGTTCGGCAAGGTGATGGTCAACTTCTACCTGGGGCGGCTGGGCGTGGCGCAGTCCGAGATCGGGTTCCCGTTCCTGTTCCACGAGGTACCGTACGTGCGGGCCTGCGTGGCGCTGGCGCAGGCGGGGGCGTTCGGGGAGCTGCGGCTGTCCGGCTGGTGCCGCGCGGTGCCCGCCGACGTGGAATCGGCCGTACCCCTGGGTTTGCGGCACTACAACCTGTCGATCTCCACCTCGGACCAGATGATCGTGAACAAGTTCCGGGGGCGGCTGGACCGGGCGGCCATCATCGGGGAGATGACGGCGGCCGTGGCGGTGGCCCGGGCGGCGCTCGGTCGCGCCGCAGGCCCGCCAGGCGAGTACAGCATCGGGGTCAACGCGGAAGACGGGTCGCGGACCGACGAGGGATACCTGACCGAGTTCGCGCTCGCCGCCCGGGACGCGGGCGCGTCGCGGGTCAGGTACTGCGACACCATCGGCGGGGACTCCCCCGGGCGGATCAGGGAGCGGTTCGCCAAGCTCGCCTCGGCGGTCGGCATCCCGGTCGAGACGCACTGTCACAACGACCTGGGCATGGCCGTCGCCAACTCGGTGTCCGGCGCGCTCGGTGACCTAGACGCCGGGCAGGACGCGTGGGTGAACACGTGCGTGAACGGCGTCGGCGAGCGGGCCGGCAACGCCGACCTGCTGTCGTGCATCCTGGCGTTCCGGCACGCCTTCGGGGTCGCTGACTCGGTGTCGATCGGGGATCCGGTCGACCTGTCCTGGGCGCGGCGATTCGGGCTGTGGGCCGCCTATGCGTTCGGGCAGCCGCTGCCGCCGGCCTGGCCGGGGGTAGGCCGCAACGCGTTCGCGCACGAGTCGGGGATTCATGCCGACGGGGCGCTCAAGGACCGCGGCAACTACGAGCTGTACGACGACGCTACGCTCGGGCCGTTCCCTGCCGATTGGCACGCTCGCGCGGGCCGGGTGGTGCTGACCGGCGAATACGGCGGCAAGGCTGGGTTCCGGCACGTCATGGACGGGCTCGGGGTCTCGGTGGCCGCTGATGCGGAGGACCTGGTGTTTTCGCTGGTCCAGCTGTGCGCGTCGGCGACCGGCAAGCCACTCACCGACGATGAGCTCCGGCTGATCGCCGGGTATCCAAGGGAGCTGGCTCTGCTGTTCCCGGGCCTCGTGGGCGATTAGCGGTCGCTCGTCCAGACCGTGACGTGGGCGGGCTCTAGGGCCTGCTGCACGACACTGGCCAGGTCGGCCTGGATCGCTTCATGGTCGACGGCGTCTTTCAGCCGGACCGCGAACGCGGCCACGAGGCGGTCCGTGTCATAGCGGGCCCGGTTGAACCTGCGGTCGACCGCGCGCTGGACCCGCCGCCGCAGCGGATTGAACAACGCCGCGACGGCCAGGGTCGACCCGGCCACCGCCACCGGCTCCTTGACCGTTACCACGTGGGTCGCGAGCAGCACGATCCCCGCGTACACGCCCACCAGCAGGGCCGTGACGATCGCGTACGAGAGCGTACGGGAGACGATCCGGTTGATCTCGAACAGGCGGTACTTCAAGATGGCCACGCCCAGGCAGACCGGGATCCCCAGCTGCGCGCCGACCCCCGCGACGCCGCCCGCCACTCCGGGAAGCCCGTGTTTCCCTGACAGCAAGATGGTCAGCGCGATGCCCACTCCGGCGATAACCGACCCGCTCAGCAGCCACTTCAGCTGCAGCCGGCGTTCCCCGGACGAGCGCCGGTAACTGAGCACCTGGCCCACCACCGATGCCAGCCAGCAGATGGCCAGGACCGGGAGAAACACGGCTTCGATCACACCCCACCAGGCCGCCGAACCCGTGGGGTGGGTAAGAACCAGGAGGTTGCCGCTGGAATCCACGCGAATGTGATGACCGGCGATGGCGACGGCCGACGCGACGAGCGTGCCGCCTATCCACAGCGCGGCCGCGGCGAGGTAGAGCCACAGGACCCATCGCCAGCGCGGTGACGGCACGCGGCCATCGGGAAAGAGCAGCACGCCCAGCGCGGCCGTCGCGGTCGAGAGGGCCCAGCCGGGCTGGGCGAGCACGGCGACCCAGCCGAACGGCAGCCCGCCGCGGCGGAGCCGGTAGTCGGCCACCACATAAAAGCTGGCATCCTCGCTGAGCGCGCCGAAAACCGCGCTGGCGAGCAGGATCCAGCCGAGCGGGTTGCGTGGCTTCCGTGAGGCCACGACGAAGCCGACCACCCCGAGGGCGGCGGAAAACCAGAACGGCGAGGAGCCGCCGCTTGAGTTCAGGCTCTGGTGCGCGAGACGGGCCAGCGGCGGGTCGGCGATGACCAGGGCCAGCATCAGGCCGCCGGCGACCAGCGCGGTCGCCGGCGATGCCAGCCGGAAGCGGCGGGCCGCGTCTTTCGCCGTCATGGCAGCCTGGCCATCGGGTTCAACCCGTTCATACAGCGGACTCTACGCACGGATAGTTCCGAGAACGTTACGGCCCAGGGGAACTGCCGGGCACGCGTACCGGCGGACGGGAGAGGGTGACCGAGACGAAGCAGCGGTGCCGTTCGGGATAAATTTTGGCTTTATGAAGGTCTTTATCTCGTTGGGCGCTTCAGGTCGGCGAGCCGGCGGCGGCGCCGGTCACCTGGTCGCGGCCCCAGCGGCCGAGCGTCGCGTCCCAGTCGAGCGGGACGGTCATGCTGCCCTTGGCCATCTCGGCTTCCCAGTCCTGAGCCGGCACCCGCCACAGCACCTCGAACTCGATGCCGCTCGGATCCTTGGCGTACAGCGACTTGGACACCCGGTGGTCGCTCTCTCCCACCAGCGCGCCGGCCGCGGCGAGCTTGGCCCGCGCGTCGACCAGGTCCGCCAGCGTGCCGACCTCCCAGGCCAGGTGGTACAGGCCGGGGTTTTCCGGGCGATCGGGGGCGTGACCGGTGCCGATCTCGAACAGGCCCAGGTCGTGATCGTTGGCTGAGTCGGGCGCACGCAAGAACGCGGCGCGGCCGGGGACCTCCATCCGCACCTCGAAGCCGAGGGTGCTCCGGTAGAAGTCGACGGTGCGCTCGAGACCGTGCACGTAAAGGACAGCATGGTTGAGCCGACGGACGGCCATCTGTGCTTCCTTCCCCGTACTGGCTTAGTGGATCTGACGCTGCCGACGGCGGAGCTCGCGGTACCGGCGTCGCTGCGACTCATCCAGCATCAGCCAGGCGCCCGCGGGGACGGCGATCGCAAGCACGATAAGCGCGAGGGCGATCTCCCACGGGACGATGAAAAGCAGGATAAAGCCGACCACTATCCCGGCGATCGCCCACTTCGTGTGCGGTGTCATGCTGACTCCAGTTCCTTCATTCCGGGCCGGGGACCCCCAGACCGGCCCAGCTACCTAACAGCTTATAGCGCGCAGCGCATCCGGTGGATTCCCGGCGTGGCCGATCTTGCCCGCGAGGTACGCTGCGGGCATAGGTGATCATGACCCGTGATCTTCACACCCGGGGAGGTGCGCCGTGACGATCTGGATGCCGGTTGAGCCTGAGGCCAACGAGCTGCTGACCCGCAGCCCGCTGGCCCTGCTGATCGCCATGCTGCTCGACCAGCAAGTGCCGCTCGAGCGCGCCTTCAGCGCGCCGCTCGACCTGGTCCGGCGGCTCGGGCACGAGCCGACCGCCGCCGAGCTCGCCGAATTCGACCCGGACGCGCTGGCGCTCATTTTCTCCGAACGGCCCGCCCTGCACCGGTACCCGAAGGCGATGGCGGCGCGCGTGCAGGACCTGGCGCGGCTGCTCATGGAGCAGTATGACGGCGACGCCGCGCGGCTGTGGGAAACCGCTGAGTCGGGGGCCGAGCTGCTCAAGCGGGTAGCGGCGCTGCCGGGGTTCGGAGCCCAGAAGGCGCAGATCTTCGTGGCCCTGCTCGGCAAGCAGCTGGGGGTGCGCCCGCCTGGCTGGGAGGAGGCGGCGGGGCCGTTCGGTGCCGAGGGGTCGCGTCATTCGGTCGCGGACATTACCGACGAAACCTCGCTTGGTCAGGTGCGATCCCACAAGCAGGCCCTGAAGGCCGCGGCCAAGGCCAAGACAGCCGGCAAGACGTAGTTTCGGCGGTAGCTTTCATCCGTCGCGGGGCCGGCGCGTCTTCGCGGAAACGCCAGCGACGCCTAAATTCTTGGCAGATCAATCATCGTGCGTCGTAATCACCCTTATAGGGGCAGTAAATGCACACGGTGTGGCGGCAAGAGTGATTCTGGCGGGCGGGGGCGGCGCACCGGGTTTTATTGTGCATCAGCAGTAGCTGGCGCATCGGGGGTTACGCGGAAATGACGGTATCGGTATCGCCGGATAGGAGCTGTTGCGGGATCTGGGTGAAGGTGTACTGAGCCGGGGTGCCGGGCGCGAGCGTGAAGGCCCAGATGACGTCGAAGCGGTCGTCTGGCCACAGGGAGGGGATGACCGTTCCGGCGACGGCAGGCAGCGACGAGGCGAGCGAGGGGATGTGGTCGTGCTCCCAGCAGATCAGCACGACGCCGGAATACTGGCTCACCACGGCGGAGGCAAGGGCGGGTTCATCGCCCTCGGCGTAGGCGGAGACGATCGCCTGCCCGAGACGGTCGCTCAGAGCCTCGATAGTCTGGTAGGTCCGGTGTTCGGCAGTCTGGTCGGCGCTTCCATAGGAGGGCGAGAGCAACGCGGCGGGAGTCTGCAGCCCGGCTTGGAGCGGGCCGGTGGCGGGATCGAACAGGACGTCCAGCGCCCCGGAGCGCTGCCAGCCCCTGGGCAGCAGCGAATGCGGATTCTGATTTCCCTGGAAATCGACGCCGAATGGCGGGACTGGCGCGGGAGGAGTCTGTCCTGGAGCGACGACGGGCGGATCAGCGGGCTTTTCACCGTGACGGATGATGTAAATAATGTCCGGAGGTGCGGTTGCGCCCTGCCCGGGTTGCTGACTCATTATGTTCTCCTTCTGTTAGTCATGGCGACCCGGCAGCCATTATCTAGTGCGCCGGTCTCCGGCGGATTATGAATGTGGGCCGCCATCGCAGTCCTTGCGAAGGCTTATTAACGTGCTCATCGCCGGCTTAATGTGCTCATCACCGGCGCCGGAAGCCGGCGCGCTCGGTGCGCAGCGCGGCGTCACCACCGGCTTCAGCTGGCCGTGACGGGTGCCAGGTATGGTTTGCGCAGGCAAAGACGGGTACGGGCCATCCTTCACAGCAGAGAACGCGAGACCATGACCAGCCGCCAGCCGGGAATTACGCCGCCAGGCCACGCGAGGATGACGGGTGAGACCGGAGCGCCCGGTGACACGGGTACGCCGGGTACCGGGTGGCGGGCGGGCACGGAGCCGCGCTGGCCGGTGCTGGTGCTGCCGTTGACGCTGCTGATCATCCTGGGACTGGCCGGGCTGCACGGGGCGCTGACCGAGCCGCGGTGGGACGGACCGCTGCGGCGTGACGGTGTGGTCGTCGGCCTCGCGCTCGAGGTCGTGCTCGGCGTGCTGCTCGTGATCACGGTCAGGCGCCGGACCGCGAGCACGAGGGCGGGAGCGGGAGCGGCGCTGTCCAACGGGGTGCCCGGCAACGCGGTGGCGGACAAGCTGCGCGGGGTGCTCATCTTCGTGCTCGGCGGGGGAATGGTCGCGGTCGCGGTGGTCATTCTCATCGGCCTGCATCTGCACGTGTACAGCCTCAAGCCCTCGAAGCTGCAAAGCCCGCCGCGACAGAGGCTCAAACTCCCCTCGCCTAGGCCGCAGGGACAGCAGGGCTCGTCCACGTTCCACCTACCCCTGGCCTTCCTGCTGTACGGCTTGCTCGTCGTGGTGCTCGTGGCCGCAATCGTGCTCAGCCTCTGGTGGGCCCGGCGGTTCCAGTCGGCCGGCCACGCCAGGAAAGACGACTTCATCGCGGAAGACTCGGAGGACCTGCGGGAGGCGGTGGAGTCGGGCCGGTCGGCGCTGCGGACCATCGACGACGCGCGGGCCGCCATCATCGCGTGCTACCTGGCGATGGAGGCCAGCCTGGCCGAACGCGGGACGGCCCGGGCCATCGCCGACACGCCCGACGAACTGCTGGCGCGCGCCCGGGCCACGGGCATCGTGCGCGGGACCGCCGCGGCCCGGCTGACCGCGCTCTTTTACGAGGCCAGGTTCTCCAGCCATCCGCTTGATCACAGGCAGCGCGACGCGGCCGAGCAGGCGCTCGACGAACTCGCCGTCGCGCTCGCCCAAACCGAGGCCGAGCCGGGCGGAGGCCAGCCGGGCGGAGGCCAGCCAGGCGGAGGCCAGCCGGGCGAGGCGGGACCGGGGGCGGGACCGGGCGGGGGTCGGCAAACCGGAGCTGGAGCCGGGCGGGGAGGTGCGGGCGCATGACGAGCGGGAGCGCTAGGGGCGACGGGACCGCTACGGGCGGCGGGAACGCTACAGGCGGCAGAAGCGATACGGGCGGCGGGGATGGGGACGGGACGGTAAGCCCGTGGCGGGGGACTAAACCGGAGCTGGTCATCGCGGGGGTGCTGGTCGCCGCGGCGGCGGTGGCGGGCTACGTCATGGCCGGCTGGACGGGCCTGTCGGTGGTGGTGATCGCGGCGGCGGCGATCGCGCTGCTCGTGCTGCGCGCCCTGCTGCCGCAGCTGACGCCGGATCAGGCGAAGAAGGCCAGGGAGAAGCCGACGGCCCGCACGCTGAGTGGCTACTCCCACCGCCGGTTCGTGGTGCGGACCGCGTCGAGCAGCCTGGCCTTCTACAACGGCGAGCTGAGACCGGTCCTTGAGCACCTGCTGGCCGCCCGGCTGGCCGAACGCCATGGCGTTAACCTCTACCAGGACCCGGCCGCCGCCCGCGGGCTGCTGTGCCGGAGCCCCCGCGACGCCCGCCTGTGGGCCTGGATCGATCCGGACCCCAAAACGGCCAGGCCGGAGCGACCCGCGCGAGGCCATTCGGAGCAACCGGGTATCCCGCGGCGCACGCTGGCGCGTCTCATCGACCGATTGGAGCAATTGTGACCACCCCCGCGGGGACGACGGAACAGACGGCGCAGACGTGCACGGCCATCCTGGACGAGCTCGAGCGGGCGGTCGTCGGCCGGCGCCGGACCCTTGAGCTGGTGCTTATCGGCATCCTGGCCGGCGGTCACGTCCTGCTCGAAGACCTGCCCGGGCTGGGCAAGACGCTGATCGCGCGGTCATTCGCGCGGGTGCTCGGGCTGGACTTCGCCCGCATCCAGTTCACCCCGGACCTGCTGCCCTCCGACGTGGTCGGCGCCCCGCTGTACGACCAGCGGTCGGCCGACATGGTGTTCCGGCCGGGACCGGTGTTCACCCA